>Ga0302279_10000128_pt1 | contig 105348 bp, 80 predicted proteins | sample III_Bog_N3_3_FD_194541 | JGI IMG/M metagenome (GOLD analysis project Ga0302279, IMG submission 194541) | Peat permafrost microbial communities from Stordalen Mire near Abisko, Sweden - III_Bog_N3_3 | ecosystem: Environmental > Terrestrial > Soil > Wetlands > Peat | place: Sweden: Abisko...
TGATCCCGATCAAGAACGATCCGGAGAAGAACGCGATCGCGATGCAGGGCATCATCAACGACAAGAAGCGCGACGCCACCGACGGCTACGACGGCGGCTGGGTGGCGCATCCGGGCCTGGTCGAGGCGTCGATGAAGGAGTTCCTCGCGGTGCTGGGCGACAAGCCCAACCAGTGGGACAAGCAGCGGCCGGACGTCGAAGTCACGCAGGCCCAGCTGCTGGACTTCCAGCCCGAGACGCCGATCACCGAGACCGGCCTGCGCTACAACATCAACGTCGGCATCCACTACCTCGGGGCATGGCTGGCCGGCAACGGCTGCGTGCCCATCCACAACCTGATGGAGGACGCGGCCACCGCCGAGATCAGCCGCTCGCAGGTGTGGCAGTGGATCCGCAGCCCCAAGGGCGTGCTCGACGACGGCCGCAAGGTCACCGCCGCGATGGTGCGCCCGCTGGTGGCCGAGGAGCTCGGCAAGATCAAGGCGACGCCGGCCGTCGGCGAGTTCGACCGCGCGGCGCAGATCTTCGAGAAGATGAGCACCGACGAGGCGTTCGCAGAGTTCCTCACGCTGCCGTTGTACGAGGAATCGACATTCTGAGCGCTTCGCGCTGACGGCGAAGAAGCGGCCTGGTGGCTGCTTCTTTCATGGCGCAACCAGGGGATGCGCTGCGCTCGCTGCGATGATGGTGGCGAGCTCCTCGCCCGCGCGCGCCGGATGGCCGGGCAACGACGCGACTCGTCCGCGACGTCCTTCCAGGTGAGCGGCAGGGAGGGCGGCGAAGGCTTGGGCATGGACTCGGCACCGGGTCGAGAGATGTCGACGACGAGTGCGTCTCGATGGCGTCGGACGCAGCCTGACGAGGGTCGCGTCGCGATGCGATGGCGAAAGCCCGCGCACGGGGCGATGGATGCCCTGGCCGGTATGGCCGGCTCACGCCTTGTCCCACGCAGCGTCGGAGAAGATCATCTTGGAGATCTGGCGCGTCACGCGGCACCGCAGGCGGTTGATCTTGTCGCGCCGTCCGCGCCAGAGCGTGCTGGTCGCGAGGCTGTCGAAGTTCTCCGGCCTGACCGTGCCGTCGGCGCGCACGCGGCTGGCGGTCAGCGGGATCGCGAGCGTCCTGACGCCGGCTTCGCGCAGCGCGAACTTCACCAGGCTCTCGGAATGGATCGGGCCGCCCAATGCATGCGCATGGGCAATGGCGCGGTCGACGCGATTGCCGTAAGACTGATAGGCAGATTTTCCGCAGATCGCGAAGCGGTCGTTGAGGCCGGCCCACCAGTTCCAGATGGGCACGACGCACAGGCGCGGGAACCTGGCCGCCAGCCGGCAGGCCGAGAGCGGAATGGCGTCGTGATATTGCAGGTCCGGGCGAGCGAAGACGACCACGTCGGGATTCGTGGCCTCGACCAGCGCGGTCACGCGCTTGAGCGACTGCAACTGGTGCATCAGGTTGCGCAGCGAGCCGAAGTTGTCCCCGAAGTCGTCCCCGAACGTCTTCCAGGCCTGGAACGATTCGCCGTCCTCGAAGCGTTCGGGCGGTTCTATGCACCCGTCGAACTGATCGAACCAGGCATAGGCGTCGTCCGCCAACGCGGCGTCCTCACCGGAGCGCGCGCTCGTCACATGGCCGATCTTCCACAGGTGGTGGACGACGCTGACCTCACCGAGGGCGCGCAACGGCTGCAGCAGCCGGTGCTCGATGGACGGGGCCGAGATCGGCGTGCATCGGGGGATGCCATAGAACGCGACGGTGATCCTCATGGACTCCTCTTTGCTGTCGAGTTGCCGGACGCCCGGGGCCGCCGATTGCCAGCGAACGCGAAGGTCGAGCCAGGCAATCGCTCCTGCCAGCGCAGCCATGGGCAAGTTCGTTGCCCGGCCACGGTGGGAATCACGCGCAGGTAAAAAGGCCGTGGAACGCAGCGCCGTCACGGCGCATGCGCGAGTTCGCATTGCGTCGTGGAGGAGGACAGCATGGTCAGATTCGTGGGATTCGACGGGCTGCGTGGCTGGCTCTCGTGGGTGGTGGTCGCCTGCCACATCGCCTATTTTGCGGGCCTGATCCACCGCTTCCCGCCGCTGTTCCTGCTGCAGCAGATGGGCGACGAGGCGGTCTCGCTGTTCATCATCCTGAGCGGCTTCGTCATCACGCACCTGCTGCTCGCCAAGCAGGAGCCCTATGGCCGCTACATCAAGCGGCGTTTCCTGCGGATCTACCCGATCTACCTGGTGGCGCTGTTGTTCGCCATCGGTGCGACCTGGCTGAACTTCGACACCTTCCTGTCGCTGCCGGCGGCCGACGTCTTTCCGATGCCCGAGCTCGCGCGCCTGGCCAGGCAGCGCCAGGCGCTGGCCGGCACGGGCTTCGTCGAGAACCTGCTGCTGCACCTGTCGCTGCTGCACGGTGCCGTGTCGTCGAACGTGGTCTTCGAATCGCAGTACGCGTTCCTGCGGCCGGCCTGGAGCCTGTCGCTGGAGTGGCAGTTCTACCTGGTGGCACCGCTGGTGGTGTGGGCGGCGCGGCGGCGGTGGCCCTCCGTCGTCCTGGCGGTCGTCGCCCTGGCGGCGTACCGCGGCTACCTGCGCGGCACCTTCGGGGCTTTCGTCCTGCCCAGCTTGCTGCCTGGAGCGGCGCTGCTGTTCGCGATCGGCATCGTCAGCTGCCTGCTCGTGCACCGGTCGCAAAGCCGCGGCTCGTGGATCGCGCTGTTGATCCTCGCGGCGGGTTATCTGCACTGGCCGCCGGCGACGCAGTGGGCGCCGGGGATCTGGGTGCTGTTCTTCGGCGCGTCGTTGTTGAAGGACAGGCCGGGCCGGCTCGGCAAGGCAATCGCCTCGGTCTACGACCCGATCTTCGCGTCGCATGCCGCGCGCCATCTGGGCCTGCCGTCCTATTCGACCTACCTGCTGCACCTGCCCATCCTGCAGGTCGTGCAGTACCTGGCTGTGCGGCAGTTCGGGCTGGGCATGGTCGAGGCCAACGTATTCGCCGTCGTCGGGACGGTGGCATTGACGTACCTGGCCTCGCAGGCCACCTATCGCTGGATCGAACTGCCGTTCATCGAATTGGGTCGCGGCCACGGGCCGCTGGTGCCGCGGCCGCAAGCGGCGGCAATCAGCCGGCCAGGTGACGCTTGATCAGCTCGCTGCGATGCGCGAACACCGCATCGTCCGAGAAATGCGTGCCCGACCGCCGCGCGGCCAGCGTATTGCGCTGGCGCAGCGGTGCATCTTCCAACTGGTGGATGATGGCCTGCGCCAGGCCTTCGACGTCGCCGATCGGCACGAAGTCGCCGCCGCCCTCGGCCTCGACCAGGTCCTGCGCGAAGGCGCTCCAGTAGCCGACGAGCGGCACGCCGGCCATCAAGGCCTCGAGCAGGCAGCGCGGCGACTCGGGCGTGTTGTGGCAGAACACGAACAGGTCCAGCGAGCGGAAGAACTCCACCACCTTGGCGCGATCACTCTCGCCGCCCGGAAACGAGATCACGTGCTCCAGCCCGCGACGGCGGACATCCTCGCGGGCCTGTTCCAGCAGCGGCCCGTTGCCCAGCCAGGTCGCCTCGATCCGATCGCCGATGCCGGGGTGTGCGGCCACCGCGGCGATCGCGGCGATCCAGGCCAGCGGCCCCTTCATCTCGTGGACGCGCCCGACATAGCCGATGCGGATCCGGTTGTCGCCCCGTGCTAACCGCCGCTGCAGCGCCTCCTCCGGAATCACGTCGTCCTTCTTCAGGTGCACGTCATGCACGACGTGCGGTTCGCGCGAGATCGCGGCGTAGGCGTCGTACACCGTGCGGCCATGGAACAGGCCCAGCGAGGCGTGGCGGATGGCGTGGATGGCACGGCGGCGCTCGAAGCCGCGGCGCAGGTTCAGCACTGTCCGCTTGAGGCGGCCGGCCTGCGCGCCCAGCGGCGTGACGTGCAGTTCCCAGTCCAGCCACACCGCATACGGCCGACCGATGCGTCGTGCTTCTTCCGCGGCGATGTTGCCCCAGGCGCCGGACCAGCCCAGGTTCGAGAAGCACAGGAACCGGCTGCGCGGGATCAGGTCGCGAAACAGCGCGCGCACGGCGGCGCGATGCTTGACGTGGTCGCGCGGGTGATAGCCCCAGGGCAGTTCGTGCAGCGTGAGGCGGCCGCCGGCCAGCAGGTCCTGCGCGGGCTTCCAGTCCATCGTCGAGTCGACCTGTGATTCCGGGATGACGGGCGCGCAGATCACCAGGTGCTCGAAGTTGTCCAGCCAGCGCTGGATGCCGTTGTGGGCTTGCGCCTCCACATGCAATGCGTCGCCTGTGCGGCGGAACGGCACTGGCAGTTCCAGCAGCAGGCAGTTCGGAAGAGGCATCCCCATCGTTCGTTCGCTTCGGTCAGTTCGGCGTCGCGCGGGCGCGCGCGTTGTCGCAGCGACAGTAGCAGGCCGCGTGCCGGCAGGCACGACGACCGCACCGGCGCCGATCATCCGCAGACCTCGGACTCGGGTCGGGGTCGGTGGCCCAGGCCGTGCGACGTGGCCAGCATCGTCAGCCGGCCTGTCGCTGGATCGAAAGAGGGCGCGGCCGCAAGCCGTCGGTGGTCAAGGAGCCAGGTGGCGCTTGATCAGGTCACTGCGGTGCGTGAACACCGCGTCGTCCGAGAAATGCATGCCCGATCGCCACGCCGCCAAGGTATTGCGCTGGCGCAGTGCCGCGTCTTCCAACTGGTGGACGATGGCATCGGCCAGGCCTTCGACGTCGCCGATCGGCACGAAGTCGCCGCCGCCCTCGGCCTGGACGAGGTCCTGGGCGAAAGAGCTCCAATAGCCCACGAGCGGGACGCCGGCCATCAAGGCCTCGAGCAGGCAGCGCGGCGACTCGGGCGTGTTGTGGCAGAACACGAACAGGTCCAGCGAGCGGAGGAACTCCAACACCTTGGCGCGATCACTCTCGCCGCCCGGAAACGAGATCACGTGCTCCAGCCCGCGGCGGCGGACGTCCTCGCGGGCTTGCTCCAGCAGCGACCCGTTGCCCAGCCAGGCGGCCTCGATCCGGACGCCGATGCCGGGGTGTGCGGCCGCCGCGGCGATCGCCGCGATCCAGTCCAGCGGCCCCTTCATCGTGTGGACGCGCCCGACATAGCCGATGCGGATCCTCCGGTCATCGACCCGCGCGAGCCGCCGCTGCAGCGCCTCCTCCAGAATCACGTCGTCCTTCTTCAGGTGCACGTTGTGCACGACGTGCGGCTCGCGCGAAATGGCGGCGTAGGCGTCGTACACCGTGCGGCCATGGAACAGGCCCAGCGAGGCGTGGCGGATGGCGTGGATGGCGCGGCGGCGCTCGAATCCTCGGCGCAGGTTCAGCACCGTCCGCTTGAGGCGGCCGGCGTGCGCGCCCAGCGGCCTGGCGTGCAGCTCCCAGTCCAGCCATACCGCGTACGGCCGGCCGGCGCGGCGCGCTTCATCCGCGGCGATGTTGCCCCAGGCGCCGGACCAGCCCAGGTTCGAGAAGCACAGGAACCGGCTGCGCGGGATCAGGCCGCGAAAGAGCGCACGCACGGCGCCGCGATGGCGCAAGTGGTCGCGCGGGTGATAGCCCCAGGGCAGTTCGTGCAGCGTGAGGCGGCGGCCGGCCAGCAGGTCCTGCGCGGGCTTCCAGTCCATCGTCGAGTCGACCTGTGATTCCGGGATGACGGGCGCGCAGATCACCAGGTGCTCGAAGTTGTCCAGCCAGCGCTGCATGCCGTTGTGGGCCTGCGCCTCCACGTGCAGCACGCCGGCGACACGGCGCAACGGCACTGGCAGTTCCAGCAACAGGCTGTTCGCGAGAGGCATCCCCATCGTTGGCTCGCTTCGTTTAGTTCGGCTTCGCGCGTACGCGAGACGCAGGCGTGCTCGCCTTGGTGACCACGGCGCTGGACACCATGCCGGCAGCCGTGGCAGCCGAACCGCTGCGGCTCATTCGTAGACTTCGGCCTCGGGGTCGGTCGCTTCCAGCTCGTAAGAGGCAGCCAGCATCGCCAGCCGGCCGATCACGCCGTACATGTAGAACCGGTTCGGGGCGCTGACGCCGGGCTTCTCGCCGGGCTTGGGCAGGTGCGAGCTCTCGGCGAACGCCAGCGGCACGAAGCTCGCGCCCGGCGCGTTGAGGTTCTCGTCGATGCCGCGCTCGGCGTGCATGCGGTAGAAGCCGCCGACGACGTAGCGGTCGATCATGTAGACGACCGGCTCGGCCACGGCCTCGTTCACTCGCTCGTAGGTCGGCACGCCTTCCTGGATGATGACCTCGGTGACCTGCTGGCCGTCCTTGACCACGTCCATCTTGTTGCGAGTGCGGCGATTGACCTCGTCGAGCTCCTTGGCGTCGCGCACCGTCATCACGCCCATGCCGTAGGTGCCGTTGTCGGCCTTGACCACGACGAACGGCTTCTCGCTGATGCCGTATTCCTTGTGCTTGCGGCGGATCTTGGTCAGCAGCGCGTCGACGTTGGTCTGCACGCAGTCCAGGCCCGTGCCTTCGGCCCAGTTCACCTGTCCGCAGTGCGAGTACATCGGGTTGATCAGCCACGGATCCATGCCCAGCAGCTTGGCGAATTTCTTGGCCACTTCCTCGTAGCTGTGGAAGTGGTTGGTCTTGCGACGCACGGCCCAGCCCGCGTGCAGCGGCGGCAGCAGGTATTGCTCGTTCAGGTTCTCGAGGATGCGGGGCAGCCCGGCCGACAGGTCGTTGTTCAAGAGCACCGTGCAGGGATCGAAGTCCTTCAGCCCCAGGCGGCGCGGCGTGCGCAGCAGCGGTTCGTAGGTGAGCGAGCTGCCATCGGGCAGCTGCAGCTCGGTGGGCTCGGTGATGGCCGGGTCGAGCGAGCCCAGGCGCACGTTCAGGCCGGCGCTGGAGAAGATGCGCACCAGCTGCTTCACGTTCATCAGGTAGAACGAGTTGCGGGTGTGGTTCTCCGGGATCAGCAGCAGGTTCTTGGCCTCGGGGCAGATCTTCTCGATCGCCGCCATCGCCGCCTGGATCGCCAGCGGCAGCATGGGTTCGGTGAGGTTGTTGAAGCCGCCCGGGAACAGGTTGGTGTCCACCGGCGCCAGCTTGTAGCCGGCATTGCGGACGTCCACCGAGGTGTAGAACGGCGGCGTGTGCTCCATCCATTCGAGCCGGAACCAGCGTTCGATCGCGGGCATCGATTCGAGCACGCGCTGCTCGAGTTCGTTGATCGGGCCGGTCAACGCGGTGACGAGATGGGGAACCATGACGGGATCCTGGGAGGCTGGAAAACGATTCTAAGGCGCGGCTTCGCGCCAGCCCAGGTGGAGGCGGTTGCGCCCGATGCAAGGGCGCGCCGTGGCCGGCGTCAGGCGGCCAGGCGATCGAGCAGGCGGTTCAAACGGTTGACGTCGATGCTGAAGCCGCCGTCACCGGGGTCGCCGACGGTGAACGCGTAGCGCAGGCCCACCGCGTCAGACAGGTCCTTGTACACGTTGTTGAAACGCATGGGCGGCTGCAACACCACCAGCGTGCCGCCGTCGGCGATCGGATAGATCGCGTGGGCCAGGTGGCTGCCTTCCACGCCGACGATGATCTTGGCATCGGTGGCCAGACGCGCGATCTGGTCGGCCGCCATGGTGTCGGGATCGACGACGCTGAATCCCTGGGCCACCAGCGCCGCCTCGACATCCGGCGCGTTGAGCAAGTTGCGTCCGCGCACGCCGTTGGCCGCGCCGCGCTTGAGGTAGATGCGCTCGTTTCCTGCTCCGGCTATCGAGCGCCGGAACGTCGAACGCAGCGCCTGGTAGCGCCGCCGCTTGTAGGCGTTCTGACCCCAGTCATCGAGCAGGATCAGCTCCCGAAAGCGCCCCTTGGCCACGACGCGCTCCGGCAGCGACAGCAGTTCCCGATAGCCGGCGGCGTGCGAATAGGGCTGGTGTTCGATGTCTATCGTTGGCGCGAGATCCTGGACGGCCAGGCGCAGCGTGGCGTCGTCGCGCATCCAGTGCCCGAAATAGATCGATCCCATCAGCGTGGAACCGACGGCCGCGGTCGACAGCTCGACCTGCTCGGCTGCGGCGACATGGCCTGAGCTCTGCGAGATCGCGTGGCTCATCGCGCCCTTGACCAGGTGGCCGCTCGTCAGGCGCACGTCTGTCAACCGGTAGCCGATGGTCGCGGCGTGCTCGCGGGGGCCGCCCTCGACGCGCCGGATCTCGGCCTCCATGTTGGTGTCTTCCTGAACGCCGCGCACACGCTCGAGCTCGTCGCCCAGGTAGACCGCACGCGGCTCGATGCGGCTTTCGGCGGGCGCGATCGTCCAGCGCCGCTCGCACAGCGCCGCATAGGTCGACGGATGTCGGAAGACGCGTCGCAGCAGCGCGGCGTGGAGTTCGTGATAGCTGATTTTCCAGTTCATGCCAGCGGTGTCGGATGCGAGAAGTCGGAGAACGGCTGGTCGCGAGGCAAGGCTGCTGCGCAGGGATATGCGCTTGCGCAATGCCGAGCGAGGCCGACGGCTGGATCGCGGCGGTGAATGCAAAAAATTCCACCGCTTGTCGATATGGCAGGCATGTCGGCAAGCGGTGTGCCGAAGTCGTCGACCAGGAATGCCGCCGCGTGCTGCAAAGGTCATTTGCTGACGAATGGCTACAGATGGTTGCGCGACGGTCGAGTTCGGCTTCCGAGCGCTCGCCTAGAGTGGTGCGGCGCTGCCTCCGATCGGCGGAGAAGGCGGAAATACGGCAGGAGACATCGTGAAAAGACACGCCATCGCACTCGCGGCCGCCGTTGCGTCGACGCTGGCCGCGCCGTCATTCGCGAGCACCGCCGTGGCAGAGCTGACCGACTTCCAGGTGCAGTTGATCGACCTGGATGCGAGCGACGGCGTCGCGCCGTCCGTGACCTTCCAGAACGTGGCGGGCGGATCGTTCGTCGCTGCCGAGAGCGGCGCGCCGCCCGACGTGTTCACGGACGCCCACTTCGGCGGCGCCGCGTTCGCGCCCGCTTCCTCCACGAGCGCGCGCGGCGGCGCTGCGGCGGCCGCGTCGATGTCGGGCGACGTGTACGGCGCGGGTGCCGGGGCCATGGCCTGGACGTCGGCTGCGCAGGCGGGCGCGTATGGCGCCGCCACGGTGCAGCTGGGCGACGGCAGCACCGTCCTGCCGTTCACGCTGTCCGCGCAGACCCGCCTGGTCATCTCGGCCGATGCCAGCGCGTCCGCGCTGTCGACCGCAGACGACGCCTGGGCCTCGGCCTTCCTCAAGCTGACGGACGTGACCGGCCTGAACGACGTCAGCGCAGACGGCGTCTACGCGGAACAGGCCAGCACGCTGGGCGCGTCACCGTTCGCGACGACCGATGCGCATCGCATCGAGATCTCGTTCGACAACCTCACGGCATTCGGCGCCGACGGATTGTTCTTCGGCTCGGTGGATGCCTACAGCACGGACATCACGCCCGTGCCCGAACCCTGCGCGCCCGCGCTGATGCTGTGCGCGTCGGGGCTGCTCGCCTGGCGAGCGCGCCGGCGCCCGCGCTGACGGGCGCACAAGCAAAAAGGGGCTGCCCTTGCGAGCAGCCCCAAAGCTCTCTCGGCCTGCCACGCCAACCGTGGCAGCGCCCCCTGGAAAACTTACTTGGCGTAAGCGGTTTCGCCGTGGGACGAGACGTCCAGGCCTTCGCGCTCTTCTTCTTCCGTCACGCGCAGGCCGATCGTCAGGTCGACGATCTTGTACGCGATGAAGGCGACCACGCCCGACCAGATCAGCGTCACGCCCACGGCCTTGGCCTGGATCAGCAGCTGATCCCAGATGCCGTTGGAGCCGACGGTCATCTTGACCCAGTCGGTGACCTGGCCCGGGCCGCCCAGCTTCTGGTTGTTGAACACGCCGGTCAGCAGGGCGCCGACGATACCGCCGACACCGTGCACGCCGAACACGTCGAGCGTGTCGTCGGCGCCGAGGATCTTCTTCAGGCCGGTCACGCCCCACAGGCAGGCGAAGCCGGCGATACCGCCGAGGACGACGCCGCCGACGATGCCGACGTTGCCGGCAGCCGGGGTGATCGCCACGAGGCCGGCGACGGCACCCGAAGCGGCGCCCAGCATCGAGGCCTTGCCCTTGTGCAGCGCTTCACCCAGCGACCACGTCAGCGTTGCCGCGGCGGTGGCCAGGAAGGTGTTCAGGAACGCCAGGGTGGCGGAGTCGCCCGCTTCGAGCGCCGAGCCGGCGTTGAAGCCGAACCAGCCCACCCACAGCAGCGAGGCACCGACCATGGTCAGCGTCAGCGAGTGCGGCGTGAACGCTTCCTTGCCGTAGCCGATGCGCTTGCCGATGCAGTACGCGCCCACCAGGCCGGCGATAGCGGCGTTGATGTGCACCACGGTGCCGCCCGCGAAGTCGAGCGCGCCCCATTGCCAGATCATGCCGGCGCTGGCGTTCATCTTGTCGACGACGTCGGCGCTGGTGTAGGCGTCCGGACCTTGCCAGAACCAGACCATGTGCGCGATCGGGCAGTAGCTGAACGTGAACCAGATCACCATGAACAGCAGCACGGCCGAGAACTTGATGCGTTCGGCGAACGAGCCGACGATCAGGCAGCAGGTGATCGCGGCGAAGGTCGCCTGGAACACCACGTAGGCCAGCTCGGGGATCATCACGCCCTTGCTGAACGTGGCCGCCTTCGTGAAGGTGCCGGCGACAGGATCGAAGATGCCGCTGAGGAACAGCCGGCTGAACCCGCCGATGAACTTGTTGCCTTCCGTGAACGCCAGGCTGTAGCCGTAGACGAACCAGAGGACGACGATCAGCGAGAAGGTGACGAACACCTGCATCAGCACGGACAGCATGTTCTTGCTGCGCACCAGGCCGCCGTAGAACAGCGCCAGGGCGGGGATCGACATCATGATGACCAGGACGGTGGAGACCAGCATCCAGGTGGTGTCACCCTTGTTGACGGTCTCGACGATCGTCGGGGTGGACGCCGCGCCGGAGGCGGCAGCGGCTGCGGCCGGCGCCGAGGCGTCGGCTGCGGGCGCGCTGGCTGCTGCGGGCGCGGCCGCCGTGGCGACCGGCGCGGAGGCCGCGTCGTCTGCCGCGAACGATGTCGCGGAGAACCCGAGGACGGCGAGTCCCAGGGCGAGGGAAGCGAGAAGCTTTCTCATGGTTGCAAGGCTTTCAGGAGTTGGAAGCGTGTGGCGTTTGGAACGTGCGGGAATCGTCTGGAGGCAAGCGGCTTACAAGGCGTCCTTGCCGGTCTCGCCGGTGCGGATGCGCACCACCTGCTCGAGCGTCGAGACGAAAATCTTCCCGTCGCCGATCTTGCCGGTGCGAGCCGAGGTCTCGATGGCTTCGATGACCTGGTCGACGAGCGTGTCGTCGACGGCGGCCTCGATCTTTACCTTGGGCAGGAAGTCCACGACGTATTCCGCGCCGCGGTACAACTCGGTATGGCCCTTTTGGCGACCGAAGCCCTTCACTTCGGTCACCGTGATGCCCTGCACGCCGATCGCGCTCAGGGCCTCACGCACTTCGTCGAGCTTGAAGGGCTTCACGACGGCAGTCACCATCTTCATGGTTGGTATCTCCAGGCTTGCGGGTGCAGTCGCCCCCGCTTCTTGTCGAACAAAACGACCCGGGTCGCCCCGGGCGCACGAGAGAAACGGGGGACGTTCAGAACGAGTACTTGACGCCGGCGACGACGCCGGTGCGGCCGGTGAACTTGCCGGTCGACGTTTGGTAATCCGCCTTCTTCGCGTCGGTCGCGATGACCTGCAGCGAGGCCGTGAAGCCCTTGCCGAAGTCCTTGCCCAGCGTCAGCGAGTAGTCGCCGTACGACAGGTCCGCGGCCTTGGCAACGGAGCCGGTGATGTTCTGGTAGGCGGCGTCCGGCGTCAGCGAGAAGCCGCTGCCGAGGTCGAAGTTGGCGCTCAGGTCGTAGTACTGGCTGCCCTTGCTCTTGGGAACGCCGAACAGGGGCGTGGCGGAGATCGAGACCTTGCCGGTGAACACGCCGTAGGTCAGCGCGCCATAGAACTCGCCGGTGTCGGGATTGGACAGGCCGATGTCGTGGAACTTCTGGCCCAGGTAGACATAGGCCAGCACGCCGACGTCGTACGACAGCGTGTCCTTGATGATGTCGCCCTTGGTTCCGCCGTACAGGTCCCATTCGAGCGGCGCGCCCTGTTCCGAAACCATCGGTCCGGGAGGAGTCGCGGCTGCCTGTGCGCCGTTGTAGGCCACCATCGCGTCCTTGACCCAGCTGATCGTCGACAGCCAGGTGCCCACGTAGATGGGGCCGTTCGCATAGTCGATGCCGCCTTGCAGCGCCGGCTTGAGCTTGGACTGCGAGATGCCGCGATAGCGGTAGTCGCTGACCACGCCGATGTTGTAGGTGATGGGGCTGGCATCCGGGGCGGATGCGGCCGCGGCCGGAGCGGCTGGCGCGTCGTCGGCGAACGCGATCGTGGGACCTGCGGTGATGGCGACAACGGCGACGGCGGCAAGCGCGGACTTCTTCATCTGGACTCTCCTGGGAGTTTGGGACTGGGTGGGTGGGTGTGATTTTTCTTTCGAAGGCGTTAACGCAGGTTCCGTGCCACGCGGCCGAGCGAGTCAGGATCGCGAAGGCGAGGCGCGCAAACTACTGAAGGAAGCAGGCCGATTGCGATGGCTTCGGTTCGACGCGGACCGAAAGAGGCCGCCGTGGTCGCATTCGTGCGGACCGGAGGCGAGTGCCGGTGACGCTTGCGTCCAGTGCACCGCCGCGGAGGCGGCGCAACAGCACCAGTACGGTGCAAAACCACTTTGTGCTCGACAGCAACATGCACCTGATTGGCGCGTCGACGAGGTCAAACCTCGTTCGGGACGTGGATGGTGCGTCGAGATTTATAGGTGAAGGAAAGGCCTTCCGGGCGCGCGAACGCGCGGCTGAAAATGGGGCCATGAAATTTGCCCGCCAGCAATTGCGCGACGTAAATTGCTTGACTCCGACCCCTGTTATCTCCGGCTTACGACCGAATTCCAGGCGACCCGCGGTGCTGGCGCGGGACGCCCGCCGCTGGTGCGCCGGACGGTGCACTGCGCCGGGCTTCTGTCATCACACACCAAGATTGGGCTGCTAGGCTCGAACGACGGGGCTGCTGGTGCTTCCTGCGCCTGTCGCGATTGGCCGCGCGCCGGCGCACGGCGGCGGCCCCTGATTGCCAGCCCTCATGAAGATCGCCGACCTCATCCTCTGCCATCGGGACGCCGAACACGTTGCCCGGCTCGCCGCCAAGCTGACGACGGGCGCGCCCGACAACCACCTCTTCGTGCACGTCGACGCGAAATCGCCGGAGTCGGCGGAGTTCGCCTCCCGTCTGCTCGAGGCCAGCCATGCGGCCGGCGACTTCGAGCGCTTCGTGCTCCTGCAGGGCGCCGACTATCCCTTGAAGTCGAACGCGGCCATCGCCGCGTTCTTCGACAAGCATCGCGAGACCGGGTGCATCGCGCCTGCAATGCCGCGCGCGGCCAGACCCGAAAGGTCTATTCGAAGGGTCGCCACGTGCTCTTCTTCGACGAGCCCAACCTGCTCAAGAAGATCAGCAACAAGCTGACGCGCATCCTCGACCTGACGCTGCGCGACGGGACGGTGCGCCCGCCGGCCGGCGCGTTGGACATCCACTGCCGGAGCCGGCGATCACCGACATGACCGAGGCGCGCGCGCTGCACTACTTCGAATGGCCGAGCCTGGTGCGGATCTTCAACGCCGATGACTACGACCTGCTGCGCGTGCGCGAGGAGATGTTCGTTCGCAAGGTGAGCACCGAGGCGTCGTCCGGCCTGCTGGACCTGATCGACGCGTCGCACGCGCGCGACGCCGGCTGCGCTCCGGCGGCTGGCGCCTCGCTCGCCCCGTCCGAAGTGCACTGACGGCGGCGACGCATCCGCCGGCCTGCCGCGGCGAATGCGGGCGAAACCGCGCTTCCGGCGCGCGAGGGCTTGCACGACGGGCCCGCAGAATCAAGAACGGCCCTCGCAGGCCGCCTGGCGGCTGGCCAGGCGCCGATTTCGAGCGGAGCCGCGCCATTCGCGTGCCAGGTCCGGCGAGCGAACCCTTCTTGATCGACCTCCCGGCGTCGCCGGGGCCTCGCCCGCATGAGCCTTGCCGTCATCCACACCCGTGCTCTCGTCGGACTGCATGCGCCCGAGGTCGTCGTGGAAGTCCATCTGGCCAACGGCCTGCCCAGCTTCACGCTGGTCGGCCTGGCCGATACCGAGGTCAAGGAAGCGCGCGAGCGGGTGCGTGCGGCGCTGGCGCAGAGCGGCTTCGCGTTTCCGCACAACAAGAAGATCACCGTGAACCTGGCGCCAGCCGACCTGCCCAAGGAATCGGGCCGATTCGACCTGCCCATTGCCTTGGGCGTGCTGGCCGCCCAGGGCCTGCTGGACGCTGCCCGCCTCGCGCGTTGCGAGTTCGCGGGCGAGCTGTCGTTGGCCGGCGAACTGCGTCCCGTGCGCGGTGCGCTGGCATTGGCGCTGGCGGTGCGCGAGAGCGGCTGCGACCGGCGCCTGGTTCTGCCGGCCCAGAGCGCGGCCGAGGCGGCGCGGGTGGAAGGCGTCGACATCCGCTCCGCGCGCAACCTGGGCGATGTCGTTCAGGCCTTCCTGCCCGGCGATGGCGACGCCGCCGGTGCGCGCGAGTTGCCGGGGCCCGCGCGTGAACCGCCGGTGCCGCCGCCGGCGCTGCCGGATTTGGCCGACGTCAAGGGCCAGGCGGGTGCGCGCCGTGCGCTCGAAGTGGCAGCAGCCGGAGGTCATGGGCTTTTGTTGATCGGGCCGCCAGGTGCCGGCAAGTCGATGCTGGCCGATCGCCTCGCCGGCCTGCTGCCGGCCATGACCGCGCGCGAGGCGCTGGCCAGCGCCGCGTTGCTGAGCGTGTCGTCGCAGGGCCTGGACGCGCGCCGCTTCGGCCAGCGTCCCGTGCGTTCGCCGCACCACAGTGCCAGCGCGGTGGCGTTGGTGGGCGGCGGATCGCCGCCACGACCGGGCGAGATCTCGCTCGCGCACGCCGGCGTCCTTTTCTTGGGCGAACTGCCGGAGTTTCCACGTGCCGCCCTCGAGGCCTTGCGCGAGCCGCTCGAGACTGGTCACATCACGATCTCGCGGGCCGCTTACCAGGCCCAGTATCCGGCCCGGTTCCAACTTGTCGCGGCGATGAATCCGTGCCCTTGCGGTTGGCTGGGTGCCTTTGCCGCGAGCGGCCGGCAGTGCCTCTGCAACGGCGAGGCGGTGCGCCGCTACCAGGCGCGGTTGTCGGGGCCGCTGCTCGATCGCATCGACATGCAGATCGAGGTGCCGGCGCTGCGCCCGGCCGAACTGCTGCCGCCGCCCGCGGGCCGCGCGCCGGATGCCGCGGCCGCGACGCCGGAGACGTCCGCCGTCGTCGGCGCGCGCGTGCGTGACGCGCGCGAGCGCCAGTTGGCGCGCCAGGGCGTGCCCAACGCCTTGCTCACCGCGGCCCAGATCGAGACGGGACTGCGGCTGACGGAGCCGGCGCGCGCGCTGCTCGAACAGGTGGCCGACCGCCTGGGCTGGTCGGCGCGCAGCCTGCATCGCGTGGCCAAGGTGGCTCGCACGGTGGCGGATCTGGCCGGTGCGGCGGATGTCGCGGCTACCCACATGGCCGAGGCCGTCCAGTATCGCCGCGGCTTGCCGGGAGGATGAGCCTGGCGCGCGAACGCGTGGTGCATACTGCGCCGCACGCGGACGGGCCGGCCCGCGGCAGGATGCGCACAGTCCCGACCTGGTGCCGGATCGAGACCCGGGCGCGAGGTTTGCCACGCCGCGCGTCAGCCCCAGGGCAGACCGCGGGCGCCGCGTCGCCTGCGTTTCGGTGGCGCCGTCCCTTGCCCGCCAACACTCTCCGAGCGTCTGAACGAACCCCATGCAACCCAGTCCCGCGCGAATCGGCATCATCGGCACCGGGTTCGTCGCCGATCTCTACATGCGCTCGCTGAAGACCTTTCCGCACATCGCGGTCGCGGGCGCGTTCGACATCGACCCTGTCCGCCTGAGCGCCTTCTGCGCGCATTGGGGCGTGACCGCGGCCGCCTCGCTGGACGCCTTGCTGGCGCTGCCCGGCGTCGAACTGGTGCTCAATCTCACCAACCCGGGCTCGCACTTCGAGGTCAGCCAGGCCTGCCTGCGCGCCGGGCGGCATGTCTATTCGGAAAAGCCGCTGGCCACCGACATGGAGGACGCCAAGGCGCTCCACCAGCTCGCGCAGGCGTCCGGCCTGATGCTGGCCTCGGCGCCCTGCAGCCTGCTCGGCGAAGCGGCGCAGACGCTGTGGGCCGCCGTCCGCCGCGAAGACGCCGGCAAGCCCCTGCTGGTCTACGCCGAGCTGGACGACGACTACATCCCGAGCGCACCCTACAAGAAGTGGTTCAGCGAATCGGGCGCGCCGTGGCCGTACCGCGACGAGTTCAAGGTCGGCTGCACGCTGGAACACGCCGGCTACTACCTGTCCTGGCTGATCGCGATGTTCGGCAACGTCACGACGGTGGTGGCGGTGTCGGCGGACCTGATTGCCGGCAAGCTGTCCGGCGGCGAGGAGTCCGCGCCCGACTATTCCTGTGCCACGCTGTTCTTCGAGTCCGGCGTGGTCGCGCGGCTGACCTGCAGCATCGTCGCGCCGCACAACCACGCGCTGCGCGTGATCGGCGAGCGCGGCGTGATCGAGATCGACGAGTGCTGGAGCAACGGCGCGCCGGTGCGCGTGCGACGCCGGCACGTCTTCCGGCGGCGCCAGGTCAACAGCCCGTTCGCGCGCCGCGTGAAGGCGGGCATGGCCACCGATCCCAAGGTGGGCCGGCGCGGCGCGGCGTCGATGAACTTCGCGCTGGGCCCGGCCGAGATGATCGCGGCGCTGCAGGAAAAGCGCGCCTGCCGTCTCGGCGCCGACTTCGCGCTGCATTTCAACGAGGTCACGCTGGCGATCCAGAACGCGCGTGCCGACAAGGGCGTGCAGGTCATGACCACGCGCTGCGAGCCGGTCGAGCCGCTGCCCTGGACGCTGGCGGCGGCGCCGCGAAAGCCGCGCCCGTGAGCGGCGCGCGCGTGTGGCGCTTCGGCGTCGTCGGCACGGGAGCGATGTCGGCCACGATGATGGCTTGCCTGGCGCGCGAGCCGCGCGCGGCCGTGGCCGCGGTGGCCTCGGCCGATGCCGGGCGCGCCCAGGCCTTCGCGGCGCGCTGGGGCATCGCCGCGCATGGCAGCCTGGATCAGCTGCTGGCGCGGGACGACGTCGACGCCATCTACATCGCGAGCTCCACCCGCGACCACGCGGTGCACGCGATCGCGGCGCTGGCCGCCGGCAAGGCCGTGCTGTGCGAGAAGCCCTTCGCCACCAGCGCCGCGCAGGGCCTGCGCGTGGTGCAGGCCGCCGCCCGACACGGCCGGCTGTTCATGGAGGCGCAGTGGACGACCGCGTTGCCGGTTTATCGCGAGTTGCTGCGCCTGGTGCGCGAGCGCGTGCTCGGCGAGCCGGTGCAGCTGCATTCCGAATTCGGGATCGCGCTGGATCCCGCCTCGCATCGCCGGCTGTTCGAAGGCGAGGGCGCGGGCGTGCTCCTGGACTTCGGCGTCTATCCGATCGTGCTCGCGCTGCAGGCGATGGGGCCGGTGCGCGACCTGCGCGCGGCGATCGTCCGCAATGCGGCGGGCGTGGATGTCCACGCGTCGTTGCAGCTGGAACACGCGGGCGGCGGCCAATCGCAGCTGGTCGCCTCGCTGGTGGCTACGCTGGCGAACCGGACGACGCTGAGCGCCGCGCGCGGCCTCGTGCAGCTCGAGTCGCCGGTCATGGGCGCGGAACGCCTGCAGATTCGCGAAACGTCGCCGAGCGTTGCGGCGACGGTCGCAGATGATGGCGGCGCGAAGCGACGGATCGTGGCGGCCTTGCGCCGGCAACGCTGGCTGCGCAAGCTGCGGGCGGCATTGGCTGGCGGTCGGGCCAGCGAGCACTCCTTCGGCGCCGACCGCTATGCGCCGCTGGTCGCGCACTTCGTGTCGCTGCTCGATGCGGGTGCCTTGGCCAGCGACCTGATGCCGCACGCGACATCGCTCGAGGTGCTGCGCATCGTCGATGCCGCCGGCGCCGCGCCGGACAACGCCTAGCCGGGCCGACCTCGTGAAAATCGCCTACCTCCTCAATTCGTATCCGATGACCAGCACGACGTTCATCCGTCGTGAAATCGAGGCGCTCGTCGCCGACGGTGTCGACGTCGTCCGTTTCGCGGCGCGGCCCTGGGGCGAGAAGCTGGTCGATCCGCTGGACATCGCCGAGCAGCAGCGCACGCGCTACCTGCTCGCGGGCAACCTGCCCAACCTGTTCCTGGCCTTCGTCAGGGAGCTCGTCGCCAATCCGCTGGGCCTCGCCCGCGCACTGGCCACCGCGTTCGCGCTGTGGCGCAACGCGCGCTCGGGCGTCGGCCGCCACGCCGCCTACGTACTGCAGGCCGTCTATTTCAAGCAGCAGGCGCGGCGCGAAGGCGTCGCGCACGTGCATGCGCATTTCGCGACCAATGCCACCGCCATCGCGCTGCTGAGCCACAGGCTGGGCGGCCCGGGCTACAGCTTCACGGCTCACGGGCCCGACGAATTCGAGAACACCGATCGCCTCAGCTTCGACCTGAAGCTGCGTCACGCGGCGTTCATCGCCGCCATATCCGCCTTCGGGCGCGTGCAGCTGGTGCGCGCGAGCCGGTGGGATCACTGGTCCAAGATCGCGATCGTCCACTGCGGGCTGTCGATTCCCGATTTCCAGCCAACGCCCAATCCCGGCAACCAGGTGCTGGTCAACGTCGCCCGGTTCAATTCGCAGAAGGGCTTGCTGCTCATTCCAGCGGCGCTGGCCGCAGTGAAGGACGAGTTCCCCGGCCTGAAGGTGGTGTTGATCGGCGACGGCGAAGAGCGCGCGCGGCTCGAAGCCGAGGTCGCCCGCCACGGCGTGGCCGGCATGATCGAGCTGCGCGGCTGGCAGTCCAACGTGGAAGTCCGCCGGGCGTTGGCGGAGTCGCGCGGGCTTCTCCTGCCCAGTTTCGCCGAGGGGCTGCCGGTCGTCATCATGGAGGCGTTCGCGCTTGGCCGGCCGGTGATCTCGACCTACATCGCCGGCATTCCCGAGCTGGTGGACGCCAGCTGCGGCTGGCTGGCGCCCGCGGGCGACGTCCAGGCGCTGGCCGCCGCCATGCGCGACGCGCTGGGCGCCAGCCCCGAGCGACTGGCCGCCATGGGCGAAGAAGGCCGGCGCCGCAGCGTCGCCCGGCACGACGTCGTGGGATCGGCCAGGCAGCTCAGGGCGCTTTTCGTCAAGATGACTTCTGGGGCGCCCTAAAATCAGGCATGACTGACAAAAAAGTAGCACTCATCACCGGCGTCACCGGCCAGGACGGCGCGTATCTGGCTGAATTCCTGCTCAAGAAGGGCTACGAAGTCCACGGCATCAAGCGCCGGGCCTCGTCCTTCAACACGGACCGCATCGACCACCTGTACCAGGATCCGCACGTCAACAACCGTGACTTCGTCCTGCACTACGGCGACCTGACCGATTCGACCAACCTGACGCGCATCGTGCAGAAGGTGCAGCCCGACGAGATCTACAACCTCGCGGCGCAGAGCCACGTGGCCGTCAGCTTCGAGGAGCCCGAGTACACGGCCAACGCCGACGGCATCGGTGCGCTGCGCCTGCTCGAGGCGATCCGCATCCTGGGCCTCGAGAAGAAGACCCGCTTCTACCAGGCCTCCACGTCCGAGCTGTACGGCCTGGTACAGGAGATCCCGCAGAAGGAAACGACGCCGTTCTACCCGCGCAGCCCGTACGCGGTGGCCAAGCTCTACGCCTACTGGATCACGGTGAACTACCGCGAGGCCTACGGCATCTACGCCTGCAACGGCGTGCTGTTCAACCACGAGAGCCCGCTGCGCGGCGAGACCTTCGTCACGCGCAAGATCACGCGCGCCATCGCCCGCATCGCGCTGGGCCTGCAGGACGCGCTGTACCTGGGCAACATGAGCGCGCTGCGCGACTGGGGCCATGCGCGCGACTACGTGCAGATGCAGTGGCTGATGCTGCAGCAGCAGCAGGCCGAGGACTTCGTCATCGCCACCGGCGTGCAGTACAGCGTGCGCGACTTCGTGCGCATGTCGGCCGAGCGCCTGGGCATGACGATCCGCTTCGAGGGCGAGGGCGCGGCCGAGATCGGCATCGTCGACACCGTCACGGGCGACAAGTCCAAGTGCAAGCCGGGGCAGGTCGTCGTGCGCGTCGACCCGCGCTACTACCGTCCGACCGAGGTCGAGACCTTGCTGGGCGACCCCACCAAGGCCAAGGAAAAGCTGGGCTGGACGCCCACCACCACGCTGCCCGAGCTGGTGGCCGAGATGGTCGACGCCGACTACAACACCGCGCGCCGCGACGCGCTGGTGAGCCTGGCCGGCTTCCAGACCTTCAGCCACCATGAGTGAGGGGAGCGCAGCGCCGGGCCGGGGCGAGGCGATCATGGTCGCCGGCGCCCGCGGCATGGTCGGCTCGGCGCTGGTGCGGCGCCTGGCGTCGGCCGGCTACACCAACGTGCTCGCCCCGCTGCGCGCGGAGCTCGACCTGCAGGACGCCGCCAGCACGCGGGCGTATCTGAAGCGCACGCAGCCGGCCTACATCTTCATCGCCGCGGCCAAGGTCGGGGGCATCAACGCCAACAACACGTTCCGCGCCCAGTTCCTGCACGAGAACCTGGCGATCGCCGACAACCTCATCGACGGCGCGCAACAGGCCGGCGTGCAGCGGCTGATGTTCCTGGGCTCCAGCTGCATCTACCCGAAGCTGGCCGCCCAGCCGATCCGCGAGGATTCGCTGCTCACCGGCCCGCTGGAACCGACCAACGAGCCCTACGCCATCGCCAAGATCGCGGGCGTCAAGATGTGCGAGGCCTACAACCACCAGTATGGTCGCCAGTACGTCAGCGCGATGCCCACCAACCTGTACGGGCCCAACGACAACTACGACCTGCAGACCAGCCACGTGCTGCCGGCCCTGATCCGCAAGGCGCACGAGGCCAGGCTGCGCGGGGACGCCGAATATGTGGTCTGGGGCTCGGGCACGCCCAAGCGCGAGTTCCTGTACGTCGACGACCTGGCCGATGCCTGCGTGCACATGATGGCGCAGGGCTACGACGGCCCGCTGGTCAACATCGGCACCGGGCAGGACGTGACCATCCGCGAGCTGGCCGAGACCGTGATGGAGGTCGTCGGCTTTCCCGGACGCATCGTGTTCGACGCCAGCAAGCCTGACGGCACGCCGCGCAAGCTGCTGGATGTCGGCCGCCTGCACGCGCTGGGCTGGCGACACCGGATCGAGCTGAAGCAGGGAATCGCCCTGGCGTACCAGGACTTCCTGCAGCGATTCGGGGGCTGAAGCCGCGGCTGGCGGCACTATTGCACGTTCCCGACAGCAGGCGCGACGCTTGCCGTGCACCCCCTCGACAGTCGCGAGATTGACGCAGGTTAATCTCTACAATTGCCCGTTTTGCCGTTTCATGGCTCGGGCGTGACGCGTCTGACGTGCGCGCTCGCCATGATCTCGTGGCGCGCTGCGCCATGACACGCGCCTGAAAAGGCCATGAAGGTTCCTGTCGATGATGCGTTTTGAAAAGATGTCCCGCCGCGCCCGTGTCGGCGCAACGATGCTGACCGTGCTGGCCGCGACCCTGTCGGTTGGTTGCAGCCAGAAGAAGGAAGCAGCGTCGTCCGATGCCGGTAGCGAGGTGGTCGCCAAGGTCAATGGCGAGGACCTGACGGCCTCCCAGCTGACCATCGCGCTCCAGAAGCAGCGCGGCATGCGCCCGGACGCCGGCGATGCCGCTTCCAGACAGGTGCTGGATCAACTGATTGACGAGCAGATCGTCGCCCAGAAGGCCGTGGCGGCCAAGTTGGACAAGGATCCCAAGGTGGTCCAGCAGATCGAGGCGGCGCGCCGCGACATCCTGGCCCGTCGCTTCATCGAGCAGGCGGCCGAGACCGCCGGCAAGCCTAGCGACGACGCCGTGCAGAAGTTCTACGACAGCCGTCCGGCGCTTTTCGGGCAGCGCAAGATCTACAGCCTGCAACGCACGGACATCCAGGCGCCTGAAGAACGACGCGCCGAAGTGGTTGCACACGTCCAATCGTTGAAGACGCCGGCCGAACTCGCCGACTGGCTCAAGTCGCAGAAGCTGGCCTCCACCACCAGGCAGGAACAGGAAGCCGCCGAACAGCTGCCGTCCTCGGTGCAGGAAAAGCTGGCCACGATGAAGGACGGCGAGTCCATGGTGGTCGGATCGCAGGGCGCCATCATCGCGTTGACGCTGATCTCGAGCGCCTCGAGCCCCAAGACGCTGGCGGAAGTGCGCCCGACCATCGAGCAAGTCCTGTCGTCGCAGGGACGTCGCGAGCTCATCATGAATTTGCAGAAGACGATCCGCGACGGCGCCAAGGTGGAATACCAGGGGCGTTTCGCGGCATTGCCGTCCACGGGCGGCGCCGCCGCGATGCCTGTTCCGGCACCGGCACCGGCGCCCGTGGCCGCCTCCGCAGCCAGCAACGCCGCTCCAGCGGCGTCGCAGAACACCCCGGCCAACAAATGAAAACCCGCTCGGTCCTCCATCTCTCGATGACGCTGGTGTGCGTCTCGTTGCTCCTGGTGGCATGCGGCAGGAAGACCGACGACACCTCGGCGACGGTGGCCACCGTCAACGGCGAGAAGATCACCCAGGATCAACTGGATTTTGCCGTCAGGCAGATCTCCGCGGCACGTCCCGGCGCGTCGGCGCCGGAGGCCGCGCAGGTGCTGCAGGGGCTGGTCGAACAGCGCCTGGCGGTGCAGAAGGCCGAAAAGGACAAGCTCGATCGCAATCCCGGGGTGCTGCAGTCGCTGGAGGCCGCCCGCAAGGACGCGCTGGCCCGCTACTACATCGACCAGCTGGTAGCCAAGGTGCCCAAGCCGTCGGCCGACGACATCAAGCAGTACTACGACGACCATCCGGCCAACTTCGGGCGGCGCAACGTCTACGTGATCCAGAAGGTCGACGCGCGCGTGACCGCGGACCAGGCCGGGCCGCTGTCAGCCAGCGCTCAGGCAGCGGGCGGCGCGGCGGCGGTGGTGGACCTGCTCAAGGCCAAGGCGAGCTCGATCAACGTCAGCCAATCGACGCAATCGGCCGAATCGCTGGGACCGTTGTTGCCGAAGATTTCGACCATGAGCCCCGGCCAGACGATCGCCATTCCGCAGCCTCAGGGCCTGACGGCGCTGACCGTCATCGACATCAAGCCGCAGCCGGCGACGCTCGAACAGGCCAGTGCCGGCATCGAGCAGGTGCTCTGGAACCAGAAAAAGCGCGAAGCACTCCTGGCCGACACCCAGCAATTGCGCGCGAAGGCGCGCATCGACTACCTGGGTCAATACGCCCCGGGCACGAAGCCTGCCCCTGCCGCCATCGCGCCAGTACCGGCCAGCGGCGCGTCGCAGTGATCCCGCCGCGTCCAGGAATGGCGCGCGGCTGATTTTTCCCTCAGCATTTTACTACCCATGAAAATCACAGTGATCGGCGCCGGCTACGTCGGATTGGTCTCCGGAGCCTGCTTGGCGGAGATGGGCAACCATGTCGTCTGTCTGGATGTCGATCCGCGCAAGATCGACATGTTGAACAGCGGCGGCATCCCCATCCACGAGCCGGGCCTGGACAAGGTCGTCCAGCGCAACGCCGCGGCGGGCCGCCTTCAGTTCACCACGGACATCGGCCAGGCTGTTGCCCATGGCACTTTGCAGTTCATTGCCGTCGGCACGCCGCCGGACGAAGACGGCTCGGCGGATTTGCAGTACGTTCTGGCGGCCGCCCGCAATATCGGCCGGTTGATGACCGACTACAAGCTGGTGATCGACAAGAGCACGGTGCCGGTGGGCACGGCCGACAAGGTCAAGGCCGCCATCCAGGCCGAACTCGATGCGCGCGACATCAAGCTCGAATTCTCGGTGGCGTCCAACCCCGAGTTCCTGAAGGAGGGCGCGGCGGTCGACGACTTCATGAAGCCCGATCGCATCGTCGTGGGCGTCGAGGACGACCGCGCGGTCAACCTGATGCGCGCGGTGTACGCGCCGTTCCAGCGCAATCGCGACAAGCTCGTGATCATGGACGTGCGTTCGGCCGAACTGACCAAGTACGCCGCCAACGCGATGCTGGCCACCCGCATCTCGTTCATGAACGAGCTCGCGCTGCTGGCCGAGAACCTGGGCGCCGACATCGAACTCGTGCGCCAGGGCATCGGCTCGGACCCGCGCATCGGCTACCACTTCCTGTACGCCGGCTGCGGCTACGGCGGCTCGTGCTTCCCCAAGGACGTGAAGGCGCTGATCCGCACGGCGGCCGAAACCGGGCGCGACCTGAAGGTGCTGCAGGCCGTCGAGGACGCCAACGACGCGCAAAAGCAGGTGCTGGTGCAAAAAATCGTCAAGCGCTTCGGCGACGACCTGAGCGGCAAGCGCTTCGCGGTCTGGGGCCTCGCGTTCAAGCCCAACACCGACGACATGCGCGAGGCCAGCGCCCGCGTGCTGATCGGCGAACTGCTGGCGCGCGGCGCCGCCGTCACGGCCTACGACCCGGTGGCGATGGCCGAGGCGCGCCGCATCTTCGGCGACGAGTCGCGCATCGCCTACGCCGACAACCCGGACGCCGCGCTCGTGGGCGCCGATGCGCTGGCGATCGTGACCGAGTGGAAGGAATTCCGCAGCCCGGACTTCGCGCGCATCGCCAGCACGCTCAAGACGCCGGTGATCTTCGACGGCCGCAACCTGTACGAGCCCGCGGTCGTGCGCGAGGCCGGCCTCGACTACCAGCCGATCGGACGGGTCTGAAGCCATGAAAAGCGCGGGCGAGACTGTTCACATGACCAGGCACAGCACGACCGCGCGTCGTGCGGCTCGGGTTGCGGCGATGGCGGCGTGCGCGCTGCTGCTGGCCGCGTGCACCGGCCACAAGAAGGATGCGACGCAGTCCGCCGCCCGCGTGGACGGCACCGAGATCACGGTGCACCAGATCAAGTACCGCCTGCAGCGCGAGCGCAGCGTTCGTCCCGAGCAGCAGGACGAGGCCAGCCGCAAGATCCTCGAACAGCTGATCGACGAGCAATTGATCGTCGAGCGGGCCGAGAAGGTCAAGATGGACTTGGAACCGGCCGCCCAGCAGGCGTTGGACGCCGCACGCCGCGAGGTGCTGGCGCGCGCCTACGTGGAGCAGGCGGCGCTGAGCGTGCCGTCGCCCACGGAGGCGGCCATGCACGCCTATTACGACGACAACCCGCCGCTGTTCGCGCAACGCCGCATCTACACGCTGCAGGAATACCTGGCCCAGGTTCCCGAAGACAAGGTGGCGGCGCTGCGCGCGCTGGTCGATGCCGGCAAGCCGACGACGGAGGTCGAGGCGTGGCTGAAAGCCCAGAACGCGCCGTTCCGCGGCCAGGAGACCACGCATCCGGCCGAGCAGATCCCGTTCGCTTCGCTCAAGGCGCTGGCCGGCGTGCAGGACGGCCACGGCCTGGTGGTCTCGTCCGGCAACCAGGTGCACGTCACCTACGTCACCACGAGCACCCAGGCGCCTGTCGCGTTCGAGCGGGCCAAGCCGGCGATCGGCCAGTTCCTGGCCGTCGAGGCGCGCCGCAAGGTAACCGAGTCCAACATCGCCGCCTTGCGCACGTCCGCCGTGATCGAGTACGCCGCGCCATACCAGGCGCTCGCGGCCTCGGGCCCGGCGCTCGCGACGACGCATGACATCGAGGCCACGCAGATCCAGGCGGCGAGCGGCACGCGTGTCTCGCTGCCGGCCCAGAACATTTCGTCGGGCGTCCAGGTGACGCTGCCGGCGACCCAGACCTCCAGCGTGCAGGTGAGCCTGCCCACGACCCAGGGCGTGCGCGTCAGCCTGCCGGCCACCCCGGCGTCTTCGGTGGAAGTGCGCTTGCCCGCGCAGACGCCGCCGGACGCCTCCAAGAAGTAACCAGGAAACATCCATGCAGAACTTTTTCCCGCCTACCCTGGCCCGCCGTCTGGCGCGCGTCGCGACGCTTGGATTGACCGCGGCGCTGCTGGCCGGGACGACGCTCGCGCAAGCGCAATCCGCGCCGCCGAAGGCCGCGGCCTCCAAACCCGTAACCAACGATGCCGACCAGTCGCGCATCGGCGCCGGCGACACCATCCGCATCACGGTCTACCAGAGTCCCGACCTGAGCCTGGAGACCCGCGTCAACGAGACCGGCGCCATCAGCTATCCGCTGCTGGGACGCGTGCAGCTGGCCGGCCTGACGGTCAGCGCCGCCGAGCAGCACATCGCCACCGAACTCAAGCGCCGCGACTTCGTCAAGGATCCGCAGGTCATCATCGTGGTCACGCAGGTGCGCGCCAACCAGGTCAACGTGCTCGGCCAGGTCGGCCGGCCCGGCCGCTATCCGCTGGACCTCGCGGGCATGCGCCTGACGGAAGTGATCGCGCTGGCTGGCGGCGTCGTCGCGGGCGTCGGCTCCGACACGGTGGTGCTGACCGGCACGCGCGACGGCAAGCCGTTCCGCCACGAAGTGGACCTGCCCAAGCTGTTCGCGCCGGGCGGCAATACCGACGACGTCGTCATTGCCCCGGGCGACACCGTCTGGGTCGATCGCGCGCCGCAGATCTACCTGTATGGCGAGATCCAGCACACGGGCGCCTTGCGCCTGGAACGCGGCATGACGGTGATGCAGGCCGTGGCGGCTGGCGGCGGCGCGACGCCGCGCGGCACGCTCAAGGGCCTGAAGGTGACCCGCCGCGGACCCGACGGCAAGATGCAGACGATCGAGCCGTCGATGGAAGATACCCTCAAGGATGGCGACGTCGTCTTCATTCGCGAGAGCCTGTTCTGACCTTCACCGGAGCTGAGTCATGAATCTCTCGCATTTCCTGGCAGTCCTTCGAGCGAGGTGGCTCAGCGCCGTCATCGTGTTCGGCGCCGTGGTGGCCGCGGCGGTTCTCTACTTGGCGTTCGCGACCCGCGTCTACACCGCCACGGCCTCGGTGCTGATCGACGTCAAGCCCGATCCGGTGAGCACGATGCTCTATGGCGGCGCGACGCCGGCACAGATCAACACGCAGCTGGAGATCCTGCGCAGCGATCGCGTGGCCCAGCGCGTCGTGCAGAACCTCAAGCTCGCGGACCTGGCGGACATGCGCAGCGCCTGGGCCAACGCCAGGAGCGGCATGACCATCCAGGAATGGCTCACCGACGTCATGGAGGCCGGGCTCGACGCCAAGGTGAGCTCGCCTGGCAGCAACGTGATCGACATCTCCTATCGCTCGGCCGATGCCCGCTTCGCGTCGACGGTGGCCAACGCCTACGTGCAGGCCTTCCTGGAGACCTCGATCGAACTGCGCGTCGATCCCGCCAAGCAGTACAGCGGCTTCTTCACCGACCAGCAAAAGAGTGCGCGCACGGATCTCGAGACGGCGCAGAACAAGCTGTCGGCATTCCAGCGCGAGAAAGGCATCATCGGTTCGGATGATCGCTTCGACCTGGAGATGAGCCGCCTGACGGCGCTGACGCAGGAGCTCGTCGCGATCCAGACGGCGCGAGTCGATGCCTCGACGCGGCAAGGCCAGGTCGGCAGCGGCGGGCAGATGTCGGAAGTGCTGGCCAACGGCACGGTCAGCGGCCTCAAGAGCGACCTGTCGGCGGCCGAACTCAAGCTGCAGGACCTGTCGTCGCGCTACGGCGACCGCCACCCGCAGGTGCAGGAGGCGCGCGCGGCCGTCGGCGAGCTGCGGGCCAAGCTCGCGCGCGCCACCAGCGACGTGACCGGCTCCATCGGTGTCGATGCCCGCGTCAGCCATGCGCGCGAAGCCGAGATCCAGGCCGCGGTCGATGCGCAGCGCACCAAGGTGCTCGCGCTCAAGGAGACGCGCGACCAGGTCGCCGTGCTGCAGCGCGACGTCGACAACGCCCAGCGTACCTACGACAGCGTCTACAACCGCGCCAGCCAGACCAACCTGGAAAGCCAGAACCGCCAGAGCAACGCGACGGTCATCAGCCAGGCCGTCACGCCGTCCAACCCGTCGTCGCCCAAGCTCGCATCCGTGCTGGTGCTGGGCCTGGCCGCGGCGATCGCGCTGGGCATCGGCACGGCGCTGGTGCTCGAGCAGTTCGACAAGCGCATGCGCACGACGTCGGACGCCTTCGATTTCCTCGGGCTCCCCGTGATCGGCATCATGCCGAGCCCGACGATGAACCGCCGCCTCAAGGGGCAGATGGCGGCCATCCAGGATCGCGTCGTCTCCGGGCGTCGACTGCCGGCACCTGAAAGAGGACAAGCATGAACGCCAAGATGGAAGGGCCGGACCTTTATATCGGCGAAGGGCAGGCGCTCGACGGCGGCGCCAAGACCAAGGCGATCGGCGAGCTGATCCAGGATGCGCGCAACCTGTCGGCCGACGATCTCGATCGCATCGGACGCTACCAGCGCGACAACGACCTGCGTTTCGGCGAGGCGGCGATCGCGCTGGGCCTGGCCGACACCGAAGACGTGCTGCAGGCGCTGGCGCAGCAGTTCAAGTACGCCTACGCCGACGAGGAGACGCGCAAGTCGGCGCCCGAGCTGGTGATGCTGAACCAGCCGTTCGGCCACCAGGCCGAGGCGTTCCGCGCCATCCGCAGCCAGATCCTGATGCGCACGCAGCAGGAGAACAAGGCGCAGCGCCGGCCTCTGGCCGTGGTCAGCCCCGACAGCGGCGACGGCAAGACCTACTTCTGCGCCAACCTGGCCGTCGCGCTCGCGCAGCTGGGCGGCAAGGTGGTGGTGATCGACGCCGACATGCGCGGCGCGCGCATGGACCAGGTGTTCGGCGTCGCCGGCGGCGCGGGCTTGTCCGGCGTGCTGTCCGGGCGCGGCGGCAAGGGCATCGTCAAGTCGGTGCCGGGCATCCCGAACCTGTACGTGATCCCGGTCGGCGTGCAGCCGCCCAATCCGCTCGAGCTCGTCGAAGGGCCCTCGTTCGGCGTGCTGCTGCGCGAGGTCTCGATCAAGTTCGACCACGTGATCGTCGACACGCCGGCGGCCTGCTACGGCAGCGACGGCGTCGTGATCGCGTCGCGCTGCGGCTCGGCGCTGGTCATCACGCGCAAGGACGCCAACAAGGTCGCGCGCCTGCAGGAGATGGTCGGATCGCTGCAGGCCGGCCAGGTTCGGCTCGCCGGCGTGATCATGAACGAGCTGTGATCCTTCGATGAGCGCCCTCCAGAGGCTGACCGCGCCGCGGACCGTGCCGTGGTGGATCTGCGTGCTCGGCCTGCTGGCGCTGTACGTCCCCACGATCTGGGATCTGGCGTTCAACATCTGGTCGACCGAAGAGCAGAGCCAGGGCCCCATCGTGCTCGCGATCTGCCTGTGGCTGGTGTGGCGCGCGTGGGGCCGCATCGACGATGCATCGGCCAGCGCGCCGCAACCGGCGTTCGGCTGGCTGCTGGTCGTGATCGGGCTGCTGTGCTACGTCTTCGGGCGCTCGCAGCGCATCCTCAGCGCACAGACCTTGTCGGTCATCTTCATGTTGCCCGGCCTGGTGCTGCTGCTGCGTGGCCCCCGGCAGCTGAAGGCGGCCGCGTTCGCGCTGTTCTTCATGATCTTCCTGATCCCGCTGCCGGCGACCTTGGTGGACGTGATCACGCAGCCTCTGAAGCTGGCGGTCTCGAGCGTGGCCACGTCGGTGCTGTTCGCTGCCGGCTACCCGATCGCGCGCATGGGCGTCATCGTGCAGATCGGCCAGTACCAGCTGCTGGTGGCCGACGCGTGCGCGGGGCTGCACACGCTGTTTTCGCTCGAGGCGATGGGGCTGCTGTATCTCAACGTCGTGCGCCACACCTCGCTGCTGCGCAATATCGCGCTGGCGATCCTGATCGTGCCGATCTCGTTCATGGCCAACGTGATCCGCGTGATGGTGCTGGCGCTGATCACCTACTACTTCGGCGACGAGGCGGGCCAGGGCTTCCTGCACGGCTTTGCCGGGATGGTGCTGTTCATGACGGCGCTGATGTTCATCATCGCCACCGACACCGGCCTGCGCTGGTTGGCCGTGCGCGTCGAAGCGAGGCCGCAACATGCCTGACCAGGCCAGGCTCACGCGCCGCGCCGCGATCGCCGCGGTGCTGATGGCCGCGGCGGCTGCCGGCGGCCAGGCGATGGTGCCCACCAAGCGCATGGCGTTGCTGCGCGGGCCGTTCAAGCTGGCCGACATCGTCCCCTCCACGTTCGCGGGCTGGCAGGTCGACAACCGGTCCACCGGCGGCATCGTCAACCCGCAGACCGAAGCGCTGCTGAACAAGCTTTATAGCCAACTGCTCGATCGCGTCTACGTCGGCGCCGACGGCAGCCGCATCATGCTGTCGATCGCCTACGGCGCCGACCAGGCCGACGACGACGTGCAGCTGCACTACCCGGAAGTCTGCTATCCGGCCCAGGGGTTTCGCGTCAAGAGCAACCGGGTGGAGCAGGTCGTGCTGCCCCAGGGCGTCATCAACGTGCGCCGCCTCGAGACCGAGTTCAGCGACTCGCGCTTCGAGCCTGTCACCTACTGGACCATCATCGGCGACCAGCAGAGCCTGGGCGGCTGGGATCGCAAGATTTCGGAGATCCGCCACGGGCTGCGCGGCGAGATCGTCGATGGCCTGCTGTTTCGCGTCTCCAGCGTCGATCGCGACTCGGCGCAAGCCTTCGCGGTTCAGCAGGCGTTCATCCGCGACATCGTGGCCGCCATGACACCGCAGGCGCGGCGTCAACTGGCCGGGCTCGGATGAGCATCGCCGCATCCTGCGAGGAGGCAGCGTGAACATCGTCTACGCGGTCAAGATCTTCGCGTCGCTCGTCATCGTGCTGTACGCGTTGCGCGTCATCGCGGGCAAGGGCCTGCGGCTGGTGATGACGCCTTCAGACTGGCAGGCCGCCTGGCCGGCCGTCGCCGGCACGTTGTTCGTCTCGTGCTTTTCGTGGCGCGTGCCCTTGTTCTTCGTCGTGTTCAGCGTGTGGGCGATCTGCGCGCCGAGGCTGTTCGGCAAGTCGGGCGACGGGCGGCTGCCGGCCTACGTGCTGCTCGCCTGCGTCAGCCCTCAGTTCTCGATGGAGCTCGAGAACATCGGTCCGCTGCGCGACCTGCTTCGGCTCGATGCCTTCCGGATCGTCGAGATCTTCATCCTCCTGCCGGCGATGATCCGCATCATCGCGACGCGCGACCGCCCCGCGCGTCCTGCCTGGCTGGTGATCTGCGACCTCGCGACCTTCGGCTTCCTGGTCTACTGGACGCTGAACCTCTACGGACAAGGCAACGCGTCGTCGCTGGCGCGCGAAACGGTGGGCGCGCTGCTGGACGACTGGCTGCCGTACTACGTGCTCTCACGAGCTTGCCTGCAGGCCGACATGCGTCGGCGCGTGATGTCGATGATGCTGTTCGGGGTGGCCTACGAGTGCCTCGTCGGCGTGGCCGAAGGCCTGTCGCGGCACCTGCTCTACGCTCAGCTCCAGTACCTTTATGGCGACCGCTGGAACGTGATCGGGGCGCTGACGCGCGGATCGTGGGTGCGGGCGCAGGCCGGGTTCCCGGGCCCGCTGGTGCTGGCCGTGCTCGCCCTGTTCGGCGTCGGCCTGTGGTTCGCGCTCAAGCCCGCGGTGAAGTCGCGCGCCTACGCGACGGTGGGCCTGATCGTCGTCGGCGGCATGCTGGCCACGTTCAGTCGCGGCCCCGTGCTGGCCCTGCTCGTGCTGTTGGTCGGCGTCACGTGCCTGCGCTACATGTCGGCGCGACGCTTCCTGGTGCTCGCCGCGGTGTTGGCCATCGCGTTGTCGGCGTCCTGGAACCTGGGGCTGGGCGACGCAGTCGTCGGCGCGGCCAACAGCGTCACCGGGGCCGACCAGCAGGCCGATTTCAACGTCACCTATCGCCAGCAGTTGCTCAAGACCTCGCTCGCCTTGATCCAGCAGAGCCCGTGGTTCGGCGTGCCCGACTATGCGCAGTACATGCAGGACCTGCGCCAGGGCGATGGCATCATCGACCTGGTCAACACCTACCTGGTCGTCGCGCTCAACGTCGGAGTGTGCGGCCTGCTGCTGTTCCTGCTGCCCTATGCCATCGCGCTGTGGAAGCTGGCGTCGGGCGCGCCGGAAGCGCCGCAGGAGCTGCGCCGCGAGAGCCTGGCCTGGCTGCCGCTGACGGTGGCGATCCTGGTGGTGGTGTTCACGGTGTCGCCGGTCTCGATCATCCACTCGATCCTCATCTGGGTGGTCGCAATGGCGCTCGCGCGCCTGCAGGAGCGCGCGCCGTCTCGCGTCGAGCCGCTCGTGCCCGTGGAGCCTCGCGCGCAGCCGGCCTCTCAATTCGCAGTGTCCAGCCTCGTATCGGGCGACAGCGCGGCGTCGCTCTGGCAATGAAAAAGGCGAACCGCCGCAATGCGGTTGGCCCTTCGGACGGGCCTGAAACGATCAGTTGAAGATGCTGGCCTTGACAGCGGTGTTCTGCAGGATGGGAACGATTGTCTGGCCGAAGGCCGTCAGGTCGGCCGCCGTCTTGTAGGTGCCGCAGTGCAGGGTCATGCTGAAGCCGTTGTCGTCGGATGAGCAATTGGCCAGGTTGTTGTCGTCCCACGACCAGGGCATCCAGCCCCAGCCGTTCGCCTCGGCGGTCGCGATGACCTGCTGCGGCGTGATGAGCGTCGGGCTCGGACCGATGCTCTTGCCCGGGCCGAACTCGCCCAGGATGATCGGCAGGCCGGTGGCCTTGAGCTGCGCCATCGCCGTGGCGTAGTCCTGCTGCCAGGAAGCCGTCGCCGGGAACGAGAAGCCGCCGTACACGTGGACGTCGAACAGGATGTTCTTCTGCGGGTCGGCCGCCAGCACCGCGGCGCCGTACTTGACGATGTCCTGTGCGTCCTGGCCGCAGCCGCCGGAGTCGACCAGCAGCGTGCCGGTGTAGCCGGCCGCGCGCATGCGGCCGATCGCGTCGATGTAGCTGTCGCGCCAGACGGTGCTGTTGGGCGGGCCCCATTCGTTGGCGATGTTGATCAGGCCGGTGGAATTCAATTGCGTCCAGGTGGAAGCCTGGGCGACCCAGACGTCGACGATGGCGCTCAGCGAGGCGACGTCCGACTTGCAGGTGGCCGTCCAGTTGCCCGGGATCGGCACGATCTTGTTGGGCACCGTCTGCGTCGCGACGATGTTCATGTTGTAAGTCGTCGAATTGGCAAAGCTCAGCACCATGCGCTCGGTGTTCGCGCCGCTCAGGGGCAGGCCGGCGGGCGTGCCGTAGCTGTCCCAGTGGTTGCGATTGACGCCGCGGATGCGGAACTCGACGCCCTTGGCGTCGTACAGCTTGCCGCCCGACACGAAGAAGCCGGTGCCGGTGTTGCCGGCCGGGCGCGGCACGGCCGTCGCGGCGGTGCGCGAGGTCGGGGAGGCCTGCGGCTGCGTGTTCGGGGTGTTGGCGGCGACGACTATTTCCGTGGCGGTGTCGGCGTCGCTGGTGCTGGTGCTCGGGCTCGTCGAGGATGCGGGTTGGGTCGCCGCGACGCTGGCCGATGCAGTGGTCGTGACCGCGGCGACGGCGGACGCGTTGGTGGTGACGAAGACGTCGCTGGCCGCCGACGAGGCGCTCGCGGCGACGCCGACCGTGCTCGGGGCGCTGGACACGGTGTCGGCGCTGGAGGCCTGGGCGTCGGACGAGCCGCCGCCGCAGGCGGTGATGGCGGCCGTGGTCAGAGCCAGGGCGATGCTGGTGGCCATGCGGATGCTGTGATTACGGTGTGACATGAGATTGTGGTCTGAATCCGGGCGCGACGCAGAATCTCTCTGCAATCGTTCAATGGCGGCTGTGGGTCATTCAGAGTCGCTTCGGACAGCACGTGCCGGAATCGAGTCCGATCTGGTAACGGGATGTCCGTGAATGGCTGAGCAGGGTTGGAGGCGCGTGCGCGTCTCCGTCTCGCCGTGCCTGTTTCATCGGCGAAAGTGAAAGTCGATTGAGTGCTGGAACGCGCGAGAAACGCGGTCTTCGAGCACTACTTCGGGCACACGTCGGATTCAACTCGAGCGTGGATTTGCGCGATCCAGCTCTCCCTTCAACCTCGACTGGCGACGCAGGCGCGATGGTGCCGGCTCGCGCGCCGCTTGTCGTTCACGGAGGTATCGCGATGTATCTGTCGAGCAGGCATTTGCGGGTCGCCGCCATGCGCCGTTCGGAAGTTTCTCGCGTTGCTTTTCCATGACGACACAAAGGGCCGCGCGAAGTCCGCCAGCCGATCCAGCTTGCGTTCATCCGCGACAGGAAGCCGGTCGTGACCGATACGTGACACCGTATCGCGCTCCCGCGCGATACCAATGGTTGCATCCAGCCCGCGTTATCGTTTTGTTGCGAAAGAGTGTGGTCAGCCCAGCGCCGCCTCGAACATCCGCGCCGATCGCTCCCAGCTGGAGTCTTCGACGGTCTTCCATGCACCATCCGAGAGCGCGCGCCAGTGCGCCGCATCGGCGCGCAGCACCTGCAGCACCGCGTTCGCGAGGGCGTCGACGTCGTCGACCTCGGCCAACGCGCCGTTGACGCCATCGACGATGGCCTCGGCCGGCCAGCCCGTGCGCGTCGAGACCACCGGCGTGCGGCAGGCCATCGCCTCCATCGCCATCAGGTTGAAGCCTTCACTGGTGCTGCAGCACAGCCATACGTCGCAGCTTGCATAGATGTCTCGCAGCGTCGATTGTTCGGGCTGCAGCGTCAGCTGGATGCCGGCGACGCGGTCGCGGTACTTGTTCGGCGCGAGTTCGCCGAACGCGACCACCTCCACCTCGGGCAGCGCCGCCCTGACCTTGGCCAGCACGGCCAGCGTGGTGTCGAAGCCCTTGAAGGAGGTCTCGCTGAAGAGGGTGCCGATGCGCGGCCGCGCGTTCTTCTCGCGCGGCGCGGCGAAGAACTGCGCGTGGTCGACGGCATTCGGAACGAGCGTGGCCCCCACGCGATTGCCTTCCGCCTCGATGGCCGGCACCAGCCATTCGGCAACCACGATCTTGCGGGTCGGCGCCTGGTAGGTGGCGGCGACGCGTTCGCGCGGCAGCCAGTCGAACACCTCGTGGTGCTGCACGAAGTACACCTTGCGGCCCTTGGCGGCCGACATCGGCGCGATGAACTCCGCGGTCTCCCACCAGGTGGCGATGATCACGTCGGCATCCGGCACGTCGCTTTCGCGCACCGCGCGCGGACGCTCCAGGATCTTCTTGGCGACGCCCGTTCCGTCCAGGTGCGACGGCCGCTGCGGGCGCAGCGCCAGCGCGGGCAGGCGCAGCTTGCGGCGTATCCTGGCGGCGAGCCCCTGCATCTGCCGGCCCGGCGACGCGACGACCAGCACGTCATGCCCGAACGCCTGCAGGTACTTCGCGTAGATGGCGATGACACGAATGCCCCCGGTCATGTTCAGCGGCGGACAGACAAAGGTGATTTTCATCGTGACGGAAAGACGGGAGCGCGGGACGGCGTGGCTTCGGCCAGGAGCGGCGTGATGCGGCGAAAGGCAAGCAGCGTTCCGCGCCTGCACCGATCCGAGGGCCATCGTATAGGATGCCGGGCGGCCTGGAGCGCTCTGCATCTCGCGCGAAGCCGCCACCGCGGGTCGTGCCCAACGAGTGTCCGAAGGGCCGCCCCATGCCAAGGCCGCGAAATTGCTTGGGCGACGAGGCGGCCACCACGGCGGCCGCGACTTTCTTTCCAGATTGAGATGCGATGGCTCCCGAAACCGACACTCCCATGAACGACCCCGGCGCCGCGGCGCGCGCGGCCATCGGCATGGTGGTCATCGGACGCAACGAGGGCGAACGCCTGGTGCGTTGCCTGCAGGCGTGCGCGCGCGAAGGCGGACGCGTCGTCTACGTGGACAGCGGATCGGGCGACGGCTCGCCCGACGCGGCGCGCCGCCTCGGAGCGACGGTCGTTGCGCTGGACATGACTATCCCGTTCACCGCGGCGCGCGCGCGCAACGAAGGCTTCGCGGCATTGAGGCGCCTGCACCCGGACATCGCGTGCGTGCAGTTCCTCGATGGCGATTGCGAACTCGCCGACGGCTGGCTGGCCGCGGCGTCCGCATTCCTGGATGGCCATCCCGAAATTGCCGCAGTCTGCGGACGCCGCCTGGAAAGATTTCCAGACGCCTCCGTCTACAACCGCCTGTGCGACATCGAATGGAACACGCCGGTCGGCGCGGTGCGCGCGTTCGGCGGCGACGTGTTGATCCGCACGCAGGCGTTCGCCCCGGCGGGCGGCTACCGCGACGACCTGATCGCCGGCGAGGAGCCCGAGCTGTGCGTGCGCCTGCGCGCGGCGGGCTGGACGATCTGGCGCCTGGCGCACGACATGACCTGGCACGACGCCGGCATGACGCGCTGGCTGCAATGGTGGCGCCGCAACGTGCGTTCGGGGCACGCGTTCGCGGAAGGGGCGTCGCTGCACGGAGCGCCGCCGGAGCGCCACTTCGTCGCGGAGACCCGGCGCGCGCTGCTGTGGGGGCTGGCGCTGCCGATCGCCTTGCTGCTGGCCACGGCCCTGTGGCGGCCGTTCGCGTGGCTGTGGCTGGTCTATCCGCTGCAGTGGCTGCGCATCGCGCTCAGGCTGCGCGCCGCCGGCCAGCCCATCCCGTGGACGCAGTCGGCGTTCTTCCTGCAGGGGCGATTTGCCGAGGCGGCCGGTGCGCTGCGGTTCTGGTGGGGCCGCAAGACGGCGCGCAGGAGTGCGATCATTGAATACAAGTGAATCGGGGCGGAACGCCATGAGCGGGGAGAACTGATGAACTGGCTGCAGCTCGCGGCGTGCTGGATCCTGGGATTGGCGGCCGTGCCGCTGGCGCTGGCCGCGGGGGTGTTCGCCGTGCAGATCCTGGCGGCGGTCGTGCCGCGCGGCGCGGTGCCCGTGCGAACGCGCGCGCACGCCGTGCGCCCGCGCATCGCCGTGCTGGTGCCGGCGCATGACGAGGCGGCGGGCATCGCGCGGTCGCTCGCGACGGTGATGCCGCAGCTGCACGCGAACGACCGCGTGGTGGTCGTGGCCGACAACTGCTCCGACGACACCGCGCAGATCGCGCGCAGCAGTGGCGCCCGGGTGGTCGAGCGCTTCCATGCGACCGACCGCGGCAAGGGCTTCGCGCTGGCGTTCGGCGTCGACGCGCTGCGGGCCGATCCGCCCGGGCTGGTGGTGATCCTGGACGCCGATTGCGAGCTGGCGCCCGGCGCGCTCGACGCGTTGGCCGACTGCGTGCTCGCCCACGACCGGCCGGCGCAGGCGCTGTACCTGATGACGGCGCCCACGGATGCGCGGCTGCCGCGCCGCATCGCGCAGTTCGCCTGGCGGGTGCGCAACTGGGTGCGCCCGGCCGGCTGGCGCCGCCTGGGCCTGCCGTGCCAGTTGATGGGAACGGGCATGGCGTTCACCTGGCCGATGTTGCGCGAGGCGCCGCTGGCCAATGCGTCGATCGTCGAGGACATGAAGCTGGGCATCGACCTGGCCATCGGCGGCCGCCCGCCGGTGTTCTGCGCGCAGGCGCTGGTCACCAGCACCTTTCCGGAGACCGCCGCCGCCACGCAGACGCAGCGCACGCGCTGGGAGCACGGCCATCTGGAGATGATCCTGCGCGAGGTGCCGGGCCTGCTTGCGGCGGCCTGGCGCCGGGGCGACGTGGGTCTGGCCGGCATGGCGCTCGACCTGTGCGTGCCGCCGCTCGCCTTGCTGGCGGGCCTGCTCGTGGCCGGCACGGTCGTCGCGGGGCTGGTGTCGTGGTGGATGGCCGACGCGGCGGTGGGGGTGGCCTACGGATTGCTCTTGGCGGTCTTCGGGACAGCCGTGCTGGTCGCATGGCGCGCTCGCGGGCGCGACCTCGTGCGTTTCTTCGAGCTGTTGTCCATTCCTGTCTACATCGCCGCCAAGGTGCCGGTCTATGTTCGATTCGTGGTGCGACGCGAGCGGCGCTGGGTGCGCACCGATCGCGATTCCCCGTGAGCACGGCGAGCTCCGCTTTGCCAACAAGTTGCCGCGACCTCCTCTTTCGGGGCTGTTCTGCGGCCCGGATTGCGAGGTGGCCGCATGGCAAAATCCGCCTTTCGATGGCGCTCGTTTCGGCAACGTTCGACTGCGATCCGCCGCGACGATCGAACCTCCAAGCGTTCCCTTGAAAATGACCCTGCGCAATTCAGCAGCATGCCGATTGGCCGCTCCGGTTGCGAGACGACTGGCGGTGATCCATGGCTGAACGGCACCTCCAATGGCCGCGCCAGCCGCTGCTCAACGTGTGGGCAGACGACATGACCATGGACGACCTGCTGGCGCGCCTTGACGCTACCGGCGGCGTCGTCTTCACGGTCAATCCCGACCATCTGTACCACTTGCAATACAACCCCGATTTCCTGCGCGCCTATCGCTCGGCCGACATCATCACCGTCGACAGCCACTATGTGCGCCTCGCGCTGCGCGCCCAGGGCCGCACGGTGGTCAATCGCCTGGCGGGCTCGGACATCGTGCCGGCGTTCTGCGCGCGTCACGCGCGCGATCCGCAGACGCGCATCTTCCTGCTCGGGGCGCGTCCCGGCGTGGCCTTGACCGCGCGCGCGGCCATGAACGCGAGGGCCGGACGCGAACTGGTGGTGGGCGCGCATGGGCCGTCGATGAACTTCGTCAACGATCCGGCGGAGATCGATGCCGTTCTGAAGATGATCGAGGCCAGCGGCGCCAACGTGCTGCTCGTCGGGCTGGGCGCACCCAAGCAGGAGGTCTGGATTTCCAGCATCCGTCATCGTTTGCCACAAGTGCGCGTCATGATGGGCGTGGGCGCCACCATCGACTACGAAGCGGGCGAGGTCAAGCGCGCGCCGCCGTTGCTGCGACGGCTCGGCCTCGAATGGACCTACCGCGTCTCCACCGAGCCGCGGCGCTACCTGATGCGCTACGTGCGCAGTTCGAAGTTCTTTTGGTGGATGCTGATGGATAGTCTGGGTCGCTACAAGGACCCCTTCGACGCCGCGGCCGCGCCGATGACCCGATGAAGCAGGAGAAAGCATTGAAAAACAAATCCCTGGCGGTGCTGACGCCGTTGTGCCTTTGCCTGTACGCCGCCGGCGCGCGCGCCGAGCTCGAGCCGTTCTCGTTCACGGCCAGCGAGAACCTGCAGCACCAGAGCAACCCGACGCGCACCTCCGACAACCAGAAGACGCCGGACTGGATCTCGGTCACCGAGTTCAGCGCGGCGATGGACGAGGCCGTCGGCCGCAGCAAGCTGGTCGGGTCGGCTGCGGTCAACTACAGCAGCTATGCGCACGAGGATGCCCTCAGCGCGTACGGCTATCGCGGTGGCCTGGAATTCGACTGGAACACGATCGGCGACCTCTCCGGCGCGCTGGGCGCCGACACCGACCGTCGGCAGTATGTCGAAGGCGTGACGGCCAATGCGAACACGAACACGACCACGGGCGCCAGCACGAAGATTGAACGCAATATCCAGACCGACGACCACGTGTTCGGCCGGCTTGCGCTTGGCGGGCCGGGGCGCTGGCAGATCTTCGGCGGTGCCGACGCCAACCGTCGGCACTATTCCGCGTCCGACTACGAGGGCGACGACGAACGCCAGTGGTCCACCAACCTCGGGACGAACTACGCCACCAGTCCCGACCTCTCGTTCGGGCTGGTGGGCAACTACACGCGCGGCGAATATCCGACCGTTCCGACCGGCTTCTTGATCGGCGACCAGGAAGTCACGACCGTTTCCAAGTTCAAGACGCGCTCCATCGACGCAACGACCAAGCTGACGGCCAGCGGCAACAGCGCCCTCGACGCCAGCGTTGGCTACACGTCGGAGACGAGCGACTCGCTGGCAAAGCCCGTCCACTTCATCAACGGCTCTCTGAACTGGAAGTGGACGCCGCCGTCGCACTTCACGGTGACGTTGGGCCTGAAGCGCAGCTCGGACGTCGACACAAATTCCACCGGCGCGAACACCGGCGTCCTCAACGTGAACAACCTGAACGGCACGTCCATCAACAACGTGGCCCAGCTCGGAGTCAGCTATGCGTTGACGGCCAAGGTCACGCTCGACGCCAGCGGCTCCTATTCGGAGCAACGGTATGCCGACCTGGTGCAGCTGGGCGGCACGGGCGGTTCGCTGCGCAGCGGGACCCTCTACCTGTCGGCTCACTACCTGCCCACCCGCACCACCGACGTCAATTGCGGCGCCGGCTACGAGAAGCGCCGAAGCGATGCCGTCTTGAACAACTATTTGCCGAGCTTCACCAACACCACGGTGCAATGCGCCGCCTCGATCAGCTTCAATTGACCGGCGTCCGATGAAAGTCCTCGTCACCGGCGCCGCCGGCTTCATCGGCATGCACGTCGTGCAGCGGCTGGCCGCGCGCGGCGACGGCGTGGTGGGCATCGACAACCTGAACGCCTACTACGACCCGTCGCTGAAGCAGGCGCGCCTCGCGCAGCTGGCCGGCTTGGCGGCGTTCAGGTTCGAGCCGCTGGACATCGTCGATGGCGCTGCGCTCCAGGCGTTGTTCGCGCGCGAGAAGTTCGATCGTGTCGTGCACCTGGCCGCCCAGGCCGGCGTGCGCTATTCGATCGACAACCCGCTGGCCTACGGCGACTCCAACCTGTCGGGCTTCCTGAACGTGCTCGAAGCCTGCCGCCGCCATCCGGTCCAGCACCTGGTCTACGCGAGCAGCTCCAGCGTGTACGGCGGCAACGCGAAGATGCCGTTCTCGGAAGCCGACAGCGTCGACCACCCGGTGAGCCTGTACGCGGCCACCAAGAAGGCCAACGAGCTGATGGCGCACACCTACAGCCACCTGTATGCCATCCCGACGACTGGATTGCGCTTCTTCACCGTCTACGGGCCGTGGGGCCGGCCGGACATGGCGTATTTCACCTTCACGCGCGACATCCTCGACGGCAAGCCGATCGACGTCTTCAACGACGGCAGGATGATGCGCGACTTCACCTGGATCGACGACATCGTCGACGGCGTCGTGGCCGTGCTGGACAAGCCTGCCACGCCCGATCCGGCCTTCGATGCGCTTGCGCCGCACCCGGGCCGCTCGCGTGCGCCGTACCGCGTGTTCAACATCGGCAACCAGGATCCGGTGCAACTGGGCGCATTCATCGAGACCATCGAGCGTGCGCTGGGCGTCCAGGCCGTCAAGGTATTCAAGCCGATGCAGCCCGGCGACGTCGTCGCGACGCATGCGGACGTCTCGGCGTTGCGCGATTGGACCGGCGTTTCGCCAGGGACGCCCCTAAGTGTCGGCATCGGACGTTTCACCGAATGGTTCAGGCGATACTACGGCCGTCACTGACCGGGCGCGGAGTCGTCGCCCTGCGTCCAGGCCAGCAGCAAGGAAAGACATGATTCTCGTCACCGGCGGCGCCGGCTTCATCGGCAGCAATTTCGTCCTCGACTGGCTCGAGAACCACGACGAACCCGTCGTCAACCTCGATGCGCTGACCTACGCCGGCAACCTGGCCAATCTCGAGCCGCTGCAGGGCGACCCGCGGCACGTGTTCCAGCACGGCGACATCGGCGATCGTGCGCTCGTCGACGGCCTGCTGGCTGGGCACCGCCCGCGCGCGATCATCAATTTCGCCGCCGAGAGCCACGTCGACCGATCCATCCTGGGTCCGGGCGCATTCCTCAAGACCAACATCGAAGGCACGTTCAACCTGCTCGAATCGGCGCGCGCCTACTACGCCACGCTGGCCGGCGACGACCGGAAGTCGTTCCGCTTCCTGCACGTGAGCACCGACGAGGTCTACGGCTCGCTGACGGCCGATGCCGCCCCGTTCACCGAGACGCATCCCTACGAGCCCAACAGCCCCTACTCGGCGAGCAAGGCCGCCAGCGACCACCTGGTGCGCGCCTGGCACCACACCTACGGCTTGCCCACGCTCACCACCAACTGCTCCAACAACTACGGCCCGCTGCATTTTCCCGAGAAGCTGATCCCGCTGGTGATCGTCAACGCGCTCGCCGGCAAGTCGCTGCCGGTCTACGGCGACGGGCTGAACGTGCGCGACTGGCTCTACGTCAAGGATCACTGTTCCGCAATCCGCACCGTGCTGGCGGACGGCCGCGTCGGCGAGACCTACAACGTCGGCGGCGAGAACGAGAAGACCAACATCGAGATCGTGCGCGGCATCTGCGCGCTGCTCGACGAACTGCGTCCCGACGCGGCGGGCGCGCGCGACCGGCTGATCACCTTCGTCAAGGACAGGCCGGGTCACGATCGGCGCTACGCGATCGACGCCAGCAAGCTTGCCAGCGAGCTCGGCTGGCGCCCGAAGGAAACCTTCGAGACCGGCCTGCGCAAGACGGTCGAGTGGTACCTCGCGAACACCGAGTGGGTGCAGGGCGTGCAGAGCGGCGCCTACCGCGAGTGGGTCAGCACCCAATACGCGAGAGCCTGAGATGAAGATCCTGCTGCTCGGCTGCGACGGCCAGGTCGGCTGGGAGCTTCAACGCTCGCTGCAACCGCTCGGCCAGGTGGTGGCGCTCGATTTCCAGAGCCGTGAGCTTTCCGCCGATTTCTCCAAGCCGCAGGCGCTGGCCGCGACCGTCGATGCAGTCAAGCCGGACCTGATCGTCAACGCTGCGGCGCACACGGCGGTCGACAAGGCAGAGTCCGAACCGGCGCTCGCGCAGGCGATCAATGGCGACGCCCCGGGCGTGCTGGCGCGCAGCGCCGCGGCATCCGGCGCGTGGCTGGTCCACTACAGCACCGACTACGTGTTCGACGGCAGCGGCGACCAGCCGCGCGCCGAGGATGCGCCCACGGGCCCGCTGTCCGTCTATGGACGCACCAAGCTCGATGGCGAGCAGCAGATTCGCGCCAGCGGCTGCCAGCACCTGATCCTGCGCACCAGCTGGGTCTACGCGGCGCGTGGCGGCAATTTCGCCAAGACCATGCTGCGCCTGGCGGGCAGCAAGACCGAACTGAACGTCATCGACGACCAGATCGGCGCGCCCACCGGCGCCGACCTGCTGGCCGACCTCACCGCCCTGATGGCACGCGCCGCACGCGCCGAGCCCGGGCTCGCCGGCACCTACCACGCCGTCGCTGCCGGGGCGACGAGCTGGCACGGCTACGCGCGCCTGGTGATCGAGGCCGCGCGGGCGCAGGGCGTGCCGATCACGGTGCCGACCGATGCGCTGCGCCCCATTCCGACCAGCGCGTACCCGACGCCGGCACCGCGCCCCTTGAACTCGCGGCTGGACACGCGCAAGCTGCGCGAACGCTTCGGCGTCCACCTGCCCGACTGGGAGTCGGGCGTGCGCCGCCTGCTCACCGAGATCCTTCCCGCCTGAGGGCGAACGCTTGCCAAGGAATTGCACTTGAACCGCAAAGGCATCATCCTCGCCGGAGGCTCCGGCACCCGACTGCACCCGGCCACGCTGGCCATCAGCAAGCAGCTGATCCCGGTCTACGACAAGCCGATGATCTACTACCCGCTGAGCGTGCTGCTGCTCGCGGGCATCCGCGAGATCCTGATCATCAGCACGCCGCAGGACACGCCGCGCTTCGAGCAATTGCTGGGCGACGGCAAGCGCTGGGGCATCGACCTGCAGTACGCGGTGCAGGAGAGCCCGGACGGCCTTGCGCAGGCCTTCCTGATCGGCGAGGAGTTCCTTGCCGGTGCGCCGAGCGCGCTGGTGCTGGGCGACAACATCTTCTACGGCCACGACCTGGGCGGCCGTCTCATGTCCGCCGCCGGCAACCTGGATTGCGCGACCGTGTTCGCCTATCCGGTGCATGACCCGGAGCGATACGGCGTGGTCGAATTCGACGCCGCCGGCAAGGCGATCAGCCTCGAGGAGAAGCCGGCCCGGCCCAAGAGCCGCTATGCGGTCACCGGCCTGTATTTCTACGACACCGAGGTCGTCGCCCACGCCAAGGCGCTCAAGCCGAGCGCGCGCGGCGAACTGGAGATCACCGACCTGAACCGCGTCTACCTGGAAGCCGGCAAGCTGGATGTCCAGATCCTGGGCCGCGGCGATGCCTGGCTGGATACCGGCACGCACGATTCGCTGCTGGAAGCCAGCCAGTTCGTCCACACGCTGGAAAAGCGGCAGGGCCTCAAGGCGTGCTGCCCCGAAGAGATCTGTTGGCGCCAGAATTGGATCGATGATGCGCAGCTTGCTGCGCTGGCCGCGCCGCTGGCCAAGGGCGGCTACGGCCAGTACCTGCAGCGGCTGCTCGCCGAACGGGTTTTTTGAAGATGCAGGCCGAATCCACTGCCATCGACGGCGTCCTGATCCTGCAGCCGAAGGTTTTCGGCGACGCGCGCGGCTTCTTCTTCGAGAGCTTCAACCAGAACGCGTTCGACGCCGCCGTCGGCCGGCACGTGCAATTCGTGCAGGACAACCATTCCCGTTCCGCACGCGGCGTGCTGCGCGGCCTGCATTTCCAGAAAGGCCCGAAGGCGCAGGGCAAGCTGGTTCGGGTGACCGCGGGCGCCGTGTACGACGTGGCCGTGGACATCCGCCGCGACAGCCCCACCTTCGGCCGCTGGGTGGGCGTCGAGCTCTCCGCCGAGAACCATCGGCAGCTGTGGATTCCGGCCGGCCTCGCGCACGGCTTCCTGGTACTGACCGAAACGGCCGATTTCCTCTACAAGACCACCGAGTTCTACTCGCCGGCCGACGAAGGCGCGGTGCGCTGGGACGATCCCGACCTGTCCATCACCTGGCCCGACCTGGGCGAGGCGCCCAGGCTGTCGGCCAAGGATGCCGCCGCCGGGCTGTTGCGCGACCTGCCCTAGGACGGCCCCCAGGACGGGGTTTCGGCCTACAACGCCCGCCTGGCCGGGCTGCGAGAATCAGGCGGCGAGTGTCACGATGGATGTGTAAGGTCCCGTGCAGATGGGGGCGGACCGGCCATGTGGACGACCGGTCGCCCGACGACTTTCAGACTCAAAGGAACTGCGATGGCGAAAGCCATGATTCTTGCCGCCGGCCAGGGCACGCGCGTGCGGCCGCTGACGAAGTACATGCCCAAGCCGATGATCCCCATCCTGGGCAAGCCGGTGCTGGAGTACCTGATCGAGCATCTCGCGCGCTACGGCGTCAAGGAGATCATGATCAACGTCGCCTACTCGCACTGGAAGATCGAGAGCTACTTCGGCAACGGCAGCCGCTGGGGCGTGGAGATCGGCTACTCGTTCGAAGGCAAGCGCGACCACGGCGAGATCGTACCCAACCCCAAGGGTTCGGCCGGCGGGATGCGCAAGATCCAGGATCACAGCGGCTTTTTCGACGACACCACGATCGTGCTGTGCGGCGACGCCATCATCGACCTGGACATCGGCGCCGCGCTGCACGAACACGCGAGCAAGAAGGCGCTCGCCAGCGTCGTCACGCTGGAAGTGCCGTTGGAAGAAGTCAAGAACTACGGCGTGGTCGTCAGCGACGCTGAAGGCCGCATCACGCAGTTCCAGGAAAAGCCGTCGCCGGAACAGGCCAAGTCGCGCATGGCCAGCACGGGCATCTACATCTTCGAGCCGCAGGCGCTGGAACTGATCCCGTCCGGCCAGGTGTTCGACATCGGCGGCCAGCTGTTCCCGCTGCTGGCCGAGAAGGGCCTGCCGTTCTACGCGCAAAGCCGGTGGTTCAACTGGATCGACATCGGCCGCGTCACCGACTACTGGGCGGTGTGCCAGCGCGTGCTGCGCGGCGAGGTGGCTCAGATGGACATGCCCGGCCGCGAAGTACGCCCGGGCGTGTGGGTCGGGCTCAACACCCGCATCGACTTCGACAAGGTCAACGTCACCGGCCCCGTCTACATCGGCTCGTCCAGCGAGATCGAGGCTGGCGCCACCATCGTCGGCCCGGCCTGGCTGGGCAGCGGCTGCGTGTTGCGCGAGGGCAGCAAGCTCATTCGCAGCATCCTGTTCGACTACACGCGGCTGTCGCAGGGCGAGACCCTGGAAGATATGATCGTGTCTCCGCACTATTGCGTCGATCGCCACGGCAACACCACGTATCCAGGCGACGAAGGCAGCGTCCTGCGCTGGGGCGACGCACGCGCCTGATTCGCCGCAAGGCGTGCCGCGGCGTCGCCCAGGCGCGTGTCGCGAGCTTCCTGTTTCCTTTGCCGAGAGCGTTTCCATGCCAGCGTCGATTTCCATTCAACCCGTCATCATGGCCGGTGGCAGCGGCACGCGCCTCTGGCCGCTGTCACGCGCGGGTTTTCCGAAGCAGTTCCTGTCGCTGGGCACCGAAGACAGCCTGTTCCAACTGGCCATCGAGCGCCTGATGGGCCTGGCGAGCGCCGACATTGCGGTCGAGGCGCCGCTGGTGGTCGGCAACGCCGAACACCGCTTCCTCGCACTGGAGCAACTGCGCGAGAAACACGTCGAGCCCGCCGCCGTGATCCTCGAGCCGATCGGCCGCAACACCGCGCCGGCCCTGACGCTGGCGGCACTGGCTGCGCGCGAGAACGGCGCCGATCCGGTTCTGGTGGTGTCTCCCGCCGACCAGACCGTCACCGACCCGGCCGCCTTCACTTCGGCGCTGCAGCAGGCGATCCGCGGCGCCGCCGACGGCACGATCGTCATCCTGGGCATCACACCCACCAGCCCGGAGACGGCCTACGGCTACATCCGCAGCACGAGCGGCCAGGGCCTTCACAAGGTCGCGCAATTCGTCGAGAAGCCCGATGCCGCCACCGCCGCGCGCTACCTCGCGGAAGGCGACTACACCTGGAACTCCGGCATGTTCGTGCTGCGCGCTTCGGTGTGGATCAAGGCCTTGGAACAGTTCCGTCCCGACATCCTTGCCGCCACCCAGGTCGCCTGGACAGGCCGCACGCCCGACGAGCGCTTCATCCGGCCGACGCGCGAGGCCTTCCTGGCGGTGCCGTCCGAGTCGGTCGACTACGCAGTCATGGAGCGCTGCCCGGGCAGCGGATTCGACATTCGCATGGTGCCGCTGGACGCCGGCTGGAACGACCTGGGCGCGTGGGATGCCGTCTGGCAAGTGGCCCGGAAGGATGCCGCGGGCAACTCGGGCGTCGGCGACGTGATGTTCGAGGACAGCCGCAACACGCTGGTGCACGCCACAGGCCGCCTCGTGGCGACGCTGGGCGTCGACGACGTGGTGATCGTCGAGACTGCCGACGCCGTGCTGGTGGCCCATCGCGAGCGCACGCAGGACGTCAAGAAGCTCGTCGGCCGCCTCGATAAGGACCGTCGCACGGAGCACGCGCTGCATCGCAAGGTGCACCGCCCCTGGGGCTGGTACGACAGTGTCGACGCGGGGCCGCGTTTCCAGGTCAAGCGCATCATGGTCAACCCGGGCGCGACGCTGAGCCTGCAGATGCATCACCATCGCGCCGAGCACTGGATCGTGGTGCAGGGCACCGCGGAGGTCACCTGCGGCGAACGGAAAATCATCCTGACCGAGAACCAGAGCACCTACATCCCGCTGGGCGAGACGCATCGGCTCGCGAACCCGGGCAAGCTGCCGCTCGAGATCATCGAAGTGCAGTCCGGCTCCTACCTCGGCGAGGACGACATCGTCCGCTTCGAGGATACCTATGGCCGTACCAGCTGAAATGGCGCGGACCTTGCATGTCCGTCGGCATCGCGCGCCCGTTCGCGCCGCATAGGCTGACATGTTCGAAGAGCGCAGCGTCCGCAAGCAGTTCCTGAGCGCCCCGCCGTCGATCGGGAGCACGATCGCGTCCCTGCTCGAGCCCGTGGTGGCCGCGGGCATGTTGGGCGTGTTCCACGAGATCTACAACTACCGGATGGACGGCGTCGCGATGGCGCTGGCAATCCTGCTGCTGGTGCTGATGTTCCCGGGCGTCAATCGTTTCGGACGCACCGGCGTGGGCGTGGGCATCGACATCATCCTGTCGTGGGTCTGGGTGCTGAGCGTGCTGGCGCTGCTGGGCTACGCCACCAACAGCCTGCAGTCCTTCGACCCCGACATGCTGACGGCGTGGGCCATCGCGACGCCGCTGGTGCAATGGACTCTGGTGGCCATCGGCACTGCCATCCAGCGCCACCTGTCGTCGCTGCCGGACGCGCGCCGCCCGGCCGTCATCATCGGCGCCGGCCGCATGGGGCTGCGCGTCGCGCAGATGCTGCGCCTGCGCCAGTCGTTCGGCCACGACCTGCTGGGCTTCTTCGACGACCGCTCCGCCGATCGCGTGAACCTGCCGGAGGACGTGGTGCTGCTGGGCGCGCTGAAGCTGCTGCCCGAGTTCATCGAGAAGCACGGCGTCAAGGACGTCTTCATCACGCTGCCGCTGACCTCGCAGCCGCGCATCCAGTCGCTGCTGGAATCCTTGCAGAACACCACCGCGTCGATCCACTTCGTGCCCGACATCTTCGGCGTCAGCGTCATCCAGGGCCGGCTGGAGGACATGGGCGGCGTGCCGGTCGTCGGGCTGCTCGTGACGCCATTCACCGGCATCAATGGCTTCATCAAGCGCGGTGCCGACATCGTGCTGTCGACGCTGATCCTGCTGCTGATCTCGCCGGTGCTCGTCGTGCTGGCCATCGGCGTGAAGGCGAGCTCGCCGGGCCCGGTGATCTTCCGCCAGCGCCGCACCGGGCTGGACGGCGAGATCATCGAGGTCTACAAGTTCCGCTCGATGCGCACCGTCGACGACGGCGCCGTCGTGGTGCAGGCCACGCGCGGCGATGCACGCATCACGCCGTTCGGCGCCATCATCCGCAAGACCTCGCTCGACGAACTGCCCCAGTTCGTCAACGTGCTGCAGGGGCGCATGAGCATCGTCGGGCCCCGCCCGCACGCGGTGGCCCACAACGAGCAGTACCGCAAGCTGGTCAAGGCCTACATGGCGCGCCACAAGGTCAAGCCCGGCATCACGGGCTGGGCCCAGGTCAACGGCCTGCGCGGCGAGACCGATACGCTCGACAAGATGGCGTCGCGCATCGAGTTCGACCTGGAGTACCTGCGCAACTGGTCGCTGGGACTGGACCTGCTGATCATCGCGCGCACCGTCAAGCTGGTGTTCTTCGATCGCGGCGCCTATTGATCGGCCGGGCGGGAACGACTCCTGCTCAGGGCGAACAGCGGGTTTTGGCTTCGCGCTAATATTTTCTCGCGTTCCGACATTCGCCACGCGCGTGGCGTCGCCCTGAATTTCGCCGCGCCATGCGGTCCGTTGCACGAGTTCCCTCCATGACGACTGTCGTCGCCGCCGAACCATCCGCCCCGGCTCCCGGCGTTGCCAAACCCGGCGGCGCAGCCTCGTCGTCCGTTGGCGTGGCCGTCGCTGCCACGTTCACGGCCGAAGGGCTCCAAGCGCCGCTGGCGTTCATGCTCGAGCAGGCCGGCCTCGCCGCCGACATCGCGTTCGCGCCGTACCACCAGTTGTTCCAGGAGTTGCTCAGCCCGGCGAGCGTGCTGGCGCGCAACGCCGGCGCCGATGGCATCGGCGTGGTGCTGCTGCGCCTGGAGGACTTCGTGCGCGACGCCGAGCCTGGCGCGGACCTGTCCGCGCTCGTGACGCGCGTTGCCGGCGAGCTGGCCGATGCGTTCGCGCAGTTCACGCAGCGCACGTCGCCGCAGCTGCTGGTGTTCGTGCTGCCCGCCTCGCCGACGCTTGCACCCGCACTGGCCGCCACGGTCGACGCGTGTTCGACCGAACTCACCGCCTTGCTGCAAGACATGCCGGGCACCGCGGTCCTGGCGGGGCGGACCGTCGACGCGCTGTGTCCGGCCACGCGCCACGACGCCGTGGCCGACAGGCTCGCGCACATTCCCTACACCGACGACTGGTTCGGCGCGCTGGCGATCGTCGTCGCGCGCCAGGTCCACATGCGCAAGGTGGCCGCGCACAAGGTGCTGGTGCTCGATTGCGACAACACGATCTGGCGCGGCGTGGTCGGCGAGGACGGCGTCGCCGGCATCGGCCTCGACGAAGGCTTCCTGGCGGTGCAGGACTTCGCGATCGCCGCCGAAGGCAAGGGCGTGCTCGTCTGCCTGGCCAGCAAGAACGCCGAGGCCGACGTGATGCGCGTGTTCGACGAGCGAGCGGACATGCGGCTGGCCAGGCGCCACGTCGTCGCGCATCGCATCAACTGGGAGCTGAAGTCGGCCAACCTGCGGGCGCTCGCGCGCGAGCTCAACCTCGGCCTGGACTCGTTCGTGTTCCTCGACGACAACCCTGTCGAGTGCGGCCTGATGCAGGAGATGCTGCCCGAGGTCGTCACCTTGCAACTGCGGTCGCCCGACAGCGCCGCCGCGCTGCTGGCCAACCTGTGGACGTTCGACAAGGCCTCGGTGACGCAGGAAGACCAGCGCCGCACCGAGATGTACCGGCAGAACGCCGAGCGCGACCAGCTCGAATCCTCGGCGACCGACATCGGCGCCTTCCTCGAATCGCTGCAATTGCAGATCGGCGTCGCGCCGCCCGCCGACGACGACTGGCCGCGCGTGTCGCAGCTGACCCAGCGCACCAACCAGTTCAACTTCACCACCCGCCGGCGCAGCGAGTCCGAGATGCGCGCGCTGGGCGACGGCACGACCGTGCTGGCCGTGCGCGTCAGCGACCGCTTCGGCGACTACGGCCTGGTCGGCCTGGTCATCGCGGTCGATGCGGCCGATGCGATCGAGGTCGACACGCTGCTGCTCAGCTGCCGCGTGCTGGGCCGCGGCGTCGAGCATGAGATGCTGGCAAGCCTCGGACGGCTTGCGTTGGCGCGCGGCAAGTCGCTCGTGCGCCTGCACCTGATCCGCACCGCCAAGAACGAGCCCGCGCTGGCGTTCGCCGATGCGGTGGTCGGCGCGCATCGGCGTGAGGTCGACGACGGCGTCCGCTACGACATCCCGGCCGACCGCGCCGCCGCCATCGTGCACCGGGCCGGCGAGGACGCGCCCGAAGTCATCGCCGCGCGCAAGGCCGACGCGGCCAAGGCGCCCAAGGCGGCCGCGCCGTCGCTGCAGGGCCGCTCCGCCCGCTACGCGCGGCTGGCCACCGAGCTGACGACCGGCCCGGCCGTGATGCAGGCCCTTCGCGCTGCCGCACGCACGGTGCGCGCGCCCGCGGCCGCCGGCGCGCAGCCGCGCTCTGCCACCGAACGCTCGCTGGTCGTGCTGTGGGAAGAGCTGCTCGGGATTGCGGGCGTGGGCATCGACGACGACTTCTTCGCGCTGGGCGGCACCTCGCTGCTCGCCGCGCGCATGATCGCCGAGCTTGCGCACCGGCGCGGCATCTCGCTGCCGCTGACCACCATCGTCGAGTCGCCGACGATCCGCCAGTTCGCGTCACGGGTCGACCAGGGCGCGGTCGCGGCGCCCAACGGCCTGGTCGCGCTGCGCAAGGCGGGCGAACGCCGGTTGTTCCTGGTTCACGACGGCGACGGCGAGACGCTGCTGTATCGCAATCTCGCCAACCGGCTGCCCGCGGCGATGAGCGTGTTCGGCATCCAGCCCGAGCGGCGCACGCGCATTCCGCTGGCGCACCTGGCGATCGAGGAGATGGCCGCGTCGTACGTGAAGACCGTGCGTGCCGAGCAGCCCGAAGGCCCGTATCTTCTTGGCGGCATGTGCGCGGGCGGGCTCATCGCGTTCGAGATGGCGCGCCAACTGCAGGCCAGTGGCGCCTTGGTCGAACGCGTGCTGATGATGGATTCGGCGACGCCGCAAGCCGAACGGCGCGACATCGTGACGGCGCACCGCTCTTCGCGATTCCGTGAGGCCATTGCGTCCGCGCGCGCGGGTCGCGGGGTCGTCGGCGGTGCGTTGGCCGTGGCCGGCGTCGTCGCGCGCAAGGTGGCCGGAGTGTTGTCCTACGAGATCAGCCGGCGCCGCGCACAGGCGCGCGATCGCGGCCGGATCGAGACGTTGCGGCGCGTGCTGGCCGAAGGCGGCGAGTGGCCCGCGTCGGAGGCCAGCCTCGACTTCCGCGCGATATACAACCACGCCGAGCACGGCTACCGGCCGCCGCCGTCCGAGGTATCGGCCGTGCTGATCCGCGCCACCGCGGGCAGCGGCAACGACATGCCGTACGTGCAGGTGTTCAAGGATCCGACGCTGGGCTGGTCGGGGGTCGTGCGCGACCTGGCCGTGGTCGATGTCGACGGCGGCCACGCCAGCATGCTGCAGGAGCCGCAGGCCGCGTCGCTGGCCGCGGCGATCCTGCCGCACGTGCTCGGGCCTGCGGTCAAGGAAGCGGCATGAGCGCGACCAGCACCGTCGGCATCGTCATCGTCAGCTACAAGTCGGCGGCGCTGACCGTCGATTGCCTGCGTTCCATCGCACGCGAGCGCGAACGCTCGCCGCTGGCGTTGCGCTGCGTTGTCATCGACAACGCCTCCGGCGACGCGCCGCTGGTCGACGAGGCCGTCGCGGCCAACGGCTGGGGCGGCTGGGCGCGTGTCGTCGTCGCGCCGCGCAACGGCGGCTTCGCCTATGGCAACAACCTGGGACTGAAGGAACTGGAGCGCGACGGCCGCGTCGCCTTCGTCCACCTGCTCAACCCCGATACGGTGCTGCATGCCGGCGCCATCGACGCGCTGGTCGATTTCCTCCAGGCGCACCCGCGCGCCGGCGTCGCCGGCGGTACCTTCGAGAACGGTGATGGCAGCGCGTGGGCGATCGCGTTCCGCTTTCCGTCGCTGCTCGGCGAGATCGAGCAGGGCGTCAAGCTGGGCGTCGTCTCGCGGCTGCTCGCGGGCGCCACCGTGCCGATGGAGATGGGCACGGCCGCAGCGCCGGTGGACTGGGTCTCGGGCGCGTCGATGATGATCCGGCGCGAGGTCTTCAGCCGCATCGGCGGCCTGGACGAGACCTTCTTCCTCTATTTCGAGGAGACCGAGTTCTGCCATCGCGCCAAGCGTGCCGGCTTCGAGGTCTGGTACGTGCCGGCGAGCCGCGTCGTGCATATCGCGGGGCAGAGCACCAAGGTGACCGAGCGCAATGTCGGGCCGCGCCGGCTGCCGCCGTACTGGTTCGATTCGCGACGCCTGTACTTCACGCTGGCGCATGGCGCCGCGTACGCCGCGGCGGCGGACGCGCTGGCCATCGTGTCGGGCTGGACGGGGTTGGCGAAGTCGGCGCTGCAGGGTCGCCTGCGCACGCACGTGCCGCGTTTCCTGCGCGACTTGTTCGAGCACAGCGCGTTCGCTGGCAACACGGGCGTGGCGCGCGTCAGCCCGCCGCGCTTCGACTGACCGTGGGCACGCCCCGGCGACAGCGCAAGAGGCACCGATGACGTCCAGTTCCACTGCCAGCGTCTACGCAGCCTTCCGCGAGACGGCCTACTTCCCGTCGTTGAACGGCATCCGCGCGATCTGCGCCCTGATGGTGATCAAGGTGCACACCCATTGGTTCGTCGACGGCGAGCCGCAGATGATCGAGTGGGGCTACCTGGGCGTGGACATGTTCTTCGTCATCAGCGGCTTCCTGATCGTCACGCTCCTGCTGCGCGAACGCGATAGGGCTGGCCGTATCGGCCTGCGTCAGTTCTATGTCCGCCGGACGCTGCGCATATTTCCGATCTACTACCTGCTCATCGCCGTCCTGTTCGTGCTGGCGGTGGCCACGTACCGGCATTCTTCGAAGACGTGGGATCTGTACAAGTGGTCGTTTCCCGTCCTGATGCTTTACCTGCAGGATTTCGTTCCCGCCTTCCTGGGCGTGTTGAACTCCACGTGGTCGCTGTCGATGGAGGAGCAGTTCTACCTCGTCTGGCCGAGCGTCGAGCGGTTCATGCGCAGCTCGTGGATCGTGCCGACGCTGCTGCTCCTGGTGCTGCTCAACCAACTGTGCAACTTCGGCGTCTTCGGCGGCCTGCTGACGCGGATCTACGGCCCTGAAGGCGTCCAGCGTCCGGCGTTCATCATCACGTTCACGCCGATCCTGCTGGGGGTGCTGGCCGCCCATGCGATGCACGATCGGCGCGGCGGCCTGGCGCTCACCGGCTTCCTGAAGAATCGCTGGATGCCGCCGCTGCTGATGTCATTGGCCATGCTGGTGTGCCAGTACTCGAACGGGCTGCGCGGCATCGCCTATCCGACGGTGCACGTGCTGTTCTGCCTCGCGCTGCTGGCGATGGTGATCAACCCGCGCGGCATCTTCTCGCGCACGCTGCAGTCGCGCGTGCTGTCCTACCTGGGCTCGATCAGCTATGGCATCTACCTGTACCACACGCTGATCATCTGGGTCATCGAGCGCGTGTGCGAGTCGCGCCATGTGCGGCTGACGCCGCTGCAGCTGTTCCTGGTCGTCGCGCCCCTGGCGATCGCCGTGGCCGGGCTGAGCTTCAAGTATTTCGAGAAGCCCATCATGCGGCTGCGCCATCGCCAGCCCGCGACGGGCGCGCTGCCCATCGCACGCCAGGGCGCGTGAGGGCCGGCGCCGCGCCTCAGTCGATCAGCCCCAGCGCCTTGAGCTTGGCCACGATGGTGTCGGCGGCTTCCTCGGCCGTCTGCGTGTGCGTGTTGACGACCAGCTCGGGCGCTTCGGGCACCTCGTAGGGCGAGCTGATGCCGGTGAAGTTGGCGATCTCGCCGCGGCGCGCCTTCTTGTACAGGCCCTTGGCGTCGCGCTCCTCGGCCACCGCCAGCGGCGTGTTGACATGGATCTCGATGAACTCGCCATCGGCCATCTGGCCGCGCGCCATCGCGCGCTCGGAGCGGAACGGCGAGATGAAGGCCGTCATCACGATCAGGCCGGCGTCCACCATCAGCCGCGCCACTTCGGCCACGCGCCGGATGTTCTCGACCCGGTCGGCCTCGGTGAACCCAAGGTCCTTGTTCAGGCCGTGCCGCACGTTGTCGCCGTCGAGCAGGTAGGTGTGGCGGCCCATCGCGGCGAGCTTCTTCTCGACCAGGTTGGCGATGGTGGACTTGCCCGCACCGGACAGCCCGGTGAACCACAACACCGCCGGCCGCTGGCGCTTCAACTCGGAGCGCAGCGCCTTGTCGACGTCCACGTGCTGCATGCGCAGGTTGTGCGAGCGGCGCAGCGCGAAGTTGAGCATGCCTGCGCCGACCGTGTTGTTGGTCATGCGGTTGATCAGGATGAAGCCACCGGTGTCGCGGTTGGCCTTGTACGCATCGAACGCGATCTGGCGATCCAGCGCCAGGTTGACCACGCCGATCTCGTTGACGCCCAGCTGCTTGGCCGCCAGGTGCTCCATCGTGTTGACGTTGATCTTGTACTTGGGCTCGGTGATCGAGCAGGTGACGGTCTGCGTGCCGATCTTCATCAGGTAAGGCCGGCCCGGCAGCATCGGCTCGTCGGTCATCCACACCAGCGAGGCCTCGAACTGGTCGGCCACCTCGGCCGGCGTGTCGGCCAGCGACAGCACGTCGCCGCGCGAGATGTCGATCTCGTCGTCCAGCGTCAGCGTGACGGACTGCCCCGCCACGGCCAGCGGCAGGTCGCCGTTCATCGTGACGATGCGCGCGACCGTGCTCTGCTTGCCCGACGGCTGCGCGATGATGCGATCGCCCGGCTTGACCTGGCCGCTGGTGACGACGCCGGCGAAGCCGCGGAAGTCGAGGTTGGGGCGATTGACCCACTGCACCGGCATGCGGAAGGCTTCCTTCTGCAGGCGGGTCTCGTCGACTTCGCAGGTCTCGAGGAAGCCCATCAGCGTCGGGCCGTGGTACCAGGGCGTCTTCTCGCTGGCCACCAGCATGTTGTCGCCCTTGAGGCCCGACAGCGGGATCGACGTGATGTCCTCCAGGCCGATCTGCTTGGCGAACGCGCGGTATTCCTCGTTGATCTTGTCGAAGACTTTCTGCGAGTAGTCGACCAGGTCCATCTTGTTGATCGCCAGCACCACCTTGCGGATGCCGATCAGGCTGACCAGGTAGCTGTGGCGGCGCGTCTGCGTCAGCACGCCCTTGCGCGCGTCGATCAGGATCACCGCAACGTCGGCGGTCGATGCGCCGGTGATCATGTTGCGCGTGTACTGCTCGTGGCCGGGCGTGTCGGCGACGATGAACTTGCGGCGGTCGGTGGAGAAGAATCGGTACGCGACGTCGATCGTGATGCCTTGCTCGCGCTCGGCGGCCAGGCCGTCCACCAGCAGCGCGAAGTCGATGTCGCCGCCTTGCGTGCCCCACTTCTTCGAGTCGTTCTCGATGGCCGCGAGCTGGTCCTCGAACAGCATCTTCGATTCGTACAGCAGGCGTCCGATGACGGTGGACTTGCCGTCGTCGACGGAGCCGCAGGTGATGAAGCGCAGCAGGCTCTTCTTCTCGTGCTGCTTGAGGTACTTCTCGATGTCGGTCGAGATCAGATCAGAGGTGTGTGCCATGGGAGGTATTTGTCTGGTCCGGCGCCGCCGCTCGGGCACAACGCAGGAAGTTCAAGGGAGCGGTCGATCCGGCTCTGCCGGGCGGCTCGCGGCCGGCCCCTCGGGGGCAGGGAGCGCTAGCGACCGTGGGGCTCAAAAATACCCTTCCTGCTTCTTCTTTTCCATGGAGGCGGCCGAGTCGTGGTCGATCATTCGACCTTGCCGTTCCGACGTCTTCGTCAACAACATTTCCTGGATCACGTCCGTCAGCGTCGACGCCGTCGATTCGACCGCGCCCGAGAGCGGATAGCAACCCAGCGTCCGGAAGCGCACGCTCTTCATCATCGGCACCTCGCCGGCCTTGAGCGGCATGCGGTCGTCGTCGACCATGATCAGCGTGCCGTCGCGATCGACGACCGGGCGTTCGGCCGCGAAGTACAGCGGCACGATGGGAATGTTCTCGAGATGGATGTACTGCCAGATGTCCAGCTCGGTCCAGTTGGAGATCGGGAACACGCGGATCGACTCGCCCTTCTGCTTGCGGCCGTTGTACAGGCGCCAGAGCTCGGGCCGCTGGTTCTTCGGATCCCAGCGATGCTGCGCCGAACGGAACGAGAAGATGCGTTCCTTGGCTCGCGACTTCTCCTCGTCGCGGCGCGCGCCGCCGAAGGCGGCGTCGAAGTTGTACTTGTCCAGCGCCTGCTTCAGGCCCTGCGTCTTCCACATGTCGGTGTGGATCTGCGAGCCATGCGTGAACGGGTTGATGCCCAGCTCCGCGGCTTCGGGGTTCTGGTGCACCAGCAGCTCCATGCCCGATTCCTTGGCCATGCGCTCGCGCATCTCGTACATCGCGCGGAATTTCCACGTGGTATCCACGTGCAGCAGCGGGAACGGCGGCGGCGACGGGAAGAACGCCTTGCGGGCCAGGTGCAGCATCACTGCCGAATCCTTGCCGATCGAATAGAGCATGACGGGGTTGTCGGTCTCGGCGACGACCTCGCGCATGATGTGGATGCTCTCGGCTTCCAGGCGCTGCAGGTGGGTGAGGTTCATGGGATCGTCCGTTGTCGACGCACTTGGCGTGAGGAAGGGCCGTGCGGCCGCCGCGGGCGACGAAGCCAGGGCGGGGGCGGTGACGGCAGGGGTCGCGGGAAAAGGGTCGGCCGCCAGCGCGGGCGGCGTCAGTTGCAGGATCTCGTCGGCGGGCGCGGCGCGGCGGGCCAGCGCGATCGGACACGCGACGACCTGGAGCCGCGGCTGCGTCGCGATCCAGGCGTTCAGCTGGCTGGCGCGGCGCAGGTCGAGTCCGTGCAGCCAGGCGAGCACCGGACTGGTGGTTTGCACCTGCAGCCGGGCGAGGAAGTCGACGTAGGCGTCTTGAAGGCTCAACGAGGCGACGGGCAGCCAGGCGGCATGGCCGCGCGCATCGACGGCCACCAGCAGCCCGCGCGACGTGCTGGCCGTCGCGGCCGCCGGCGTGGGCAATCCGCCGCACCACCAGGTGCGCGCGGCGCCGCGCGCGGCCGCTTGTTGCGTGGCCAGCCATTGCGTGCTGGCCGTCGATCGCTCTGCCGCGTCGCGGATCGCGACCAGCGTCAGTCCCCAGCGCGCCAGGCAGCGAGCCACCGCGCGCGGGTGCAGTTCGACGCCGAAGCGCTGCTGCGCGACGTCGCGCACGGCGTCGGCCGACCACAAGGTCGCCGGCTGGCCCGCCGCCTCGGGCGTCCCGTACAACGCCAGCGACGCGAGTTCGGTTTCCTGGGCCAGCGTCAGCGCTCGTCCGGCGCCTTGCGGCCGTCCGCGCGCGCCCACATCGACGGCGTGCCAGCCGCCTGCCGTGAACGCCTTGAACGCGCCGATGATGGTCGGCACGCTCAGGCCGGTCTCCGCGCGCACCTGCGTCAGGCTGCGTCCATCCACGCGCAGCTGCACGGCGCGGCGGCGCTGGGCGTTCAGCTGGGACAGGTTGGTGGCAGACATGGCGACAGTCGATGCAAGTCGAGACACTAAAACATTTAGTGGCGTGATTTTGTCATAATCGAGCGCAATCCGCATACCCCTTATGAGCATCATGACCACCGGCCCGTTGTCCCTCGCTTGCCTGCTCGACGGGCTCGTGCCGCTCATCCACGAGGCGGGTGCGTTGGTGATGCGCGTCTACGCGACCGATTTCGAGGTCGAGATCAAGGACGACGAATCGCCTGTCACGCGGGCCGATCAATGTGCCGAGAAGGTCATCTTCGAAGGCTTGCGCCGCATCGCGCCAGGGATTCCCGTTGTTGGTGAAGAGGCCGCATCTGCAGGCGATATTCCTGATGTGAGCAATCGCTTCTGGCTTGTCGATCCGATCGACGGCACCAAGGAGTTCATCAACCGCAATGGCGAGTTCACCGTCAACATCGCGCTGGTCGACCACGGCGTGCCGGTGCTCGGGCTGGTGCTGGCACCGGCGCTCGGGCGGCTGTTTGCCGGCGCGGCCGGGCAAGGCGCGTGGGTCGAGGACGATCTGGGCCGCCGGGCGATCGCCGCGCGGCGCGTGCCGCCCGAAGGCCTGACCGTGGTCGGCAGCCGCCACCACGGCGACGACGCCGCGGTCGACGCGTTGCTGGCTGGCCGGCTCGTCGCCGGGCACCGGACGGTCGGCTCGTCGCTGAAGCTGTGCCTGGTCGCCGAAGGCGCCGCCGACGTCTATCCGCGCTTCGGACGCACGATGGAATGGGACACCGCCGCCGGCGACGCCGTGCTGCGCTCGGCTGGCGGCGCGGTGCGCACGCTGGACGGCGACTTGTTGCGCTACGGCAAGCCCGATTTCGAGAATCCCGATTTCGCGGCCTGGGGCCTGCCGGCCTAGAAGCTCATGCCGCGCCAGGCGCCGAACTGCCAGACGTAGACCGCCAGCACGATCGAGATCAGGAACGGCAGGGCGTCCGTCTTCGGTTGGAACAGGCCCATGCGCGCGTAGATGAACGCGTTGACCGGGTAGATCGCCAGCCCGTTGAGCGACAGCCCGATGATCAGCCCCAGCACGCCGCCCAGCGCGTGGCCGCCCAGCATCAGCACGATGGTCTCGGCCAGCTGCACCGCCAGCAGGATGATGCTGACGCCGGCCCGGTTGTTGGCCCACAGCACGCCACCGTACGAATTGCTGACGAAGCCGCTGATGCTGCCCACGGCCATGATCTGCAGGAAGGCCCCGGCCTCGCGGTAACGCGCGTCGTAGAAGGCGTTGACCAGGTGGTTGCCCCACAGTGCGAGCACGATCGCCACCGAGCAACCGGCCAGAAGCTGGATGCGGCGCGAGCGCTCGACTACCGCCGGGAAGTTCTGCGGCCGTTCGCGCCAGACCTTCGAATAGGCCGGAAACAGCACGCGCCCGCTGACCGACTGGATCGCCGTCCACATCACCATCGCCAGCGTGGTGGAGATCACCATCAGGCCGATCGTGCGCGGATCGACCAGCGAGCCGTTGAGCAGGTTGCGCCCTTCGCCGACCAGGTAGGTCAGTCCGCTCGACACCATCACCCAGCCGCCGAAGCGCCACACTTCCTTGACTGCCGCCGGCTGCAGCTGGAAGCGGCTGCGCGGCCCCTTGATCAGCAGGTGCGTCGCCAGCGTCATGGCCAGCGCCGTGACGATGTTGCCCGCCACCAGCGCCCACGGCGTCGGCGAGATCCACGCCCACAGCCCCATCACCAGGATGCCGACGAGCTGCGTGCCCAGCTCGATCGACACGATCTTGCCGATCTCGATGTTGCGATTGAGCACCACGATGTTGACCGACGCGAAGCCGCCGATCAACGCCGCCAGTCCCAGCCCCGGGATGATCCAGTCGAGCATTGGCTCCTTGTAGGCGGCGGCCGCGAAGGGCGCGATCAGCGACATCAGCAGGAAGATGCCCAGGCCCTTGAGCACGGCCAGCGTGAAGATGGTGTTCAGGAACACCGGGTCGTGGCCGCGCTCGCTGCGGATGATGCTTTGCTGCAGGCCGACGTCCGACAGCATGCGCGCGCCCTGGATGATGGCCTGCGCGATCGCCATCACGCCGAACGCCGCCGGGTACAGCAGGTGGGTCAGCCAGATGTTGCTGACAAAGCGCAGTGCTTGACCGCCGAAGTTGCCGGCGATGGTCCAGCCGCTGCCGCGGATCACGCGCACCGCCAGGCTGGCGCCGTCGCCGTGGACGACATGGGCCAGCTTCGCACGGGCCCGCGAAAAGGCGGAGGTGTCAGACATCTGAGGAAAGCGCGGCGACCCGGATCAAACGACCGATGCTATCAGCGCATCGCGGCTCCCGGCCGTAGGACGATGGCGCAAGCGGCGAGTTCCGATGTGCCGGGGCAGCGCCGCGCTACTGAAGGGCCGGACTCGAGAGGGTCGGGTTGACGGACGGCGGGAGTTCGCCGGCCGCCTTCGCCGCGGACGCACGGGCGTTGACGCTGCCGCCGAGGACGACCGGGAAGCGACGCGCCAGCAACATCACCGCTGGCGCCAGCGCCAGGCTGCCGGCCGCGACGATCATGAACTGGATGTGGCCGGCGCCCGGCTTCAGCCATTTCGCGCACATGGCCAACACCGCGATGTGCACCAGGTACATCGATGACGACAGCCGCGCGAGCTGGCTTCGCCGCGTCGCGAACTGCACGTGGCGCACCGCCAGGAACAGCGCCGGCCCGAGCAGCGCCAGCGAGGCGAGCAGATCGACCTTGTCGCTGCGGGGCGACCAGGCGCGGCAGGCGAGGCTTTCCGCGAGCAGGCCGACGGTGCCCACGAAGACCGCCGCCAGACAGGCTGGCAGCGAGGGTCGGAAGTCCTCGCGGCGGATGACGTAGCCCGTGATCATGAAGGGCAGCGCGTCGAGCAGGAAGCTGCGGTACAGCAGGTTGGAAAGCTCGCGCGGGCCGTAGAGCGTCTCCCACTGCAGCGCGCAGCCCACGAAATAAAGCGCCGCGGCCACCCCCAGCAGCGTGCTGCCAGATCGGTTGCGTAGCGCATGCAGCAGCGCGGCGGCGGGCAGCAGAGCGACCACGTACCAGAGATGCCAATAACCCAGGACGGCGGCCATCACGAAATCCACGAAATCCGAGTGGCTCGAGAACGCATGGCGCGCGTAGATCGGCAGGTAGACGACCGCCCAGAACGCGTACAGGCCGGCGGTACGCCGCAGCCACGCTCCGTAGCCGCCGTCGCGGAAGGTGTCGAACAGGTAGTAGCCGTTGATCACCAGGAAGATCGGCACCGCGACTCGGAACAGGCCGAAGACGAGCAGGTAGTTCCACCGCGGGTCGATGTCGGCCAGCACGCCCGTGTGCAGTCCGATCACGGCCAGCGCGAGGACGATCCGCATCACGTCGAGACCGAGATTTCTTTCCATGTGGCCACGCTAGCAGACCGGAATGACGCTCGAGCGGGAAACTTCGGGCGGGGCATAGTCCGGCGGGCTATCGACGGCGCGGCGAAGTTGTCACGATCGGCGCTTCGGCGCCGCCCGAAGCGATGGCAAGCCGGCCCTCAGGCCGACAGCGACGCGTTCAGGCGCCGCCGCGCCTCGTCGTCGCTCACGCCCACGCTGGCGGCCCAGGCCTTCATCTGGTCCTCGCCGATCCGGCCGACGTTGAAATAGCTCGAATCGGGGTGCGCCAGGTAGAAGCCGGAGACGCTGGCCGCCGGCGTCATGGCCAGGCTCTCGGTCAGCGCCATGCCGATCTCGCCCGCCTGCAGAGCGCGGAACATCTCGCGCTTGACGCCGTGTTCCGGGCAGGCCGGATAGCCAGGCGCCGGGCGGATGCCCCGGTACTTCTCGGCGATCATGTCGTCGACCGACATCTTCTCGTCGGGCGCGTAGCCCCACAGCTCGGTGCGCACGCGCTGGTGCAGGCGTTCTGCGAAGGCCTCGGCCAGGCGGTCGGCAATGGCCTTGAGCATGATGGACGAGTAATCGTCGTGCGCGGCCTCGAAGTCGGCCTCGCGCTTTTCCACGCCCAGGCCGGCGGTCACGGCGAACAGGCCGATCCAGTCCGGCTTGGTGCCCTTGGGCGCGATGTAGTCGGCCAGCGAGCGGTTCGGGCGCCGCACCTCGACGCCGTTGGCATCGGGAATCAGCGGCCGCTCGGTCTGCATGCGCAGCGGCGACCACTTCAGCAGCACCTCGGTGCGCGATTCGTCGGTGTAGATCTCGATGGTGTCGTCATCGGCCGTGTTGGCTGGCCAGAAGCCCATCACGCCGTTGGCGCTCAGCCAGCGGCCTTCGACAACGCGCTTGAGCATCGCCTGGCCATCGGCAAGCACCTTGGTGGCGGCTTCGCCGACGATCTCGTCGGTGAGGATCTTCGGATACGGCCCGGCCAGGTCCCAGGTCTGGAAGAACGGGCCCCAGTCGATGCAGGCGGCGATCTCGGCGAGGTCGTACTGCTTGAACATGCGCCGGCCGATGAATCTGGGCGCCGGCGGCGTGTAGGCCGCCCAGTCCAGCGGCGTGCGGTTGGCGCGCGCGGCCGCGAGCGTGACCAGCGGCACCTGCTTGCGGTTGGCGTGCTGCTCGCGCACGCGGGCGTAGTCGGCCACCAGCTCGTCGCGGAAGCGGTCGCCCTTGTCCTCGGACAGCAGGTCCGAGCACACCCCCACCGCGCGCGACGCGTCTGGCACGTACACCACCGGGCCGTCGTAGAACGGTGCGATCTTGACGGCCGTGTGCACGCGGCTGGTGGTGGCGCCGCCGATCAGCAGCGGGATCTTCAGCGCGCGCAAATCGGGGTCGCGCTGCAGCTCGGAGGCGACGTACTGCATCTCCTCGAGGCTGGGCGTGATCAGGCCGGACAGCCCGATGATGTCGGCGCCTTCGACCTTGGCGCGATCGAGGATGTCCTTGCAGGACACCATCACGCCCATGTTGACCACCTCGAAGTTGTTGCACTGGAGCACGACGGTGACGATGTTCTTGCCGATGTCGTGCACGTCGCCCTTGACGGTGGCGATGACGATCTTGCCCTTGGAGCGCACGTCGTCGCCGGCGGCTTCCATGCGCAGCTTCTCTTCCTCGATGTACGGCACCAGGTGTGCGACCGCGGACTTCATCACGCGGGCCGACTTGACCACCTGCGGCAGGAACATCTTGCCTGCGCCGAACAGGTCGCCGACCACGTTCATGCCGGCCATCAGCGGGCCTTCGATCACGTGCAGCGGCCGGCCGCCCTTGGCGAGGATCGCTCGATAGGCCTCCTCGGTGTCTTCGGCGATGAAGTCGGTGATGCCTTGCACCAGCGCGTGCGACAAGCGCTCCTCGACGGTGCCGACGCGCCACGCGAGCCGGGCGGAATCGTCGCGCACCTCGCCCTTGACCGCCTCGGCGGCGTCCAGCAGGCGCTCGGTCGGCGTCTTGCGGGCGTCGGCTTCGCTTTCGGTGCCGTCGAGCCTGGGCTGGCGATTGAGCACCACGTCCTCGACCAGCTCGCGCAGCTTCGCGTCGAGGTTGTCGTACACGCCCACCATGCCGGCGTTGACGATGCCCATGTCCATGCCGGCCTGGATCGCGTGGTACAGGAACACGGTGTGGATCGCCTCGCGCACCGGCTCGTTGCCGCGGAACGAGAAGCTCACGTTGGACACGCCGCCCGACACCTTGGCGCCCGGCAGGTTCTGCTTGATCCAGCGCGTGGCGTTGATGAAGTCGACGGCGTAGTTGTCGTGCTCCTCGATGCCGGTGGCGATCGCGAAGATGTTCGGGTCGAAGATGATGTCCTCGGGCGGGAAGCCGACCTCGTCGACCAGGATGCGGTACGCGCGCTCGCAGATCTCGATCTTGCGTTCGAAGGTGTCTGCCTGGCCCTTCTCGTCGAACGCCATCACCACGGCCGCGGCGCCGTAGCGGCGCACGAGGCGGGCCTGGCGGCGGAACTCGTCCAGGCCTTCCTTCATCGAGATCGAGTTGACGATGCCCTTGCCCTGCAGGCATTTCAGGCCGGCCTCGATCACGCTCCACTTGGACGAGTCCACCATCACCGGCACGCGCGCGATCTCGGGCTCGCTGGCCATCAGGTTCAGGAAGCGCACCATCGCCGCCTGGCTGTCGAGCATCGCCTCGTCCATGTTGACGTCGATGACCTGGGCGCCGTTCTCGACCTGCTGTCGCGCGACCGCCAGCGCCTTCTCGAACTCGCCGGCCAGGATCATGCGGGCGAACGCCTTCGAGCCGGTCACGTTGGTGCGTTCGCCGATGTTGACGAACAGGTGCCCGGCGTCCAGCGTCACGGGCTCCAGCCCGGACAGCTTCATCGGCGGGGGATTCTTGACGGCGGCGCCGGAACGGGCGGTTTCAGGGGTGGACATGTCGCAAATTGTAGGTGGCCGCTCTCAAGCGGCGCCTTCGCACGGCCGATATTCCGGGCCTCACCGTCTCTTTTTGTCCCAGCCGCCCCATGAAGGTCGTCCCTCTCGCCTCCGAAGGTCTGCGCATCGGCCGTCCGCTTCCGTTCACGGTGCGCGACAGTGCGGGCGCCATCCTGCTCGCGCGCGGGTCTGCCATCCAGACGGAAAAGCAGCTCCAACTGCTGCAGTCGCGGCCGATCTTCATCGACCAGGCGGAATCGGAATCGGTCCAGCGCGCCTATGCCGGCCAGCTCGACCAGATGTTCCGCCAGGACGTCGCGCTGGGACGCATCGCCAGCGCCCGCCCCGATTACGACCACCTGCCCGTGCCGGGAGTCGCCAAGGCGCCGGAGCGTCCGCTGGATTGGCCCAACCTGCAGATGCGGCTGCGCATGCTGCTGGTCAACCAGGACGGCGCCGACTGGATCGGACGCGTGCGCGTACTGCGAGACGATGTCGTGGCGCTGGTCGAGCGCAGCCCCGACCGGGCGCTGATGCGCCTGATGTACGACGCCAGCAACGATTTCCAGGACTACAGCGCCAACCACAGCCTGTTCGTGTGCGTGCTGGTGTCCATGGCCTGCGCCCAGTTGCCGGGCTGGCAGGCCGAGTTCGCCGAGCCGCTGACGCTGGCGGCACTGACGATGAACCTCACCTTCACGCAGGCGCAGGACGAACTGGCACGCCAGTCCGGCCCGCCCAGCGAGATGCAGAAGAACACGCTGCGCGACCATCCGCGGCGCGCCGCCGACCGGCTGGCCGAGATCGGCGTGGACGACGCGGTCTGGCTGCACGCGGTGCGCCACCACCACACGGCGCCGTCGGGCCCGATGGCCGGCCGCCCGATCGAGGAAACGATCGCCCGCCTGATCCGCCGCGCCGATCGCTATGCCGCCCGGCTGAGCCCGCGCAAGAGCCGGCTGGCGTCGTCAGCCACCGCCGCTGCGCAGGTCGCGCTGCTGGACGAAGGCGGCCATGGCGACGAGGCCGGCCAGGCGCTGATCCGCACGCTGGGGCTGTATCCGCCGGGCGTGTGGGTGAAGCTGCAGTGCGGCGAGATCGCGATGGTGCTGCGCCGCACGCCGATCGCCAAGGCGCCCATCGTCGCGAGCCTGGTCAGCCGCACCGGCCTGCCGCTGGCCGTGCCGGCGCTGCGCAACACCAGGATGCCCGACTTCGCCGTCACCGGCGCGGTGCCGCCGTCGCAGGTGAAGGTGCGGCCGAACCTGGATGCGCTCGAGAAGATGGCCTGAACGGCCTGCCTCGACGAAAAACCGCGGGCGAGGCCGCGGTTTTGCATGGCGCAGGTCAGGCCGCGAGCAGCGGCGAGAACAACGGGTCGCGCACGCCGCGCGGTCGGTACGCGCTCACGCGGCGCGCGATGGCCGCGATGTGGTCGGGCGTCGTGCCGCAGCAGCCGCCGGCCAGGTTCAGGAAGCCGGACTTGGCGAACTCTTCCATCAGCGCACCGGTGACCTCGGGCGTCTCGTCAAAGCCTGTGTCGCTCATCGGGTTGGGCAGGCCGGCGTTCGGGTAGCAGCTGACGTAGGTGTCGGTCGCGACCTTGGCCAGTTCCTCGATGTACGGGCGCATCAACGCCGCGCCCAGCGCGCAGTTCAGGCCGATGGCGATCGGCCGCGCGTGGCGCACCGAATGCCAGAACGCGGTGACGGTCTGGCCCGACAGGATGCGGCCCGAGGCATCGGTGACGGTGCCCGAGATGATCACCGGCAGCCGGATGCCGGTCTCGTCCATCAGCTCGTCGAGCGCGAAGATCGCGGCCTTGGCGTTGAGCGTGTCGAAGATGGTCTCGACCAGGAACAGGTCGGCACCGCCCTCGACGAGTCCCTCGGCCTGCTCGCGGTACGCGGCCTTCAGTTCGTCGAAGTTGGTGTTGCGCGCGCCCGGGTCGTTGACGTCGGGGCTGATGCTGGCGGTGCGCGGCGTGGGGCCCAGCGCGCCGGCGACGAAGCGCGGCTTGTCGGGCGTCTCGTACTGGTCGGCGCATTCGCGCGCCAGGCGGGCGGCCGCCACGTTCATCTCGCGTGCCAGGTGGCCCAGGCCGTAGTCGTCCTGCGCGACGCTGGTGGCGCCGAAGGTGTTGGTCTCGATGATGTCGGCGCCGGCGGCCAGGTACTGCGAGTGGATCTCGCGCAGCACCTCAGGCTTGACCAGCTGGAGCATCTCGTTGTTGCCCTTGATGTCCTTCGGGTGATCCTTGAACCGTTCGCCGCGGTAGTCGGCCTCCTGCAGTTTGTAGCGCTGGATCATGGTGCCCATCGCGCCGTCGATGATGACGATGCGCTGCTTGAGCAGCTCGGGCAGGCGCGCGCCGCGGGTGAAGGGCAGAGTGGGCTTGGACATGCCCGAATTATTGCAGGGCGTCGATAACCGTGTCGGGGCCGTCGGGTGAATACAGCGAGTCGCGAAAGTCGTCGCGGCCGGAAGTCGCGTCCGGCGCCGTGTGCGAGACGGCATTGGCCTCGCCCATGGCCCACAGCGTCAGCATGCGCGCGGCCATCGGGCGGGCGAACAGGTAGCCCTGCAGCTCGTCGCACTGCAGGCTCAGCAGGATGTCGCGCTGGCGCGCCGTCTCCACGCCCTCGGCGACCACGTACAGGCCCAGCGCGTGCGCGAGCTTGATGACGGCGTCGACCACGGCCAGTGCGTCCTGGCTGGTGCCCAGGTCCTGCACGAAGCTCTGGTCGATCTTGAGCTGCCGCGCCGGCAGCTTGCGCAGGTAGGACAGGCTCGAATAGCCGGTGCCGAAGTCGTCGATCGACAGGCTCACGCCGGCGTCGGCCAGCAGCGAGAACGCGCGCAGCGTCTCCTGGGTGTCTTCCATCGCCACCGATTCGGTGATCTCGAAGGTCAGCAGCGCCGGGTCCATCCGGAAGTGGTCGACGGCGATCTTCACGCGCTGTACCAGGTCTTCCTGGCGCAACTGGTGCACCGACAGGTTGACCGCCACGCGCATGCGCAGCCCCTGCTTGCGCCATTCGCTCATCTGGCGGCAGGCCTCGTCGATCACCCAGTTGCCGATCGCGCCGATCAGGCCGAAGCGCTCGGCGATCGGGATGAACAGGCCCGGCGAGACGAAGCCGCGCACCGGATGCTGCCAGCGCAGCAGCGCCTCGACGCCGGTGATCTGGCCGGACTTGGCGTGGATCTTGGGCTGGTAGTAGAGCTGCAGCTCGTGGCGCTCGATCGCGTGGCGCAGGTCGTTCTGCAGCGCGAGCTGCTCGCGTGCGTCCAGCTCCATGCGCGGCTCGAAGAACGCGTAGGTGGAGCCGCCGGCACGCTTGGCGGCGTACATCGCGGCGTCGGCGTTGGCAATCATCTTGGCGTGGTGGCCGTGCTCGGGGTACATCACGATGCCGATCGACGCCGACAGGTTGACTGTCACGTCGTTGGGCAGCGTCAAGGGCTCGTTGAGCGCTTCCAGCACGCGCTGCGCGATCGCCGCCGCGACGGCTTCGTGGCCGGGGCGCAGCGTCATCAGCAGGAACTCGTCGCCGCCGACGCGGGCGACCGTGTCCTCCGGCCGCGCGATCGCCTGCAGCCGGCGCCCGATCTCCAGCAGCACCGTGTCGCCGGCCACGTGGCCGAACGAGTCGTTGACGGGCTTGAAGCCGTCCAGGTCGATGAACATCACGGCCAGCGCGCTGGGCTCGGGCTTGGCGCCGACCTGCGCCAGCGCCGCGGCCATGCGTTCTTCGAACAGCAGCCGGTTGGGCATGCGCGTGAGCGGGTCGGAATGGGCCTGGTCGCGCAGGCGCTTGTTGGCGTCGCTCAGCGACAGCGCGAGCTGGCGGTTGCGGGTGTGGGCGTGCGTGTCCAGCCAGGAGGCGAACAGGCCGGTGGCCACGAGAACGCTCGAAAGTGCGCTCACGAGCATCAGCGTGCCGGCGCCCAGCGCCGGATTGGCGGCCATCGCTTCGATGCCGTCGCCCGGCAGCGCTGGCCATTCGAGCGAGCCCAGCAAGATTGCCAGTCCCGCGGCATGGCAGCCGCCCAGCACGACGGCACCCAGCCAGAGCCGCTGCAGCGCGTGCTCGCCTTCGCGCCAGCGTTGACCAAATGTCAGCCACAACGTGGTCGCGCAGCCAGGCGCCACGAGCGCAAGCGACACGGCAAGTGCCGGCGTGCCGTGGAACGCGCCAAACCTGGCGGTGCCGCCGGCCAGGCCGTGGCGGGCGATCTCCGACATGGCCGCCCAACCGGCGGTGAACAGCGCCGTTTGGACCGCGCAGCGTTGCATCCCCGGCCAGTCGAGGCGAGCGACGAAGTGCATCGCCGCCACGATCGCCGATGCCGCCATCGCCAGTCCCGCGAGCGCCAGCGGCTGGAATTGCAGCGCCTGCGCGGCATCCGGCGGCACCAGCGCCGACAGCGTGAGCGCCCAGGTGCTCCACAGGCCGCCGCCGATGGAGCACGTGCTGGCGAGCCACCACACGAGCACCGTCAGGCGGTCGCGCGAGCGCATGCGTCGGAGCGAGCACCCGAGCAGCGCGAACGTCAGCACGCCGAGCGATGCCATCGTGGCGCACGGCGGCCAGGACAGGGAAGCAGACACGTCGAGTTCCGGCAAGAGCCGCGCATCTGGATGGCCACGGACGCTTGCGCGCGCGGGCTCCAGTGGTCCCGCGGCGGGAAGACACTGTCTTCTGTTTCGGTGCCTCGCGACGAAACCTTAGCGCGACTGCAAGGTTTCGACGAGACCGGCTGGCATCAGCCAAGAACCGCACGATTCGAGCGCGGCTGCCCCGATTCCCGGGACGTTTGGCGGCAACTTGACGAGGGGTAACCCGTTGTCGTCCGCGGGACAAGTGCTTCGTGCCGGCACCGCGGCCGCGCCAGGCTCAGTGCAGGATCAACGGGTGGTGCGCCAGCCCGGTATAGCGACCGATGAATTCCTCGACCTGGTCCTGCGTCGGTTCGCTGCGGGCGAGTTCCTCGACGCCTTCGCGGAACTGCTGCGCCATCGCGCCCTCGATGTAGATTTCCTTGCGGGCGAACTTGTCGACGATCTCGTAGCCGCCGCGCGAAAGCGGGGTGTCGCTGGCCTCCAGCGTGTCGCCTTCCGCGGGCGCCACCGGCACGTCGAGCTCGACCACCACGAAGTTGTCGGAGTTGTAGACCATGGTTGTCATGACGGCATCCTTGCAGATTGCATCCAGTTGATGGCGGACGGGCGAGACTTCAAGAGCTGCGCTGCCACAACGACAGCGACCACGGCCCCGGCGGCGTGCTCATGCGCAGTCCGGCGGGCAGGTGATGCAGCGAGGGCGACAGCCAGGCCTCGATGCGCAGGTCGTAGGGTTGTGATGGAGCACGCAGCACATGAAGCAAGGCAGGGGCCCGTTCGCCGGCCTTTGACAGTTCGTTACCTTGCGCCCGCAGTTCGGGCGGAGGGTCGCCCGCCGGCAGGACGCGGAAGGTCCAGCGCTCCAGTTCGCCGCGCAGCCCGGCCACCTGCAGGTCCCAGTGCGTGGCGATCTGGCCGCTGCGGGCATCGGCTTCGGCGACGGCTGCCAGCTGCGCGATCCAGCTCCAGCGGTCCTGCACGCCCGGTGCGATGGCCGAGGAATCGGGCGCACCGGAAAAGCGCACCTGGCCGCGGTCCCGGTCGAAGCTCAGCGCGCGCTTGTCGCGCCCGCGTTCGCGTTCGACCAGGCGCAGCGGTGCCACGCCGGCAGCGTCGAAGCCTCCCGTGCTTTGCCATTCGCGCGGCGGCCGCTCACCGACGGTGGTGTTCAGTCGCAGTGAGAACGAGCCGGCGTCGCGGCGCCATTCGAGCTCCGCGCTTCCCGTTGCCGGCGCCGACGTGCCGCTGCCTTGCGCCAGCGCGTAGTGCAGCGTGGTCGATGGCGGCGCCTGCGTCGCATAGACCGGCCAGGCCGCGTCGGCCGGCGCTGCTTGCCGCTGCGCGCCGCCGTCGCCCGGGTGCGCTCGGCGCGTGGGCGTCACGCGCGCCCGCGCCCGCATTGGCGCCGGTGCGAGCCCGGGCGCGTGAACGGCGTCCGGTGGCGGATCCTGCATTGCCGACGGAACTTGCGCACGCTGCGGCACACTCACCAACGCGATGCCGCGAATGCCTGCGCGCGTCGGCGCCAACGCGGGCAACCCGCCGACCGCAAGGCGCCAGCCGATCGCATGCAGCGCCAGCGCCGCCGACAGCGCCAGAGTCAATTCGCGGAGTCGTCGCGTTCGCATCGGACAATACTGCCATCGCCCTTTCCAGACACCCGGCGCCGAACCGGGCATTTCCATGAAACTTGCCACTTACAAGGATGGTTCGCGCGACGGCCAGCTGGTCGTCGTCTCGCGCGACCTCACCATGGCGCATTTCGCGACCGGCATCGCGACGCGGATGCAGCAGGCGCTCGACGACTGGAACTTCATCGCGCCGCTGCTGCAGGACCTGTCGGTGGCGCTGAGCCACGGCAAGACCCGCCACGCGTTTCCGTTCGTGCCCGAGCAGTGCATGGCGCCGTTGCCGCGTGCGTTCCAGTGGGCCGACGGCTCGGCCTACCTCAACCACGTGGAGCTGGTGCGCAAGGCACGCGGCGCCGAGATGCCCGAGAGCTTCTTCGGCGACCCGCTCATGTACCAGGGCGGCAGCGACGACTTCCTCGGCCCCTGCGATGCCGCGACGTTCGCGAGCGCCGACTGGGGCATCGACTTCGAAGGCGAGGTCGCCGTCGTCACCGGCGATGTCGCGATGGGCACCAGCCCCGAGCAGGCCCTCGAAGGCGTGCGCCTGGTGATGCTGGCCAACGACTGGAGCCTGCGCAACCTCATTCCGACGGAACTGGGCAAGGGCTTTGGCTTCCTGCAAAGCAAGCCGGCCACCGCGTTCAGCCCGGTAGCCGTGACGCCGGACGAACTCGGCGACGCCTGGGCCGGCGGCCGCGTGCACCTGCCGCTGCAATGCAGCTGGAACGGCCGCCAGGTCGGCGCCTGCGACGCCGGGCCGGAGATGAGCTTCCACTTCGGCCAGCTGATCGCCCATCTTGCCAAGACACGCAACGTGCGCGCCGGCTCGGTCGTGGGCAGCGGCACGGTCAGCAACAAGGACTGGGCCAAGGGCTGGAGCTGCATCGCCGAACAGCGCGCCATCGAAACCATCGAGCACGGCGAGCCGAAGACGGGCTTCATGCAGTACGGCGACGTGATCCGCATCGAGATGAAGCGCGACGGCCAGTCGGTGTTCGGCGCGATTGAACAGCAGGTGCTGGAATGCGAATGAACGAGCGACTTTTCGCGGCAGTCCTGGCGTTGCTGGCGGTCCTGGTCGCGGCGCAGGCAGGTGCGGCGGCGATCACCGGGCCCGGCGATCTCGCGGCATCGCCCACCGTCGCCGAAGACGCGCACTGCCCGCCGCCTGCCACCACGCCGACGCAGGACGAGATGATCGACGGCATGCGCCACGCGGTCGACAGCGGCCTGCTGTGGAAGGCCACCAAGGACGGGCGCAGCCTCTACCTGTACGGGACGATCCACGTCGCGCAGCGCGCGTGGATGTTCCCGGGCCCGCACGTGCTGCAAGCCGTCATGGCCAGCGACACGGTGGCGCTCGAGATCGACCCGACCGACCCGGACATCGTCGCGCGCTTGCAGAAGGCCATCCTGCGCTCGCCCGGCACGCCGACCCTGCCCGAGGCACTGCAGCAGCGCCTGCTGGCCCAGATGGCCGCGGCCTGCGTCGCGCCCGAGGCACTGGCGAAGATGCGGCCCGAGATGCAGGCCGTCTCCGTCGAAGTGCTGGAGGGCCGTTCGCAGGGCCTGTATCCGGACTACGGCATCGACATGTTCCTGGCTGGCCTGGCGCGCGGGTTGAAGAAGCCGATCCGTTCTCTGGAAACGCCCGAGTCGCAGGCCGCGCTCTTGGTCAGTGACGATCCCGCCGAGACCGCGCGCAGCGTCGGCCAGTTGCTGAACGAGCTCGAGCAAGGCAAGGGTCCGGCGATGCTGCAGCGGCTCGCGGGCGACTGGCAGCGCGGCGATCTTGCAGACTTGTCGGCCTATGCGAGCTGGTGCGGCTGCCTGGAGACGGCGCAGCAGCGCGCCGACTTCGCCAAGATCGTCGACGAGCGCAATCCGCTGATGGCCGACAAGATCGTCCAGTGGCACGCGCAAGGGCGCTCGCTGTTCATCGCGGTCGGCTCGCTGCATCTGATCGGCCCTGCAGGCGTTCCGGAACTGCTGAAGGCGCGCGGGTTCCAGGTCGAGCGCGTCTCGCTTGCCAAGGCCGGCGCGCCGTAGCTCGCCGAGCGCTACCCAAGACGCGCGCCGCAGGGCGTAGGATCACGGCAAGCTGTTTCTCGACGAGGTTTCCATGTCCGACATCCCCAATTTCGCCAAGCTCGTGCCCGGATTCGATTTCCTGCAGGGCCTGGTCAAGAACGCCGGCTCGGCGCTGCCGAGCATGGGCCAGTGGGTGGCGCCGACCTTGAATCCGGAAGAGCTGCAAAAGCGCATCGACGAGTTGAAGACGGTGCAGTTCTGGCTCGAGCAGAACGCCAGGATGCTGGGCACGACGATCCAGGCGCTGGAGGTGCAGCGCATGACGCTGTCCACGCTCAAGACGATGAACGTGCAGATGACCGACCTGCGCGATGCCATGAAAGTGCCGCCGGCGACGCCTGCCGGCGCGGCAGCTGGCGGCTTCGGCGCCGACGCGATGATGCAGGCGGCGCGCAACGCGATGGACGGCCTGGCTGGTGCGGCCAAGGCGGCCAAGGCGGCCGCGCCCGAACCGCAGCCGGCGCCCGAACCCAAGCCCGCGACCAAGGCCGAGGTGAACGAAGCGCCTGCAGCCGCCGCGTCGGGTGTCGTCGATCCGATGCAGTGGTGGGGCGCGCTCACCAAGCAGTTCACGCAACTGGCTGCCACCGCGATGAAGGACGGCACGACCGACGCCGCCAGGAACCTCGCTGGCGCGATGATGAAGCAGGGCATGGACGCGGCCGGCGAGACGATCAAGAAGGCCGTCGCGGTGCCCGCCGACGTGGCCGCCAAGGCGATGTCCGCGGCGACCCAGGCCGCGAGCGGCGGCGGCGCCAAGGCGGCGGCCAGGAAGCCGGCCGCCAAGAAGGCGCCGGCCCGCAAGTCGCCCGCCCGCAAGACTGCCGCGCGCGCGGCCAAGCCTCGTGCGAGCTGAACCGTTTTTCGGCGACCCGCCGTCCACGATCTCGGATCCTGGCTGGGCCAACACGGTGCCGCCGGACCTCGACCACGTCGTCGCGCCGCCGCACGTCGGTGCCCCCGCGCGTGACGCGGACGCGCCCGCCCTCGCGCGCGCGGCGGCCAGCCAGCGCCAGGTCGTCGATGCGCTGCGCGCGCTGCTGCCTGCCCACGCGCTGCTGTGGCGCGACGAGGAGACGACGCCCTACGAATGCGACGGCCTGACCGCATATCGCCAGCGGCCACTGGCGGTCGCGCTGCCCGAGACCGAGGACCAGGTGTCCGCCGTCCTGGCCGCCTGCCATCGCCTGGGCGTGCCGGTGGTGGCGCGCGGTGCGGGCACCGGCCTGTCCGGCGGCGCGATGCCGCATGCGAACGGGCTGACGCTGTCGCTGGCCAGGTTCAACCGCATCGTCAGGATCGACGCCCGCGCCCGCACGGCCACCGTGCAGTCGGGCGTGCGCAACCTGGCGATCAGCGAGGCCGTGGCGCCGCACGGCTTCTACTACGCGCCCGACCCGTCGAGCCAGATCGCCTGCACCATCGGCGGGAACGTGGCCGAGAACTCGGGCGGCGTGCATTGCCTGAAGTACGGGCTGACGCTGCACAACGTGCTTCAGGTACGCGGCTTCCTGGCCGACGGCACGCCGGCCACGTTCGGCTCGCTGGCGCTGGATGCGCCGGGGCTGGACCTGATGTCGGTGGTGGTGGGCAGCGAAGGCATGCTGGCCGTGGTCACCGAGGTCGTCGTCAAGCTCACGCCGCGGCCGCAGGTCGCGCGCTGCATCATGGCCAGCTTTTCCGACGTGCGGCATGCCGGCGACGCCGTCGCCGCCATCATCGCCGACGGCCTGATCCCGGCCGGCCTGGAGATGATGGACAAGCCGATGACCGCCGCCGTCGAGGCCTTCGTGCGCGCGGGCTACGACCTGTCCGCCGCCGCCATCCTGCTGTGCGAGAGCGACGGCACGCCCGAAGAGGTGCAGGAAGAGATCCTGCGCATGGAGTCCGTGCTCGTTGGCGCGGGCGCCACGCGGCTGGAGATCAGCGCCAACGAGGCGCAGCGGCTGAAGTTCTGGAGCGGCCGCAAGAACGCGTTCCCCGCGTCCGGCCGGCTCAGCCCCGACTACATGTGCATGGACTCGACGATCCCGCGCGCCCGCGTGGCCGACATGCTGCTGGCGATCGCCGACATGGAAAAGAAGTTCGAGCTGCGCTGCTGCAACGTCTTTCACGCCGGCGACGGCAACCTGCATCCGCTGATCCTGTTCGACGCCAACGACCCCGGCCAGCTGCAGCGTGCCGAGGCCTTCGGCGCCGAGATCCTCGAGCTGAGCGTGGCCATGGGCGGCACGATCAGCGGCGAGCACGGCGTGGGCGCCGAGAAGCTGAACTCGATGTGCGTGCAGTTCTCCGAGGCCGAGCGGGCGCAGATGCTGGCGCTGAAGGCGGCGTTCGATCCGCAGGGGCTGCTCAATCCGGGCAAGGTCATCCCCACGCTGTCGCGCTGCGCCGAGTACGGCCGCATGCACGTCAAGCGCGGCGCGCTCGCTTTCCCGGAACTGGAACGATTCTGAACCGTCCATGAACGACATCCTGATCGGCCTGGCCGAACGCGTCCGCCAGGCGGTCGCGGCCAAGGCCATCCTGCGCATCCGCGGCGGCAACACCAAGGCCGCGATGGCTGGCGTCATCTCCGATGCGGCGACGCTGGACATGCGCGCGTACTCGGGCATCGTCGACTACGCGCCGAGCGAGCTGGTGATCACCGCCCGCGCCGGCACGCCGCTGGTCGAGATCGAGAAGGTGCTTGCCGAGCGCGGCCAGTGCCTGCCGTTCGACCCGCCGCGCTTTGCCGACGCCGACGGCCGGCTGTGCGGCACCGTCGGCGGCATGGTGGCCTCGGGGCTGGCAGGCCCCGGCCGTGCGGCGGTGGGCGGCGTGCGCGACTACGTGCTGGGCGCGCTGCTGCTCAATGGCCGCGGCGAGCTGCTGCACTTCGGCGGCCAGGTGATGAAGAACGTGGCCGGCTACGACGTCTCGCGCCTGCTCGCCGGCTCGTGGGGCGCGCTGGGCGCGATCTGCGAGGTCTCGCTCAAGGTGCTGCCGATGCCGATGGCCACGCTGACGCTGCGCTTCGACTCGCGCCAGGCCGAGGCGCTCGAGCGCCTGCATGGCTGGGCCGGCCAGGCGCTGCCGCTCAACGCCAGCGTGTGGTGGCGCGACACGCTGGCCGTGCGGCTGCGCGGCGCCCGGGCCGCGGTGTCGGCGGCCGCGCAACGCATGGGCGGCGAGCTCATCCCCGACGAGCTGGGCCACGCGTTCTGGGAAGGCCTGCGCGACCAGCGCGACGAATTCTTCATCGAGGCGCGCCACGCCGCCGAGCGCGACAAGAGCGCGCTGTGGCGGCTGTCGCTGCCGCCGACGACGCCGGTGCTGCCGTCGTTCGTCGACACGCTGGTCGAATGGGGCGGCGCGCAGCGCTGGATCGTCGCCGGCGCCGAGGACACGCTCGTGATGCACCGCGCCGAGCGCGCCGGCGGCAGCGCGTTCCGAGTCAGCGGCGGCGTGGGCGACGGCGCCGGCTACGCCACGCCGCTGGCGCCCGCGTTGCTCGCCATCCATCGTCGGCTGCGAGAATCGTTCGATCCGCACGGCGTGTTCGTGCCCGGACGCCCGATGCGCTTCCAAGAGTCCTGATGCAAACGACGCTGTTCCCCGAGTTCGCCGGCACGCCCGATGGCGCCGAGGCGCAGGCCATCCTGCGCAAGTGCGTGCACTGCGGCTTCTGCACCGCCACCTGCCCGACCTACCAGTTGCTGGGCGACGAGCTCGATGGCCCACGCGGCCGCATCTACCTGATCAAGCAGGTGCTCGAAGGCACGGCGCCGACGCGCGCGACGCAGCTGCATCTGGACCGCTGCCTGACCTGCCGCAACTGCGAGAGCACCTGCCCGTCAGGCGTCGAATACGGCCGCCTGGTGGACATCGGCCGCCGCGTGGTCGATGCCAAGGTGCCCCGGCCCGCTGGCGAGCGCACGACGCGCTGGCTGTTGCGCGAAGGCCTGACTTCGACGCTGTTCGCGCCCGCGCTGAAGCTGGGCCAGGCGGTGCGGCCGCTGCTGCCGCAGTCGCTCAAGGCCAAGGTCGAGCCCAAGGTCGCCGGCGCCGACGCCGCGCGCCAGGCCTTGTGGCCGCAGCGCACGCACGCGCGCAAGGTGCTGATGCTGATGGGCTGCGTGCAGCCGGCGATGCGGCCCAACATCAACGCCGCGACGGCCCGCGTGCTGGACCTCGCCGGCGTGCAGACCATCGTCCCCGACGGCGCGGGCTGCTGCGGCGCGGTGCGCAGCCACGGCGGCGACCACGACGGCGGCTTGCGCGACATGCGCCGCAACATCGATGCCTGGTGGCCATGGGTGGCGGGACTCACCGACGCCGGCACGGCGGAGGCGATCGTGATGAACGCGTCCGGCTGCGGCGTCACCGTCAAGGACTACGGCCGCGCGCTCGCGCACGACCCCGACTACGCGGACAAGGCCGCGCGCGTCAGCGCGCTGGCGCGCGACCTGGGCGAAGTGGTCGATGGCCTGATGCCGGCGCTGCTGACGCATTGGTCCGGCGTGCGACAGCGCCGCGGCGCCGAATCGCCCGAGCACGCGCCCGGCGTGCCGCTGGTGTTCCATCCGCCGTGCACGCTGCAGCATGGCCAGCAATTGCGCGGCGGCGTCGAGCAGGTGCTGACGGCATTCGATTTCGACGTGCGGCTCGCCGCATCCGAGAGCCACCTGTGCTGCGGCTCGGCCGGCACGTACTCGGTGCTGCAGCCGGCGCTGGCGACGCAGTTGCGCGATCGCAAGCTGGCCGCGCTGGCCGAGGCGCGCGCCGCGCCGCGCGCGATCGTCTCGGCCAACATCGGCTGCATCTCGCACCTGCAGTCCGGCACCGCGACGCCGGTGCGGCACTGGATCGAGCTCGTCGACGAGCGGCTGGCCGGATGACCCAGGTCGTCATCATCCCGACGACGGGCGCGCCATCGCTGCGCCGTGCCGTCCAGAGCGTGCTCGCGCAGACCATGCCCACGGCCTGCTACGTCGTGTGTGACGGCGAGCAATTCCGCGAACGCGTCGCCGAGGTGTTGCAGGGACTGGACGTGCCCGTGTGCGTGCTGCCCCGCAACGTCGGCGCCGACGGCTTCTACGGCCACCGCGTCTACGCCGCATTCGCGCATCTGGTCGATGAGGAGCACGTGCTGTTCCTCGACCAGGACAACTTCTTCGCGCCCGAGCACGTCGCGCAGTGCGTCGACCTGATCGCGGCGCGGCGCCTGCAATGGTGCTACAGCCTGCGCACCATCTGCACGCCGGAAGGCGAGGCCCTCTGCCGCGACGACTGCGAGAGCCTGGGCAAGTGGCGGGGGTTCACCAACGCCCACCTGATCGACACCAACTCGTATTGCATTCGCCGCGACGTGCTGCTGCAGAGCGCGCACGTCTGGCACGGCAAGTGGGGCCAGGACCGCGTGTTCGCGCAGGTGATGATGCGCAACTTCACGGCCTTCGACTGCACCGGCCGATACTCGGTGCAGTATTGCCTGGGCGGCAACGCCGGATCGGTGACGCGCGAGTTCTTCAAGCAGGGCAATGCGCAGATGCTGCTGCGCTACAAGCGCGGCTTTCCATGGACGAAGCAGTGAGCACATTGCGGTAAGCGAGACTGTCCAGCAGACCCGTTCTGGCGCACAGTCGAGGCTCCATGCACGCCGCCCTCCGATCCACGACGCTGCCTCGACGCGCCATCGCCGCGTTGACGCTGTTGCTGGCGTCCGTTGCGAGCGCCGGTTCGCCGTCGCAGGTTCCCGACACGATGGCCCAGCGCATGCAGCCGTGCAGCGCCTGCCACGGCAAGGAAGGCCGGGCCACGCAGCAAGGCTTCTTCCCGCGCATCGCCGGCAAGCCGGCGGGCTACCTTTACAACCAGCTGGACAACTTCCGCAGCGGGCGGCGCGCGTATCCGACGATGACCTACTTCGTCGAACAGATGTCGGACGACTACCTGCACGAGATCGCCGGCTACTTCGCCGCGCTGGACTTGCCCTACGCGCCACCGCAGACCACGAACGCGCCTCCTGACGAAATCGCGCGCGGCGAGACGCTGGTGCGACGCGGCGACGGCGAACACGGCATCCCCGCCTGCACGCAATGCCACGGCGCCGCGATGACCGGCGTGCTGCCCGCCATTCCCGGCCTGCTGGGCCTGCCGCGCGGCTACCTGGTCGAACAGTTCGGTGCCTGGCGCACCGGCCAGCGCAAGGCGCTCGCCCCCGATTGCATGGCCAAGGTGGCGACGACGCTGACGCCGGCCGACATCACCGCCGTCGCCACCTGGTTATCGTCGCAGCCGGTGGCGCAGGGGCCGGCGGTTGCCGATTCGCTCGCGCGGCCGTTGCCGCTGGCGTGCGGGAGCGTGCCGCCATGACGATGCGCCTTCGTGTCGGATTGGCGCTGGCCGCGCTGCTGCTGGCGGGCGCGGCGCTGGTCGCATGGCTGAACGTGCGCGGCGAGGACGCGTTGGTAGGCGACGCCAACTCCTTCGTCGCAACCCCCGAGCAGGTGGCGCGCGGCGCTTACCTGGCACGCGCCGGCAACTGCGCCGCCTGCCACACCGACCGCGGAGGCGCGGCCATGGCCGGCGGCAAGGGCATCGCCACGCCGTTCGGCACGGTCTACGCGAGCAACCTCACGCCCGATGCCCGTACCGGTATCGGCACCTGGTCGGCGGCGCAGTTCTGGCGCGCAATGCACAACGGCCGTTCGGCCGACGGGCGCCTGCTCTATCCAGCGTTTCCGTATCCGAACTTCACCGAGATCACGCGGGCCGATTCCGACGCGCTGCTTGCCTGGCTGCGCGCCCAGGTGCCGGTCACGCAGGTTAACCGGGCGCACGCGCTTCGCTTTCCGTACAACCTGCAGGCCTCGCTGGCCGTCTGGCGCGCGCTGTTCTTCAAGCCGGGCGTATACGAGCCGGTGGTCGAGCGATCGGTGCAATGGAACCGCGGCGCGTACCTGGTGCGATCGCTGGGCCACTGCGCCGCCTGCCATTCGCCACGCAACGCCTTCGGCGCCACGCGCGACAGCCTCGAACTGAGCGGCGGCCTGATCCCTTTGCAGAACTGGTATGCGCCGTCGCTGGCATCGCCGGTCGAGGCGGGCGTGGCGGACTGGTCGTCGACCGACGTGGCCGCGTTGCTCAAGACCGGGCTGACCTCGCACGGCGCCGCGCTCGGGCCGATGGCCGAAGTGGTGTTCCGCAGCACGCAATACTTGAGCGACGCGGACGTCGCCGCGATGGCCGAGTTCCTCAAGAGCCTGCCACAGTCGCCACCGCATGCGCTCACGGTCGCGCAGATCGGCAAGGACGTGCGCGCGCACGGGCAGGCGCTCTACAAGGATCACTGCGCCGCCTGCCACGGCGACGACGGGCAGGGCGGCGCGGGCCCGAACGGCGTCGTTTACGCGCCGTTGGCCGGCAATCGCAAGGTGCTGCTGGAGACGCCGGCCAACCTGATCCACATCGTCGTCAACGGCGGCTTCCCGCCGACGACCGCGGGCGATCCGCGGCCCTACGGCATGCCGCCGTTCGGCCCGTCGCTCAAGGACGAGGAGATCGCCGTGCTGGCGAGCTACGTGCGCAGCGCCTGGGGCAACGCGGCCCCGGCGGTCAGCACGTTGGACGTGCTCGACGCGCGCTGAACGCTCGCCGCCCGCGTCGCTTTTTGCCGTCGCCAGCCCGACCTCATTGCAACAAAAGGTACGCTTTCCATCCTCTCGCTCAACAGCGTGGATTCACGTTTGACCCGCTAAATCCAGGGTCCGGAATGTCGAATCAAGGGGCGAAGGCATCGATTCGGTAAGGGTTCCCCTTTAGTGGCTGTCCGCAACTTGCCATGCTCCCCACGGGATACTTACAGTCGGGCAGGCGTCGATGTTGGGACAACGATGACCGATGCCCCTCAGGTCACAAGAAGGATCAAGATGTCTACCGTCATGAACGGCAACGACGCCGCGGCTTCGTCCGAGGGTTGGTTGTCGAAAGAACGCACCATCGCCAGCCCCGGCTTCAATCGCTGGCTGCTTCCGCCCGCGGCGCTGGCCATCCACCTGTGCATCGGCATGGCCTACGGGTTCTCCGTGTTCTGGCTGCCGCTGTCCAAGCTGCTGCCCGGCGCGCCGCTGTGCTCCAAGGATCCGTCGGCGGCCAGCAATGCGCTGATGCAGTTCGTCAGCGGCCTGGCCGGCACCGATACCAAGGCGCTGCGCTACGTCATCGCCAAGGCGCTGTTCGGCGGCGTCAGCGAGATGACGCTGTCGACCTGCAACTGGGACGTCTCGGCCCTGGGCTGGATCTTCACGCTGTTCTTCGTGGTGCTCGGTTGCGCCGCCGCGCTGTGGGGCGGCTGGCTCGAGCGCGTAGGCCCGCGCAAGGCGGGCGTCGTCGCCGCGGTCTGCTGGGCCGGCGGCATGGCGTTGTCGACCATCGGCGTGGCCACGCACCAGCTGTGGATCATCGTGCTGTTCCTCGGCGTGATCGGCGGCATCGGGCTCGGCCTGGGCTACATCTCGCCGGTGTCGACGTTGATCAAGTGGTTCCCGGACCGCCGCGGCATGGCCACCGGCATGGCCATCATGGGCTTTGGCGGCGGCGCGATGATCGGCTCGCCGATGGCGCAGAAGCTGATGGCCGCGTTCGGCACCGACGGCACCAACGGCGTCCAGACCGCGCTGCTGGTGATGGCCGCGCTCTACTTCGTGTTCATGATGGGTGGCGCGCTGGGCTATCGCCTGCCGGCCACCGGCTGGAAGCCTGAAGGCTGGACGCCGCCGACCGCTGATGCGAGCAAGGTGCTCGTCACCCGCGGTCACGTGCACGTCAAACGCATCTGGGGTATCCCGCAGTTCTGGCTGGTGTGGCTGGTGCTGTGCATGAACGTTTCCGCCGGCATCGGCGTGATCGGCCTGGCCAGCCCGATGCTGCAGGAGATCTTCGGCGGCCATCTGATCGGCCTGGACGCCAAGTTCGCCGACCTCGCCAAGGCCGATCTGACGAAGATCGCCGGGGTTGCCGCCGGTTTTGCCGCGTTGATCAGCCTGTTCAACATCGGCGGCCGCTTCTTCTGGGCCAGCATCTCCGACAGGATCGGCCGCAAGATGACCTACGTGGTCTTCTTCGTTCTGGGCGCCGCGATGTACGCCAGCCTGCCCAGCACCGCGGGCGTGTCCAAGCCGCTGTTCGTGGCGGCGGTCTGCGTCATCCTGAGCATGTACGGCGGCGGCTTCGCCACGGTGCCGGCCTACCTGTCCGACCTGTTCGGCACGCAGATGGTGGGCGCCATCCATGGCCGCCTGCTCACCGCGTGGTCCACGGCCGGCATCCTGGGCCCGGTCGTCGTCAACTACATGCGCGACTACCAGCTGAGCCTGGGCATTCCGCGCGAGCAGGTCTACAACCAGACGATGTACATCCTGGTCGGATTCCTTGCCGTCGGCCTGCTCTGCAACCTGCTGATCCGCCCGGTCGACCAGAAGTACTTCATGACGGACGAGGAACTGGCCGAAGAGAAGCGTCTCGCACACGAGCGCGCGGTGGCCACGGCCGTCACCGGTTCCGGCGCCGACGGCGCGCCGACCAGCCCGGTCACCGTGGCCATGGCGTGGGCCGTCGTCGGCCTTCCTCTCGCATGGGGCGTCTGGCAGACGCTCGTCAGTGCCGCCAAGCTCTTCAATTGACGACCTGAGAGGCATGCCCTCCGGGTCGACGCCCCGGGCGCCTGCGGGCCCGGCGGCGTCGGCCAGCGAGCGCGAGCTGCTGTCGCAGGCGCTCGCGCTGCACCTGCCGGACGTGCCGACCGACGTGCCCGGTGGCAGTGCCTCGGCGCTGCTGCCCATCCTCCATCACGTCCAGGACGCGCTCGGCTTCGTGCCGCCGCCGCTCGTCCCGGAGATTGCCGCCGCCCTGAGCCTGTCCCGGGCCGAGGTGCACGGCGTGCTCACTTACTACCACCACTTCCGAAGCGCGCCCGCGGGCCGCCACGTGGTGCAGATTTGCCAGGCCGAGGCCTGCCGCGCCAACGGCGCCGAGGCACTGAGGCCCCCCGCGGGCGCGCGTCTCGCCTGCGCGCCCGGGCAGACGCGCGCCGACGGCGGCGTCACGCTCGAGGCCGTCTACTGCCTGGGGCTGTGCGCCACCGGGCCGGTGGCGATGGTCGACGACAAGCTGCGGGTGCGCGTGTCGGCCGCGATGCTCGACGACTGGGCAGTGCGCTTCGAAAGCGACAAGCCATGAGCCGGCCGATGGTCTGGATTCCGCGTGACGCCGCGGCCCTGGCCGCCGGCGCGGATGAAGTCGCCGAGGCGCTGACCGCACTTGCGTCGCGGCGCGGGCTGTCGATTGACCTGGTGCGCAACGGCTCGCGCGGCCTGCTGTGGCTGGAGCCGGTGCTGGAAGTGTCGACACTGGCCGGCCGTGTCGCCTTCGGGCCCGTGCAGGCCGATGACATCGCCGATCTGATCGACCGCGGCCTGCTGGACGAATCGACTGCCGTGAGCGGACCCTCCGAGGCACTCGCCGCGCATCCGCTGCACCTGGGCCTGACCGAGCAGTTGCCGTATTTCGCGAAGCAGCAACGCGTCACGTTCGCCCGCGTCGGCCTGACCGACCCGCTGGCACTGGACGACTACGCCGCCCACGGCGGCTGGGTCGGCCTGGACAAGGCGCTGGCGATGGCGCCGGGCGCGGTGGTCGGCCAAGTCGTCGAGTCCGGCCTTCGCGGCCGCGGCGGCGCAGCCTTCCCCGCCGGCATCAAGTGGAAGACCGTGGCCGCCGCGCCGGCGCCGCGCAAGGCCATCGTCTGCAACGCCGACGAAGGCGACTCCGGCACCTTCTCCGACCGCATGCTGATGGAGGGCGATCCGTACACGCTGATCGAAGGCATGGCGATCGCGGCGCTGGCCGTCGGCGCGACCTGCGGCGTGATCTACGTCCGCTCCGAATACCCGCACGCCGAAGCCACCCTGCGCGAAGCCATCGCGCGCGCGACGGCCGCGGGCCACATCGGCGCGGCGCTGCGAGGCCAGGGCCCGGCGTTCCGGCTCGACGTGCGGCGCGGCGGCGGCTCCTACGTCTGCGGCGAAGAGACGGCGCTGCTCGAAAGCATCGAAGGCCGGCGCGGCATCGTGCGCGCCAAGCCGCCGCTGCCGGCCATCGAGGGGCTGTTCGGCTGGCCCACGGTCATCAACAACGTCATCACGCTGGCCAGCGTGCCGCGCATCCTGGCCGACGGCGCCGCCGCATACCACGCGTTCGGCGCCGGCCGCTCGCGCGGCACGCTGCCGTTCCAGATCGCGGGCAACGTCAAGCAGGGCGGCCTGGTGGAGGCGCCGTTCGGCGTCACGCTGCGCGAGCTGATGTTCGACTTCGGCGGCGGCACGCGCTCCGGCCGGCCGGTCAAGGCCGTGCAGGTCGGCGGCCCGCTGGGCCCGTACGTGCCCGAGAAGCACTGGGACGTGCCGATCGACTACGAAGCCTACGCCGCCGTCGGCGCGACGGTGGGCCACGGCGGCATCGTCGTGCACGACGACACGGCCAACCTCGCCGGCCTGGCGCGCTACGCCATGGAGTTCTGCGCGCTCGAGTCCTGCGGCAAGTGCACGCCTTGCCGCATCGGCTCGACGCGCGGCGCCGAGGTGGTGGAACGATTGGTCGCCGCGCCGGTCTCATTGAAGGGCGCGCAGGAGGAACTGCTGCGCGACCTGTGCGACACCATGGTCTCGGGCAGCCTGTGCGCCATGGGCGGCATGACCCCGTTCCCGGTGTTGTCCGCGCTGGATCACTATCCTGAAGACTTCGGCTTGCCGCGCTCGCGCGCGACGGGAGAACCCTGATGCTGAGCCTGAACGACCCCCATCCCGACCACGACCGCGGCACGCCCGCCAGCGAGTCGGCGCAGACGGTGACGCTGAAGATCGACGGCGTCCAGGTGACCGCGCCCGCCGGCACGTCCGTGATGCGCGCCGCCATCGACGCCGGCATCCCCGTGCCCAAGCTGTGCGCCACCGATTCGCTGGAGCCGTTCGGCTCGTGCCGCCTGTGCCTGGTGGAGATCGACGGCCGCCGCGGCACGCCGGCGTCGTGCACCACGCCGGTGGAGGCCGGCATGTCGGTGCGCACGCAGAGTCCCAAGCTCGCCAAGCTGCGCAAGGGCGTGATGGAGCTCTACATCTCCGACCATCCGCTCGATTGCCTGACCTGCAGCGCCAACGGCGATTGCGAGCTGCAGGACATGGCTGGCGCCGTCGGCCTGCGCGAGGTGCGCTATGGCTACGCGGGCAAGAACCACATCGAATCGAAGAAGGACGAGTCCAACCCGTACTTCACCTATGACGCCAGCAAGTGCATCGTCTGCAACCGCTGCGTGCGCGCCTGCGAGGAGACGCAGGGCACCTTCGCGCTGACCATCTCGGGGCGCGGCTTCGAATCGCGCGTGTCGCCGGGAATGGACGAGCCCTTCATGGACAGCGAGTGCGTCAGCTGCGGCGCCTGCGTCAGCGCGTGCCCCACGGCCACGCTGCAGGAAAAGACGGTCATCGAGCTGGGCATGCCCACGCGCAGCGTGACGACGACCTGCGCGTACTGCGGCGTGGGCTGCGGCTTCAAGGCCGAGGTCAAGGGCAACGAGGTGATCCGCATGACGCCGTGGAAGGACGGCAAGGCCAACGAAGGCCATTCGTGCGTGAAGGGCCGCTTCGCCTGGGGCTACGCGACGCACAAGGATCGGATCACCAAGCCCATGATCCGCGCGAAGATCACCGACCCGTGGCGCGAGGTGTCGTGGGACGAAGCGATCGCCCACGCGGCTTCCGAGTTCAAGCGCCTGCAGTCCGAGTTTGGCCGCGACGCCATCGGCGGCATCACGTCCTCGCGCTGCACCAACGAGGAGACCTACCTCGTGCAGAAGCTGGTGCGCGCGGCCTTCGGCAACAACAACGTCGACACCTGCGCCCGCGTCTGCCACTCGCCCACCGGCTACGGCCTGGGCCAGACCTACGGCACGTCGGCCGGCACGCAGACCTTCAAGTCCGTTGCCAAGTCCGACGTGATCATGGTGATCGGCGCCAATCCTGTGGCGGCGCATCCGGTATTCGCCTCGCGCATGAAGCGGCGCATACGCCAGGGTGCAAAGCTGATCGTGGCCGATCCGCGTCGCACCGAGATGGTCGATTCGCCGCACATGAAGGCCGACTTCCACCTGCAGTTGCGCCCCGGCACGAACGTCGCGTTGATCGATGCGCTGGCGCACGTGGTGATGACGGAGAACCTGTACGACACCGAGTTCATCGCCGAGCGCTGCGACGACAAGAGCTTCGCGCAGTGGCGCGCGTTCGTCGAGCGCGACGAGAACTCGCCCGAGGCGATGGAAGCCGCCACCGGCGTGCCGGCCGCGCGCGTGCGCGGCGCCGCGCGCCTGTACGCGACGGGCTCGGCCACCGGCACCGCCGCCGACCTCGCCGCGCTCAAGGCCTCGGGCAAGCCGCGCCCGAACGGCGCGATCTACTACGGCCTGGGCGTGACCGAACATTCGCAGGGCTCGACCATGGTCATGGGCATCGCCAACCTCGCGATGGCCACCGGCAACGTCGGCCGCGAGGGCGTCGGCGTCAATCCGCTGCGCGGGCAGAACAACGTGCAGGGCTCGTGCGACATGGGCTCGTTCCCGCACGAGCTGCCCGGCTATCGCCACGTCGGCGGCGCCGAGGTGCGCGCGCTGTTCGGCAACGCGTGGGGCGTGACGATCCAGCCCGAGCCGGGCCTGCGCATCCCCAACATGTTCGACGCGGCGTTGTCGGGAACCTTCAAGGGCCTGTATTGCCAGGGCGAGGACATCGTGCAGTCCGACCCCGACACGCAGCACGTGGCCAGCGCGCTGCAAGCGATGGAATGCGTGGTGGTGCAGGACATCTTCCTGAACGAGACGGCCAAGTACGCGCACGTGTTCCTGCCCGGCTCGTCGTTCCTCGAGAAGGACGGCACCTTCACCAACGCCGAGCGCCGCATCTCGCGCGTGCGCAAGGTCATGGCGCCGCTGTCGGGCGTGGGCGACTGGGAGGCCACCGTGCGGTTGTCCAACGCGCTCGGATACCCGATGGCGTACACGCATCCCGAGCAGATCATGCAGGAGATTGCCGCATTGACGCCCACCTTCGCCGGCGTCAGCTACGAGAAGATCGACCGCCTGGGAAGCGTGCAATGGCCGTGCAACGACGCCACCGCCGAGGCCGGCACGGACATCATGCACGTCGACCGCTTCGTGCGCGGCAAGGGCCGCTTCGTCATCACGCAGTACGTGGCCACCGACGAGAAGGTCACGCGCCGGTTCCCGCTGCTGCTCACGACCGGCCGGATCCTGTCGCAGTACAACGTGGGCGCTCAGACGCGGCGCACGTTCAATTCGCGCTGGCACGACGAGGACCGGCTCGAGATCCATCCGCAGGACGCGCTCGATCGCGGCGTGAAGGACGGCGACTGGGTCGGCATCACGAGCCGCTCGGGCGAGACGGTGCTGCGCGCGACGCTCACCGAGAACGTGCAGCCGGGCGTGGTCTACACCACGTTCCACTTCCCCGAATCCGGCGCCAACGTGATCACCACCGACAGCTCCGACTGGGCCACCAACTGCCCCGAGTACAAGGTGACCGCGGTGCAGGTGATGCCCGTCGCGCAGCCGTCGTCCTGGCAGCGCGCGTACAAGGACTTCAACGAGGACCAGGAACGCTTCCTGGCCGACGCGCGGCTCGGCGCGGCCGTCACCGGCAAATGAAGGCCGAGACGCTGCCGGTCGTCGACGACTCGGGCGCGCAGCGCCTGGACGTGCGCGTGCGCCGCGACGGCGCGGTCAGGGAGTCGCAGGACTGGCTCGCCGACGAGGTGCCGGTCGCGCTGATCTTCAACGGCATCTCGCACGCGGTGATGCTGGCCACGCCGCTCGACCTGGAAGACTTCGCGCTCGGCTTCGGCCTGACCGAAGGCGTGTTGGCGCGCCCCGACGAGCTGTACGGGGTGGAGGTATTGCCCGATCCGGCCGGCATGCGCATCGAGATGGAAGTCTCCAGTGCCTGCTTCGCGCGGCTGAAGGACAGGCGCCGCTCGATGGCCGGTCGCACTGGCTGCGGCCTGTGTGGCACCGAGAGCCTGGAGCAGGTCGAGCCGCCGCTGTCGCCGCTCGCGCCGTGCGCGACGCCGCTGTCGCCGCCGGCAATCGCCGCGGCGCTGCGTGCCATGCCCGTGCACCAGGCACTGCAACAACGCACGGGCGCGACCCATGCGGCCGCGTGGTGCGCGCCCGACGGCCACGTGCGGCTGGTGCGCGAGGACGTCGGCCGCCACAACGCGCTCGACAAGCTGGTCGGCGCGATGGTCGCAGCCGGCGTCGACCCGCGCGACGGCTTCTGCTGCATCACCAGCCGCGCCAGCGTCGAGATGGTGCGCAAGGCGGTGGCCATCGGCATCACGGCGCTGATTGCCGTGTCCGCGCCGACCTCGCGCGCGGTCGCGACGGCGCGCCGCGCGGGGCTGGCGCTGGCCGGCTTCGCGCGTCGCGACGACCTGGTGCTCTACGCCGGCGCCAACCGCTTCGGGCCGGACTCGGCGGACTGACATGGACCTCGACAACCTCATCGTCATGGCCAACAAGATCGGCCAGTTCTTCGAGGCCCAGCCCGACCGCGACGAAGCGCTGGCCGGCATCGCGGAGCACATCAAGAAGTTCTGGGAACCGCGCATGCGCACCCAGATGCTGGCGGCGCTGGGCACCGACCAGGCGGCCAGCTTGAGCGAGATCGTCACCGCGGCGCTGACGAAACACCGCGCGATGTTGCAGCCCTAGCCTCTGTCGAACACGGGCCGCTTCGGGTCGAACTTCCAGCCCGGCACGAGGGACTGCATCGCGACCGCGTCGTCGCGCGACCCGAGGCCGTGCTGCTTGTAGAGCTGGTGCGCCTTCTCGACCTCGACCATGTCCAGCGCGATGCCCAGGCCTGGCTTTTTCGGCACCTGCACCAGGCCGCCGCGGATCTGCAATGGCTCCTTGGTCAGGCGCTGGCCGTCCTGCCAGATCCAGTGGGTGTCGATGGCTGTGACGCGGCCCGGTGCGGCCGCGGCGACGTGCGTGAACATCGCCAGCGAGACGTCGAAATGGTTGTTGGAGTGCGAGCCCCAGGTCAGGCCCCAGTCGCGGCAGGTCTGGGCCACGCGCACCGAGCCGGCCATCGTCCAGAAGTGCGGATCGGCCAGCGGGATATCCACCGACTGCAGCGACAGCGCGTGCGTCAGCTGGCGCCAGTCGGTGGCGATCATGTTGGTGGCGGTCGGCAGGCCGGTGGCGCGACGGAACTCGGCCATCACCTCGCGGCCGGAGAAGCCGTTCTCGGCGCCGCACGGGTCTTCCGCGTAGGCGACGGTGCCCCGCATGTCGCGCATCAGCCGCACGGCTTCCTTCAGCGACCACGCGCCGTTCGGGTCGAGCGTGATGCGTGCTTGCGGGAAGCGCTCGTGCAGCGCCTGGATGGCCTGCACCTCGTCGTCGCCGCGCAGCACGCCGCCCTTCAACTTGAAGTCGTTGAAGCCGTAGCGTTCGTGCGCGGCCTCGGCAAGCCGCACGATGGCGTCGACCGTCATGGCCTTGTCGTGGCGCAGGCGCGCCCAGGCGTCGGGTCCGTCCGGATCCGAGTCGTAGGCCAGGTCGGTCTGCGTGCGGTCGCCAATGTAGAACAGGTAACCCAGCATTTCGACGGCATCGCGCTGCTGGCCCTCGCCGAGCAAGGCGGCGACCGGCACCTCGAAGTGCTGGCCCAGCAGGTCCAGCAGCGCCGATTCGATGGCGGTGGCAGCGTGGATGGTGGTGCGCAGGTCGAAGGTCTGCAGGCCACGTCCACCGGCATCGCGGTCGGCGAAACGCTGCTGCACCTGGCCGACGATGCGCTGCTGCGATCCCAGCGGCTGACCGACGACCAGCGGGCGCGCGTCCTCCAGCGTCTGGCGGATCTTCTCGCCGCCGGGCACTTCGCCGACGCCGATGCGGCCGGCGCTGTCGGTCAGGATCAACAGGTTGCGTGTGAAGTACGGGCCGTGCGCGCCGCTGAGATTCAGCAGCATGCTGTCGCGGCCGGCGACCGGGATGACGCGCAGCTCGGTGACGATGGGCGTCGAGGACAAGGACATGGCGGATCTCCGGTCGCGGTGGCGTTGCGGAGCCGCCCGTGCATGGCGCCGGCATCTCCGAGCCGCACATCTTACGAGGCGACGGCGCCAAAGACGACGACGCCCGCGCGAGGCGGGCGTCGGTGCGTTGGAGGTGCGTGCCTTACGAGACGGACAGCGTGATCACGGCTGTGCCCGTGGTGCCCTTGCTGTCGTGCACGGTGACGGTCACCGCATAGGTGCCCTTGACCGGCGCGACCCAGTACATCAAGCCGGAGGCCAGCATGCTCAGGCCGGACGGGGCGCCGGCGACCGTGTAGGTCAGCGAGCCGCCGTCGGGCGCCTTGCCGAGCAGCATGGTGGAGAACTCCACGCCGGCCTTCGCGGCATAGGTGGCCGAGGCCAGCGTCGGACCGGGACTGACCACGGCGGAAGGGGAGGCGGCGGCGGAGATCGTCAGCGTCGCGGCCTGCGTGGTCGCGTAGCCATAGCTGTCTGTCACCTTCGCGATGAAGGCATAGGTGCCGGCCACCGGCGCCGCCCAGCTGAGCGCGCCCGCGGCGCTGGTCACCAGGCCCGAAGGCGCGCCCGACAGGCTGTAGGTCAGCGTGGCGGCGGTGTTCGGGTTCGAGGCCGACAACGTGCCGGTGAACGCGGTTCCGGCGCTGCCGCTGAACTGGCTGCTGCTCGAGAACACCGGCGTCGTCGCGGGGATGATCTTCAGCGTGTAGGTGGCGTGGGCCGACTGGCCCGACGCCGTCGCGGTGGCCGTGGCGGTGAACGAGTAGTTGCCGGCGACGGGCGCACTCCACTTCAGCGCGCCGGCCGCATCGACCGTCAGGCCGCTGGGCGCACCGCTGAGCGCGTAGCTCATCACCGTGCCCGCGGGCGCGCTGACCTTCAGCGGCTGGTACAGGGCCGTACCGACGGCGCCCGTGAACGAGCCACCCGGAACTGTCGGCGTCGCGGGCGTGGTGGTCGGCGTCGTGGGCGCGGTGGACTGCGACGAGGCGATGCCGGTCAACGCGGGCAGCAGGCCGCCGGCGCTGGGCGTGCCCCAGCCGGTGGCCTGGTCGAAGCCGGTGCCTGCGCGACAGGTGGCGCAGCTGCCGTTGGTGCCGTCGACGACGTCGCCCAGCGACGCGGCGTAGGTGCCCGGCACCTTGGCAATGGTGGTGTAGAGCAGGTTGTGGATGTCACCCAGCGTGCCCTGCGCGTTGGCGACACGGATCGCGTTGGCCACCGCGATGACGCCGGCCCACTGCGGCGCGGCGATGCTGGTGCCGCCGTAGGCGCTCCAGACGGTGGCCGCGCCCGGCAGGGTCAGGGCGACGTATTCGCCGGTGACAGGGTTCGCGTTGAACGCGACGTCCGGCACCGCGCGGCGCACCAGCGCGCTGCCGCCGGCCGGCGTCACGCCGCTCTGCCACGCGGGCAGCGGCACATAGGCGCTCATGCCGCCGCCGCCGCTGGTCCAGGCCGCTTCGTAGCGCGTGCCCGAGCCCGACCAGTTCAGGCTGGTGCCGCCGACCGCGACGACGTTGGGCGAGACCGCGGGCCACAGCACCTGCGAGCCCGAGTCGCCGGCGGCCGCGACGTAGGTCATGCCCGCGCCGGCGAAGTAGGAGTCGACGGTCGGCGCCCACGCGGCTTCGGCCGAACCGAAGCTCATCGAGACCACGCCCTTGCCGAGCTTGGTGGCGAGCAGGTTCGCGCCGAGGATGCTGGTGGACATCGAATCGGGCATCTCGATGAGCACGATGCGCGCGAGCGGCGCGATCGCGTGGGCCCATTGCACGTCGAGCTTGCTTTCGGGCGCCCAGGTGGCGTTGTAGGCCGGCACGGTGGCCGTCATCGCGCCCGCGCTGGTCGAGGAGACCTGCGTGAACGTGCAGCCCGACGGCGGCGTGGCCAGCGGCAGCGTGGCCGTGGGAGCCACCGTCACGCCGGTGCAGGTCGGCACGCCGAACTTGGCGGAGAACGCGTTCAGGTCGGACAGCGCCGTGGCATCGTGATAGGCGTCGACCAGGTAGATGGTCTGGCCGGCGCCCAGCGCGGCGGCCTGCGCCGTCGTGAGGGACGCGCCGGCCGCGGGCAGCGGGTCGAGGCCGTAGGCGGCGCGGATCTGCGCGGGCGTGTGCACGGCGCCGACGATGGCGGTGGACAGGGGCGCCGCGGTATCGCTGCCGGCGGACGCGATGCGTGCCCGGTTCGAATCGGCCAGGCGCTGCCTGAGCGTGTCGCGCGACAGGCGTGCCGTGTCGATGCCGGCGACGCCGGCATCGATGTTGAAGCTGTGCGGTGCCTGGCGCGCCGTGGCATTGGTGCCGCCGACGTCGGCCTGGGAGGGCTCGTCGAGCAGCGCGGGAGCCATGTGGTACGCCGGCTGCGCTTCGGTGCTGGGCAGCGAGGCGGCAATGCTGTCGATGGCCGATGAGGCCGGCGCATCGGACGCGGTGGCGGACGGAGCCGCCAGGTCGGTGGTGGAGGAAGCGCCACCACCGCAAGCCGCGAGGCTCGCAAGCAGGACGGCGGAGAGAGCCAGGGCGGGGGTGGCCTTCTGAGCCAGGGCAAGACGAGTCAAGACCGATCCTTCGATGAGCTGTGGTCATCGGTGCCTGGCGCAAGGGCGCGACGATCCGAAATGCCGGCAAGGCATCGTGGGACGGCACGCCATCACGCCGGAGCACCGGGTGTGGACAAGCAGCGCGGTACCTCGAAGGACCAGCTGCCAGGCGCTGTTGAGTCGACGCGGGCACGTTCATGCCGACGCCGGCTTCAGAGCAGCGAGTGCGTCGCGCCCAAACGGATGAGGTTTGAACTCGACTGATAAGTTGCCGCTTTGCAACGGCAGGCGAATATTACCGCAGTATCTACTCAACCGTTAGTGGACATGCAACAAGGTGCAGCTCATCAATAAGGACAGCATTCGGTGACGTTTGTCACTCTATTGTCGAGCGACATTGCACCGAATTGGGTCGATTTTTGACGGTGAAAGTATTCAAGCGGGCGTGACAGCGATGTCCACCGCATTCGAACGGAATTTCAGATTTTTGATATATCGCAATTCCGATGGATATAGTCGTGCAGGCATGAAAATTAAAATCCAGACCCACTGGCTAAAGTTGGCAAGCATTCACTTGTTGTGTGGATTCCATTTGTACAGCGAGAGAGTGATCGTCGAATCGACGAAAAACGCACCTGATGAGAAGCTGTAATTGGAGTGTTCAAGCATTAATTGAAGAGCTGAGGCAACACCAAAATCAATACTCGTCACTGAGCCAGATGTTATTGCTGCGTCGCAGCATGGATGTTCCTGAAAATTCCTTGTTGAAGATAATCGACCGCGCTCTCCCGGCTAACACGGGTCTGCAGCGCAAATCGTGTCAAAAACGTGCAGGAGCATCCCGTGCTGGTGCTCATCCCTGGTGCTGGCCTGCCAAAAACAGTTAAGGGAAAACGATATGTCGAGGTCGAGCCTGACCGGGCATATGGGTTGCAAAGGGTTACACGCAATTCGCGCCAACATTTGGTTCACACCCCTCAACCCCGCTAGGAGAAGATTCCATGAAACTGAAGTACACCCTCGTTGCGCTCGCCGCAGCCCTGATCGGCGGCACCGCCTCCGCTGCGACCGTCGGCCAGCTGAAGGACGTCGTCGCCAACACCTATCTGGCCGACAACCCGGTTCTCGGCCCGCAGGTGTATGCCGCCTTCGGCGCCGATGGCGAGAACGGCATGCCGCTGACGCCGTCTTTTGACGACGTCTACAACTTCCAGCTCGACGCGACGTCCGACATCAACGTCAGCGGCAACACGTACGTCGGCCCGACCGTCAGCGCTTCGGATGCCGACTTCTGGCTGTTCAAGGGCACGTCGACCGGCAATTCGGGCGCTGCGGGCAGCCAGGTCGGTGGCGCGTTCTCGTTCGCCGGCCAGACCATCGTGGGCACGACGTTCTCGAACCTGTCGGCTGGCAGCTACTTCTTCGAAATCACGGGCGATGTCGCCAGCGGCGCGACGGGCGCGGCCTACAACGTGACGATCCAGGCTCCTTCGGAAACCAATCCGCTGCCGGCCGTTCCCGAGCCCGCCAACATGGCGCTGCTGCTGGGCGGCCTGGGCCTGCTGGGCTTCATGGTCAAGCGTCGCGCGCGCGACTAAAAGTCCGACCGGTCCGCTTTCGAGCGGGCATCCCCAAAGGCAGCTTCGGCTGCTTTTTCCGTTTCTGGCGCGGTCGCTCAGCGGCCCAGCGGGACGATCGCCGCAGCCACGGCCCTGGGGCTGAGCTCGTCGGCCTGCATCGGGCGCATCGCGTGCAGCACGTCGTCGCGGCGCACCGGATCGCTCAGCGCGGGCCAGTTGTCGGCCAGCGCGCGCAACAGTTGCCCGGTAAGCTGGTCCAGCTTCGGGCGGGTCGCCGTCGCGAGGTCGGGCGCATCGGGGAACGGGCCCTGCCTGGCGTCCGTCCAGCGGCGGAACAACTCGTCCTGGGCGATCTTCGAGGCCTCGATCTGTGCACGGAAGAAGCGCTCGGCCCAGGCCTGCGGCACGCCCAGTTCGCTCGCCCGGCGGCTCAGCGATGCGATGACCTGCGCTTCGCGCGGCAGGTCCTCGATCGGCAGATGGTGGCTCCACTTGAACCGCGCGACAGCGGGCGCGAGCAGCAGGCGTGCGTCGATCAGCGCGCGCAGCGACTCGATGCCCCACGGGTACACCAGCCATTGTTCGTTCAGGCGCGCGAACGCGCCGCTGGCCATCGTCTGGTGCAGCCATTGGTCGACGTAGGCCTTCAGCGAGGCGTCGCGCGGCAGCAGCACGGCCTTTTCTGAAAAATCGAAGGGCGCGTCGGGGTGGATCGCGCACAGCGTCGGGTGAAGGCGCTGCTGCAGGCGCGCCTCGATCGCGTCGGTGATCATCACGTCGGCGCTGCCGTCGACGATGCGGTCGAAGATCGCCGCGTTGTCGGCGAACACGGCCAGCGTCGCGTGCGGCGCCTGCGCGCGCGCGAAGCGCTCGTTGGTGCCGCCGGGGTTCACGATCAGCCGCACCTCGGGGCGGTCGATGTCGGCCAGCGTCTGGTATTTCGCCGAGTCCGCGCAGCGGGCGATCGGCGTCTTGCCGTCGCGCAGGTAGGGAATCGAGAACCAGGCTTTCTTCTGGCGCTCCAGCGAGACCGAGACGCCGCCCATCGCGAGGTCGAAGCGGTCATCGCCGAGGTCGGCCATCATCGCGCCCCAGCTCGTGGGCACGACCTGCAGCTGCACGCCCAGGCTCTTGGCGAGGTCGCCGGCCAGGGCGATGTCGAGCCCGACGAAGCGGCCGTCGCCCGTGCGTGCGCTGAACGGCTTGTAGTCGCCGGTGCTGCCGACCCGCAGGACGCCGCGGGCGAGGATCTCGTCGAGCCGGCTCGTGCCCGGCTCGGCCGCAACGCACGGCGGCAGCGCGAAGGCCAGCGTCCCCGCGAGCGCGGCGATCAGGCTGGACAGGCAGCGAATGGCGGACACGTGGACTCCAGGAGCGAACGACGAGGGCGCAGTCTATTCAATGCGCGGGCGATTCGGCCATGAACGCGGCGGCAGTGTCCGCACTGGCAACGCGTCCGGCGCGGGTCGGTTACCGTCGCTGCCCAGCCTTGGAGAAACCCGCAAATGGATGACGCACCCGCCTACACGCCGCCCGCCGTCTGGACCTGGAACAAGGGCAACGGTGGCCAGTTCGCCAGCATCAACCGCCCGATCGCCGGTGCGACGCACGACCAGCCCCTGCCGGTCGGGCGCCATCCGCTGCAGCTGTACTCGCTGGCCACGCCCAACGGCGTCAAGGTGACGGTGATGCTGGAGGGACTGCTCGCGCTGGGCCACACCGGCGCGGAGTACGACGCCTGGCTGATCCGCATCAGCGAGGGCGCGCAGTTCGGCAGCGGCTTCGTCGAGGTCAACCCCAACTCGAAGATCCCGGCGCTGCTCGATCGCAGCGGTGCCGAGCCGGTGCGCGTGTTCGAGTCCGGCGCCATCCTGCTGCACCTGGCCGAGAAGTTCGGGCAGTTCCTGCCCGCCAGCGGCACGCAGCGCGCCGAATGCCTGTCGTGGCTGTTCTGGCAGATGGGCAGTGCGCCCTTCCTGGGCGGCGGCTTCGGGCACTTCTACGCCTATGCGCCGCAGAAGATCGAGTACGCCATCGATCGCTACGCGATGGAGGTCAAGCGCCAGCTCGACGTGCTCGATCGCCACCTGGCCGACCGTCCGTATGCGGCCGGCGACGATTACACGATCGCTGACATGGCGATCTGGCCCTGGTACGGCAACCTCGTCCAGGGGCAGCTGTACGGCGCCGGCGCCTTCCTCGAGGTGCAGACCTACACCCACGTCGTCCGCTGGGCCGACGCCATCGCGCAGCGGCCGGCCGTGCAGCGCGGCCGCATGGTCAACCGGGCCTTCGGAGACCTGGCGAGCCAACTGCACGAACGCCACGACGCGAGCGACTTCGACACGCGCACGCAAGACAAGCTGGCAGCGTCGCGATGATCACGCTCTACGACTGCGCCACCGCGCCGAGCCCGCGCCGCGCGCGCATCCTGCTGGCCGAGAAGGGCGTCGCGCACGAGACGGTGCAGGTCGACCTGCGCGGCGGCGAGCAACTGGGCCAGGCCTACCGCCGCATCAACCCGCACTGCACCGTGCCGGCGTTGCAGACCGGCGAAGGCCTGCTGCTGACCGACAACGCCGCGATCGCCGCCTGGCTGGAGGCGCGGTTTCCCGATCCGCCGCTGCTGGGCACCACGCCCGCTGAAAAGGCCGAGATCGCGAGCTGGAACTGGCGCATCGAGTTCGAGGGCCTGCAGGCGATCGCCGAGGCGCTGCGCAACGGCTCGCCGGCCATGGCCAACCGCGCGCTGCCCGGGCCGGTGGACTACGCGCAGATCCCCGAACTCGCCGAGCGCGGCCGTGCGCGGGTGCTGCGCTTCTTCGCTGCCTTGAACGAGCGGCTGGCCGGCCGCGAGTTCGTCGCGGCGGATCGCTTCAGCCTGGCCGACATCAATGCGGTGGTAGCGGTCGACTTCGCGCGGATCATCAAGATCAAGCCGGGTGACGAGCATCCGCAGCTGCAGCGCTGGCGGACCGCGATGGGGCAGCGCCCCTCGATTTCTCCTTGATCACCAGGGCGCGGAGCGGAACCAGCGCCGCTGCCAGCCCAAGGCGACCGCGGGTACCAGCGGCAGCGTCGTCGCGACGACGATGGTCGTCCACCACAGAGCGGCAAGACCAAGCAGTTCCAGCATCGCGCCGACCCGGGCGATCCTGGCCCAGCGCGGCCAGTCGTCAACCTCGGCTCACTTGCCCGTGAGCTTCTTGCGCACGTCCACGCCCACGCCCTGGTTCACGAACTGCGTCGTCGCCACCTTCGACAGATCGACGTCGCCCGCCTTGTAGAGCCCCGCGCGCACCATCTTGTCGTAGAAGTCCTTGATGCGCTCGGGCTTCATCGCGCCGATGCCCAGCGTCTGCGCGTCGCCCGAGTCGACGATGCCCATCTGCTTCATCAGCGCGAGGCTTTGCAAGAGGAGGTCGTCGGTCATCTCGGGGTTGTCCTGCTTGATCAGGGCGTCCGCGGCCTTGCGGTCGCCGTACAGGTAGTTGTTCCAGCCGACGATGGACGCCTCGACGAAACGCTTGACGAGGTCGGGCTTGTTCTTGACGGTGTCGGTGCGCGCCTCGATGGTGGTCGAATAGGTGCTGTAGCCATGGTCGGCGAGCAGGAAAACCGCGGGCTTGAAGCCGCCGGCCTTGGCGATGGTGATCGGCTCTTCCACAGCGTAGCCTTGCTGCACGCTGTGCTTGTCGCCGAGGAACGGGGCGATGTTGTAGTTGTAGGGGCGCAGCGATTCGTCCTTGAAGCCGTAGTCGGCCTTGAGCCATTGCCAGAACGAGAACTGCGCGTCCTTGGCAATGAAGGCCACGGGGGCCTTGGCCAGGCTCTCGAACGTGGCGTAGCCGCCGTCCGGATGCGCGATCAGCGCCTGCGGATCCTTCTGGAACATCGACGCCACGACGACCACCGGGACGCCGTTCTTGACGTCGTCGAAGCTCTGCAGCAGGTTGCCCGTCATCAGGAAGTCGATGCGGCCGGCCGGCAGCAGCGGGCGGTTGTTCACCTGCGGGCCGCCCTGGCGGATCTCGACGTCCAGGCCGTAGCGCTTGTAGGTGCCGTCGGCCACCGCCTGGTAGAAGCCGCCATGCGCGGCCTGGGCTTTCCAGTTGGTGGCCAAGACCACCTTGTCGAGGGCGTGGGCGGCGACGCTGGCGGCCAGCAGCGTGGCGGCGAGGGCGAACCTGGAGACGATGGCGTGCATGAGGAATTCCGGACTGGGGACGCGGATCATCATACGAGGCGCGGTCGAGCACGGGAAGGCAATGCCCCGCTGCGAAGCGTCCATGGCGCCGGTCGCCGACAATGGGCGCATGACGCTCCAGGACAGCCACGACACCCGCCTCACGACGCTGCCCAACGGCGTGCGCGTCGTCACGATCCACATGCCCTGGCTCGCCAGCGCGAGCGCCAGCGTGTTCGTGCGCACCGGCAGCGGGCACGAGAGCGCGCGGCTGTCGGGCATCAGCCACGTCGTCGAGCACATGGCGTTCAAGGGCACGACCACGCGCGACGCCGCACGCATCAACATCGACGCCGAGCGCCTGGGCGCCGACGTCAACGCGCACACCGACAAGGACCACACCGCCTACCACCTGAGCGGCATGGCGCGCGACGCCACGCAATTCGTGCGCATGCTGGGCGACATCGTGCGCCGGCCCACGTTCCCGGCCGCCGAACTCGAGCGCGAGCGCCAGGTGATCCTGCAGGAATACCTGGAAGACGAGGAGGACCCGATGTCCACCGCGTTCCGCCAGTTCGACAAGCTCTGCTACGGCGCGCATCCGATGGCGCAGGCGGTGATCGGCACGCGCCGCAACATCGAGCGCTTCAGCCGTGATGAACTGCTGGCCTACGTCGAACAGCAATACAGCGGCGCCAACGTCGTCGTGGGCGTGGCCGGCAACGTCGACCACGACGCCATCGTTCGCGAAGCCGAGACCGCTTTCGGCGACATGCCCGCTGGCGTCGCGCATTCGATGGAGGCACCCGCGTGGCTGGGCGGCGTCAAGGCCAACCGCCTGGCCGGCTGCAGCCAGAGCCACGTGGTGCTGGGCTACCCGATCGCGTCGATGAAGGACGACCAGCCGGCCGCCAGCGTGGCCGCCGCGCTGTTCGGCGAGGGCATGAGCTCGCCGCTGATGAACGAGATCCGCGAGCGCCGCGGCCTGGTCTACTACGCCGCCTGCTCGGCCGACGTCATGGACGCCTGCGGGCAGTTCGTGATCGAGGCGTCGACCACGCCGGACAAGGTCGACGAGCTGCTGCGCGAGACGCATCGCCTGCTGCAGGGCCACGCCGCGTCGGTCGGCGCGGTCGACCTCGAGCGGGCCCGCAACCAGATCGCCGTGCGCCGCATGCGTGCACAGGAACGCCCGGTGCGCCGCGTCGAGGACGCCGCGCTGGACCTGTTCGTGCACGGCCGCGTGCGCTCGCCCGATGAACTGCGGGCGCGCGTCGAGGGCGTCTCGGCCGACCAGGTGCGCGAGACCTTCGCGCGCATGCTCGCGGCGGCGCCCGCGCTGGCGCTGGCCGGCAAGCTGGGCGCGCTCACCGGCGAGCGGCTGCGCGAGCTGGTGTCATCGCCGGCGCCGCGCGCGCGCGCGGCGGCGAACATCCGCCGCGCCGCGAACGTGCACTGACCACGGCCTCGTCGCTCGACCGCCGCGCCGCCTTATATTCCGTCCTGCCATGCACAAAGTTCCGCTCGAATTCATCCAACGAACCATCTCCCTGCTCGGCGAAGGCGAGCGCCGCGAGGTGGAGGTCGACATCGGCGTCGCACGCTTAGCCGCCGACAAGCTCACCGTGCGGCGCCTCGTCGACTGGATCCCCGAGGCGTTCGGCTACGTGCTGCTGCCGCATGTGGCCGATCTCGTGCTCCCCAGGACCTTCAGCGCCAAGGCCAAGGACGGCACCTGGCTGGAGTTCGGCTTCGACCGCGAGCCGATCTTCGCCGAGGCCACGAAGATCGCCACCGACATGTACCGCGACGGCCCGCGCGCCGTGTTCTCGAACGTGGCCAGGCGCAGCTCGATGCTGGACGCAGTCAACAGCACGCTCAATGCCGGCAAGTCGGCCAAGGGGATCGTCGTGACCGGCCCGGCGTTCGCCGGCATCCCCGCGGAGTTCTACGACGCGAAGGCCAAGCCGGCGGCGACGTCGCTGTGGCGCAAGCTGGTCGGCTGAGGTCCTTGGCGAGGCGTCACTCGACGCGCTCGCTCTCGTGCCAGCGCCGCAGCAGCGCACGGCTCAGCGCGCCGGAAGTCAGGTACAGCGCGACACCGGTGAACGCCACCAGCGCCAGCGCCGCGAACATCTTCGGGATCTCTGTGCGGAACGCGGATTCGAGGATGCGCGAGGCCAGGCCGGTGTCGCGGCCCGCGGCGCCGGCGGCGAACTCGCCGCCCACCTCGCCGATCAGCGCCAGGCCGCCCGCGATGCGCAGGCCGGTCATGAACGACGGCAGCGCGGCCGGCACCAGCAGCCAGCGCAAGGTCTGCCAGCGGCTCGCGCGCTGCAGCCTGAACAGGTCGCGCAGGTTCGCGTCCACGCTGCGCAGGCCGGTGAGCGTGTTGGCCAGGATGGGAAAGAAGGCGACCAGCCAGGCGCAGATGATCACGGTGGCCAGCGGGCTGTCGGTCAGGATCATGATCAGCGGGGCGATCGAGACGATGGGCGTGACCTGCAGCACCACCGCGAACGGCGTCAGCGCGTGTTCCGCATTGCGCGACAGCGCGAACAGCGCGGCGATCAGCACGCCGCCCGCGATCGCCAGCGCCAGCGCGATCAGCGTGATGCGCGCGGTGAACCACCAGCTTGCCGCCAGCGAGCCGAAGTTGTCGGCCAGCGTGACGGCGATCAGCGATGGCGCCGGCAGCAGGTAGGCCGGCACCTGCAGCGCGCGCACGCCGGCTTCCCAAGCAGCCAGGAACACGAGCACCGACAGCGTCGGCAATCCCGCTCGCGTGAGCGCGCGCCGGCGCGTCACGCGCGCGCCCCCTCGCTGGCGCGCAGCAGCGCGTCCGACACCCGCGCGCATGCCGCGGCGAACTGCGGCGATGCACGAAAGGAGGCGTCGCGTGGGTAGGGCATGTCGATCGCGATGTCGTCGGCGATGCGTCCCGGCCGCGCCATCACGACCACGCGCTGGCTGAGGAACACGGCCTCGTAGACGCTGTGCGTGACGAAGACGGCCGTGGCCGGCTTGGTGCCGTCCATGGGCTTGCACAGCGACAACAGAGTCTGGTTCAACGCGAAGCGGGTGATCTCGTCGAGCGCGCCGAAGGGCTCGTCCAGCAGCCACAGCTTGGGCCTTGTCACGAGCGAACGAGCCAGCGAGGCGCGCATCTTCATGCCGCCCGAGAGCTCGCGCGGCACGGCTTCGGCCGAGTCCGCGAGCCCCACGGCGTGCAAGGCGGCATCGACCCGTTCGCGCGTCGCCGACGGCCGTTCGCCGCGCAGCATCAGCGGCAGTTCGACGTTGCGGCGCACGCTGGCCCAGGGCATCAGCGCGGCGTCCTGGAACACGTAGCCGGGAATGGCGTCGGCCGGCAGGTCGCGCGTGATGGTGCCGGCGGTGGGCGTGTCGATCCCGCTCATGAGGCGCAGCACGGTGCTCTTGCCGCAGCCAGACGCGCCGAGCAGGCTCACGAACTCGCCGGCGGCGACGTCCAGGCTGACGTCGGCCAGTGCCACCCGGCCGCCCGGGAACTCGCGGCGGACGTGGGCGAGCGAGAGCAGCGTGCGGTGTTCGGCGGGTTCGGTCACGGCGTGACTGTAGCCGCTGTGCGGGCTGTCCCGCCGCGCGGCCTCGTCCTGCTACGCCACGCAGTAACTCAGGCTGCGCGTGCCGCCGCCTTCCCGGCGCGCCACGCCGCCAGCAACGCGTCCCGCTTGGCGCGAACCTGCGCGAGATGACGCTCCTTCACATGACCATAGCCGCGAATGTCGTCCGGCAGCGAGGCCAACGCCACGGCGTCGGCCAGGCGGTCGACCGACAGCGATGCCACCAGTTCGTCCACCAGCGCGCCGTAGTCGACGATCAACGCGCGCTCCGTCCTGCGTTCTTCCGTGTAGCCGAACACGTCGAACGCCGTGCCGCGCAAGCCCTTGAACTTCGCCAGTACGCCGAACGCACGCCGCATCCAGCCGCCGTAGGTCTTCTTGACCAGCTGGCCCTGGGCGTTCCTGCTGGCCAGCAGCGGCGGTGCGAGGTGGTACTTCAGTTTGAAGCCGTCCTCGAACTGGTCGGCCAGCTTCGCGAGGAAGGCCGGATCGGCGTGCAGGCGCGCGACCTCGTACTCGTCCTTGTAGGCCATCAGCTTGAACAGGTTGCGCGCGACCGCGTCGGTCAAGCGCGTGCCGCCCAGCGGCGCCTCGGCGGCCTTGACGCGATCGACGACGGCCGCATACCGCGCCGCGTATGACGCGTCCTGGTAGATCGTGAGGAAGTCGACGCGTCGCTTGACGGTCTCGTCCAGCGACGGCTTCCTCACGAACTCGATGACCTTGGCGGCGGCGAACCGCGCCTGCACCGACGCGAGGTCGTGCGCGCAGCGGCGGCCCCAGTCGAACGCAGCCTTGTTCTTGTCCACCTGCACGCCGTTCAGCTCGATCGAGCGCATCAACGCATCCAGCCCGACCGGGATGCGGCCTTGCTGCCACGCAAAGCCCAGCATCAGCGGGTTGGTGAACAGCGAGTCGCCCAGCAACTGCACGGCGACCTGGTCGGCGTCGAACGCGCCCAGCAGGTCCTTGCCCACGGCCTGCTCGATGGCGCGCGCGCACTGGCCGCCCGGAAATTGCCAGTCGGGGTTGTTGACGAACGCGGCGGTGGGCGAGCGGTGCGTGTTCAGCGCGACGTAGGTGCGGCCTTCGCGCATCGCCGACAACGTCACCGGGTTGGCCGTGACGATGGCCTCGCAGCCGATCACGAGGTCGGCCTTGGCCGCGTCCACCTTGGTCGTGAGGATCGCGTCCTGCGTGTCCGCGATCTGGATGTGGCTCCAGGTCGCGCCGCCCTTTTGCGCGAGGCCGGCCGCGTCCTGCGTGACCACGCCCTTGCCTTCGAGATGCGCCGCCACGCCCAGCAACTGGCCGATGGTGATGACGCCGGTGCCGCCGATGCCGGCCACGATGATGCCCCAGGCCGTATGCGCGTCGGGTAGCGCGGGCAGCGGAATCTCGGGCAATGCGGCTGCCGTCTTCGACACCGCCGGCGCTGCCTTCTTCAGCGTGCCTTCGACCGACACGAAGCTCGGGCAAAAGCCGTTGACGCAGGAGAAGTCCTGGTTGCAGCTGTTCTGGTTGATGCGGCGCTTGCGGCCGAACTCGGTCTCCACCGGCTCCACCGACAGGCAGTTGCTCTGCACCGAGCAGTCGCCGCAGCCTTCGCACACCGCCTCGTTGATGACGATGCGGCGCGGGCTGGCGGCCAGCGTGCCGCGCTTGCGGCGGCGGCGCTTCTCGGTGGCGCAGGTCTGGTCGTAGAGGAGGACGGTGACGCCCTCGACCTCGCGCAGCTCGCGCTGGATCGCGTCGAGCTCGTCGCGGTGATGCACCGTCGTGCCTTCGGCGAGCCGGACGCCCGAGTCGTAGCGCTGCGGTTCGTCGCTGACGACGACGATGCGCCGCACGCCTTCGGCCTCGAGCTCGCGCGTGGTCGCCGCGACGTCGAGCTGCCCGTCCACCGGCTGGCCGCCCGTCATCGCGACGGCGCCGTTGAACAGGATCTTGTAGGTGATGTTGACGCGCGCGGCCAGCGATTGCCGGATCGCCAGCAGCCCCGAGTGGTAGTACGTGCCGTCGCCCAGGTTGGCGAAGATGTGCCTGTCGGTGGTGAACGGCGCCTGCCCGACCCAGGGCACGCCTTCGCCGCCCATCTGCGTGAACGTGGAGGTCGAGCGATCCATCCAGTTGACCATGTAGTGGCAGCCGATGCCCGCGGTCGCGCGCGAGCCCTCGGGCACCTTGGTCGACGTGTTGTGCGGGCAGCCAGAACAGAACCACGGCGTGCGATCGCCGACGGCACCGGCGGTGTCGGCCTTGAGCGCGGCGAGCGCGCGGTCCTTGGCTTCGATGACGGCGATGCGCTCGTCCATGCGGCGCGCCACGTCGGCGGGCACGCCCAGCGCCTTGAGCCGCCGCGCGACGGCCTTGGCGATGATGGCGGGCGTGAGGTCGGCGGTGGGCCGCAGCAGCCAGTGGTTGCCCGGGTTCGGGTTGCTCCACTCGCCGCCGGACAGGTCGCCTTCCTGCTCGTCGAACTTGCCCAGCACCGTGGGCCGCACGTCGTTGCGCCAGTTGTACAGCTGCTCCTTGAGCTGGTACTCGATCATCTGGCGCTTTTCCTCGACGACCAGGATCTCCTTCAAGCCCTGCGCGAAGTCGCGCGTGATCGTCGCCTCCAGCGGCCACACGACGTTGACCTTGTGCAGGCGAATGCCCAGCGCGCGGCAAGTGTCGTCGTCCAGGCCCAGGTCGGACAGCGCCTGGCGCAGGTCGTTGTAGGCCTTGCCGCTGGCGATCAGGCCGAAACGGTCGTTCGGGGTCGCGACGACGTTGTGGTTGAGCCGGTTCGCGCGCACGTAGGCGAGCGCGGCGTACCACTTGAAGTTCATCAGCCGGGCTTCCTGCTCCAGCGGCGGATCGGGCCAGCGGATGTGCAGGCCGCCGGGCGGCATCAGGAAGTCCTCGGGCAGCGCGATGTCGACGCGGCGCGGGTCGATGGCGACGGTCGACGACGATTCCACCACCTCCTGGATCGTCTTCATCGCGGTCCACACGCCCGAGAAGCGGCTCATCGCGAAGGCGTGCAGGCCCATGTCGAGGATGTCCTGCACCGACGACGGGAAGAACACCGGCATGCCGCAGGCCTTGAAGATGTGGTCGCTCTGGTGCGCGGCGGTGGAGCTCTTGGAGACGTGGTCGTCGCCCGCGACGGCGATCACGCCGCCGTGGGCCGAGGTGCCGGCCATGTTGGCGTGCTTGAAGACGTCGGCGGTGCGATCGACGCCCGGGCCCTTGCCGTACCACAGGCCGAAGACGCCGTCGAACCTGTTGGTCTGC
>Ga0302279_10000130_pt1 | contig 105161 bp, 89 predicted proteins | sample III_Bog_N3_3_FD_194541 | JGI IMG/M metagenome (GOLD analysis project Ga0302279, IMG submission 194541) | Peat permafrost microbial communities from Stordalen Mire near Abisko, Sweden - III_Bog_N3_3 | ecosystem: Environmental > Terrestrial > Soil > Wetlands > Peat | place: Sweden: Abisko...
ACCATGGACAAATCTCCCAAAAAGAGTGTCCGCTATGTCTCGCGACAGACTGTCCAGGATGTCCTGAACTCACACACCGTCGTCCGCTCCAGGTCAGAGGCCCTTCCGGGGGCCTCTGTCCCGCGTTCGGGGCCATCCATTGCGAATCCACCGAGCGGACCGGATCCTTCGGCGGTCGTCCGGGGAACCTCTTCGTCGTGGTCCGGTGAGCCCGAATCCGGCCGTCGGGGCGATTTCGGGGACGGCAAGGCGAGCTCGCACAGGGCATGGGCGATGGCCGTGCCCTGTGCGGCGGTGGCGTGCAGGTAGCTGAGGGGCCCGTGGATCGGCGTGCCCCGTGCGGACCAGGGGCTCCGTGGTGGAAGTGCCGGCCGTGGCCGCCAGGGTGATCCCGATGTGGTGGAGCTCGTGACGTGCAGGTGCAGCGCCACCACAGTGACCGGACCGTGGAACCGGTGCACGGACCGTCTGCCGGCGGTGGCGACGGTTCCCCTGACCGGCAGTGAACGGGCACATCCGATCCGTAACAATTACGGAGACAATCTGCGTGACCTGGCGGACGATCCGATCCGCGATGCAATGATGGCCTCGTGATCGTGTCGCGGTGGTTGCAGCGTTGCGCGTGCGCCGGTGGAGCAGCGCTGGTCGCTCTGGTGGCCGGAGGTTGTGGTCCCAACTCAACTGCACCGGCTGTCACCGCCATACCTGCCCGTGACGGGACGTGCGTCGCCCGGGCGGTCAATCCGGCCACCTGCGTTCACGTCGTGGCACCGGCTCGCCCGGGCATCCTCGACTCCGAAGTCTCGGGCTGGGTGGGACGTACCTTGGGAGTCCCGGGGGAGCTCCACCGCTACGACCTTCATGACTGTTCGCTACCTGGCGGTAGTGCCGTCGGGCTCGTGTGCACCTTTTGGCCCGGCGCGCCGACGTCGGCCGTGACGAACCTGGTGCGGCGACTGGATGAGGCACGTCTGTTCCGTGCGGTCCAGATTGCCGCCCCGGGCGGAGCTCCGACTTCGGGATAGACCCCCGCACGGCACTGGTGTCCACGTTGCGCGCTGTAACGGGGTGGGATCCTGGTCGTGCCCGGAGCGAGCCCTGCACACGGGCGTCGGGGCCTGTCAAGGAGACGTGGCAGCTGACAGCCGTAGTCTATGGATGTGCACGGACCAGAGGAAGAAGACCGGATCGAACGATCGGATCGGGATGGCAGCTCTGGGGTACGCGGGGCGGTACGCAAGATCGTCAAGCGAGGCCAGGTGGAGATTCCGGAGTCGAACGACCCCGACCGGGTTCTCTGGCAATTGGAGCAGTTCACCGGGCGGGTGGTGCAGAAGCACGGCGCAACCAGCGTGGAGGCCGCGAGAGCCCACATGGAGCTGTCGCTGCAACTGGGCCGGATGCAGAGGTGGGAAGAGGTCCGATCGCTTCGTGAGGGCAGCCTGGCGTCCTTGCGAGAGCTTCGAGGCGAGCACGATCCCGAGACACTCCAGACCGAAGTGAGTTTGGCCATCGCCCTTGCCCACACCGGTCGATCGCGTGAAACAGAAGTCCACCTCCAACATGCTGCGTCGACGAGTCTCGAGGCGCTGGGACCTGACCATGAGGTCACGCGACTGGCGCAAGCCAAGCTTGACGAGTTCCGCCGAGGTCAGCCGAACGAATGGACGGTCTGAGCAGCGATCCGGATCGCCGCCACCCGGGATGGCGGTGGCTACTGGCTGGTGGCCGCGGACGGCGGGGTCTTCGCTCTCGGAGCCGCTCCCTACCTCGGCTCCCAGGTCGGATCGACACCGCCGGGCCCGGTGACCAGCCTGGTTGCCACACCGGACGGGCAGGGGTAGTGGGAGATCGGGGCGGACGGCTCGGACACGAACTTCGGGACCGCCGCTCCCTACGGTCCCAATCCAGGTCAGACCCTGCTGGCACCGATCGTCGGCGGCGCCGTCATCCCGGGGGGACGGGTTTCCTCGGGGCGTCCGCCCGCGGAGGGGTGTACTCCTTCGGCGCTGCGACCCTGTACGACGCCATGGCCGCGACGTCACTGGCCGCACCGACGGTGTCGGAGGGCACGTGACCGCGGAGCTCGTGAGCTGACCCGGGCGGCCGGGACGGATTCCGAGGAGGCACCAGGCCCTGGTCATGAGCCGAGTGCGAACGCCGTGGCCACCGACGACCACGGTCCGGTCACCGGGACGCCCCCCGTGGTCTGGGTGTAGGTCGGGTTGAGCGCCGCGATGGTGGCGTCGACGGCATAGAGGCCGAGGCCCTGGTAGGGCGTGACCGTGTTGAGCGCCACGAACGGCCCGACCAGGGTGGCGACCGCCTGCGGGGTGGCGCGGGTGACGAACGTCGTCGACACCACCAGCTCACCCGCCGCGGTCGGTGACACGATTCCCGGACCCGTCGACGCACCGGTCCCGGTAGATCCGGACGTCGTCGCCGCAGCGGCGTCGAGGGCGGTCACCCCGGAGTACTCGGTGACGTCGGCATACTGCACCGGCGCCGCGGCAGACAGGGTCACGGTGACCTTGCTCCCGGATGCGGCACCCGCGGCATCCAACCCGTACCAGAGCTCGGCGTCACCGTCCCCGGAACAGCCGGTGGATGCGGCCCGGACCCAGGTGACGGATCCGCCGGACAAGGTGGTCACCGCGGAGTCGACGGTGCTCCCGGCCGTGGTGAGGCAGGCCTGGGCCAGCGACAGCACGAGTGTGTCGCCGTGGACGACCGGGAGTACCAGGGTCAGGGTGACGGAGGGGCTGTTCGAAACGGTGTGCCCGGAGACTTGTTGGTCGTAGACCGGGGTGACGGTCAGCGTCAGCCACACCGAGGTGATTGCCCCGTTGGCATCGGTCACGCTGAAGTACAGGGATGTGGTGACATCCGCTGGAGCGAGGGTCCCGGAGATGATCCCCGAGGAGTCGTCCAGGGTGAGGCCAAAAGGCATGGCTGGACCGTTCTGCGACCAGGTGAGGCCCGCCATCCCACCCGTGGCCGTGAGCAGCTGCTGGTAGCCGGTCTCGCCGGCGATGGCCGGCGCCAACGTGGTGGTGGTGATGACGGGTGCGGCGTAGACCGTCAGGTCGTCGCCCGACGAGGCCGATCCCCCCTCGCCGACGTCGCCGCTGTAGGTGGCGACCAGCGGATAGGGCGTGGGCGACGGGTCGAGGGCGTCGGGGTCGGACGAGCACGACGTGTCGGGAAGGGTGACGGTGCACAGGTAGGTCGGGCCCGCCGTCACGTCCACCGATCCGGTGGCGACCGCCGTACCGTCCGCGGTGGCCGTGACGCCCACCACGTAGGTGACGCCGTCCTCGGCACCGTAGGTGGCGGTCGACGACGACGGGTCGAGCGTCGTCGTGGTGGGGGAGCCACCGACCTCGACCGGCTCGCTCGGGACGCCTGACGTCGTCCACGAGGCGTAGACCGCCGCCACCGAGTAGGTGTACGTCCCGTCCGGCACGCCGGCGTCGCTGCACGACGTCGGAGTGGTGGCCAGCGGTTCGGACGGCGACCCGCACACATCGACGGCCGGGCCGGCCGGCACGGTCGTCCGGGCTACGACATAGCCCAACGTTCCACTGCCGGGCGCCGACACCGCCGTCCACGTCACGTCCACCGACCCGTCGTCGGGCGTGGCCGTCACGTCCGTCGGGGCGCCGAGGCTGCCGACGACGATGGTGCCGTTCCCGGATCCACCGGCTGTCACGTAGGCCCACGCCGACGTCGCGGGCACCGCGAGGGCGATGGGGGCGAGACCGAGGACGACCAGGACCACCATGATGGTCCGTCGGGTCATCCGACGGCCGTGCCCTGGTAGTGGAGGGTGAGGTGCCTGCCCTGACACCCGTCCTGATCGAACGCCGTGTCGGGCATGGCGAGGGACGGCCAGTCCGACCGGTCGACACCGAGACCGGACAGGCTGACGGTGGTGGTGGCCGGCACCGTCACCGGCCGGGTGAGCCCCTGTGTCACCGTGAACTCGGTCGGGGGACAGGACGGATCGGTGGTGGTGACGGTCGTGCGGTTGGACACGACGGTGATGGGCACCGGATCCGGGTTGGTGATCACCAGATCGATGGGCTCGTGGGTCCCGGGCACGAGCGGGGGGACGAGGTCACCGCCGATGGTGAAGGCGCGTCCGGGCAGCGTCGTCCGGTCGTCGACCGCCATGCCCACCACGGGCCGGTGGAGGTCGAGGTCGGCGACCGAGCCGAAGAACGGGGCGTCGCCGAAGCTGAACACGCCACCGTCGGACGTGGCCAACCAGTAGCCGCCTCCGTCAGCGGTGGTTCGGAGGTCGACGGTCGGGCCACCGGTGGCCAGGCCCACGGCCGAGCCGTGGAAGCGGGCGTCGCCATAGCTGAACACGCCACCGTCGGACGCGGCCAACCAGTAGCCGCCTCCGTCAGCGGTGGAGTCGATCGCGCTGATGGGGTGCACCAGGGGGGTGGAGCCCGCCGAGCCGTGGAAGCCGGCGTCACCGAACGAGAACACCCCGCCGTCGGATGCAACCAGCCAGTAGCCGCCGCCGGTCGGCGTCGCCGCGACGCCGACCACCGGGGAGTTCAACACCGTGCCGCCGGACGACCCGTGGAAGCCGGCGTCACCGAACGAGAACACCCCACCATCGGCGGCGACGAGCCAGTACCCCCGACCGTCCGGAGTGGCAGCCACGCCGACCACGGGGGAGTTCAGCGTCCTGTCCCCGGTCGAACCGTAGTACGCGGCGTCGCCATAGCTGAAGACGCCACCGTCGGATGCCACCAACCAGTAGCCGCCGCCGTCCGGGGTGGCGGCCATCCCGACGATGGGACGGTTGAGGGCGAGGTCACCGGCCGAGCCGTGGAACCCGGCGTCGCCGAAAGCGAACACGCCACCGTCGGAGGCCACGAGCCAGTAGCCGACGGGGGCAACCGGTCCGTCTGCGAGCGTGGCCGAGTGTGCGGCCGGGTGCAGGGTGGTGGCGAGCGAGGCGGCCCCCAGACCGACGAGGAGTACGAGGCAGCACAGCGCCGCCGGCGCGGCGCCGTAGCGCATCGGACCGGTGGTCCGGCGTCCGGCATGGTGACGGGGGTGGGTCGGGTGCATGGCCACGTCCTCGGGGGAGTGAGCGCCCGGTGGTCCCGGGCGCGTGACCCGCCGGGCGCCGGGACGGTGGGAGGTCCGGCGTCCCGGTCGCGCCGGCGGAGGCTCCCTAGGAGCCGGTGGTCGTGAAGTTGATCCCGACCGCTGCGTTCTGACAGGCGTCCTGGTCGACCGGCGCCGCGGGCATCTCGATGATCGGCGTGTCACCCGACGTCACCGCGTTGCCGGCTGCGACGACCTGGTCGACGTCGACGGACGGTGTCACGGTGAACCAGCTGGCGAGACAGTCGGGGATGTCGATCCCATCGGCCGTGGTGACATCGCCGTTGTCGGTGTCCGTGGCGATGCTCACGTACACCGTGCCGACGTACTCGTCCTGTCCGGTGGTGTTCGCCACCTGGACGTCGAACGTCTGGGGCCCGTTGCCGGGGAGGACCGGATCGGTCGGTCCGGTCGTCGTGATGTCGAACGCGCCGGCCGGAGCGGACCCCACCGCAGCCGAGCCGACGCCGGAGCCTCCGGACGTGAAGTAGGCGAAGGCGATGCCGCCGCCGCTCAGCGTGAGGACGGCGGTGACCGCCACCGCGACCGTCTTCTTGTGGGTGAGTCGTCTCATGTCCGTCTCCTGACGGTTGATCCTGCGTGGTCCGGGGAGTGCCGCCCGTGGTCCCCTGCACCCGGTTGTCGACGGTTCGGTCGGCAACTTGATGCCTGGACGCCCGGAAGGGTCGAATGGCCCTGAGGATTCCTGATGATTCGCACCCCGGGCGGCACCGACGCCGTGGAGGGCTGGGGCGGCCCGACCGGTGACGCCGGAGCCGCAACGGGTGGGGCGGCCGTCCGTGCCGGTGCCCGGAGTTGGCTACCCTCGAGTGGCGCCGGTCGTGCCGTGCGACTCGTCGGACAGAGGAGTGGACCATGAGTTTCGAGCCGAGCCCCAGGGGCGTGGACCTCAGGCAGCGCGTCACCGACTTCCTCGAGACCGAGGTCATCCCGGCCGAGGAGATCTACGAGCAGCAGATGGCGGCCTCGGGTGACCCGCACTTCCATCCACCGGTGCTGGAGGACCTGAAGGCCGAGGCCAGGGAGCGCGGTCTGTGGAACCTGTTCATGCCGCACGTCACGCCGTGGACACCGGACCCTGTCGCGAACCTGGACTACGCCTACCTGGCCGAACTGGCCGGCCGCAGCCACCTCGCCTCGGAGTCGATGAACTGCTCGGCGCCCGACACCGGGAACATGGAGGTGCTGGCCCTGTTCGGCTCCGACGAGCAGAAGGAGGAGTGGCTGGTGCCGTTGCTCGAGGGCCGCATCCGCTCGGCGTTCGCCATGACGGAGCCCGACGTGGCCTCGTCGGATGCCACCAACATCCAGCTCTCCATCCGACGCGAGGGCGACGAGTACGTCCTCAACGGCCGCAAGTGGTGGATCTCCGGTGCCGCATCGGAACGGTGCGCCATCTTCATCGTGATGGGCAAGACGAACCCCGAGGCCGCCCGCCATCAGCAGCAGTCGATGATCCTGGTGCCCCGCGGGACGCCGGGGCTCACCATCGTCCGCAACCTGCCGGTCTTCGGCTACATCGACCGCGAGGGGCATTGTGAGCTGCGCTTCGAAGATGTCCGGGTGCCCGCGACCAACCTCATCGCCGAGGAGGGGATGGGTTTCGCCATCGCCCAGGCCCGCCTCGGGCCCGGGCGGATCCACCACTGCATGCGCTGCATCGGCATGGCGGAGCGGGCGCTCGAACTCATGTGTCGTCGTGTCCTCGGTCGCGAGGCCTTCGGCAAGCCGCTGGCCGACCAGGGAGTCATCCGCGAGTGGATCGCCGACTCCCGCATCGAGATCGAGCAGGCCCGGCTCCTCACGCTGAAGGCGGCCTACCTGATGGACACGGTGGGCCACAAAGGTGCGGCCACCGAGATCTCGGCCATCAAGGTCGTGGCGCCGAACATGGCGCTGCGGGTCGTCGACCGGGCCATCCAGGCCCACGGCGGCGCCGGCGTGTCCGACGACTTCCCGCTGGCCCGCATGTACGCCGGGCTGCGCACGCTCCGGTTCGCCGACGGGCCCGACGAGGTGCACCGTCGCCAGTTGGCCCGCGCCGAACTCGGGCGGTACGCGTCCTGAGACGAGCCTGCCGCCGGCCCGTCAGTCGTCGGTGAGCCCGGCGATCGACGGGCCCCAGTAGGTCGAGGGCCAGAACTGCGGCCCTTCCGCCATCCTGGCGGTGTCGCCGAAGGCGTCCATGTGCACGAAGGTGCACGCCTCCATCAACCGGGGGCCGACCTCGGTGAACACCGGACCGGTGGCGTGGGCGACGATCGACTCGTAGGAGTCGTAGCCCTCCACCAGCCGGGCCTGCCCGGAAGCCTCGTCGAGGAACCAGTCGTAGTAGAGCGTGCCGGGCTCGTCACTGCTGACGGCACTGCACGCGGCTGCGACCTCTTTGAACGTCTCCACGTCGTGCACCTGCATCTGGAGCACACAGCGGATGGCGGCGGACTGCTTCACGGTTGGTCCTCAGTTCTCGGTGGGTCGGGCGAGCCGGCCGGTCAGTCGGCGGAGCCGGTGAGCCGGTCGATCATCGGACGTAGCAGGAACGTGTACGTGTCGGCGATCGCCGGCTCCCGGTGGCCGGCCGCCTGGAGGGCGATCCGCTCCGGGTCGAGGGCCACGGCGTAGAACGCGTCGCGTGACGGGAACACGTTGAACCGCACCTGGTCCCACCCGCGCCCGTCGCCGACCACCGTGCCCTCCACCTCGAGCCATGCCCCGATCCGCGCGCCGTGGGGGAGGGCCACCCTGCCCGCCGCACCCTCATAGAGCTCCATGTCCTCGGACACCCGCCCCTCGAGGTAGCGCAGCACGTGCAGGACGACGACCGGCCCGTCGTCCGGTGTCGACGGGTGCGGGACCTGGTCGAGGTCGGGCGCATCGGCGGGCAGTCCGGGCTCCTCGGCGGACACGCAGCAGATCACGAACGTGGAGGCCATGCCGGCGTCCTTGTGCTCGTGGAGCTCGACGTACTCCGGAAGTTCCTGCATGTCGAGGAAGGACGTGCGGCTCGGGTACCGGACCACCGCGATGCGGTCCCACTCCTGGTCGTCGCCGACCAGCTGCTCCCCGACGTCGGCCAGGAAGACCAACTCGGCGCCGACCGTCCGGAACGGGCCGAACGGTGCATAGCGGTCGTCGGCCTCCCGACCCGTCAGGTCGGTCTCCCGGCCGTCGGCGTAGACGGCGCGGTCCCGGTAGCGCATGAGGTTGACCATCCACACCGGACCGTCGTCCTCGGGCGCAACGGTGGCGAGCCGACCGGCGTACTCGCGGTCGATGGTCCCGTAGGACAGGGAGGGGAGCTGGTCGGGGTCCATGCGGTCGTCCTCTGCGTGGTGATGGCCGGGCACGCGGCCGATGTTGTCAGTGCACCTGTCACTATAGTGACGGGAGCAGCACCCGGCCGAGTCGTCGGCTGGACGAGAGGACGGACGATGGTCGACGCGGTACGCACCCCGGACGAGCGGTTCGATGCGCTCGACTGGCCCTTCGAGCCCAGGTACCTGACGCACCCGGACGGCCTGCGCCAGCACTATGTCGACGAGCGGCCGGTGGGGAAGGCGCGGGGCACGTTCCTGCTCCTCCACGGCGAGCCGACCTGGGCCTACCTCTACCTCGACTGGATCACCCCGTTGGTGGACGCCGGCTACCGGGTCGTGGTCCCCGACCACATCGGTTTCGGACGCTCGGACAAGCCGGTGGACGACGACTGGTACACCATCGCCCGGCATCGGGCGGTCCTCGACCACCTGGTGCGCTCGCTCGACCTGGTCGACATCCACCTGGTGGTGCAGGACTGGGCCGGGCCGATCGGTCTGTGCACCGCCGACGCCGATCTCGGACGCTACCGCCGGGTCTTCATCCTGAACACCTGGCTCCACGACGACTCCTTCGAGTACTCCGAGGGCGTCCGCAACTGGCGTGCGGCCGCCGTGGACCCCGCTCTGCTCGGCGGCGATATGCCGACCGGCAACATCGTTGCCGGCACCCTCCGGCGACCGGGCCACGACCTGGTCACGGTGGCCGCCGCGTTCGATGCTCCCTTCACCGGGGTCGAGTCGAAGGCCGGTGCCCGTCGGTTCCCCTACTGCATCCCGTTCGCGGAGCCCGAACTGGGTGACGCCGTGCTGCAGGCCGAGGTGCGTGCCCATCTGCGCACCTGGCCGATCCCGGTCCACGTCGTGTTCGGCGACGCCGACCCGGTGTTCCCGTTCGAATCGGGCGAGCGCTGGGCGGCCGAGATCGAGGGCGCCACGTTGGACCGCATCGACGGGGCCGGCCACTTCCTGCAGATCGACGCCCCGGGCGACGTCCTGGCCGCCGTGTTCGAACGTCTCGAGGGCTGACCGGCCACTGCGGGCCGCCGCTAGTGTTCCGGTAGGAGGGAGAGCCACCGTATGTCCACACCGGTCGAGATGACGCCGACCCGCAGCGGAACGGCGGACCGGGCCCCCTCCGGGCCCCCCAGCACCCTGCGGACGCCCTTCCACGTGCTGGCCAAGCCCACCGGGCCGATCTGCAACCTCGACTGCGAGTACTGCTTCTTCCTGTCGAAGGAGTCGCTCTACCCCGGCGACCGGTTCCGGATGGGTGACGACCTGCTCGAGACCTACCTCCGCCAGTACCTGGGCTCGCAGTCCGATGGTGAGGTGACCGTGGCCTGGCAGGGCGGCGAGCCGACCCTGATGGGCGTCGACTTCTTCCGGCGTGCCGTCGCCCTGGCGGAGCAGGTCGCCCGTCCCGGCCAACAACTCCAGCACACCATCCAGACCAACGGGACCCTCCTGACCGACGAGTGGTGCGAACTGCTCGCCCGTCACCACTTCCTGGTCGGCATCAGCATCGACGGGCCTCCCGAGCTCCATGACCGGTACCGCGTCGACAAGCGGGGAGCCCCCACGTCGGCCAAGGTCCTGCGGGGCCTCGGGCTCCTCCAGGCGCACGGCGTCGACGTCAACATCCTCTGCACGGTGCACGCCGCCAACCAGGACCATCCGCGCGAGGTCTACCGCTACTTCCGTGACGACCTGGGCATCAGCTTCATCCAGTTCATCCCGATCGTGGAGCGCGAGAACGAGACGGGCTTCCAGGAGGGGGACTCGGTGACCGACCGCTCGGTCGACCCGGTGGCGTGGGGGTCGTTCCTCACGTCGGTCTTCGACGAGTGGGTCGTCCGCGACATCGGGACCGTCTTCGTCCAGCTGTTCGACGCCTCCCTCGCGAGCTGGTGCGACCTGCCCTCGAGCCTCTGCATCTTCCGCGAGACGTGCGGTGACGCGGTCGCCCTCGAGCACAACGGTGACCTCTACTCGTGCGACCACTTCGTCGAGCCGGCCCACCTGCTGGGCAACATCACCACGACGACGATGGTGGAGCTGGTCACCTCACCGAAGCAGCGCGCCTTCGGGCAGGCCAAGGCCGACACGCTGCCCGGCATGTGCAGGACCTGCGAGGTCCGCTTCGCGTGCAACGGCGAATGCCCCCGTAACCGCTTCACCACCACGCCGGACGGCGAGTACGGGCTCAACTACCTCTGTGCGGGATACAAGGCGTTCTTCACGCACGTCGACGGACCGATGCGACTGATGGCCCAACTCCTGCGGAACGGTCGGTATGCGGACGAGATCCGGGACGTGTTCGCGTCGGCCGGGCGCAACGACCCGTGCCCGTGCGGCAGTGGCCGGAAGGCGAAGGCCTGCCACCAACGGTGACGGCCCGGTCGGTCAGTCGGTGGTCGACGCGGGACGTTCGTCGGACGTGCCCGACGGCGTTGCCGGCGCGACCGATCCGTCCTGGCCGGGGTCGGAGGGAGCCGTCACGTCGGCCGCGGTCCCGCGGCGGTCGAGCAGCGCCCTGACGCCGTAGGCGACCCCGGCCCCGACGAGTCCCACGAGTGCCACGACGACCAGCCTCCGGACGAGTCGCCGGATCCGGCGGCTCGTCCGCTGGGTCCGGTCTGCCACGTCCAGCGCGTGCTGGGCGGTGTCGAGCACGTGTCGGAGGGTGGTCAGCTCGAGGTCTGCCTCGTCCAGGAATTCGGCGACGGTCATGCTCCACCGTACCGGGCGGCCAGGTCGCGGAGCGTGGCCTCACAGCCATCGACGCAGTCGTTGATGACGTCAGCCACCGGGCGGCTGGCCGTGATGCGGCCCGCCACCTGGCCGGACAAGGCGATCCCGGCCTCGAGATCGCCTCCGAAGTAGAGGTCGCGGACGTTGCCGAACGACCCCATGGCATTGCGTTCGTGGTCGAATTCGAGGGCGGCCGTCCGTTCGGTGCGCAGTGCACGCAGTGCCGGGGACGAATGACTGTTGAGGAACACCGTGTCCGTCTCGGCGGCATCGATGATCGCCCGCTTCCAGTTCTCGTGGATCGGGGACTCCACGGTCGTGACCATCACCGTCCCCAGTTGGATGCCCTCGGCGCCGAGGGCGAGCGCCGCCGCCATGGTCGGGCCGTCGAGGAACCCACCGGCCGCGATCACGGGGAGGTCGAACGCTGCCGTCACCGCAGGGAGCAGCACCATGGTCGACACGGGCCGGGGGCTTTTGAACCCACCACCTTCACCTCCCTCGACGATCAGCCCGTCCACACCCGCCTCTACCGCCTTGGCGGCGGCGCGCAGGGTGGGGACCACATGGAACACGGTCAGGCCGGCGTCCTTCAGCTGGGCCGTGTACCGGGTCGGACTGCCGGCCGACGTGGTGACGAATCGGACCCCCTGGGAGATGACGAAGTCGACGATGACGGTGGGATCGGCCACGAACGCCTGAGCGATGTTGACGCCGAAGGGGCGGTCGGTCAGATCCTTCATCTTGGCGATCTCGTCACGGATGGCGTCGAACTCGCCCGAGGACGTCTCGATGATGCCCATCGCCCCGGCGTTGGACACCGCCGATGCCAGCGGGGATCGGGCGATCCATCCCATGGGGGCCTGGACGATCGGCACCTCGACGCCGAGGAGCTCGGTCACGCGATTGGTGAGCATCTGGGCATCCTTGCACGGGTCCCTCCGGCGGCCGCCGCCGGAGGGACGGCTGGCGGGAGGTGTCTCAGGTCGTCGTCTGCTCCGACGCGGGTCCGTCCCCGATGGCGGCCGACACCGTGCGTTCCTGGACGCTGCGGCTGGCGACCCCGAAGATGAGACGCACCACGATGGCGATCACGGCGAGGTCGGCCAGCATCTGCACCGTCGTCACCAGTCGGGCCAGGTCGGTGTGCGGGGTGATGTCGCCGAAGCCGACGGTGGAGAACACCGTGACCGTGAAGTAGAGCGCCGTCATGTGGGTCATCGCGCCGCCGACGAAGGTGTGTGGGTCCGTGTTGGACAGGTTCAGGTAGATCCAGGAGAAGAAGACGAGGAAGAGCGGGATCACGATCGCCATCGCCACGCCGGCGCGCAGCATGGGGTGCTTGGCCCGGGTGATCCCGCGGACCTCGAAGATCAGCACGGCGATGAAGACGGCAGCGGCCACACCCAGGCGGGCCATCACGCCGACGTCCCGGAGGAGGCTGTGGCCGTTGCGCAGGTGGCCGATCGGCACCAGGAAGTACACGGCGAGCAGGACGCCCGTGCTGAGCGATGCTCGCAGGACGGTCGCCAGGAGTTCCCGGTGCTCGACCTCGCCGATGCCGATGATGGATGACGTGGCCACGCAGCAAGACTGTCAGGCCACGGGTCGGCGGGGACGGACCCACCGGTGTCGCGTGGGTGCCACCGGTACCTCGGCTCAGCCGCGGGTCGGGTCGGAGAGGTAGGCCACCAGGCGGTCCCGACGCCTGGCCACGAGGTGGAGCGAGACCCGCTGCCCGAAGTGGGCGGCACCCAGGGCGATCACACAGGCCAGGGCGATACCGAGGCCGAGATCGTTGTCGGGCAGCTTCGAGTTCAGCCCCTTGGGTGACGTGAGGCCCCAGATGAGCAGGGTGGGCGCCAGGAACAGGATGGTCAACACGGGGACCACGGCGTAGGGGAGCAGGACCAGAGTCGCCCAGCGTCCCAGCATCGGCCACCACCGGCGTCGGTGCTCCCACCGGTAGCGGATCGGGATCGGGTGGTAGGGGAACAGCACCCCCAGCCACGCGGACACGCCGAGGACGCCGAACGGGATGATGCCGATGGCCACCGCGGAGTAGACGACGACGATCCGGTCTGGTGCGCCGATGCCGTCGATGAACGCGATCAACAGGCATACCGGGGCCACGATCAGCCAGAGCAGGAAGCGGCGGGCCAGCAGGATCCGGTGGAGTACGCCGGGTTGGTCGATGGCGGCCAGCGTCCGCACGGTGTCGCATGCGAGCACGTTGGTGGCGGGCACGTCGGAGTACATCCAGCTCGACAGGACGAAGGCGAAGGCGAGGCTCCCGTGGAGCTCGAAGAGCTGGTCCCGGAGCGACGTCGGCAGGAAGAACCACGCCGAGCTCATCAGCGCGGCGTTGACGGCCACCGTCAGCAGTGTCTCGAACGGGGGTCTCGTGATCCGGCGGAGCTCCAACCCCAGCGCCTGGGGAACGGAGGCCGGCAGACGGGGTTCGGTCATCGGCCCATCGACCGAGGCGGCGTCGGAGGGGGCGGACGACATCGGTAGGAGGCTACACACGACCCGGTGGCCGACGGAGGGAGGCGGTTCTCGCCGAAGGGAGGCCGGGGCCGGTGGCGCCCGGGGAGGCCCGACGCGAAGATGCGTGCGTGGAGAGCCGACGGGTAGGGAGGGGGCCGGGATGAGCGACGGTCGGGAGTTCTTCGAGGGTGTCGGCCGGATCGCCTACGCGGGACCGGACTCGGACGACCCGCTCACGTTCCGCTGGTACGACGCCGACCGGATCGTGGCCGGGCGCAGGATGGAGGACCACCTGCGCCTGGCCGTCTGCTACTGGCACAGTTTCGTGTGGGCGGGGTCCGACGTCTTCGGCGAGGGGACGCTCGACCGACCGTGGTCGGTCCCGGGTGTCGACCCGATGGATGCCGCCCGGGAGAAGATGGGCGCCGCCTTCGAGTTCGTAGCCAAGCTCGGTGCGCCGTTCTTCTGCTTCCACGACCGGGACATCGCCCCCGAGGGCGCGACACCGGCCGAGACGGCCGCCCGTCTCGACGCCATGGTCGATCTGGCCGCCGGCCACATGGAGCGGACCGGGGTCCGCCTGCTCTGGGGCACGGCCAACCTCTTCTCCCATCCGCGCTACGCAGCGGGCGCGGCCACCAACCCCGATCCCGAGGTCTTCGCCGTGGCCGCGGCCCAGGTGTGCCACGCGCTCGAGGCCACCCATGCCCTGGGCGGGGCGAACTACGTGCTGTGGGGAGGCCGGGAGGGCTACGAGACACTGCTCAACACCGACCTCGGGCGCGAGGAGGCCCAACTGGCCCGGTTCCTGCACCTGGTGGTCGAGCACAAGCACCGCATCGGCTTCGAGGGGACGATCCTGATCGAACCCAAGCCGGCCGAGCCGGCCAAGCACCAGTACGACCACGATGCCGCCTCCGTGGTCGGCTTCCTCGCCCGTCACGGCCTGACGGACCAGGTCCGGCTCAACCTGGAGGCCAACCACGCCACCCTGGCCGGCCACAGCTTCCACCACGAGGTGGCGACCGCCCTGGCCGCCGGTGCCTTCGGCTCGATCGACGCCAACCGCGGTGACCCGCAGAACGGTTGGGACACGGACCAGTTTCCCAACTCGGTCGAGGAGTGCACACTCGTCCTCTACGAGATCCTGGCTGCGGGTGGCTTCACCACCGGGGGAATCAACTTCGACACCAAACTCCGACGCCAGTCGGTGGCGCGGGACGATCTGTTCCACGGGCATATCGGGGCGATGGACACCATGGCCCGATCGCTCCTGGCGGCGACGTCACTCCTCGAGGCCGGTGACCTGTCCCGATTCCGGTCCGAGCGCTACGCCGGGTGGGACGGCCGGCTCGGCCGGACCGTGTCGGACGGGTCCGCGACACTGGCCTGGCTGCGCGACGAGGTCATCGCCGGGGGGCTCGACCCGGCGCCCGCGTCGGGTCGCCAGGAGCTCCTCGAGCAGATCGTCAACCGCCACGTGGAACGGGCCCGGTGACCGCGGTCGACCCCGTGGCCGGCAGCCTGTTCGCCGAGGCCGCCGCTCGTGTGCGGGCCGGTGCCGATCATCATGACGAGGCCCGTGCACTCGTCGACGCCATGACGCTCGACGAGCAGCTGTGGTGTCTCGACGGCGATCTCGACTTCTGGGACGGCGTCATCGACATGGTGGCCGGGGGCTACCACGCCCACACCTGGCCCGCCGCGGCCGTGGGCCGGCTCGGCATCCCGGGCATCGCCTTCGCGGACGGACCGCGTGGCTGTGTGATCGGCTCTGCCACCTGCTTCCCGGTGTCGATGGCCCGAGGGGCGACCTTCGACCCCGGGCTCGAGGAACGGATCGGCCGGGCCATCGGCGTGGAGTTGCGTGCCGTGGGTGCCACCTCCACCGGGGCCGTGTGCATGAATCTCCTCCGCCACCCGGGCTGGGGTCGGGCGCAGGAGACCTACGGCGAGGACCCACACCACGTGGGGGCCATGGCGGCCGCCCTGACGCGGGGCCTCCAGGAGCACGTCATGGCCTGCATGAAGCACTTCGCCTGCAACTCGATGGAGGAGGCTCGCTTCCGTGTGGACGTCACGGTCGACGAACGGGCGCTCCACGAGGTCTACCTCCCACACTTCCGCACCGTGGCGGCCGAGGGGGTGGCCTCGGTCATGTCCGCCTACAACTCGGTCAACGGCGACTGGTGCGGGCAGAACTCGGTCCTGCTGACCGACATCCTGCGCCACGAGTGGGGATGGGACGGCTTCGTGACGTCCGACTTCATCGCTGGGCTGCGCGACCCGGTCCTGTCGGTCACGGCGGGCCTCGAGATCGAGATGCCGTTCCGCCAACAGCGGGCCCAGCACCTGCCGGCCGCCGTGGCCGACGGTCGCCTGGACCGGGCCGACGTGGCCGCCAGGGTCGAGGCGACGGTGGCCACGCTCCTCCGGTTCGCCCACGTCGTCGACCGTGCACCCGATCGCACGGTCCTGGCCTCGCCGGACCACCGCGCCCTGGCCCGTCAGGCGGCGGGCGCATCGATGGTGCTGCTCCGCAACGAGGACCGTCTGCTCCCGGCCCCGGCCGACCTCCGCACGGTGGCGGTCCTCGGACGGTTGGCCGCGGTGCCCAACCTCGGTGACGGTGGGTCCAGCGACGTCCATCCGCCGGAGGTGTCGACACTCCTCGACGGCATCCGTGCCGCGTTCCCTGCGGCCGACGTCATCCACGACCCCTCCGACGCGCTGGTGGCGGAGGGTGCCGACCTGTGCGTCGTGGTGATCGGCTGCACCCGGAACGACGAGGGCGAGTTCATCGACCTGGGAACGAGCGAGGACACGGCTGCGATGTTCCCGCCGCCGCCCGTTGCCGACCCGGTCGTGACGGTGGGCTCCCAGGCACCGCTCGGGCAGGAGGCACCGCTCGGGCAGGAGGCACCGGTCGACTCGGATCCGCCGGTGTCCGAGGACCCACCAGCGGAGTCGTTCTCGCCGGGGGGCGACCGGCGCTCCCTTCGCCTGAGCAGCGATGACGAGGGGCTGGTGGACGCGGCGGTGGCCGCCAACCCCCGCACCGTGGTGGCGGTCATGGGCGGTTCGGCGGTCGTCATGCCCTGGCTCGACCGGGTCCCGGCCACGGTCCTCGTCTGGTATCCGGGCATGGAAGGCGGACGCGCCTTCGGCGACGTGCTGACGGGCGTCGTCGAGCCGGGCGGCCGGCTGCCGTTCGCCCTGCCCTCCGACCAGGCCCAGCTCGTCCCCTTCGATCCCGACGCCGACTCGGTGGTCTACGACCTCTTCCACGGCCAGTGGAAGTTGGACCGCGACGGGGTGGCTCCGCACCGCCCCTTCGGTGCCGGCCTCGGCTACACGACGTGGGACGTCGACGGTGCCTCGGTCGGGGTCGTCGTCGACCCGTCGGGTGCCACGACCGGTCGGGTGACGGTGGACGTCGCCAACACCGGCACGCGGGCCGGCTCCACGGTGGTGTTCTGCTTCGCCGGGCTGCCGGGCTCGTCCGTCGAGCGCCCACCCCGACGGCTGGTGGCCTTCGACCGGGTGGTGCTCGACTCCGGGGCACGTGAGCAGGTGCAGCTCCCGTTCGACTTGGCCGACCTGGCCGTGCGCCGGGACGGCGGTTGGTTCCAGGAGCCCGGGACCTACGAGCTGACCGTCGGAACCGATGCCGGCCCCGCGGTCGCCTCGATCACGGTCGACCTGCCGGACGCCCACTGAGCGTGCGACTCGTCCTGGGGGTGGACAGCTCCACCCAGTCCACCAAGGTGGAGGTCCGGGACGCCGATGACGGCACCCTGGTGGGCTCGGGCCGTGCCCCCCACCCCGCCGTCCACCCGCCCCGGTCCGAGCAGGACCCCGAGGCATGGTGGGAGGCCCTCCAACTGGCCGCCGCCGAGGCCACGGCCGATGGTGCCCACCAGGTGGACGCCGTGTCGGTGGCCGGCCAGCAGCACGGGATGGTCGTCCTCGACGGCGACGGGCACGTGCTGCGCCCCGCCAAGTTGTGGAACGACACCGAGTCGGCGGCCGAGGCCGAGCACATGGTGGCGCAGCTGGGCGCAGCCGCCTGGGCGAGCCGGACGGGCTCGGTGCCGGTGGCCGCCTTCACCGTCACCAAGCTGGCGTGGCTGGTCCACCACGAGCCGGAGGTGGCCCGGGCCGTCCGGTCGGTGCTGTTGCCCCACGACTACCTGACGTACCGGTTGACCGGCCGACGGGTGACCGACCGCGGCGACGCGTCGGGGACCGGGTACTTCGATCCGGCTTCCGGGTCGTGGCTGTGTGACCTGCTCGACGACGTGGTCGGGCCGGCCGACTGGGCGGACCGGCTCCCGCAGGTGCTCGGACCGATGGAGTCTGCGGGGCCGCCGAGCCGGGACGGGACGGCGGGACTCGACATCGGTTCGTTCGACCTGGTCGGCCCCGGCACCGGCGACAACATGGCGGCGGCACTCGCCATCGGGTTGACCCCCGGGCAGGCCTGCCTGTCACTCGGCACGTCGGGAACCGTCTACGCACGGAGTGACCGGCCGGTGACCGACCCGACCGGAACGGTCGCCGGATTCGCCGACGCCACCGGCGGCTTCCTGCCGCTGGCCTGCACCCTCAACGCCACTCGGGTCACCGGTGCGATCGCCGGGCTCCTCGGCGTCACTCCTGCCGGTCTCGACGAGCTGGCGGTGGCGGCTCCGACCGGGAGCTCGGGTCTCACCCTCCTGCCGTACTTCGACGGTGAGCGGACCCCGGACCGGCCGTCGGCCACGGGCACCCTGGCCGGCCTGCGTACCGGGGTCACCCGGGAGGGACTGGCCGTCGCCGCCTTCGAGGGCGTCGTGTGCGGACTGCTCGACGCCCTCGACGTGCTGGCCGACCTGGTGCCGGTGGACCAGGGACCCCTCCTGCTCGTCGGCGGAGGTGCTCGTGCCGCTGCCTACCGGCGGGCGGTGGCCGACCTGTCGGGTCGGACGGTCTGGGTGCCCGACCTGGAGGAGGCCGTCGCCACCGGCGCGTGCGTCCAGGCGGCCGCCACCCTGGACGGCCGCCATCCCGACGACGTGCGCGCCAGCTGGGGTTCCGGTGGCGGCGTCCTGGTGGCACCCGACCCGCGGGTCGATGCCGCCGCGGTCCGGCAGGAGTATGCCGCGCTGCGAGGCTGACGCCGGGTCGGCGGACGGACCCGGTCACCCACTACGTCCCGCCACATCCCACCGCTGCGTTGGATGCTGAGCCGGACGCCACCGCCCGGAGGCCCGTCGGTAAGGTGCGTGGATGCCCCGTGTCGTGGTCGCGCCGGACAAGTTCCGCGACACGGCGACGGCCGGGGAGGCCGCTGCCGCTATGGCGGGTGCGGCCGAGTCCCTCGAGTGGGAAGTCACCCGGCTGCCGCTGTCTGACGGAGGCGAGGGCCTGCTCGAGGCGTGTGCCGCCATCTGTCCGCAGGAGGTCGAGACCGTCGTCACGGGTCCTGACGGATCTGCCGTGGCGGCACGTTGGCGCCTGGGCGATCGGATGGCGGTGGTGGAGTCGGCCCTTGCCTCGGGACTCGCACTCGCCGGTGGTTCCGAGGCCAATGATCCGATGGCCGCGACATCGCGGGGGACGGGTGAGCTCCTGGTGGCGGCGGCCTCCCGGGTGGGGCCGGGAGGAACCGTCATCGTCGGTCTCGGCGGATCGGCCACCACCGACGGCGGGCTCGGTGCCCTGGAGGCCGTCGGGTCCGCCGGTGGCCTGGCGGACGTGCGGCTGGTCGGTGCGTGCGATGTGGCCGTCCCGTTCATGGACGCCGCCCGACTGTTCGCACCGCAGAAGGGGGCGGACCACGGACAGGTGACGGCGCTGACCGCTCGGCTCGGACGGTTGGCCGGGCGCTACGTCGCCGAGTACGGGGTGGACGTATCGGACCTGCCCGGTGCCGGCGCCGCCGGAGGCCTGGGTGGGGCACTGGCCGTGCTGGGTGGCGAGCTCCGCTCCGGCTACTCCCTGGTGTGCGACCTCGTCGGTCTTCCCGCCGCACTGGACACGGCCGACCGGGTCGTGACCGGCGAAGGTGCGCTCGACGCGACCTCGTTCGTCGGAAAGGTGGTGGGCGGTGTCGTCGGCGACGCGCGCGCCCGTGGCATCGCGACCCTGGTGGTGGCTGGGCGCTGCAGCGTCGAAGGCGCGACCAGGGCGCTCCGGGCCGGATGCGACGTGGTGTCGCTCAGCGACCAGTTCGGACCCGACCGGGCGATGACCGTGACCGGGACCCTCCTGGCCACGGTGGTCGCTGACTGGCTGGGGCCGTCTGGTCACCCTCCGTGACCGTCCCGGTCGCCGAATCAGGGCAGCGGTGGGGGAGCAGGTGGGGGAGCAGGCGGGGGAGCAGGCGGCGCCCGTCCCGGGCTGCCGCCGCCGCCCGCTGTCGCCCGGTGGCCGGTCGGACAGTGCTGCTACCATCAGGTGCGCAATGAGAAGTCCCCGGGCGGGGAAGCCGGTCGAATTCCGGCGCTGGTCCGCAACCGTAGGCGGCACGCGACCACGAGGGTCGTTGCCGTGAGCCGGGATGCCGCCCTGGATCTTTTGGAGTCCCGACCGTCGAGAACAGCGGCACGGACTCGGTCATCGGGGAGTGGACCCTCCGGTGTTCCCGGGTCTGGCCCGGAAGCGAAGAGGTCCGATGTCCATCATCAGGCGCCGCACCACGGCAGCCATCGATGGAGAGCAAACCCGGTCCACCCGGAACGGTCGCGTCTGGCGTCGAATCGGACGGGGCACCCTGGTGGTGGCCGCGGGTACCGCCGCCCTCGCACTCGCCGGACCGTTCGCCCTCCGCCCCTTCGTCGACGCCGCACATGCCGCCGGGACCGCCGGCGAGGTCCCGGTGGCCTTCGTGCTCGACTTCGGTGGTTCGGCCAAGAGCCAGGTCGTCGGCTGTGTGACCGTCCCGTCGAGCGACAACCGGTACTACGCGCTGTCCGCCTTCCTGCAGGAGCAGGGCCTCGCCCAACCGACGTACGCCAACAGCGGCCTGCTGTGCTCGATCAACGGCATCCCGTCGAGTGGATGCGGCCAGACCGTCGCCGGCGGTTACATCTACTGGTCGTACTGGACCGGAGGTTCCGGTGGCTGGACCTATGCCCAGACCGGGGCGAGCGGCCTGGTTGGTACCGACGACGTCGAGGGCTGGCGGTTCCAGAACCCGGGGTCCGCCAATCCGAGCGATCCGCCGCCTCGCACGGCACCCCGCTACGACTCGATCTGCGGCTCGACCCCCTCCACGACGGCTCCGTCCGGTGGCGGCTCGCCCGGCCACGAGACGGGCGCGCACCACGCCCATGGCGACCATGGGGTGAAGGCCGGGGTGGCCGGTGCCGGTGGTGCCGCCGGGACGGCCGGTGCGGCCAAGCCGGACACGACCACCACGTCGTCCCCGACGACCACCACGTCGACGTACCCGTCCGACACCTCGACGTCGCTGCCGAGCGTCAGCGTCCCGGCCGATCCCGAGGTCGGCCTGGCCAACGCCAAGCACGCGACCTCGGGTAGCTCGGGTCCCGGTCCCGACCCGCTGATCATCGGCGGCCTGCTCATCGCCGCACTCGCCATCGCCGGCTACACCCGGTGGCGCAAGCGTCCCCGCACCCCGTGAGGGCCGTGCCCCGGTGAGCCGGCCGGTCCTCGCCGGTCCCGGACGGCGGGGCCTGCATCCCGGCGCGTGGTGGCTGTGGGCGGCCTGCATGGCCGGCGCCGCCTCCCGGACGACCAACCCGATCCTGCTGGTGCTGATCGGCGCCGTCGTCCTCTACGTGGCGGCCGCCCGTCGGACCGATGCACCGTGGTCGCGCTCGATCGTGGTCTTCCTGCGACTCGGGCTCGTCGTGATCCTGATCCGGGTGGTGCTGGTGATCGTGTTCGGCAACCGCCTGCCCGGGCACACGTTGTTCACCCTTCCCCAGGTACCCCTGCCGTCGTGGGCGGCGGGTGTCAGCATCGGCGGCCCGGTGACGGCCGAGGCCGTGCTGGCCGCTGTCGTGCAGGGGCTACGCCTGGCCGTCGTGTTGGTCTGCTTCGGGGCAGCGAACTCACTGGCCAGCCCGTACCGGCTCCTCCGTTGCCTGCCCGCCGTGCTCTACGAGGCAGGTGTGGCCATCACCGTGTCGCTCTCCTTCGCGCCCGAGCTCGTGATGGCCATCACCGACGTCCGTGCCGCCCGCCGGCTGCGCGGGCGCCCGACCCGGGGGCTGGCCGGCCTGCGCGGTACGGCGGTGCCCGTCCTGGAGCGTGCGCTCGACCGGTCGCTCCAACTGGCGTCGTCCATGGACGCCCGTGGCTACGGTCGGCGGGTACCGGTCGCCCGGGGCGCACGACGGACGGCGACTGCGGCGACGGCCTGTGGACTCCTCCTCGTGGTCGCCGGCGTCTACGGCGTCCTGGTGGCGGGCTCGCTGCCCGGCGGCGGCATCCCGTTCGTGGCCGTGGGCGCCGTACTGGTGGGAGCGGGGCTGGCTGTCGGCGGACGCCGGACCAACCGGACCCGGTACCGGCCGGACCCGTGGCTCCTGCCCGAGTGGCTGGTCTCGGGTTCGGGGATCGTGGCGCTCGGCACCCTGGTGGTCGCCGGCGTCCTCGGGGTGCCGGGACTCCAGTACGTGCTGTCGCCCTTGCGGTTGCCGACCCTTCCCGTGGTGGCGGCCGTCGGGATCCTGGTCGGCCTGGTGCCGGCCTGGGCGGCCCCGGTCGAACGCACGTCGTCGGCCCGTGGAGGGCCGACCTCCCGCCCGGTGGCGGGAACGGCCCCGGACACCGGCGCGGGCCCTGCACCGGATGATGCCGTGTCGACGGTCGGCCTGCCCAGGGGGAACGGCGCGTGATCCGGTTCAACGACGTGACGTTCACCTACGACGGTGCCGACCGCCCCACGCTCGACCGGGTAGATCTGGTGGTGGGGGAGGGCGAGCTGTGCGTAGCGGTCGGGCCGACCGGGTCGGGCAAGACCACCTTGCTGCGCGCCGTCAACGGACTGGTGCCCCACTTCACCGGTGGCCGCCTCTCCGGTGACGTCTTGGTCGATGGCCGCTCCACCCGGGACTTCCCACCCCGGGAACTCGCCGACGTGGTCGGCATGGTGGGACAGAACCCGGCCGCCAGCTTCGTGACCGACGTGGTCGAGGACGAGCTGGCGTACACCATGGAGAACCTGGGCCTGGACCCGGCGGTCATGCGTCGCCGCGTGGAGGACGCACTCGACCTGCTCGGTCTCCACGACCTCCGCTACCGTCCCCTCGCCACGCTCTCCGGCGGTCAGCAGCAGCGGGTGGCGATCGGCGCCGTCCTCACCGCCTCGCCCCGGGTGCTGGTCCTCGACGAGCCGACCTCCGCCCTCGACCCGGCCGCGGCCGAGGAGGTGCTGGCATCGCTCACTCGGCTCGTCCACGACCTCGGCCTCACCGTCCTCCTGGCGGAGCACCGCCTGGAGCGGGTGCTGCCCTTTGCCGACACGGTGGTACTGGTGCCCGGCCGGGGCGAGCCGTTGTCCGTCGGGAGCGCCGCCGACATCATGGTGGACTCCCCGGTGGCACCACCGCTGGTCGAGCTCGGCCGGTTGGCCGGATGGCACCCGCTGCCCCTGTCGGTCCGGGACGCACGCCGCCTGGTCGCCCCGTTGCGGGAGCGTCTGGCCGGCAGCGAACCGCCGAAGGCGGAGCCTCGGGCGGGGGGCCCGGCGGTGGCGCGTCTCGACCGGGTGACCGTGCGCTTCGGCGATCTCGTCGCCCTCGACGCCTGCGAGCTGGAGGTCCGTGCGGGTGAGGTCGTCGCCGTCATGGGACGGAACGGATCCGGCAAGTCGACCCTGCTCGGTCAGCTGGCCGGTGTGCGCGCCCCGAACTCGGGCCGGGTCGACGTGGCCGGTGCCGACCCCACCGCCCTCGCCCCCCGGGACCTCGTGGCCCGCGTGGGCCTCGTCCCCCAGGACGCCGGCCTGCTCCTCTATGGCGACTCGGTGGCCGCCGAGTGTGTCGGCGCCGACCGGGACACGGGGTTGGTCCCCGGCGCGACCGCCGCCGTGCTCGACCGCATCCTGCCGGGGCTCCCCACCGACCGGCACCCCCGGGACCTGTCCGAGGGGCAGCGGCTGGCCCTGGCCCTGGCCGTGGTACTCGCTCCGGCGCCACCGCTCCTCCTCCTCGACGAGCCGACCCGTGGACTCGACTATCCCGGCAAGGCGCGACTGGTGACCCTCCTGGAGGAGCTGGCCGCCGCCGGTCACGCCGTGGTGATGGCCACCCACGACGTCGAACTGGTGGCCCGGGTGGCCACCCGGGCCGTCGTGCTTGCGGAGGGCGAGGTCGTGGCCGACGGCCCCGCCCGGGACGTGGTCTGCCACTCACCGGTCTTCGCCCCCCAGGTGGCCAAGGTGCTGGCACCCGACCCGTGGCTGACGGTGGACGAGGTCCGCGACGCACTCGAGGTGGAGGCGGTCCGTGGCTGACGTGCGCCGCTCGACCGCGGTGGTCCGGCTCCACTCCCGGTCCTCGCTGCTCCTTGCCGTCACCTCACTGGTCGGGTTCATCGGATTCACCTGGCCACTGTTCCTGCACGGGAACGCCGGCATCGCCCAGGCCCACTCGGCGGACGCCCCGTGGATCTTCATCGCCGTGCTGCCCCTGCTGCTCGCCGTGGTGCTGAGCGCGTTGGCGGAGGGCTCCCTCGACGCCAAGGCCATCGCCCTGTTGGGCATCCTGGCTGCGTGTGGGGCGGCGCTGCGGATCCCGAGCCCTGGCGTGGCCGGGTTCGAGCCGGTCTTCTTCCTGCTCATCCCCGCGGGACGGGTCATGGGACGGGGCTTCGGATTCGTGCTCGGCGTGCTGACCCTGGCGGTCTCGGCGCTCATCACGGGAGGGATGGGCCCGTGGCTGCCCTTCCAGATGTTCGGTGCCGGTTGGCTCGGTTTCGGCGCCGGGTGCCTGCCGCCGATCAGGGGCAAGGCCGAGGTCTGGCTCCTGGCCGGCTACGCGGCGGTCGCCTGCCTGCTCTACGGCACCCTCCTCAACATGTACTTCTGGCCGTTCGGCGCGGGCACGGCGACCAGCTTCTCCTTCGTGCCGGGTGCGGGTGCACTCCACAACCTGCACAGCTTCGTCATGTTCGACCTCACGACGTCATTGGGGTTCGACATCCCCCGGGCCGTCACCAACGGCGCCCTGGTGCTCCTGCTCGGCCGGCCGGTGCTGGCGGCGCTGCGGAGGGCCAGCCGTCGGGCGGCCTTCGACGCACCGGTCGTGCTCGAACCGAGCGGCGCGGCGGGAGCCGCCCGGACGGCGGCCGACCCACCGGCCCCCTGACCGGGCCCACCGGCACCCCACCTGACCTGCCCGGACGTGTCCCACGTGGGCCGGACGACCAGTCGGGCCCTACACTCACTGTCCACACCGGACAGAACCTGCCGGCCCGCGTACGTGGTGAACGAGGAGGCGACCGTGTCGCTCACACATGAGGAGGCACTGGCCCAGGTGACCGGGCCCGGCCAGCTGTTCGAGGTGGTCCCGGTGTCAGCCGGCGGACGTGACGTGCGGGTGTTCAAGAACGCCCCGGGCACCATGGGCCAGCTGTTCGCGGGCGCCCGCGGGGACCAGTCCGAGTTCCTGGTCTACGAGGACGAGCGCTGGACCTTCGACGAGACCATGCGCCACGTCGACGCCCTGGCCCACGCCCTGGTGAACCGGTACGGGATCACACGGGGTGACCGGGTGGGGATCGCCATGCGGAACCTGCCCGAATGGATCGTCTCGTTCGCCGCCATCCTGTCGGTCGGTGCCATCTCGGTCTCCCTCAACGCCTGGTGGACCGAGCCCGAGCTCGACTACGCCATCGAGGACTCCGGTCTGTCGCTGCTGATCGGTGACCCCGAGCGCATCGAGCGGGCCCATGCCCCCGCACACTCACGGGGGGTCCCGATGATCATCGTGCGCGGCGACCAGCTCGAGCCCAACGCCACCGGCGTGTCCCGCTACGACGAGGTGGTGACCCTCGGCGACCCGATGCCGGTGGTCGAGGTGGACCCCGAGGACGACGCCACCATCCTCTACACGTCGGGCACCACCGGGTTCCCCAAGGGCGCGGTCTCGACGCACCGTGCCGTCATCAACGGCCTCATGGGCTTCTGGTGCAACACCACCATCCAGACCGCCCGCAAGGGTGAGGACGCCCTGGGTACCGGCGGCGCCTACCCGCCGTGCTTCATCCTCATCGTGCCGCTGTTCCACGTCACGGGCTGCGTGCCGGTGATGCTCTCCTGCTTCGGCATGAAGTTCAAGCTCGTCATGATGCACCGGTGGGACCCCGACACCGCCCTGCGGCTGATCGAGTCCGAGCGCGTCACCACGTTCGTCGGGGTGCCCACCCAGAGCTGGGACATGCTGGAGAGCCCGTCGTTCGACAAGTACGACACCTCGTCACTGGCCAGCGTCGGCGGCGGCGGGGCCCCGGCGCCGGCCAAGCTGGTCGACCGGGTGGAGAAGGGGTTCACGCGCGGTCGACCGAACATCGGCTACGGCATGACCGAGACCAACGGCCTCGGGCCGGGCAACACCGGTGACGACTACGTCTCCCACCCGACGTCGACCGGTCGGGCACGCATGGCGATCATGGACATCGAGATCCGCGACGACCACGGCACCCCCGTGCCGGTCGGCACCCGCGGGGAGATCTGGATGAAGGGTCCCAACATCATCCGCTGCTACTGGAACAAGCCGGAGGCCACGGCCGACACGATCGTCGACGGCTGGCTCGGCTCCGGTGACCTCGGTCGTGTCGACGAGGAGGGCTTCCTCTACATCGAGGACCGCGCGAAGGACATGGTGCTCCGGGCCGGGGAGAACGTCTACTGCGCCGAGGTGGAGAGCGCCATCTACGAGCACGGCGACGTCTACGAGGCCGCCGTGTTCGGTGTGCCCCATGAGCGGCTGGGCGAGGAGGTGGCCTGCGTGATCCTGCGTCAACCCGGCTCCGACCTCGACGCCGATGCCCTGCGGGACTTCCTGGCAGAGTCGGTGGCCCCGTTCAAGGTGCCGAGTCGGATCGCCTTCGCCGACGAGCAGCTGCCGCGCAACGCCTCGGGCAAGATCCTGAAGCGCGCGCTGCGCGACGCCTACTTCGGCGACGGGTCCTGAGCGGCGCGCCTCAGCGCCGTCGGGCGGGAACGGGTACGCGGTCCAGGTCCTCCGCCGCCACCACGTCGGGGAACACGGCAGTCGCCTCGTCGAGCAGGACCCGGACGTCGGGGTAGCGCTGCGAGAAGTGCGTGATGACCAGCCGACGGGCCCCGGCATCGCGGGCCACCCGCCCGGCGTCGGCCGCCGTCAGGTGCCGGTAGCGACGGGCCAGGGCGTGGTCGGCGGAGGCGAAGGTGGCCTCGCACACCACTAGGTCGGCACCGGCGGCCAGGTCGACCGCCGCGTCGCACATGCCCGTGTCCATGACGAACGCCATCCGCTGGCCGGCGCGGGGGACACTCATGTCCTCGAGCCGCACCGTGCCCCCCGGCAGGTCGAGGACGCCGGCATCGGCCAGGATCCCGACCGCGGGACCGTGCACGCCGGCGGCGGCCAGGCGGTCCGGCAGCATCCGGATGCCGTCGGGCTCCACGACCCGCCACCCGAAGGTCTCCGGGTCGTGGTCGAGCCGGACCGCCTCGATGGTGAACGGGTCACCGGTCGACACCGGACCGTCGGCCTCCACGGGCACCGGGCGGACGTCGAGGTGGTCCTGGTAGGCCGAGGCGTGCCGCAATCTGTCGAAGTAGACCGCACCCGACGCCGGGAAGAGCACCTCGACGGGATGGGTGACCCGGTCGAGCGACAGCCGCTGGAGCACACCGGGGAGGCCGAGGCAGTGGTCGCCGTGGAAGTGCGTGATGCAGATGTGGTGGATGCCGGTGGGGGAGGCATCGGCCAGCAGCAGCTGGCGCTGGGTGCCTTCGCCCGGGTCAAACAGGACCGAGCGGTCGTCCCACCGCAGCAGGTAGCCGTTGTGATTGCGACGGCGGGTGGGCGTCTGGCTGGCGGAGCCCAGTACGACCAGCTCGCGTGACGGCATGCCCCCGTTCTATCCCGTGACTGACCGGTCGCGTCCCGGACGACCCGGGCACGGGCGGGCGTGGCAGTGTGGGCGGGTGAAGCGTCCCGTCCTCGTCCGACCGCGGTCGTCACGTCCCTCGGTCGGCGGGTCGCACGACGGTTCACTGGTGGTCCGGGTCCGCGAGCCCGCCACCGACGGGCGGGCCAACAGGGCGGTGGTCGAGGCGGTGGCCCAGGCGCTCGGGGTGGGCCGGGGTGCGGTCCGGATCGCCAGCGGCGCTTCCGCCCGTCGCAAGGTGGTGGAGGTCGACGGCGACGATGCCGCGCTGACCGCGGCATGGGACATGCTGGTGGTCGGGGGGTGAACGCCCGGTCCCGATTGCGGCGACGAGGTCAGAGGCGGGCGAACCTGGCCGCCTCACCAGCGAACCGCTCGGCCGACTCGGCGCTGACGGACGGCCGGGTGGCGGCCACGGCCGCCAGGATGTCCTCGGCGACGACGGCGGCGTCCCGGCCGTCGAGCGCCCGGTCGAACGCCAGCTGGGCCGCCCGTTGGGCCACCAGTGCGAAGTCGGCGGGGGTGAACCCGGGGGTGCGGACCGCCACCTCGTCGGGGTCACCAGCAGGGAGGAACTCGGCCGCCAGCTCGGCGCGTTCGGACTCGTCGGGAGCACCGACGGGGACGATGAGGTCGAACCGTCCCGGACGGAGCAGGGCCGGGTCGATGGCGGCGATGGAGTTGGTAGCCATCACCATCAGCCGGTCCGGGCGGGACTTGAACTGGGGGACCGCCTTCAGGAGTTCGTTGACCAACGGTTGGCTGTCGGGACGCTCGGACCGGTCCGACGCGATCTCGTCGGCCTCGTCGATGAAGGTGACCAGTCGGTCCACCCCGCCGAGCTCGGCCAGCGCGTCGCGCAGGGCGCGGGCACCCTCGACGCCCTGGCCGAGGAGTGACGGGTGCAGCTCCACGAACGCCCACGACAGGCGGGAGGCGATGGCCCGGGCGAACGAGGTCTTGCCCGTGCCGGGCGGTCCGAAGAGGAGGACGGCGGCGGGTGGCCGCAGCCCCAGCTGGTCGGCCAGCTCGGTGTGCGCCAGCGGGGCGACCACCCGGCGGTCGAGTAGCTCCTTGGCCTTCGAGAAGCCCATCATCGAGTCCCAGAGCCCGTCGCGGGGCACCAGCCCGCCGAACCGTTCGACGATGGCCAGCTCCTCGGGCACCATCGAGGCGTCACGGGCGTACAGGTGGAGGCCCTCGAGTCGGGTGAAGCCTTGATTGTCGAAGGCGTCCTCGCCGGCCTGGCCGGAATGGACCACGGCCAGGAGCCTGGAGGAACCCCGGTGGATGACCTCCTGGTCGAGTTGGCGGAGCAGCGCCGAGCCGATGCCGCGCCGACGCCACTCGGGGTGGAGGACGAAGGCGAGCACGTGGGCGTCGGGTCCGGCCACCCGGGCGACGACGGCACCGACGAGCTCGCCGGCGGACGACAGCGCCACCACCGCCGGCTGGTGCTCGTGCAGCGCCTCGACGACGTCGCTCCGGCTGTAGGCGGCGCCCGTCGCCGTCCCGGCCAGGTCGATGAGGCGCACCACTTCCTCGACGGGTGCGACCGGATCGCGGTCCCCCAGTGTCAGCACCCGCCAGGACTCGGTCATCCGCGTCACCCGTCTTCCGTGTGCCCACATGCTAGGACGTGGTGCGGCACCGTCCGGGCTGTCCGGTCGGTGGACACCGTGGTCGTGGCCCACCGGGCCGGTCAGGAGACATCGTGGGACAGTGGTCCAGAGCCGAGATCGACGAGGCATTCGACGAGTACCAGCGCCGGGCGGCGGCGTCGGGCGCCAGCGGCGACTGGCGACCGTGGACCGATCTGTTCACCGAGGACGCCGAGTACATCGAGCACCTCTACGGCAGGATGCAGGGCCGCGAGGCCATCCATGCGTGGATCCAGAAGACGATGTCGGAGTACCCCGGCAGTGAGATGCCCGAGTTCCCCATCGAGTGGTACACGATCGACGAGGACCGCGGCTGGGTGATCTGCCAGGTGTGGAACCGGATGCGGGATCCCGGTGACGGCAGCATCCATCAGGAGTACAACATCACGATCCTGAAGTACGCCGGCAACGGCCTCTGGTCCTCGGAGGAGGATGTCTACAACCCGATGCACTTCGGGACCATGCTGCAGAACTGGGAGGCCGCACGGGACGCGTCCGCCGCGTCCTGACGCATCGGTTGCCCACGCCGCGGGGCCGGGTGCGGCACTACGGTTGACGGCGTGGAGCGACGCAGACTCGGACGCACCGGCCACCTGTCCTCGGTGGCCATACTCGGCGGTGCCGCCTTCGGCCGCTCGGATCCCGAGACGACGGCCGCATCGTTCGCCGAGGCGCTCGCCGCAGGGGTCAACCACGTGGACGTGGCGCCCCAGTACGGGCGGGCCCAGGAGCTGCTCGGTCCACTGATCCCCGCGGTCCGCGACGAGCTGTTCGTGGCCTGCAAGACGCTGCGCCACGACCCGGACGGCGTGCGGGCCCAGCTCGAGGACTCGCTGTCCCTGCTGCACTGCGACTCGCTCGACCTCTACCAGCTGCACGCCGTCACCGACCTCGCCGAGCTCGACGCCCGGTCACGGGCCGTCGAGGCGATCCTGGCGGCACGTGACGAGGGCCTGACCCACTGGGTCGGCATCACCGGCCACGAGCACACCACGCCCGCCGCCCAGCTCGAGGCACTCCGGCGGTACGACCTCGACACCGTGATGTTCCCGGTCTATCCACGACTGTGGGCCGATCCGGACTACCGCCGTGATGCCGAGGATCTCCTGGCCTTCGCCGCGGAGCACGATGTCGGGGTCATGGCCATCAAGGCCGCCGCCGCCCGGCCGTGGGCGGGACGTCCGGCGACCGCCGACACCTGGTACGAACCGTGGACGGACGGCGCCGACGTGACCCGTGGGGTCCGATTCGCCCTGTCGACGCCGGGTGTCCACGCCTTCTGCACGCCCGGCGACACCCGTGTGCTGGCTGCGGCCCTGGCGTCAGCCACCGGGTACGTCCCGATGCACGCCGACGAACGGTCGGCCGCCGTCGCCGCCATGGCCGACGAGTCGTCGATCTACCCGATGACCCCGGCCTGATCCGGGTGGTCGACGCCCGGGAGGAGGACGCGGCCGTGGCGCCCGGCGAGGAGGTCCGCCTGGTCGCGCCGCTCCAGGGGACGGTGGTGCAGCTACCGGTGACGCTCGGTGGCGCGGTGTCGGTGGGAACCATCGTCGTCGTGCTCGAGTCGATGAAGATGGAGCACGTGGTCCGCAGTCCCGTGTCGGGCACGCTGACGTACCTCGACGTGGATGTGGGCGGACTCGTCGCCGACGGTACGCCGCTGGCCGTGGTCGAGGCCGGCGAGGTGGTCGACGACATCGCGGCATCCGTCGACGAGGTCGACCTCGACCACGTGCGGCCCGACCTCGCCGAGCTGTTCGCCCGCCGGGCTCTGCTGTTCGATGTGGGCCGGCCCGATGTGGTGGCCCGACGCCACGCCCAGGGTCGCCGCACCGCACGCGAGAACATCGACGACCTGGTCGATGACGGCAGCTTCACCGAATACGGCGGCCTCGCCATCGCCGCCCAGCGCCGCCGGCGGGACGTCGAGGAACTCATCGTGCGGACTCCGGCCGACGGCCTGGTGGGTGGCATGGCCCGGGTCAACGGCGACCGGTTCGACGATCAGCACGCCCGGTGCGCCGTCGCCTCCTACGACTACACGGTGCTGGCCGGGACTCAGGGGCAACAGAACCATCGCAAGAAGGACCGCCTGTTCGAACTGGTCGAGCGACTCCGGCTACCGGTGGTCCTCTTCGCTGAGGGGGGCGGCGGCCGACCGGGCGATACCGACTATGCCGTCATCACCGGCCTGGACACCGAGGCGTTCGCCCTGTTCGGACGACTGAGCGGACTCGTGCCCCTGGTGGGGGTCGCCTCGGGCCGCTGCTTCGCCGGCAACGCCGCACTGCTCGGCTGCTGCGACGTCATCATCGCCACCGAGGGCGCGTCGATCGGCATGGGTGGACCGGCGATGATCGAGGGTGGTGGTCTGGGCACCTACCTACCCGAGGAGATCGGACCCCTCGAGGTGCAGGTGGCTAACGGCGTGGTCGACCTGGTGGCGGCCGACGACGCCGGGGCGGTGGACCTCGCCCGCCGCTATCTCTCCTACTTCCAGGGCCCGGTGGCCGCCTGGGAGTGCGCCGACCAGCGACTGCTGCGATCGGCCGTGCCCGAACAACGACTGCGCGCCTACGACATCCGCTCCCTCATCGAGGTGCTGGCCGACACCGGTTCGGTGCTCGAGCTACGCCGGGGATTCGGGCCGGGCATGGTCACGGCACTGGCGCGCATCGAGGGACGGCCCGTCGGCATCCTGGCCAACGACCCGACCCACCTCGGAGGCGCCATCGACGCCGATGGCGCCGACAAGGCGGCCCGGTTCCTCCAGCTGTGCGACGCCCACGACCTCCCGGTGGTCTCCTTGTGCGACACGCCGGGGTTCATGGTCGGACCCGAAGCCGAGCGGACAGCCCAGGTCCGCCACGTCAGCCGGATGTTCGTCGTGGGCGCCAGTCTGACGGTGCCGTTGTGCACGATCGTCCTGCGCAAGGGCTACGGGCTCGGCGCCCAGGCCATGGCGGGCGGCAGCTTCCGGGCGCCGCTGTTCCTGGTGGCGTGGCCCAGCGGCGAGCTCGGTGGGATGGGACTCGAGGGCGCCGTCCGTCTCGGCTTCCGACGCGAGCTCGAGGCCGTCGAGGACCCCGTCGAGCGCGAGGAGTTGTTCGCCTCGATGGTGGAGCTCGCCTACGAGCACGGTAAGGCGCTCAACGTCGCCACCGCCTACGAGATCGACGACGTCATCGACCCGGCGGAGTCGCGCCGGCGGGTCGTCGAGGCGCTGCGGGCCTCGCCACCGCCTCCGGTCCGCACGGGCAAGAAGCGGAGCTGCGTCGACACCTGGTGACGCCCCTTCCGGACCATGGCGACCGAGGACGGCGCCCGGGTGCGCCGGGATCCCTCGTTCCGGTCACGAACCAAGTAGTCCGTCGCTGAAGCGCGCCACCGACGCCCACGCGGTCACGGCCTCGGGGACCTCCAGATTGATGAGCCCCTGGACGCCGTGGATGCCCCCCTGGACCACGTCGACCCGGGCGTCGGTGCCCGCGGCCCGGGCCGCACGCTCCAGTCGCTCGGCGTCGAGCCGGGTGACGTCGACCTCGCCGACCTGCAACAGGAGCGGGGGCAGACCCGACAGGGTGCCCCGGGACGGCGACGCGCGGGGATCCCACGGATCGCCACCCGGCCCCAGGTAGTCGCGGGCCCGGTTCCGAAGGAAGCCCTCGGAGATGAAGGGATCGCGCCCGGTCGCCCCCTCGGGCCCGTAGCCGAGGGTGTCGAGGTCGACCCAGCCGGACAGGGAGGCCACGCCGGCGGGTCCGGCAACGATCGAGTCCCGGGCCCATTGGGCGGTGGCGAGGGCCAGCCCCCCTCCGCACGAGTCGCCGACGAAGACGGTGCGCTCCGGGTCGAGGCCGTCATCGACCAGACCGGCGTAGGCGGTCGTGCAGTCGTCGAGTGGTGCCGGGAACCGGTGCTCGGGGGCCAGGCGGTAGTCGATCGTCACCACCGGGACCCGCAGGTGGTCGGCGATGAACTCCGCGTAGAAGAGGTACGCCTCCAGGTCGCAGGACACGAACGCCCCACCGTGGAAGAACACCGCCGTCCCCCGCTCGTGGCTGGATGCCGGAGTTGACAGCCAGCCACATCGCACGCCCTCGACCGTGGCGATCCGCACAGCGGTGTCCCCGCGCAGCGGGTGCCCGTGGAGCGGCGCCATCATGGTCCGCGTGGCTGCGGCATCCGCACGGGGTCCGGCGAAGTCGGTCGGCATGCCATCGAGGACGGCAGCCAGCAGGCCGCTCGTCACGCAGCCGGTTCGGGCTTCCGGTAGACCACCACCGGGCAGGCGGCGTGGGTCACGCAGTGCTGGCTGACCGAGCCGAGCATCAGCCCGGAGAAGGTGCCGTGCCCCCGACTGGCGACGACCAGCAGATCGGCGTGGCGGGACGCCCCGACCAGTACCTCCGAGGCGTTCCCCTCGATCACATGGGCATGGACCGCCAGTCCGGGATGGGCGGCCTCGAGACGTGCCACCACCGGGTCCAGCATGGCCTTGGCGTCGGCCGCCGGGTCGAAGCCGTCGGGCAGCGGGATGACGTTGCCCCAACTGGACGGGTACTCCCATGCGGTGACGAGGTCGAGGCGCACGCCCGTGCGCACGGCCTGGGCTGCGGCCCACTCGACGGCGTCGTCGGCGGCATCGGAGCCGTCGAATCCGGCCACGACCGAATCGGTCGGATGGTCCTGGGTGTCGGTCACGGTGTCCCTCCAGACGGCGCTGCCCGCGGAGCGCGAGACGCGGCTGCGAGCGTACTCCCCGGGGGCCGGGGGAGCGTGTCCGGACGGACTCGTGTGACTCCTCGCGCAGGCGTGGTCGGCGCCTACGCGTCGAGCGCGGCGCGACGCCGGTCGGCGGCGGCGCGGACGTGGTCGATGCCAGGCCCCCCGGTCGTCGGGGCCTGGTCGGCCTCCGGACCCGGCGCCCCGACCAGTCGGCCGAGCGCCGCCGCCACCGAGGCCCGGAGGGCCCGGACGTCGTAGCCGCCCTCCAGGAAGATCAGCAGACGACCCGGCTCGGGTGCATACCCGGCCACCACGCCGGCCAGTTCGGCGAAGTCGCCGGCCGAGAGCGACAGGTCCGCCAGCGGGTCGTCGCGGTGCGCGTCGAACCCGGCCGACACCAGTACCCAGGTGGGCCGGAAGGACTCGACCGCGGGGGAGACGATCCGCTCGAACGCCTCGCGGAACACATCACCGGTGGCCCCGGGCGGGAGCGGGACGTTGACCGTCGTGCCCCGTGCACCCGTGCCGCCGATCTCGGCCGCGCTGCCGCTGCCCGGGTAGCACGGCCACTGGTGGGTCGAGACGTACAGGACGGAGGGCTCGTTCCAGAACAGGTCCTGGGTGCCGTTGCCGTGGTGGACGTCCCAGTCGACGATCAGCACACGCTCGCCGGCATCGACGAGCGCCCGCGCCGCCACGGCCACGTTGTTCAGCAGGCAGAATCCCATGGCCCGATCAGCCGGGGCATGGTGACCGGGTGGCCGGGCGGGCACGAAGACCGGGGCCCGGTAGGTGGTGGCCGCCTCGATGGCCACCAGCCCGGCGCCGGCCGCCATGCGGGCGTCCTCCCAGGACGAGGGGCCGGCATAGGTGTCGTCGTCGAGTGCACCACCCCCGGCGGCACTGAACTGCTGGAGGCGTTGGAGGTGGGCCGGCGTGTGCACGCGCACCAGGCGCTCGGCAGGGGCCGGCGTGGCCTCCACGACGAGGAGGTCGCTGCCCAGGGCGAGGTCCTCGATGCCGAGCATGGCCGCACCGACCCGCGCCGGCCGTTCGGGGTGCCCCGGATGGCTGTGGTCACCTGCCTCGAGTGGCTCGACCACGATCAGCACCGCGGGCACCGCCGTCGGGTCGGTCGTGGTGTCGTCACGGTGTGGGGTTCTGCACGCTGAACCAGTCCCGTGCCTCGAAGTAGGGGGAGAAGGCGGTGGCGATGGCGTCGATGTCGGCTGCCGACTTCGGCCGCTGCACCTCGTAGACGTGGGGAAACTCCAGCCAGCCCGTGGTGAGATCCCACAGGCGGACGGCAGCCGCGCCGTCGGGCGGGTCGACCAGGACGGGTCCGAACAGCATCTGGTCGTCATCGAACACGAGGGTGGGGACGCCGAAGGCACCGCGCGAGGCGACCCGGTCGTGCTCGGCCTTGACCTCGTCGCCCGTGGTGGGGTCGTCGATGGCCTCGGCCACCAGTGCCGGGTCGAGTCCCATCTCGACCAGGAGGGCCTCGGCCACCTCGGGCCGGTGGGGCTTGCGCCCGTCCACGTGGAGGGCTCGGCCCGCCTCGGCGTACCAGCGGTCGAGGAGGGACATGTCCTGGCGCCGGAGCAGAGCACCGACGCGCATCATCGACCACCCGTAGGACCACTCCCGTTCCCAGGGATGCTTCTTGCCCTCGTGGCGGTTGATCTCCTCCAGGCTGAAGAACCGCCAGCGGATGTCGAGCCCGGTCTCCTCGCGGACGTTCCGGATCCAGAGCGACGTCTGGTAGGCCCACGGGCACATGATGTCGAAGTGGAAGTCCACGCCGGTGGGGCGGTCCGGACTGTCGGCGCTCATCGCGTCCTCCGGTCGGTCATCGCTGGCCTCCTGTCCTCACCCGGGCCCATTCCCGGGCCCTGGGGAAACCGTACACTCGAGCGGGTCGGAACCGTCCCGGACGCGACCGGTCTCAGAAGTGGCCGAGCACGGGGTGGGGCACGTAGGGCTCCTCGAGCCGGGCGATCTCGTCGGTGCTCAGGCTGAGCGACTCGGCCGCCAGCGCGTCCTCCAGGTGCCCGAGCTTGGTGGCGCCCACGATCGGTGCCGTCACCCCCGGCCGGTGGAGCAGCCACGCCAGCGCCACCTGGGCGGCGGGCACGTCCCGGGCGGCCGCCACCTCGGCGACCCGTTCCACGACGTCGAAGTCGGTGGGCTGGTCGTAGAGGTAGTTGGTGAAGTCGTCGGTGGACGAACGGGTGGTGAGCCGGTCGCCCCCACGGGTGCGGTTGCCGGCCAGCACGCCGCGGGCCAACGGGCTCCACGGGATGACGCCGACGCCCTGGTCGATGCACTGCGGGATCATCTCCCGCTCCTCCTCGCGGTAGACCAGGTTGTAGTGGTTCTGCATCGACACGAACCTCGTCCACCCGTTGGCGTCCGCCACGTGTTGGGCCTTGGCGAACTGCCAGGCGTGCATGCTCGATGCACCGATGTAGCGGGCCTTGCCGGCCCGGACCACGTCGTGGAGGGCCTCCATGGTCTCCTCGATGGGCGTACGGTCGTCCCAGCGATGGATCTGGTAGAGGTCGACGTACTCCATGCCCAGTCGCCCGAGTGACGCGTCGATGCCGGACAGGATGTGCTTGCGGGACAGTCCGCCCCCGTTCTCGCCCGGCGTGACGGGCATGCGCACCTTCGTCGCCACCACCGACTCGTCCCGGGTGAGGTACTTCGTCAGCAGTCGCCCGGTGGCCACCTCCGAGGCGCCGCCCGAGTAGACATCCGCGGTGTCGAAGAAGGTGACGCCGCCTTCGACCGCCGCCCGGACGATCGGCTCGGCGGCCTTCTCGTCGAGCACCCACGCCCGGTCCGAGTCGTTGCCGAAACTCATCATGCCGAGGCAGACCCGTGAGACCCGCAGGCCGGTGCGACCGAGGTTGACGTACTCCATGGGGACCTCCGGGGGTCGACGGGTGGATTGGTCCCCACCCTAGGCAGGCGGGACCGCCACCGGTCCCTTCGTGGAAGGCCGTCCGCACGCCGATCCGGTCGTGGGAGTGGTCAGAAGTTGCGATTCTTACGGCTTCCCCAGTGTGGATTTATCTGATTCTTATGTCCACGTGGTGGTCTCTTGTTGCGAAAGCCCTGGTAGAGGACTGTGTTCCGACCGGGCCAGAATTTGGCGAAAGCCAGTCGGACATGAACGGGGTGGCAGTGGCCAGATCAGGACGCACCGGCGGACGTCGCCACACGTGGTGGATCGTAGGTGCCGTGGTCGTGGTGCTTGCCGGAGCCGGCGTGGGCACGTGGCTGGCCACCCGCGGGACCTCGAGCGCCGCCGCCGGCATCGTCACCACGACGACCGTGCAGTCGGTGACCACCGGGACCATCTCCCAGACTGTGGCGGCCACCGGCACGATCGAGCCGACCACGACGGCCGACCTCAACTTCGCCGTGTCCGGGAAGGTCACGGCGGTCGACGTCGCCGCGAACCAGGTGGTGACCGCGGGCCAGGCCTTGGCCACCGTCGATCCGACCGCACTCAACGCCACGCTCGCCCAGGCCCAGGCCACGCTGGCCAATGACCAGGCGCAGCTGGCCACCGACGTGGCGGACGGCGCGTCCACGACCCAGATCGCACTCGACAACGCCAACATCGCCTCGGCCCAGAACCAGGTGACGGCGGCCCAGTCGGCGGTGTCGGACGCGACACTCGTGTCGACCACGGCCGGAACGGTGGCGTCGGTCGACCTCACCGTCGGCCAGCAGGTGACGGCGTCCTCCTCGGCCTCGACGTCCGGCACCTCCACCAGCTCGTCGTCGGGCTCCTCGGGCACCGGGTCGACGGGCACGGGGTCGACGGGCACGGGGTCGTCCGGGTTCTCGGGTTCGGCGTCGACCGGTTCCACCGCATCGTCCTCGTCCAGCTCGGCGTCGAGCGGGCAGGTGGTCGTGGTCTCCACCGGCTCATACGTCGTGAACTCCACGGTGTCGAGCAGCAGCGTGTCGCAGCTCGAGGTCGGCGACCAGGCCACGATCACCCCGTCGGGCGCCACCACGCCCGTGTACGGGACGGTCGGGTCCATCGGCGTGGTCGCCACCACCACCTCGGGGGTCTCGTCGTTCCCGGTGGTCATCGACGTGACGGGTAGTCCCACCGGGCTCTACGGGGGGACCAGCGCCAACGTGTCGATCATCGTGAAGGAGCTCCAGGACGTCGTCGTGGTGCCGACGGGCGCCATCTCCTACACCGGTGGCACCACGGCGGTGACCCTCGACAACGCCGGCAAGAAGGTCACCCAGCCCGTCACCATCGGCATCGCCTCGGGAACCGACACCCAGATCGTGAGCGGGGTGAGCGCCGGCCAGAAGATCTACGTGACCAGCGTGTCCTTCCACGGGTCGCTCGGGACCTCGCGCCTCGGCGCCCGTACCGGCGGCTTCGGCGGCTTCGGGGGCGGCACCACCGGCGGCTTCGGGGGCGGCACCGCCGGTGGCTTCGGGGGCGGCACCGCCGGTGGCTTCGGCGGATGACCTCGACGACCGACGGTCCAGATACCCCGGATCCAGGGGTGTGGCGCATGGAGGACACCGGACAGGTCCCGATCGAGCCCACCGCCGCCCACCCCGCAGTGCGACGCGCAGTGATCGAGGTCGTGGACGTGTGGAAGACCTACAGCTCCGGCACACTCCGGGTGGACGCGCTGCGCGGTGTCTCGTTCACCATCGACACCGGTGAGTACGTGGCCGTCATGGGGCCGTCGGGATCGGGCAAGTCGACACTGATGCACATCCTCGGCTGTCTCGACGTCCCCTCGTCGGGGGAGTACCGGCTGGCCGGCGACGACGTGAGCACCATGTCCGAGGACGAACTCGCCCACGTCCGGAACAAGCGCATCGGGTTCGTCTTCCAGCAGTTCAACCTGCTGGCGTCGCTGACGGCGTGGCGGAACGTGGAGCTCCCCCTCCTCTACGCCGGGATCGAGCGGGGGGAACGCCGCCGGCGTGCGCTCGAGGCGCTGGACCGGGTGGGTCTGGGTGACCGGGTCGACCACCGCCCCGGCGAGCTGTCAGGTGGCCAGCAGCAGCGGGTGGCCGTGGCACGGGCACTCGTGACGGACCCCGACCTGATCCTGGCCGACGAACCGACGGGCAACCTCGACTCGGTGTCGGCCCGCGACGTGATGGCCCTGTTGGCCGAGCTCCACGCCAGCGGTCGGACGATCGTCCTCATCACCCACGATGCCGGGGTGGCCGAGGCCGCCGGACGGTCCATCCGGATCCTGGACGGTCAGCTGGCCGACCCGGCGCTGGCGCGTGGAGCCGCCGGATGAACGTCCTCGAGACATTCCGGACCGGCCTGGACGCCGTCCTGTCCCACCGCCTGCGGTCGACGCTCACCGTGGTGGGCATCATGATCGGCATCACCGCGGTCATCCTGACTGTCGGGCTCGGTGAGGGTGCCCAGCAGCAGGTGGGATCCGAGATCACCGCGCTGGGGTCCAACCTCCTGACGGTGACGCCGGGCAGCACGACCTCGACCTCCGGCGTCCGCGGTGGATTCGGGTCGGCGTCGACGTTGACCGTCGGTGACGCCGCCGCCCTGACCTCCAAGGTGGTCGCCCCCGACATCCGCGCCGTGGCCCCGGCCGACTCCGAGAGCGAGAGCCTGGTGGCCGGGACCACCAACTGGACGACCACCGTCGTGGGCACCGACCCGTCGTGGCTGACAGTCCGCGGCCGCTCGATGACCGAGGGCCGGTTCATCGTCTCCCACGACCTGGCGACCAGCGCCCCGGTCGTCGTCCTCGGTGCGACGACGGCCCAGGAGCTGTTCGGGTTCCGGGACCCGGTGGGCCAGACCGTCGACGTCGACGGCGTGCCGATGTCGGTCATCGGCGTCCTCAACAGTGTCGGCTCGTCCTCCAGCTCGTCGACGGTCGCCGATCCCGACGACCAGGCGGTGGTCCCCCTCACCACCGCCTCCGCCCTCCTCTTCGGGGGAACGACCAGGAACTCCGTCAGCCAGATCCTCATCCAGGCCACGTCGTCGGCATCACTGTCCGCCGCGTACCAGGAGGCCGATGCCGAGCTGCTCAACCTCCACGGCATCACGACCTCCACGGCGGCCGACTTCACCATCACGAGCGAGCAGGAGGTCCTCTCGACCGCCACGTCGGTGGACCGCACGCTGACCGTCCTGCTCGGCGGCATCGCCGGCATCTCGCTCCTGGTCGGGGGCATCGGAGTGATGAACATCATGCTGGTGTCGGTCACCGAGCGGATCCGGGAGATCGGCCTCCGCAAAGCGCTCGGCGCCACCCCGCGCGTCATCCGCCGTCAGTTCCTGGTGGAGGCCTCCGTCCTCGGCACCGTCGGCGGCCTGCTCGGCGCAATCCTCGGGGTGATCGGCGCCGAAGTGCTGCCACACTTCATCTCCGACCCGATCACCGTGTCGCCGGTGGCGGCCGTCGGCGCCATCGTCGTCGCCATCGTCATCGGTATCGTCTTCGGCGTCTACCCGGCCAGCCGCGCCGCCAAGCTCCCGCCCATCGACGCCCTCCGCAGCGAGTGACGCGGCGAGATTCGCACGTGCCCACCACATGAACCCACGCCCTCAGTTCCCGAACCGGTCCGTACCTGACTCAACGAAGGAAGCAACCATGCACATCGACAGCCCACGCAACCCAGCAACGACTCCGACACCGCGGCGTCATCGGAGTCAGCGAGCCCGTCAGCTCGCCGTCCTCGGAGCGGTCGGGGCGGCCGGCCTGGCCTTCGCCGCCTGCGGCGGCTCCTCGGCGGCATCGACCACCTCCACGACGGCCGCTTCGTCGACGGGTTCGTCCTCGGGCCCGTCGACCCCACCGAGCACCCTTCCTGGGGCCTCGGGGACGATTGCCGCGGTCACCGGCACCTCGCTCGAGGTGCAGAACACCCAGAGCGGTCAGACCACGGTGAATTACACGTCGGCGACGACGATCCACCAGATCTCCACCACGACGGCATCGGCGGTGACGGTCGGCTCATGCATCTCCGCGTTCGGCAAGCCGACGACGACCACCAAGTCGTCCACACCCTTCGGTGAGCCGATCACGGCGACGACCGTTTCGATCTCGCAGCCGGTGTCCGGCGCATGCACCCGTGGCGGCGGCTTCGGCGGCGGCTTCGGCGGCGGTGCCGGCCGATTCGGCGGGACGGCCGGAGGTGGCACACGGCCGGGCGGTGGATCGTTCAAGCCGCCGGCCGGACGGTCGTTCGGCAACGGCAGCTTCGGCTCAGCTTCGGGCCAGGTGACCGCGGTGTCCGGTAGTGAGGTGACCGTCAACGAGACGGACCCGAAGACCAAGAAGGCGACGTCCGTGACGGTCACCCTGGCCGCCACCACCACGTTTACGACCACGCAGACCGGCACCGCAGCCGCCATCGTGGTCGGGCAGTGCGCCCGGGCGACCGGCACGGCGGACAGCACCGGCGCGATCACCGCGCAGGACCTGACGATCTCCGCGCCGACCAACGGCGCCTGCACCAGCGGCTTCGGTTTCCGTGGTGGCTTCGGCGGGGGTGCCGGCGGCGCCGCAGGCTCGGCGACGAGTGCCTGATCCGTCGGGCGTGATCTCCACGCCCGCCCTCGACGCACTGGACCCCGGCGGTGCTGACGCGCCACCGGAACCACGGCAGGCGACCCGCCGGTCGCCCCGGCACGTGCCGTGGCGGTCGATCGTGGTCCTCGTGGTGGTGGCTGCCCTCGTGGTGACGTGGTTGTTGACCCGCTCCTCCGGGCCGGCCTACCGCACCGCGCCGGTGGCGGTCGGGTCGGCGGTGTCCACCCTCTCGGCCGTCGGGACGGTCACGCCGGTCCAGCAGGCCGACTTGACCTTCGCGACGGCCGGGACCGTCGGCAGTGTCGACGTGACGGTGGGCCAACAGGTCTCGGCCGGACAGGTGATCGCCTCCCTCGACCCGACGTCCCTGGAGACAGCAGTTGTCAATGCCCAGGTGGCATTGGCCTCCGCCCAGGCCACCTTGGCGTCGGATGAGGCCACCCAGACCGAGGCGTCGACCTCCACGTCGACCGGCTCGTCGACCGGAACGACCGGCGGGCGGACGGGCTCGGGAACGTCCGGCTCGACGGGCACGGGCTCGACGGGCACGGGCTCAACGGCGTCGAGCGCCGAGGTGGCCAAGCTCCAGGCCACTCTGATCGCCGACCAGCACACGCAGGATGCGGCCGCCACGGCCGCCGGAGACGCCCTCGATACGGCCACCAAGGCGTGCGCGACCTCCACGCCGAGCGGCTCCTCGTCGGGCACGACATCTGACGCTCCGACCGGTGGCACCCCACCCGGTGGTGGCGGCGGTGGCGGTGGTGGCAGCGTCCCATCCTGCACGGAGGCACTGGCGGCGGCCACCTCGGCACACACTGCGCTCGTGGCCGCCATCGCCCAGGTGACCAAGGACGAGGCGGCATTGTCGGCCGCGCTCGGGCTCGGGTCGTCGCCGGGCTCGGGTGGCACGGGTGGTTCAGGTGGCACGGGTGGCACGGGAACTCGAGGCACCGGTCCGTCGGCTGCCACCGAGACGGCCCTGGTGACGCCGGTGGTGGCCACGACCACGGCCGCCACCTCCTCGACGACCGGGACGACCTCCGGTTCCGGCGGTGCGTCCGCGTCGACCTCCTCCACGTCCTCCAGTGGTCACACCCGCACGGTCACGGCCGAGGTCATCGCACTCGACGAGACGGACGTCGATGTGGCCCAGGCCGCCCTCACGTCGGCGCAGCAGGATGTCGGCGACGTCAACCTGGTCAGCAGTATCTCCGGGACGGTCGGGTCCGTCACGCTGACCGTCGGCCAGTCGGTCTCGGCCGGGTCGCCATCGGCCACGCCACAGGTGGTGGTGGTCGGACCGGGTGATGACTACCAGGTGGCGACGACCGTTCCGGTGACCCAGGTTGCCAAGTTGAAGGTGGGTCAGCAGGCCCTGGTGACCCCGGACTCCAGCTCCGTCACGGTCGTCGGGACGGTGACGGGGATAGGCGTGCTCGGTACCACGACCACGTCGACGACCACCTACCCGGTGACCATCGCGATCCAGTCCACCACCCTCGGCTCCTTCTCGGGGGCGGACGCCACGGTGCAGATCGTCCTCGCCCGGGCGACCGGCGTGACGACGGTGCCGACCTCCGCCGTGCGGACGATCGGGACCATCCGCACGGTGACCGTGGTGGACGGCGGTACCACGAAGGACGTACGGGTGACCGTGGGTACATCGGGTGCGGTGCGGACCCAGATCCTGTCGGGTGTCCACGTGGGCCAGACGGTCTCTCTCGCGGACATGGCCGCAGCGGTCCCGTCGTCGTCGACGACCACCCGGACGGGCCTCAGCGGACTGGCCGGGTCCAGCGGCTTCGGTGGCACCAGCGGCCTGGGTGGTGCCGGTGGCTTCGGCGGTGCCGGCGGCTTCGGTGGCGGGGGAGCGGGCGGGTTCGGCGGTGCGTCACGCGCCGGGGGCTGAGGCACGGGTCCCGCCCCGGCGGACGGTGGGGGTAGCGTCGCCGCAATGAGCGACGACCCCCTGGTCACCGAGGCTGTGCACGACACCGGGGTGCGCCGGCTCCAGCACGCCTACGCCGACGTGGTGAACCGTCGGGCGTGGCCGGAGCTCGAATCCCTGTTCCGCCCGGACGCCGAGGTCGTGATCGACCGACGTGCGGGTGATCCGCTCCGCCTGGTCGGTGGTGCGGAGGTCGGCGCCTTCATCGGGTCGGCCATCGCACACTTCTCGTTCTTCGAGTTCGTGATCCTGAACGCGCACATCGCCTTCCCGGACGGACTCGATGCGGGGACGGCGGTCTGCCGGCTGTTCATGTGCGAACTGCGTCAGGACGAGGCGACACAGCGGTTCACCACCGCCTTCGGGCTCTATCACGACCGGTACGTGTCGGAGGCGGGGCGCTGGTGGTTCGCCGAACGGCGCTACCACTCGTTGGCCCGCCACGGCGGGGTACTCGACGTGTTCCCCCTCCCCTCCGACCCCGGGATCTCCGTCCCGGGCGCCTGACGTGGCCCCGCACCGCATCAGCCACCGGGATGATCACACGTGGGAGCATCAGGACATGCCGCTCCTCGTGGTCCGACATGCGCGTGCCGGCCGGCGGAGTGCCTACGAAGGGGACGACCTGGATCGCCCGCTGTCACCGCGCGGCCGGGCCCAGGCCGAAGGTCTGGTACCCCTCCTGGCCGACTATCAGCCCCGACGGATCCTCTCGAGCCCTGCGCTCCGGTGCTTCGAGACCGTGCTCCCGCTGGCCGGGGCGTTGGACCTGGCCATCGAGTCCGTCGGCGAGCTGGGCGAGGGTCGGGGCCCCGACGCCCTGCGGCTGTTGCAACGGATGGCCGGCGAGCCGGCGGTGCTGTGCACCCACGGCGACATCGCCGCCGAGCTCCTCGAGTTCCTGACGCCCGGGAGGTCGCCCGAGGCCCGGTACAAGATGCGCCTGCTCAAGGGCGAGGTGTGGGTCGTGCGGACGGCCGGGGACTCGCTCGAGATCGTCGACCACCTCCATCAGCTGCCCCGACGATGACCGGGGACCGGGCGACCGACCGTCGGCCCGGCCGGGCCGCGGCCGGTCGACCACTACGCTGACCGCCCGATGACCGACCCCCTCCGTTTCGACCCGGGCTCCTACGACGCCTTCCGGGTCGTCGGACGGCACTACGACCCGGTGTCCCGGACGATCACCCTCCGCTACGCACTCGACGACCGGGTCGAGTTCGTGGAGACCATCACCTTCGAGACCGCCCCGGACCCGAATTTCGTTCCGGGTGGGCCGACCGGCATCGGATTCGAACGTGCCCTCCTCCACCTCCACGTCGCCGCCGGGACGAGCTACTACAAAACGGCCGCCCCCGGGCGGGTCGTGGTGGAGGGGGAGTCGCTCAGCGCTCCCGAACTCGACGTGTACCGCCGGCTCTACGACGAGGGACTCCGTGAGTTCGCGGTGACCAACGGGCTCCCGGTACCGCGCCCGGTCACGGTGACGGCCGGTCGCGGGGTGGCCGGGCATCCCTTGCCACTTGAGGGGGCGCTCCGGCCCGGCCTCCTCGTGCCCATCGGGGGTGGCAAGGACTCGATGGCCCTCATCGAGTCCGTCCGACAACTCGGCCCACGGCTGTTCTGCGTCAACCCGCACCCACTGATCTTGGCGTTGGCCGAGGAGGCGGGGCTCGAGCTGCTGGTCGTCCGGCGCACACTGGACCCGGGGCTCGCGGCGCTCAACGCGACGGGGGCCCTCAACGGACACGTGCCCATCACCGCGATCGTGTCGCTCATCGCCGTGGTCGGCGCGTTCGTCCACGGGTACGACACCGTGGCCATGGCCGTCGAGCGGTCGGCCAGCGAGGAGACCGTCATCGTGGGTGGTGTGGCCGTCAACCACCAGTACTCGAAGAGCCGGGAGTTCGAGCTCCTCCTGGCCGATCTGCTGCAGCAGACGGTCGCACCCGAGCTCACGTACGGTTCTGCGCTCCGCCCCTACTCCGAGCTGGCGATCTCCCGCGCCTTCGCCGGACTGACCCGCTACCACGGGACCTTCTGCAGCTGTAACACCGCCTTCCGACAGGGTGCCGACCCGGGCGACCGCTGGTGCGGGCACTGCCCGAAGTGCCGCTTCGTCGGCCTCATGTTGGCGCCCTTCCTCGAGCCCCACGAGCTGACCGGCATCATCGGGACGGACATGTTCGCCGACGCCGGACAGGTGCCGGGGTTCGCCGCCTTGATGAGCGACGTCGACAAGCCCTTCGAGTGTGTCGGTGAGCGCCGCGAGTCGGCGGCTGCCCTCCGTCTGCTCGCTTCCCGACCGGCGTGGCGCGACAAGGTGGTGGTGGCCGCGTTGGCCGACCGGGCCTCCGACCTCGTTGGCGACCCCGACCTCGTGGCACTGCTGACACCTGACGACACGCTGTCCTTCGCCACCCCGGGTGTCGCCGACGCGGTGGCGTCCCTGCTGACGGTCGATCCGTGACCGGCGGGGCCGGATCGGAGGACCGGCGGGCACTCGACGACGTCCTCGGCCGACGGGTGGCCGTCTGGGGACTGGGAGCCGAGGGGGTGGCGCTGGCCGCGTTGGCCGTGGGTCGGGGCGTGGAACCGCTGCTGATCGACGACCGACCCGACGAGGCGACCGAGCGGGTGGCCGCCGGGACCGGCGTCCGCTTGCCCGTGCTGGCGCCGGGGGATGTCGACTGGTCGGTGGTCGACGTCGTGGTCCGCTCACCCGGAGTCAGCCGGTACCGCTCGGAACTGGCGGTGGCCGAGGCGTCCGGGACGGCGGTCACGACGACCATGGCCCTCTGGATGGAGGACCACGCCGGTGCCGCCGTACTGGCCGTGACCGGGACGAAGGGGAAGAGCACCACGGCGTCTCTGGCCACCGCCCTGCTGGAGGCCGACGGCCGCCGGGTGGAGCTGATCGGCAACATCGGTGTCCCGGTCCTCGACACCTATGGCCGGCCGGAGCCGGACGTGTACGTGGTCGAGGTGTCGTCGTACCAGGCGGTGGATGTCACCCGCTCCCCCGCGGTAGTCGTCCTGACGAGCCTCGCCCCCGACCACCTCGACTGGCACGGCGGCGTCGAGCGCTACTACCGGGACAAACTGCGCCTCGTCGAGGCGGCGCCGTCCGGGCGGCTGGCGGTCAGCGCCGGCAACGAGGAAGCCGTGGCCCGCACGGCGGGACATCCCGACCGCACACTGTACGGGCCCGAGGGGCGCGTCCACGTGGACGACACCGGCTGGCTGGTGGTCGACGGCCACCGCATCGCCGACACCGCACGCCTGCGCGTCGCCGGACGGCACAACGTGTGGAACCTGTGTGGCGCCGTGGCCGGGGTGCTGCTGGTGACGGGTGAGGCACCGACGGCGGCGGCCGTCGAGGCGGCCATGGCCGGGTTCGGAGGGCTGCCGTCGCGCTGCGCGGTGGTGGGGGAGCGGGCCGGCCGCACGTACGTGGACGACGCGCTCGCCTCCAACCCGTTCGCCTCGGCAGCATCCATCGGGACCTTCGACGGGCGGGCCTTGACGGTCATCATCGGTGGCGCCGACCGCGGCGTGGACCCCGGGCCCCTGGTGGAGGCGATCGCCGCCCACCGGCCGCCGGTGTCCGTGGTGGTCCTCCCGCCGGAGCCGCGGCGACTGGCCGACGTGCTCGCCGGGGTTGCGGGCCCGGTGCGGGAGGCCACCGACCTGGCCGACGCGGTGGCCGTGGCGACCGACCTCACCCCGGAGGGAGGGGTGGTGCTGTTCAGTCCCGGAGCGCCCACCCCTGAGGGTGGTGGCGGCTACGGCGAACGGAGCCGGCTGTTCGTCGCGGCGGCAGGGCTCGGTGGCGCATGACGTCCCCTAAGGTTGACAGCACGAGCGGTCCGGGCAACGGTGGTCGGACCGGAGGGGAGGGCGACATGTCCGAGATCACCATCATCACCGACGGGGTAGTGGCCGTCCCTGGCGAGGTCGATGCCACGCGTGGGACGTTCCTCGTGGCTCCGGACGACCTGACGACCGCGCTCGGGTGGGAGCTCAAGCCCTCGGGCCTGTGCCGAGGCGACGTGTGCGTTCCCGTGCGCGACATGGACGCGGTGCGGGTTGGGGACCTGCTCGACGTGTCGGCCGTTGCCGCCGCAGTCCGCCAGCAGTCGGTCGTCGACCTCGATGCCGGCCTCATGGCCGTCTCGCTCCCGGCCGAGCTCCGCCACGGTGCGCTACGGGACCTCGAGGCCCCGGACTTCACCCTTCCCGATCTCGACGGGACACCGCGGTCGCTGTCCGAGTGGGCCGGCCGCAAGCGCCTACTGGTGACGTTCTCGAGCTGGTGCGGCTGCCGCTACGACCTGCCCGGCTGGCAGGCGTTGCAGGACGAGCTGGCCGACACCGGGTTCCAGGTCGTGGCCGTGGCCATCGACCACGACGCCGACGACGTGCGCCCCTTCACCGGCGGGCTCACCATCCCGGTCCTCTACGACCCCCAGCACCTGCTGACCGAGCTCTACGCCATCTCCAACGTCCCGACGGTGGTGTGGATCGACGAACACGACCGCATCGCCCGGCCCAACGCCGAGGCCTTCGGTACCGACACCTTCGCCGACTTCACCGGCGCCGAGTCGGCCCCCCATCTGGAACTCGTGCGCCGGTGGGCCCGCTTCGGCGAGGTCCCGCTGGACGAGGACGAGGCACGGGACGCCGTCGCCGACCTGACCGACGACGAGGTGCTGGCCAGGCTGCACTTCCGCATCGCCGCCGAGGCGCACCGGCGGGGCGACAGCGGGTCCACCCGGCGCCACGTGCTCCGCGCCGGCGAGCTGGCGCCCGACGACCTCACCATCTGGCGGGCCGGCATGCCGCTCATCGGCGAGGACCCGTTCGGTCAGGACTTCCTCGACCGGTACGACGAGTGGCGGGCCAAGGGCAGCCCGGCCCACGCGCTGCCGTCGACCCGGGGCGCCGACACGCCCGTCTGACCCGGCGGCCGCCCACCGGGCCCTGCGTCCGATCAGCGCAGGCGCCAGTCCAGGCGGGCACCGGAGGCGAAGCGCTCCTGCCCCTCGGCCAGCGCCGCGTCGCTGTTGCCGAGTCCGACGAAGGCATAGCCGAGTGCCAGTGCCTGGCCCCGGGTGAGGTCCCGGCCCGCCCACAACGCCCGGAGCGAGCCCTGGACCGCCAGGGCCGGCGCGTCGGCGATGGCCCGTGCCGCCCAGGACGCCTTGGCCCGCAGGTCGGCGACGTCCTCGGCCAGTTCGGACACGAGGCCGATCTGGTGGGCGCGCCGGGCACTCATCCGCTCACTCGCCCCGAGCAGGGTCATCCGGGCGAGCTCGCCGAAGGGCATCCGCCCGGTCAGCTGCAGCGGCTCGAACGCGGCGGCCATGCCGTAGGTGACATGGGGGTCGAAGAAGGTCGCCTGCTCGGTGGCGATGACGAAGTCGACTTCACCCAGCAGGTAGAAGGCCCCTCCGCAGGCCATGCCGTTGACGGCGCCGATGACCGGCTTCCACAGGTCGCACGTCTTCGGGCCGAGGTCCTCGCCCGGGTCGTCGAACATGAACGGTGTCGTGCCGGCCCCGACGTGGACGGACTCGCCGTCCTCGCCCACCGTGGCGTCACCGTCGGCGTCGCCGAGCGCCTCGTTGCGGTCGATGCCGGTGCAGAACGCCTTGTCGCCGGCGCCGGTGAGCACGATGGCCCGCACGTCGTCGTGTCGGCGCAGTGCCCGCCACAGGGTGCGCAGCTCGCGCTGCATGACCGCGTTGAACGCGTTGTAGACGTCGGGCCGGTCGAGTGTCACCCAGGCGACGCCGTCGTCCTCCTCGTAGCCGAGGGTCTCGAAGGAGGGGATGGCGGCCATGGACGGGCTCCGTTCTCGCTCAGCGGTACCGGGCCGGGGCCCGGGCTTGCGCGGTAGCGTGCGCAGCGGGCACCCTAGCGCCCACCCGGTGGGACCCGCGAGTGAGGCACCCACCGGACGACGATCGACGACAGAGGGGGAGCCTCAGGTGGCAGACGACATCCTCAGCACCATCATCGGCACATCGACGGGAACGACGGTGGTCACGGTGGAGCGGGGTCAGGTGGCGCAGTTCGCCACGGCGGTCAAGGACGACGATCCGGTCTACCGCGACCCGCGGGCGGCCGAGGCCGTGGGACTGCCCGGCATCCCGGCCCCTCCCACCTATCCCTTCGTGATGGGTAACTTCGGTGCCTACCCCGAGCTGCAGACCGCCGACGCGCCCTCCGGCAACCCGATGGGGGCCGTGCTCGGCCCGCTGATGGCCAAGGGTGGCCTCATCCTCCACGGCGAACAGGAGTTCACCTACCACCGCCCCGTCTTCGCCGGCGACGTCCTGGAGGGCAAGGGGCTCGTCGTCAACGCCTACCAGAAGGAGTCGAAGGGCAAGGTCATGACCTTCGTGGTGGTCGAGACGGCATGGAGCGACCGGGCCACGGGAGAAGCCGTGTGCACCTCCCGGATGAACATCATCCACCGCGTCTGATGGCCGCCGACGCGCCCACCGGGGCTCCCGACGCCGTCCTGCGGCGGATCGAGGAGGGGGTGGCCTGGATCACCCTCAACCGGCCGGAGGCCGGCAATGCCATCACCGCCGCCATGCGGGACCAGGTCGTGGTCTGGCTGGAGGAGGCGTCGGCCGATCTCGCCGTCCGCGTCGTCGTCCTGACGGGTGCGGGGGAGAAGGGCTTCTGCACCGGTGCCGACCTGCGGTCCCAGGGCCCCGGCCCGGTCCGGCCCGAGGGTGCTCCCGACCGGGCGGTCGGCGACGCGGCCCGGCTGATCCGCACGGGGTGGCAGCGGCTGGTCAGTGCGGTACTCGACTGCGAGAAGCCGGTCATCGCCTCCGTCAACGCCACGGCGGCCGGCGGTGGCATGCACCTGGCACTGGCCTGCGACCTGGTGCTCGCCGCCGAGGAAGCCAGGTTCATCGAGGTGTTCATCCGTCGGGGTATCGCTCCCGACGCTGGTGGTGCCTACCTGCTGGCCCGGCTGGTCGGCCCCCAAAAGGCGAAGGAACTGTTCTTCTTCGGCGACGACCTACCGGCCCGCGAGGCGGAGCGGATCGGCCTGGTGAACAAGGTCGTCCCCCGGGCGGAGCTCGACGCCGAGGTGGCGTCGTGGGCGGCGAGGTTGGCGTCGGCACCGACGAAGGCCATCGGGGTCGCGAAGTACCTGACCAACCGGGCCCTCGACACCGACCGGGCCACCGCCCTCTGGGACGAGGCCGTCGGCCAGGAGCTGGTGACGGGGACCGAGGACTGCAAGGAGGGCCTGACCGCCTTCGCCGAGCGCCGGCCGCCGGTGTTCCGGGGCTGGTAGCCGGCCTGGTGGGCGGCCGACGGGCGGCCGACGGAGCATCGGCCCGGGCATCCGGTCGAGCTCCCGCCGGGGCCCCGACCGGGTGTCCGCGCTGCCTTACGGAAACTGGAACGGGTTCTGTTTCCGGACGACGAGATGCTAGAACTGCGAGGTGCACATGATCGGTGAGACCCACCTCCTCCCTGCCTCCACGTACGCCGACTGGATGGCCGTGCTGCGCATCGGCCTCGGCCTCTGGTGGATCAAGAGCTTCGCCCACAAGGATCTCGGAGGCTGGCTGAAGCGGGGGTCCGGGATCGAGTGGGGCGGCTCGGTCGCGGAAAAGCACAAGTGGGGATTCGTCAAGACCGGCTTCGACAAGGTCGTGCGCCCGCACCCCATCCCGATGGCGTACATCGTGGTGTTCTCCGAGCTCGCGCTCGGCCTCGGCCTGGTCCTCGGGTTCCTGACGCCGATCGCACTGGTCTGCAGCATTCTGCTGAACCTCCTCTACTTCGTCCTCATGATCAACGACTGGGCGGAGCAGGGGCAGAACCTGATGATGATCCTCGCCGCCGTGGTGGCGCTGGCCACCGAGTCGTGGCTCGTCTTCTCGGTCGACCACCTGTTCCACCTCTTCGGGGCCTGAGCCGATGGCGATCGGCATCCGGGAGGAGCACGAGGAGCTGCGCCAGGCCGTGCAGGGCTGGGCCGAGGCACGCGACATGTCGGCGGCCGTCCGGGTGGCACTCGACGCGGAGGCGGACGCCGTCCCGGACTACTGGGGTGACCTGGCGGCGCAGGGCCTCCTCGGTATCCACGTGTCCGACGAGTTCGGGGGCCAGGGTGCCGGCATCGTCGAGCTGGCCGTCGTGGCCGAGGAGCTCGGCCGCGCCGCCGCCGTGGGTCCGTGGGACACCTCGATGGTCGTGGCCGGGGTGGTGGCGTCCGGTGGGAACGACACGTTGGCCAAGAGTCTGCTGCCCGGCCTGTGCGACGGGAGCGTGACCGCGTCACTGGCCGTGCCCACGGCCGGACCCGACGGCTCACCGCAGGCCCCGGCCGGTCTGGTGGGAGCACCGGGGCCCGATGGCGCCCTCGTCGTGACCGGGACCGTCCGGCCACTACTGCACGGTGCCGTGGTCAGTCACGTCCTGGCCCCGGTGGCGGTGGGCGATATGACCCGTTGGGTCGTGCTGGAGCGGGACGACGCCTCCGAGGTGGTCCAACTCGCGACCTTCGACCTGACCCGCCCTGTTGCCGCGTGGACGCTCGACGGCTCGACCGTGTCGGCCGACCGGCTGGTCGACATCGCCACCGGCGGGGTGCGGGACCTGGCGCTGGTGGTGCTGTCGGCCGAGGCGGTCGGTGGTTCCCGGTGGTGCGTCGACACCGCGGCCGAGCACGCCCGCACCCGCGAGCAGTTCGGACGGCCGATCGGTCAGTTCCAGGGCGTGAAGCACCGGGTCGCCAACATGCTCGTGTCCGTCGAGCAGGGCGTGGCGGCCACATGGGACGCCGCGCAGGTCCTGGAGGCCGAGGGTGGTACCACCTCCGGCGAGGAGACCGACCAGGCCAGCATGGCCGTGCACCTGGCTGCGGCGCTGGCGCTGGACGGTTACGTGGAGGGTGCCAAGGGTGCGATCCAGGTCCTCGGAGGGATGGGTTTCACGTGGGAGCACGATGCCCATGTCCACCTCCGGCGGGCCACCACGCTCCGCCAGCTCGTCGGCGGCACCGCCCCCCTCCGGGCCGAGTCCGCCCGCCTGGCACTCGCCGGCTGGCGGCGGCGGCTGACCGTCGACCTCCCACCCGAGGCCGAGGCCCTGCGGGCGGAGATCGACGAGGTGGTGGCCTCCGTCGTGCTCCTGGAGGACCCCGCCGAGCGTCAGCGGGCCATGGCCGACCACGGGCTGCTCGCCCCCCACTGGCCGTCCCCCTGGGGACGCGACGCCGGGGCGGTCGAGCAACTGGTCATCGACCAGGCGTGCGCCGAGGCCGGCCTCAAACGGCCCAACTTCGCGGTTGCCGCCTGGGCCCTGCCCACGATCATGGCCCACGGCACTCCCGAGCAGACCGAGCGGTTCGTGAGGCCGACGATGCGGGGCGACATCATCTGGTGTCAGCTCTTCAGCGAACCCGGGGCCGGGTCGGACCTGGCGTCGCTGACCACGCGGGCCACCCGGGTCGACGGGGGCTGGTCGCTGACCGGCCAGAAGGTGTGGACGTCGGTGGCCGCCCGGGCCCACTGGGGCATCTGTCTGGCGAGGACCGACCCGGACGTCCCGAAGCACCAGGGGATCACCTATTTCCTCGTCGACATGCACTCTCCCGGGATCGACATCCGACCCCTGCGCGAGATCACCGGCGCCGCCCTCTTCAACGAGGTGTTCTTCGACGACTGCTTCGTACCTGACGAGTGCGTCGTGGGGGAGATCGACGGCGGATGGAAGCTCGCCCGGACCACGTTGGCCAACGAGCGGGTCTCCCTCTCGTCCGGCTCGGCCTTCGGTGGCGCGCTCGAGGGTGTGCTCGACCGGATCGCCGCCCACCCGGAGCTGCAGGACCCGGTGACCCTCGACCGGCTCGGTCACCTGCTGACCGAGGCGCAGTCCCTCGCCCAGCTGGGCATGCGTGCGACCCTGCGGTCGGTGGGCGGGCTCCAGCCCGGCTCCGAGTCGAGCATCCGCAAGCTGGTGGGTGCCGAGTTCGACCAGCGGGTGCACGAGTTCGGGCTCGACATCTGCGGTCCCGAGGGTGCCGTCTTCGAGGGCGAGGCCGCCGTGTCCGCCTACATGGTCCTCCAGTCGAAGTGCATGACGATCGCCGGGGGCACCAGTGAGGTGCAGCGCAACGTCATCGGCGAGCGCCTGCTCGGCCTGCCCCGCGACCCCGAGCCGGGTCGGTGACGGAGCGCGTGCCCGACCGGTACACCGACGACGGGGCGTGCCCGCACGACGCATGGACCGGTGACCCCCCGCCGACGGCGGGACGACCGGCGGAGGGTGCCGGATTCGTCCACCTGGGGCCACGACGTACCATTCGCACCGGTGGGTGTCGGAGCACCGCCTGGTGGGGCAGTGGGAGACTGACCGACCATCGCCGGGTCGCCCGGTGGTGGCCGCACATGGCCCGGGAGCGGGCCGAGGAGGAGGGAGTGGGACATGGCTGACGCAGTGCTGTACTTCGAGGACGTCGCCGAGGGCGACGAGGCCCCGGAGCTGACCCACGTGCTGACCCGTACCGACCTGGTGGCCTATGCCGGGGCGTCGGGTGACTACAACCCGATGCACCACGACGAGGTCAAGGCCACGGCCGCCGGCCAACCCAGCGTGTTCGGCCACGGCATGTTCTCGATGGGCCTGCTCGGCACGGCCATCACCCACTGGGTGGGCGCCGGCAACGTGAAGCGGTTCACCGTGCGGTTCGCCCGCCAGACGTGGCCCGACGAGGAGCTCCGCTCCCGGATCGTGGTCACCGGGAAGCGCACCGACGGCGATGCCCACCTGCTCGACCTCGACGTCAGACTGCACAATGCGGATGGCGAGGAGAAAGTGGTCGGCGAGGCCACGGCCGAGGTGCCTGCCCGCGGCTGACGCGTCGCCCCCTCGCTCCCGTGGGTGGGCCCGTCCCGTGCGTCCCCCGGGTGCCGGACGTCGACGGGTACAGTCGATTTCCGGTGGGGTTCGGTCGTCTCAGGTCGCCCGGTAGGGTCCCGAGACGACCGGTGGCGTGAGTACCCAGGGAGGACTGTGGAGCGACGGCGTCGAGGAAGGCTGCCGATCCCACGCGTCGCCGGTGGGCGGCACCGGGCCGGACTGACATCGGTAGCGGCGTCGCTGCTCGTGCTCGTGCTCGTGCCGTCGCTGTTGGCGGGGTGCGGCAACGTGACCGTCCTGACCGTTTCGCATGCGGGGGACACGGACGGGGTGACGGCCCGGACCATCCGGGTCGGTGCACTGGGCTCGTTCAGCGGCTTCGCAGCACCCGACTTCGCCCCCGTGGAGACCGGGGCCGCCGTCTACTTCGACCAGCTCAACGCCTCGGGCGGGGTCTACGGCCGCAAGATCGTCTACTCCCCGATCGTCGATGACGGGACCTCGCCATCGGGCAACACGGCGGGTGCCCAGCGGCTCGTTCAGAGCAAGGTGTTCGCCGTGGTCGGCGTCGGTACGCCGTTCTTCACCGGCTCGTCGATCCTTCGCTCGCAGGCCGTCCCGACGTTCGGGATCCAGGAGAACACCAACCAGCAGTGGTCGGGCCCGACGATGTTCGGTGCCGGCGGTTCCTACATCGCGAACTCGCTGCCGATGCCCCAGGTGGCCTACGTGGCCCAGCAGACCCACGCCCGGGCGGCCGCGGTCCTCGCCTACAACGTGGCCCAGTCCTCGGGCGGCTGCGAGGCGGTGGTCAAGGGGCTGCAGCGCTATCACGTGCCCACGCCGGTCATCGACTTCTCGATCCCCTACGGGGCGGCCACCCTCGACGCCGACGTCACGAGGATGCAGCAGGCGGGCGTCGACTTCATCGCGACCTGTATGGACGCCACCGGCAACATCAAGCTCTCCCAGACACTCCAGCAGCACGGCATGGGGTCGGCCACGCAGTACTGGCTGGACGGCTACGACACGGGCATCCTCCACAACAACACCGCCGCCCTGGACGGGGCGTACTTCCTGCTCCAGCAGACGCCGTTCGAGGTGACCCGACTGGACCCCGGTGTCTACCCGGGCATCGACGCGTTCAACGCCGCCCTGCGCCGCTACGCACCGGGCACGCGACCCTCGGGTCCGGCCCTGGCCGGCTGGGTCAGCGCCGACCTGTTCGCCGAGGGCCTCCGGGCCATCGGTAACGACGTGACCCGCACCGCGCTGGTCCGGGCCATCAACAAACTCACCGCCTTCACGGCGGACGGAGCCTTCCCGCCGGTCGACTGGCAGATCGCCCACTCCGCAGTCAACGACCTCGACTGCACCACCTATGTGCGGGCCGAGGGTGATCGCTTCGTACCCGTGTTCACGACGCCCCAGAGCGTCTACTCCTGCTACGACCAGACCGGTGCCGCCCACCTGTCCACCCAGACGGTGACGACGTTGCCGCTCCAGCCCGGGGTGCCGGGCAGGTGACCCAGTTCCTCAACTACGCGGTCCCCGGGGTGCCGTTCGGGTGTGTCTTCGCCCTCATGGCCGTGGGCCTGGTCCTGACCTACAAAGCCTCGGGTGTGTTCAACCTGGCGTTCGGTGCCCAGGCCTTCGTGTCGGCACTGGCCTACGTCTCGCTCGACCAGGACGGATGGCCCCGGTGGGCCTCCACCGTCATCGCCGTGTTCGTCATCGGTCCCCTGGTGGGGGTCCTGCTCGACCGGCTCCTGTTCCGCCGCATCCGGACGGCCTCGCCACTGGTCAAGCTGGTGCCCTCCCTGGGCCTGCTCGTGGCCCTGCCCCAGCTGGCACTCATCATCGCCGGCTCGACGCCGTCGATCCCGCCGCCGGCCATCGTGGGCAATGCCCAGCGGGTCTACTTCCACCTCGGCTCGGTCCCACTCAGCGGACTGGAGTTGTCGATCAGCGCCGCCACCGTCGTGGTGGTGGGGGTCCTGGTCGTGCTGTTCCGGTTCACGCCGGTCGGCCTCGAGATGCGCGCCGTGGTCGAGAGCCCACGGATGACCGAGCTCGCCGGCGTCAATGCCGGCCGGGTGAGTGCGTTCGCCTGGATCCTCTCGAGCATCATGGCGGCCCTGGCCGGCGTGCTGCTGTCGCCCCTCTACTCCCAGCTCGACCCGCAGAACTTCACCGTGCTCCTGGTGTGGGGTGTCGCCGGGGCGGTGATCGGCCGGTTCGCCAGCCTCCCGTTGGCACTGGTGGGCGGCCTCGCCCTGGGCATCGCCCAGCAGGTGATCGCCGGCTACATGCCGGCGGGGGTCATCGCCAACGGGCTGCGTCCCTCGCTGCCCTTCGTGGTGCTGCTCGTCTTCCTGCCGCTCGCCCGCCAGCGCCAGATCGACGACCCGCTGTCCAGCTGCGACCCACCGTCGTCGGCCTCGGAGGCAGCGACCGCCGGCTTCCGTTCGGCGTCGACGATCGCGGCGTCGGGTGGTGCCGTGCACGCGGTCGGTCTGTGGCACCAGCGGCTCGAGGACCTGCCCGGTTCGCGCATGACGGGGATCCTCGTCCGTCGACCGACCGCCACCTTCGCATGGGCGGTGGGGGCCCTCGCCATCGTGTCCGCCCTCACCTGGGTGCCGCCCGACTGGCTGCTGACGATGAACCAGGGGGTGGCGTTCGCCATCATCTTCCTGTCCCTCACCTTGTTGACGGGCATGACCGGGCAGATCTCGCTGTGCCAGGCCACCTTCGCCGGACTCGGCGGTTTCATGGCCGGGCAGCTGGCCAACCACTTCGGACTGCCCATCGTGCTCGGCATGGTGGCCGGCGGGTTGCTCGCCGCCGGCCTCGGCGTGCTGGTCGCCATCCCCACGCTCCGCCTGGCCGGACTGCCGCTGGCCCTGGCCACGTTGGCCTTCGCCCTCCTGGCGGACAACATCCTGTTCCCCAACACGTGGATCGGCAACGGGGCAGGCGGGATCACCCTCCCCCGACCTTCGGCCGGACCGGTCAGCTTCGCGGCCGCAAAACCGTTCTTCCTGCTCTCGCTGGTCATCCTGGGCGTCTGCGCCGGCGTGGTGAAGCTCGTCGGCGACGGGACCATGGGTCGGTACCTCTCGGCCGTGCGGGGCAGCGAGCTGGCCGCCAACTCGGTCGGCATCGACGTCTATCGCCTTCGGATCCTGGTCTTCGCCCTGTCGGCCGCTCTGGCCGGCGTGGGGGGCGCGCTGTTCGGCTCGCTCGAGGGTTCGCTGTCGGCCAACGACTTCGGCTACCAGATCTCGGCCGTCCTCCTCGTGGTGGTGGCCATCGTGGGTCTGGGCTCGATCGCCGGGGCGGTCGTGGCCGGCATCGTGTACACCACCCTCCAGGTGGCGGTCACGTCGCTGCCCTCGCGGTTCGCGGGGCTCGTCGCGGTGCTGTTCGGCCTGGCCACGCTCAGCTACACCCGCCACCCCGAGGGCTTCCTCGACTTCCTGAGCGGCAGGGTCCAGACGGCCATCGCCGATCGTCGGGCGCACCGGCTCGGGGGTGGTCCGGACGGACACGGCCCGGTCGACGGCGGGGTGGGGAAGCGCCCGACCGCATCGCCCGACCCAGTGATCGGAGGCCCGGGATGACCGGTGGTGTCCAGCGTGATGACGGTGCCTCGCGACCACTGCTCGTCGCCGACGGGATCACCAAGCAGTTCGGCGGGATCACCGCGCTCGACCATGTCGACATGGAGGTGGCCGCGGGCGAGGCGGTCGGAGTGGTCGGTCCCAACGGTGCGGGCAAGACGACGCTGTTCAACTGCCTGTTCGGGTTGGAAGACCCCGACGAGGGGACCGTCGTGTTCGACGGGAAGCGCATCGACCGGCTGCCCGTGTGGAAGCGCAGTCGCCTGGGGATCGGCCGCACGTTCCAGCGGATGGAACTGTTCGAGGGGATGACGGTCGCCGACCACCTGCTGGTGGCCGAACAGGCGGCCAGCGGGACCGTCCGGATCTGGCGGGACTTCGTCCACCGCGGGGGCCCGACCCCTTCGGAACTCCACCACGTGGAGCAGGTCCTCGGGCTCCTCGGACTGAGTGACCTGGCCGGCCGCCCCGTGGAGACGCTCGACCTGGGCCACGCCCGCCTGGTGGAGCTCGGCCGGGCCATGATGGGCACGCCGCGTCTCCTGATGCTCGACGAGCCGTCCTCGGGACTCGACGCCGATGACACCGGGCGGCTGGCGCGGATCCTCGGCGAGACCCGCCGCACGACCGGGGTGGCGGTGGTGCTGGTGGAGCACGACCTGGCCCTGGTCGAGTCGGCCGTCGACCGCCTCTACGTCCTCAACTTCGGTAAGTTGCTCGCCTCGGGCCCGGTGGACGAGGTCCTGGCCGACCCGGAGGTCCGCAAGGCCTACCTCGGGAGCACGGCATGACGGCCGCGACGGGCGACCCGACCATGGCGGAGCCGGTGGTCGAGGGCCAGCCGCTCCTGGAGCTCCGTGAGGTAAGCGCCTCCTACGGCCCCTACGAGGCGCTCTTCGGCGTGTCGTTGACGGTAAATGCGGGGCGCGCCCTGGCCCTCGTCGGCGCCAACGGGGCGGGCAAGTCGACCGTGGCACGGGTCGTGTCGGGCCTCGTGCCGACGACCCGGGGCACGATCCGGTTCGACGGCCGGGACATCACGGGGCGGCCGGCCTATGAGATCGCCCGCATGGGCCTGTCCCAGCTCACCGAGGGGCGTTCGGTGTTCGCCTCGCTGACCGTCGAGGAGAATCTGACGCTCTCCTTCCGACGGGCGCTCGGTCGCAAGGGTGTTCCCGACGCCCTGACCAGGGCATACGCCGCGTTCCCCCGGCTGGGCGAACGGCGGACGCAGTCGGCGGGCACGCTGTCCGGTGGCGAGCAGCGCATGCTGGCCCTCTCCCGGGTACTGGTGCTCGAACAGCGTCTGCTGGTGGTGGACGAGCTGTCGTTCGGGCTCGCTCCGGTCGTGGTCGACGAGGTCTACGCCGCGCTGGAGCAGGTACTGGCGTCGGGGACCTCGCTCCTGCTCATCGAGCAGCACGTGGACCGCGCCCTCGTCCTGGCCGACGACGTCGTGGTGCTCAGCAAGGGCCGGGTCGTCTATGACGGTCCGGTGGCAGGCGTGGAGGGACGGCTCGGCGACCTGGTGCTCGGCCGGCCCGCCCCCGGTGTGGGGTAGGCCGACCGACCCGGTGCAGGGGGGCGGGTCCGCCCCGGTCTACGCCAGGCTGAACGGGGGAACGCCGGACGAGACGTCCTTGAAGAGCTCGCCCTTGGCGGCAGCCAGTTCGGCCGGGGTCCACATCGAGTCGCGGTGCAGCTCGCCGACCGGGTGGAAGCCACCCATGGCCCAGATGTCGCCGCCATAGACGATGAAGTTCTGGCCACTGATGTCGGCGGCCTCGTCGGTCGCCAGGAACGTGACCAGCTGGGCGACGTTGCGGGGATCGAACTTGTCGAAGCCGTTGTCGGCCTTGGCCATCTCGCCGAAGATGTTCTCCGTCATGCGGGTACGTGCCCGGGGGCTGATGGAGTTGCACGTGATGCCGTAGCGGCCCAGCTCCCGGGCGAGCACCCACGTCATCGACGCGATGCCCGCCTTGGCGGCCGAGTAGTTGGCCTGACCGGCGTTGCCGAACAGTCCGGCCTCCGACGAGGTGTTGATGATGCGACCGGTGACGTCCTCGCCGGCCTTGGCCCGGCCCCGCCAGTAGACGGCGGCGTGGTGGGCGGGGGCGAAGTGGCCCTTCAGGTGGACCCGGATGACGTCGTCCCAGTCCGACTCCTCCATGTTGAAGCTCATCTTGTCCCGGAGGATGCCGGCGTTGTTCACCAGGATGTCGAGCTGTCCGAAGGTGTCGACGGCCTGGTCGACGAGGGCCTTGGCCCCCTCCCAGGAGCTGACGTCCGAGGCGTTGACCGCGGCGTCGCTGCCCCCAGCCTTGATGAGGTCGACGACCTCCTCGGCCGGGTGCTTGTCGTCACCCTCGCCCTGGAGGGAGGCGCCGACGTCGTTGACGATGACCTTCGCGCCCTCGGAGGCGAGCAGGAGTGCCTCCTCACGTCCGATACCCCGGCCTGCGCCGGTGACGATGGCGACCTTGCCGTCGAGCATTCCCATGGTGTCCTCCTGAGTGGGTCGTAGCTGTCGTTGATCTGTGGGCGATCATCGGGCCGCGCACATTGACGACGTGGCGGAACCGGGGAAGCATGGCCGAAACCCACCCCCTCTGCAAGAACAGGACCTACCCGTGACGCCAGCCCCCGCCCCGTCCGACGTGGCCGCCCCGGAACGACCGCTGTCCGGCCGGACGGCCCTGGTGACGGGGGGCGGTCGGGGTATCGGCCGGTCCATCGCCCTGGCCCTGGCCGCCGACGGGTGTGACGTGGCGGTCAACTACCGCCGGGACGCCGACTCGGCGGCCGCCACCGTGGCCGACCTCGAGGGCCTCGGGGCCCGCGCCGTCGCCTACCCGGCCTCGGTCGACGACCCCGATGCCGCCACCGGACTGGGCGAGGCCGTACTGGCCGACTTCGGCCCCGTCGACCTCCTGGTGTGCAATGCCGGAATCGCCAGCCGCGGCGGCACGGTGGCCGAGACCTCCCTCGATGAGGTCGACCGGCTGATGCGCACCCATGTCTACAGCGCCTTCCAGCTCTGCCGGGTGCTGCTGCCGGCCATGCGTGAGCGGCCCCGGGGCGACCTGGTGTTCATCTCGTCGGTTGCAGCCCGGCTCATGGCGGCACGCTCCGCGCCCTACACGATGGCCAAGGTGGCGCTCGAGTCCCTCGCCATGACACTGGCGAAGGAGGAACGGCCCTACGGCATCCACGCCAACGTGGTGGCGCCCGGATTGGTCGACACCGAGATGGGGCGCCGACTGGTACGCGGGGCGATGGGGGTGGAGGACATCAGCACACTGGACGCCACGTCGGCGTTCGGTCGGGTCTGCCGGCCCGAGGACGTCGCCGCGGTGGTCCGCTTCCTGGTCTCGCCGGGCGCCGGCTACGTGACGGGCCAGGTCGTGAGCGTCGACGGCGGCGGGTGAACGGGCCGGCGGGTCCGGTGCGGCCGGCGGGTTCAGCCGGCCGCCGGCTCCAGCACGAGGACGGGGATCACCCGCTCGGTCGCCTTCTGGTAGTCGGCATACGGGGGATAGGCCTCGACGGCCCGCTCCCACCACAGGTCGCGCTCGGCACCGTGCAGCTCCCGGGCGATGCGGTCCTCCTTGCGGGGACCGTCCTGGAGCTCGACCAACGGCTCGGCCACGACGTTGGCGTACCAGTACGGGTGGGTGGGTGCCCCTCCCTGCGAGGCGACGATGGCGTAGGTCCCGTCGTGCTCGACGCGCATCAGCGGCGTCTTGCGGATCTTGCCGGACCGGGCGCCACGGTTGGTCACGATGACCACCGGCATCCCCGTGTCGAGGAGCGTGGTGGCTTCGGAGCCGGCGGACGCCTCATAGAGGGCCACCTGGTCGCGGACCCACTGCTGGGAACTCGGCTCGTACTCACCCGTCAGCGGCATGACCCCAGTGAACACCTTTGCCGGCCCCCTCGCCAGCGGTCCCGGCACGGGACCGACCGTCCCTGCCCGGCTACCCCGCTGCCCGGCTGCCCGGCTGCCCGGCTGTCCGGCAGTCCGGCAGTCCGGGGCGTCGCTGTGGAAGCGATCGGTGCGGGCGAGAGGATTTGAACCTCCACCCCCGAAGGGACCGGGACCTAAACCCGGCGCGTCTGCCGATTCCGCCACGCCCGCGTGGCCGCCAGACTACCGACGCCCGGCACCGGGGCCGGGAAGGGGCCCGGCTCCCGGGAGCCAGCGGGGCCCCTGGCTATAGTCAGCCTGTGCCGACCCCGCCTGCCGCCCCGTCCTCACCACCGTCGCCGAGCTCGTCCGCCGCCCCGTCCGACCCGGACTCCGACGAGCGTCCCGACACGTCGTCTGCCGCCGCGGGCGCCGAGGTGGCCGATCGCATCCGCTACCTGGACGAGGTCATGGCCGAAATCGACGCCGAGGTGCGCCGCCGTCGGGCGTCGGGCGACCTGCCCGCCGGCCTGGAGCGGGAGCTGGACGAGCTCTTCCTCGAGTTCTCGCCAGTCGGGCTGCAGGGTCGTGCCCGGCTGCGCGAGACGCTCTCCCTGGTCGATGGCTCGGCCTACGTCGACATCGCCGTGCCCACGGCATCCAACAAGGCGGTCGGCAGCTACATCAAGCGGGCCGTCCGCAAGGGCCTCGGCTGGTACATGAACTTCATCGTCGCCCAGATCGTGAAGTTCGCCTGGTCCGTGTCCCGTATGTTCCACGTGGTCGTCGACCACATCGAGGACCTCGAGACGGCGGTGGAGGCGCACCGCTCCCCGGACCTGCCCGTCGCGGTGGTGCCCGCGTCCAGTGACGGTGCCGCCTGGTGGGCCCCTGCCGCCACCGAGGCGCTCGCCGGCGTGCGTGACCGGGTGGTGGTCGCCGACTGCGGCGACGCCTCCCTGGTCGAATTGCTGCTGGCCGCCGGTGTGGACGCCTACGGGATCGATCCGTCGGACCTCGCCCTCGAGCCGGCGCTCGACCGTGGCGTCGATGTGCGGGCCGAGGGGCTGCTCGACCACCTCGACGTCGTGGCCGACGAGGCGCTCGGCGGGATCGTCCTCACCGGGTCGGTCCAGTGGCTCCGTCCCAACGAGCGGGAGCGCCTGCTCGACCTGGTGTCCACCCGTCTGGCGGTCGACGGGGCGCTCGTCCTGCACTCGGCGTCGCCGGGCGCCTGGGCGGCCTCGGCGCCAGCGGTGGTGCGGGACCTGGCCCCGGGTCACCCACTCCACCCCGAGACGTGGGCCCACCTCCTCGGCGGGCGGGGCTTCGCCGTGACCGCCACCGTCGCCGGCGGCGACGACCGGCGGCTCACCCACGTGGGCGAGGCCACCCCCGACGCTGGCACCGTGAACGCCGCCATCGACGCCATCAACGACCTGCTGCTCGGTCCGACGGAGTACCTCGTGGTCGCCACGCGGGAGCGGTGACCGCCGTCCACCAGTTCGTGCCCGCCCTCCTGCCCCGGGACGCCACGGGGGACCACACCCGCGCCCTGCGCGACGCCCTGCGGGCCGCCGGCTGGGAGTCCGACATCTACGTCGAGGCCGCCCACGACGAGCTGCAGGACGAGGCGACGTACTTCGAGGAGTACCCGTCCCGGGCGCGCCCCGGCGACGTGCTCCTCTACCAGTTGGGCACCTCGTCACCCGTCGCCGAGTTCCTGCTCGGTCGCCACGAGCCCCTCGTGCTCGACTATCACAACGTGACTCCGGAGTCCTACTACGAGGGGTGGGAGGAGCACACGGCGGCCAAGGTCGCGCTCGCCCGCGAGCAGGTCGCCGCCCTGGCACCCCACGCGGTGCTCGGCATCGCGGACTCGGCGTTCAACGCACGCGAGCTCGAGGAGCTCGGCTGCCGGGCGACTGCGGTGGTGCCGATCCTGGTCGACGACGACGTGGTCCACGGCGCAGTGGACGCGGCGGAGCGGGACCGCTTGGCGGCGGATCACGGGGACGCCACCGTGCTCCTGTTCGTCGGGAGGATCTCGCCCAACAAGTCGCACGAGCGACTCGTCGAGGCGTTGTGGGTCTACCGCCGGCTCTACGACCCGTCGGCACGTCTGCACCTGGTCGGGCCGACGGTCACGCCGTCCTACGCCGAGGCGGTCTTCGCCTTCGCCGACGAACTCGGCCTGGGGGATGCCGTGCGCCACGCCGAAGGGCTGACCAAGGCGGAGCTCGCCGCCTGGTATGAGGACGGCGACGTGTTCGTGTGCCTGTCCGAGCATGAGGGATTCTGCATCCCCCTGCTCGAGGCCATGGGCGCCGGCACGCCCATCGTGGCGCTCGACGCCGGGGCGGTCGGCGAGACGCTCGCCGACGCGGGGATCCTGCTGGCGGAGGCGCGCCCGGCCACGGTGGCCGCGGCCGTCGACCGGATCCGCCGTGATGACGACCTCGCGGCGTGGCTGGCCGATGCCGGTCGCCGCCGCCTCGAGGACTTCGCCGCCGCGACGACCCGGCAGCGCTTCGTGGACGTGCTCGGCGGCGTCGTCGGCCGTGAGCCGGTGGTCGTATGAAGCTCGCCTTCGTGACGCCGCGTTACGGGACCGAGGTCATCGGCGGTGCGGAAACCGCGGCGCGCATGTTGGCCGAGCGACTCTGCCTCCGTCCGGGATGGGAGGTCGAGGTGCTGACCAGCTGCGCCCTCGACCACCTCACGTGGGAGAACACCGAGCCGGCGGGCACGAGCGTGGTGAACGGTGTGACCGTGCGACGGTTCCCGACGGCATCGCCCCGGACCCTGGACTACTTCGCGCTCGATGGCCAGCTGCGCGTGGCACCCGGGGTGGCCACCCTGTCCGAGACCCGCAAGTGGGTGGCGCTCAACGGGCCGATGTGCCCCGGCCTCGTCGATGCCGTGGCTTCCACGGATGCCGACGTCATCGCCTGCTACCCCTACCTGTTCGCCACCACCGTGGACGCCATCGCCGTGTCGGAGGTACCGGTCGTGCTGCACCCGGCGGCCCACGACGAGCCGGCCCTCTACTTCTCAGCCTTCCGACGCAGCTTCCGTGACGTCGACGGGTTCGTGTACCACACCCGTGCCGAGCGGGACCTCATGGAGGACGTGTACCGCATCGGTGCCCGACCCCAGGTCGTGCTGGGACTCGGCGTGAACGACCCGGCGGGTGCCGGTCGGGCGGGGGGCGACGTCCTCGGCCTCGGTGACCGCCCGTACCTCTGCTACCTCGGGCGGGTCGACGAGCACAAGGGGTGCGGCATGCTCGCCGACTACTTCGCCGAGTACAAGACGCGCAACCCGTCGGACCTCGCGCTCGCCTTCGTCGGCCCGGTGTCGGCCAAGTCGCCCGAGCACCCGGACATCGTGGTCACCGGGACCGTGTCGGAGGCGGACAAGTGGGACATCCTGGCCGGTGCCCAGGTCATGGTGACACCGTCGGCCTACGAGTCGTTCTCGCTGGTGGTGCTCGAGGCCTGGACCCTCGGGGTGCCCGTTCTGGTCAACGGGGCCTGCGCAGCCACGATGGAGCACTGTCAGCGCTCAGGCGGTGGCCTCTGGTTCGACTCCTACCGGAGCTTCGAGGCCACGGTCGGCCGTCTGACCGGGGACGGGGGTCTGCGCACCGCGCTGGGTGAGGCCGGTCGCCGCTACACGGAGCACCACTACCTGTGGCCCTCGATCATCGACCGCTACACGACCTTCCTCGAAGGTGTGGTGGCACGCGGCCGTCGACGGGCACTCCGTCCGGCCCGCCTGCAGCTGCAGTCCGGGGGAACGGCGTACGTGAGGGAGGTGGTGGCCGGTGGCGGTTGACCACGCAGCCGACGACCCGGACGGTCCGGGTGGACCCGCCGGGTCCGACGTGTCGGACGCCCGTGCCGGCCTGGCACCCGACGAACGCGCGCTGCTCGAGGCGTTCGATCGTCTGCGCCCCCAGGGGACGGTGCGGTGGAACTTCGACGACGCGGTGCGCCGATTGACCGAGCCCCCCGACGAGCCGGGCCGTTCGTCACCGTGGACCGGGCTCCCCGCCGACCTCTGGGAGCGGGGCAGGAGCACGAAAGCGTCGGAGCGGGTGTTGGGCGACGTGGTCAAGGTCGTGTCCCAGGACCTGACCGAGTACACCGACCGGGCCATCGAGGAGTCGCGCGGCCTGATCGACCGGTCGGTCGACGAGCTCCGTCGGGCGACCCTCGACGCCGTGCGGTTCCTGTCGGCCCGCGTCGACCGGCTTGAAGCCGCTGCCGACCCGTTCGGGATCGAGGCCGGCGAGCTCGAGTTGCCGTTGGTGGACGCGTCGGCCTGGTCCGGTCCGGTCGCGGCCTGGGCGGCCGCCCGGGGTGACCTGCCGGCGGTGATCGGCGAGTTGGGTACTCCCGGACTCGTGACCGCGGTGTCCGCCGCCGGGGTGGCCGTGGACGCGGTCGACCCGCGGGGCGAGGTCGTCTGGGCGAAGGTGTCGTCGTTGCCGGCCGGTGCCGACGTGGGGTCGGCCGACGTCACGGTCACGATGGCCGAGGTGGTCGACCACCTGCGTGGCCTGGCGACCGACAGCCGGGGGAGCGTCGTCCTGTCGGGCTGCGTCGACCGCGCCGGACTCGCCGCCAAGGTCGAACTGGTGGACGAGGCCACCCGTGTGGTGGCGGCGGGGGGCGCCGTGGTGCTGCTGGTGTCCGACCAGGCGGCCTGGGACGCCGGTCTGGACCCCGTGGTGCGGGACCTCCTGCCCGGACGGCCCCTCCATCCCGAGGCCTGGCGGCTCGTCCTGACTCATCGGGGCGTGCCGGGATCCGAGTGGCACCAGGCACCGTCGGGGACCGTCCACGCCGTGGTGGCGGAGGTGGGCCGATGAGCGGGATCCACCTCTTCGTGCCCATGCTCCATCGACGGGATGCAGTAGGGGAGCACACCCGGGCACTGCGGGACGGGCTCGTCGCCGACGGCATCGAGTGCCGCATCTACATCGAGATGCCCGACCCGGACACGGTCGACGAGACCTACCCCTACCGGGACTATGAGTCCGACGCCCGCCCCGGTGACGTGCTGGTGTACCAGATGGCCACCAGATCGGACATGGCCGCATGGCTCGCCGCCCGGCCGGAACCGGTCGTCGTGAACTACCACAGCATCACCCCGGCGGCGTACTTCGTCCCCTGGAACAACTGGATCGCCAGGCACCAGGTCGCCGCGGCCCAGGATCTCGCCGTACTGGCACCGACGGCTGCCCTCGGCATCGGGGTGTCGGAGTTCGACGCGGAGGAGCTGCGTCACGCCGGGTGCCCCGACGTGGCCGTCGTGCCCGTGGCCAACGTCCGGCTCCCGCCACCGCCACCGGACCCGGAGGCCCTGGCCGCCCTGGAGCGGCAACCGGGCGGCCCGAACTGGCTGTCGGTCGGGCGGCTCGCCCCGAACAAGGGCCACGAGGACACCATCGCCGCCCTGTTCGTGGCCCGGACCTCGTCGACGCCCGACGCCCGGCTGACCATCGTCGGGTCTCCCACCGAGCCCGCGTACGCGCGGGCGCTGCACCGGTTCGTGGCCGAGCTCGGGTTGACCGGAGCGGTCACCTTCGTGTCGCGGCTCACTGACGCCGAGCTCTCGGCGCGGTACGCGGCGGCCGACGTGCTGGTCATGCTGTCCGCCCACGAGGGCTTCGGGGTGCCGCTGCTCGAGGCGATGTCCCACGGCGTACCGGTGGTGGCCTATGCGGCCGGTGCCGTGGCCGACATCGTGGACGGGGCCGGGGTCCTGCTCGACGACCGCGGCCCCCGGCGGGTGGCGGCCGAGGTGGAGGCCCTCCTGGGCGATGAGGACCGGCGGACGGCGCTGGTGGAGGCGGGCCGGGCCCGACCGGCCGCCCTCGGGCTGGACCGGGCGGCATCGGACCTGGTGGCGGCCTTGCGGGGCGTCGCCGAACGGTCCGGACGCCCCCCCGTCACCATGTCCGCCGCACCCGCACCGGGTGCCCCCCTGCGTCCGTGAGCACCCCCGACCAACTAGGATCATCGCTCATGGATTCCCCTCTCCACCTGCCCGCGTCCGTACTCTCGACCGCCACCGCCGGGGCACCCGAGATGAAGTCCAACTCCGACGTCGGGCCCGGCTCCGACATCTTCCAGCGGCTCCTGAAGGAGCGCATCGTCTTCATCGGCTCGGCGATCGACCAGAACACGGCCAACCTCGTGTGCTCGCAGCTGATCCTGCTCGAGGCCGAGAGCCAGGAACGCGACATCTCGGTGTACATCAACTCGCCCGGTGGTTCGGTCACCGATGGTCTGGCCATCTACGACACCATGCAGTACGTGCAGTGCGACGTGCGCACGATCTGCATCGGACTGGCGGCGTCGATGGGCCAGTTCCTGCTGTGCGCAGGCACGCCCGGCAAGCGGTTCGCCCTTCCCCACAGTCGCATCCTGATGCACCAGCCGTCCGGTGGGATGCAGGGCCAGGCCTCGGACATCGCCATCCAGGCCGAGCAGATCATCTACCTCAAGCGCATGCTGGCCGAGCGGATCGCCTTCCACACGGGTCAGCCGGTGGAGCGGATCGAGGCCGACTCCGACCGTGACCGCTGGTTCACCGCGGAGGAGGCCCGTGAGTACGGATTCATCGACGAGGTGATCCAGAAGGACGCCATGCAGGTGCCGACGGCCACTTCAGGGTCCGCCACCTGATGGCACTCGGCGTCGACCAGCCGGCACCTGCCGGCTCCGAGCCCGAACGTCCGATGATCATCGGGGGGAGCACCCGGTTCGTGCCGGGGCAGAGCCACGACCGGATCACCATTGTCAACGGCAAGGTCCAGCTGGGTCAGCGACTCGTCGACCTGTGGCGCAACCGGGACCTGCTCATGCTGCTCACGCGCACCGAGCTGAAGGTCAAGTACAAGGAGTCGGTGCTCGGCTACGCGTGGTCGATGCTGAACCCGGCCCTGGTGCTGGCGATCTACTACATGATCTTCAAGGTCATCTCGCGCACCCAGCAGCCGCACTTCGCCATCTGGCTGTTCTGCGGCCTGCTGGTGTGGAACCTCTTCAACAACTCGGCCCAGGGCTCCACCACCGTGGTGGTGGGCAAGGCCGGGATCATCAAGAAGGTCGCCTTCCCGCGCGAGCTGCTGGCCATGTCGACGGTCGGTGTCGCCATGGTGCTGTTCGCCATCCAGGTCGGCGTCCTGATCCTCTTCCTGATCGGCTTCCAGCTGACACCGGACTGGGGCTCGCTGTGGCTGCTCCCGCTGGCCCTGATCGCCTTGTTGGTCTTCACCTCCGCGGTGTCGATCTTCCTTTCCGCCGTCAACGTCTACCTGCGCGACACCCAGCACCTCACCGAGGTCGCCCTCATGGCGTGGTTCTGGCTGACCCCGATCGTGTACCCCTTCGAGCAGCTGGGCACCCATCTGGCCAAGTACCACCTGACGTGGCTGTACCTGGCCAATCCCGTCACGCCGATCGCCATGACGTTCCAGCGGGTCATCTACAACCAGACCTCGTACGTCGCGACCAAGAACAATTCCAGCCATGTCGCCACTCAGCTGCTGCCGGCGTACGGCGACTCCTGGTACGCCATGATGATCGGCATCGTCTTCGTGGTGAGTGTCGGGCTCTTCCTCCTCGCCCTGATCGTCTTCGGTCGGCTCGAGGGCAACTTCGCCGAGGAGCTCTGAGATGGCCACCGCCATCGAGGTCCGGGACATCTCCAAGCAGTTCAAGCTGTACACCGAGAAGCAGACGTCGCTCAAGGAACGGATCATCAAGGGCGGGAAGATGCCGTTCACCCCGTTCTGGGCGCTGCGGGACGTCAACGTCGACATCATGCAGGGGGAGACGTTCGGCATCCTCGGGCGCAACGGTTGCGGCAAGTCGACCCTGCTCAAGTGCATCGCCGGCATCCTGAAGCCGACATCGGGCGAGATCCGGGTCCGTGGGAGCCTCGCCGCCATGCTCGAGCTCGGTGCCGGCTTCCAGCCGGACCTGTCGGGCCGCGACAACATCTTCCTCAACGGGTCGCTCCTGGGACTGTCCCACGCGGACATCGAGAAGCGCTACGACGCCATCGTCGCCTTCGCCGAGCTCGAGGACTTCATCGACAACCAGGTGAAGTTCTACTCGTCGGGCATGTACGTCCGGCTCGGGTTCGCGGTGGCGGTCAATGTGGAGCCCGACGTGCTCCTCGTGGACGAGGTCCTCGCTGTCGGCGACGCGTCCTTCCAGCGCAAGTGCCTCGACCACGTGAAGAAGTTCCAGCGTGAGGGACGCACCATCGTCGTGGTGAGTCACGCCACCGACGTGATGCGCCAGAACTGCGAGCGGGTCATGGTGATGAACCATGGCCAGGTCATCACCATCGCCGATCCGGGCGAGGGCATCCGGGTGTTCCTGGCCGACCTGCTCGGCGTCGGCACCCTCGAGCACTCGGAGTCGGGCGGGATCGAGGGCAACGTCCTCGCCATCGGCGTGGTCCATGCCGACCACGGTGGCAGTGGCGAGAGGATGCACCTCTACCCGGGCGAGTCCCTCACCATCACGGCCGACCTCGACAGCCTGGCGCCGGTGCCCAACGCGATGGCCACCATCGCCATCCACGACGACAAGAACGAACTCGTCTTCGCGTCCGATCCGGACGACCCGATGTGCGCCATCGAGGTTCCCGAGGGGGGCGGCATCGTGCGGTTCCACTTCCCCGAGGTCCCGTTGCTCGACGGCACCTATTCGGTCAGTGTCGGCGTGCGGAGCGCCACCGACACGGCCATCTATGACTGGAAGGACCAGGTCACCAAGTTCGAGGTGGCCAACCCGGGCCGGTCGACCGGCCGCGTACGCCTGCTGCCCGACATCAGCTTCCGGTTGCGGGGCCTCGGTCTCACCGGTGAGGTGCCCGCCGTCAGCAGCGGCGACTACGCACCGCTGCCCCTGCCTGGCTGGGAGGAGTCGACGGCGTGACCGCCGTCACCAGGATCGACCAGGTCATCCCGACGTTGGCCAGCCGCGACGCCATCGGGGGCCACGTGATGCAACTGCGGGACCTGCTCCGGACCCGTGGCTACGCCTCGGACATCTACTACGGCAACGCCAGTCCCGACCGCCTGGACGAGGGCTTCCCCATCACCCGGATCGGCGAGCCCTCGGCCTCCGGTCGTGTCCTCCTCTACCAGCTGTCCATCGGCAGCGGTGTGGCCGACATCTTCCGCGACCGGCCCGAGCGCAAGTTCGTGAACTACCACAACATCACGCCCGCCGATCTGCTCGAGGCCTGGATCCCCCAGGTGGGTGAAGAGGTGCGGTGGGGCAGGGCCCAACTGCGCGAGCTGGCGTCGGTGACCGAGTTCGCCATCGCCGACTCGGAGTACAACGAGTCGGAACTGGTCGCCGCCGGCTATCCGTCCACGACGACGGTGCCGTTGCTGATCGACCCCGAGGACTTCACCGGGTCGGCCGACCCTGTACTGAGCGCCCGGCTGGACCGCCAGCGCCAGGCCGGCGGGAGCGATCTGCTGTTCGTCGGAAAAGTGTCGCCGCACAAGGGTCAGCACGACCTGGTCAAGGCGCTCGCCGCCTACCGCCGCCTCTACGACCCTCTGGCCCGCCTCCACATCGTGGGCGGGGCCATCTCCGAGGAGTACCAGCGGGCCGTCGAGCGTTTCGCCGACGAGCTGGACCTGGCCGATGCCGTCGAGTTCGCCGGGTCGGTCACCCACGAGGAGCTGATCGCGTACTACGAGCGCTGCGACGTCTTCCTCTGTCTCTCCAACCACGAGGGGTTCTGCGTCCCGCTGCTGGAGTCCATGTACCACCGACTGCCGATCGTCTCCTACCAGTTCACGGCCGTCCCCGAGACGGTGGCCCAGGCCGGACTCATCCTGCCCGACAAGGAGCCGGCCCGGGTCGCCGCCGCCGTCCACCGTGTGGTGGAGGACGCGAGGCTGCGGGCGGAACTCGCCACCGCGGCAGGGGAGCGGGTCGACTGGTTCGCCCTCCGACGGGTCCAGGACGGGTTCGTCGCCGCCCTGGAGTCCGCCTGCGCCGCGTGACCCCTCGCCGTTCCCGGTCGGGAGGCGGTCCGCCCGGCGGCCCGGCATGAGGATCGCCTTCGTCGTTCCGAGATACGGCCCGGCCATCATCGGCGGTGCCGAGACAGCTGCGAGGCTGCTGGCGGAGCACCTGGTCGCCCGCAAGGGTTGGGACGTCGAGGTACTCACCACCTGCGCCGAGGACTTCGTCACCTGGGAGGAGGTCTACCCGGCGGGTGAGGAGCGCACCGCCGGCGTCCGGGTGATCCGCATCCCGTCGGCCGCGGGTCGCACGCCGTCGTTCCACCCGTTGTCGGCCGCGCTCCTGGCCGACCCGACGTCCGTCTCGATGGAGGACGCCGAGCGATGGCTCGACCTGCAGGGCCCGGTGGCCCCGGACCTGGCTGATGCGGCCGCGTCCTGGGACGGCGACGCGATGGTGTTCTACCCGTACCTCTACTGGCCCACCGTCCGGGTGATCGGTCGGGTGCGGGTCCCGACGATCCTGCATCCGGCCGCCCACGACGAGCCGGCCCTCTACCTGCCGATCTTCCCGCCGGTGTTCGCTGCCGCCGACGCCCTCGTGTTCCAGACCGGGGCGGAGCGCCACCTGGTCGAGTCGCTGTTCCCGGTGGCGACGCACCGCCAGCTCCTCCTCGGGCTCGGCGTGGACGACCCCGACACGCAGGATCGGGCCCGAGGCACCGCCCATGTCCGGGGACGCGGGGGCACGTCGGGCCCGGTACCCGACACGCCGTTCCTCACCTGCCTCGGGAGGGTCGACGGCCACAAGGGGACCACACTGCTGGCCGCCTACTTCGCCCGCTACAAGGAGCGCCACCCCGGCCCGCTCCGACTCGTGCTGGCCGGCCCGGTCGTTGATGCACCCCCGCCGCACACGGACATCGACGTGGTCGGCCCGGTGTCCGAAGCCGACAAGTGGGATCTGCTGTCCGGCGCCATGGCCGTCGTCTCCCCTTCACCGTGGGAGGCGTTCTCACTGGTGGTGGCCGAATCGTGGAGCGCCCGCACACCGGTACTGGTCAATGCCGGGTGCGCGGCCACCGTCGAGCACTGCCGTCGTTCCGGGGGCGGACTTCGCTTCGACGGGTACGGCGAGTTCGAGGTGGCGGTGGACCGTCTGGTCGGTGACGCGGCCTTCGGCGCCGCCCTGGGCGCCCGGGGACGCGCCTATGTGGATGCCCAGTTCCGGTGGCCGGTGATCGTCGACCGGTATGCGGCGTTCGTCGAGTCGGTCGTGGCCCGGGCCGCCCGTACCCCGGCATGAGGTCGGCCTGCACCGTCAGTTCGTGAGGCCGTTCAGTTCGTGAGGCCGTTCCCGAGAGGGATCGGGCCGTCGGTGGTGACGACCGGGACGCCCAGGATCGCCGCCCCCGGGCGGATCTTCCAGATCAGGTAGTCGGCGATCCTGAGGCGGGGCACGAGCACCGCCTGACCGCTGCTGGTGAGGCCGGCCAGACCGGGGAGTGCCGGCGGGGCGATCAGATAGACCGAGCCACCGGGCCCTACCGGTACGGTGCTGCGGATGTCGTAGTAGAGCGAACCACCATGCTCCGCGTAGCTGGTCGTTCCGGGCGACACGAACACGATGCGTTGCGACGTCAGGATCGAGCCGGCCTGGCGGAAGAAGGATTCGCCGCCGTCCAGGGAGTCGATGACGATCACGTCCGCTGCGGACTGGACCGTCGGGCCGAGGTGGGCGAGTTGTGCGTCGATCCGGTCGACCGACCGGATGTGGGCCAGGGTGTCGTCGAAGGGGGCCTGGTACGTGGCCTGGGTGAGCCAGAGCCCGTGGGCGCCGAGTTGTGTGCGGACAGGAAGTACCCCGCCAGCGGCCAGGAAGCGGTCGGAGCCGAAGACGGCGATGGCCAGCACCGCGGCGGTGGCGACCACACCCCATGCCCGGGCCCACGTCCGGTGCCCCGGGCGGGAGCGGAGGAGTGCCGCCGGTGCGAGCAGCAGCGCGATGACGGCACCGGGGAGGTAGGACAGCAGGTAGCCCCCCTTGGCGAACTGCACGAGGGCGACGATGACCATCGGCGGCACCGTGGCCGCCACCAGGATCGCGGTCCGTGACTGGTACCACGGCCGTTCCCATGGCGGCGGGCGTCGGCGGTGCCGGGGCCCGGAGCCCACGGCGGCGTCGGGTGCCCCCCGCCGTGCGGCTGTGGTGCCGGTTGCTGTCGTCGTTGCCGTGTCGTGGCTCCGTCGCACGGCGCGCACGGCCGCCCGGAGCGCGAGCCCGCACGCGGCCACCAGGGCCAGGGTCGCCAGTGGGAGGAGGGCCACGGTCGTGTAGGCGGCAAACGTGCCGAGGTTCACCGAGCCACCCGACGCGTGCTGGAGGACGGAGGTGGCGTTGGCCGCCCCCTGGGTCTCGACCCGGCTGGCCCGGAACCACGTCGAGAGACCGCCGGGCTGAGCCAGCGCCATGGGAACGACCCATGTGATGAGCGCAGCGAGACCGAGGCCCACGGCAGTCAGCGCCTCACGGGTCCGGCGGACGGATCCGAGCACCGCCACCATGGCCAACGGCAGGAACATCACGCCGGCGGACTGGCGGAAGCCGGCCACCAGGGCGAGGGCGACGAGTGCACCGGCGCCGTGCCAGGAGTGGGGGCGGGCCCGCCAGGCCAGCACGATCAGCAACGGGGCGATGGCCAGATCGAACGAGTACACGGCGACGGTCGATCCGCTGAACCAGGCGAACGGCGACGTGGCGACGAGGATGCCGGCGCAGATGCCCACCCAGCGCCCCCCGAGCTCCCGACCGGCCACGACGGTCAAGCCGGCGGCGGCTGCGGACGCCAGGGCCGAGACGAGGACGAGTGACTGCACGGTGCCGAGCCCCGTCCCGTGGAACAGGCGACCCGCCTCCACGTAGAGCCAGTAGCCGGGCGGCTGTGGGCGCCCGTGGGTGACGTCGAAGTGGGTGACGGCGGCGACGAACTGGGCGGAGTCCCAATCCGTGGGCCCGTGGGCTGCCGTGACGAGGCGACCTACGAGGGTCGCGATGCCGATCACCCAGGGGGTGAGCAGGTCGACGACCTGCAGGCGGACGGTGGAGGATCGGTCGGACGCCACCCGTCCCGGTCTGCGCCGGGGTGCCGGGCCGACGCCTGGGGGATGTTCGGACGACCGGCCCACCGCCATCGGACCGTGGACCACGGGGCCGGTCCCCGCGCCGATGACGGTCCGTTCATAAAACACATGTCAGCGTACCGAGCAATGGACCGGATTCCGGGTACCCTCCGCCAGATCGGGTAGGTAAACCGTTCAAGTTACGAGTGTTCGCGCCGATACGGGCTAGAAGACGTAGGTGCGTCCGACGGCCGTCGGTGCCGGGACGGCCGCGAGCAGGTGATCCGTCGGGTGTCCCGACGGAGGAGACGAGGGAATTCATGCAGCTGGGGAACCGTGGACGGCAGTCGGGCGCGCTCGCAGGGGGACGCCCGGCGGGCAACCGGGGGCGGTGGGCCCGCACGACGAAGCTGGTGTCGGCCGCCGCGCTGGTGGCAGCGGTGTCCCCCGTCCTGGCCGCAGCCTCAGCGACCGTGGCGCACGCCGGCCCGGCACCGCGCGTCCCCAGCATCTCCCTGGCCTGGCAGCAGACGCTGCCCGATGCCGGAGCGCCCATCGCCGAGAGTTCACCCAACGTCGCCACGCTGGACAACCAGGGCAACTCCGTGGTGGTCGGCGACCGGGCGGGCAACGTGTACGCCTTCCACCTGTCCAACGGGTCCGAGGTCCAGGGCTGGCCGGCCAACGTGGGCGCTCCCGTGGACTCGACCCCGAGCGCCGCGCCGAACGGCTCGGGTGCCGATGACATCTTCGTAGGGTCGGGCAACGCGGCGGATCCCAAGGCGGGCGGCTACACCGGCATCACCAGCACGGGCATCCCCTACTGGTCCCGATCGGCCGTCGACCCACAGGGCAACGAGGGCGTCCAGGCGTCGCTGGCCGTGGGCACCCTGCAGGGCGCACAGTCGGTCGTCGCTCCGTCGCTCGGCATGGAGGAGTACGCACTCAACACGGCAACCGGCAACACCGTGCCAGGCTGGCCGTTCTTCACCGCGGACAGCGGCTTCACCACACCGTCGTTGGCCGACCTCTACAACAATGGTCAGACCGAGGTCGTCACCGGAGGTGACTCCTCGACCGGCTGGGCCGACGGGCAGTACTACACCGCCGGCGGACACCTACGGGTGATCGGCAGTGGCGGAAACCTCATCTGCTCCTACAACACCGACCAGACCGTCGACTCGTCCACCGCGGTGGGCAACTTCCTCGGAGGAGGCGGAACCGGCATCGTCTTCGGTACCGGCAACTTCTTCCCGGGAGCATCGGACACGAACATGCTCTTCGCCTCCGACAACCACTGCAACATCCAGTGGCGGGTCGACCTCGGCGGCAACACGGTCTCCAGTCCGGCCATCGGCGACGTGCTGGGCAACGGCGGCGAACAGGTGGTCGAAGGCGTGGACACCGGCTCGAACGGTGTGGTGTCCGTGCTCAACGGGGCGAACGGTCAGCAGCTGCCGGGCTGGCCGGTGACGACCCCGGGACGCATCATCGGTGGCGTCACCCTGGCCGACCTCACGAACGGCGGCTACAACGACGTGCTCGCCCCGACCACGGACGGGCTCGAGATCTTCGACGGCAAGACGGCCCAGTTGGTGGCGACACTCGGCCAGGGCACGGTCGCCCTGCAGAACTCGGCCCTGGTCACCACCGATCCCGACGGCTCGATCGGGATCACCATCGCCGGCTACGGGGGCGGCAACGAGGGCATCATCCAGCACTACGTCATCAACGGCTCCACCGGGCACTCGCTCGGACTGCGCTCGTGGCCGCAGTTCCATCAGAACTCGCAGCTGACCGGCTGGCTGGCCGCAGGCGCCCCGGGTCACCTCAACTCACCGATCGTGGCCATGTCCGCGACGCCGACCGGCCACGGGTACTGGAACGTCGCGTCCGACGGTGGGATCTTCTCCTTCGGTAACGCCGCCTTCTACGGCTCGATGGGCGGCAGACCCCTGGCACGACCCGTGGTCGGCATGGCCGCCACGTCGGACGGCAAGGGCTACTGGGAGGTGGCGGCCGACGGCGGACTGTTCGCCTTCGGCGACGCCGGGTACTACGGCTCGATGGGCGGCCAACCACTCACCCAACCGGTGGTGGGGATCGCCGTCACCCCGGACGGCAAGGGCTACTGGGAGGTGGCGGCCGACGGCGGACTGTTCGCCTTCGGCGACGCGGGGTACTACGGCTCCACCGGGAACCTCCACCTCAACCAGCCGATCGTGGGCATGGCGTCCACCCCGGACGGGCGGGGCTACTGGTTGGTCGCCTCCGACGGTGGGGTGTTCGCCTTCGGTGACGCCGGCTACTTCGGCTCGATGGGTGGCCAGCCTCTCAACCGGCCCATCGTGGCCATCGCATCCCACGACTCGAGTGGCTACTGGCTCGTGGCCTCCGACGGCGGCGTGTTCAGCTTCGGTTCGGCCCCGTTCTACGGCTCGACCGGCAACCTGACACTCGCCCAACCGGTCGTCGGCATGTCCCCCGGGCCACGGGACGACGGCTACTGGATGGTGGCGGCCGACGGCGGCATCTTCGCCTTCGGTGACTCCGCGTACTACGGCTCCATGCCGGCCGTGCTCACCCCTCCGCGTGGATTCGACTGAGCCCAACGCCGCCACTCCGCACACGGCAGTCGTCGTCCGATCCTGACGGCGCGCCACCCCAGAGCGCGGGGACGGGGTGGGGCGTCCACCTGAGGACCACGCTCCGGCCCTATCGTTGTCGGACGTGTCCGACCTGCGATCCAGGGGTGTCGCGGCGGTGTCGCCACCATCCGTGCGCCCCGGCGCCCACCGGTACCTCCGCCGCGCCCTGCTGACCGTCGCCACCTGCATCGCGTGTGTGGTGCCGCTGGTCGGTACCGTGGCCCTCGCCCCGCCCGCCCAGGCCTATCCGTCGGCCACCGTCGACCTGACCGGTCACGGCTACGGGCACGGGCGGGGGATGGGCCAGTGGGGTGCGTTCGGCTACGCCTACAACGGCTGGTCCTGGCAGCAGATCGTCGAGCACTACTACTCGGGTAGTACGCCGACCGCGGTCCCGGCACCCAAGGACGCCACCGATATCCGGGTGGTCATGACCGAGAACAACGGCAACGGTGTGATCGTGACCTCGGACAACGGGTTCGTCCTGTGGGGTCGGCAGTTCAGCGCCGGGCAGGCGGTAGAGATGGTGCCCGACGGCGCCGGCACGTGGAGCCTGTTCGCGGGTTCGTCGTGTGGCGGACCGTGGTCCGGACCGTTCGCCACGAGCGCGCTGAACCCCGTGGTCATCCCCGACCACGAGACGGTGATCGGTGACCCGCCGGCCACCGTGGCCGCCGACGCGCTGCAGCTGTGCCAGGCGGGCGGCAACGTCTCCGTCCGGGGCGTTCTCGTGGCCCGGTACAACACCGGCTCACCCGCCGTGCCGCGGACGGTGAACGTCCTCCCGCTGGAGGACTACGTCGCCGGGGTCGTCCCCAATGAGTCACCTGCCTATTGGGGGACGCTCGGCGGTGCGGGGGCCCAGGGACAGGCCCGGGGGTTCCAGGAGCTCGAGGCCCAGGCGGTGGCCGCCCGCTCCTACGTCATGGCGGCACTCGGTTCCTATGGCGGCTACGCGGACACCTGTGACCTGACGTGCCAGACGTACCGCGGCATCGCCAACGACAGCCCGCTCACCGACGCCGCCACGGTGGCCACGTCATCGGTCGTCATGGAGGAGGGCGGTCAGATCATGACCACCGAGTACTCGGCCTCCACCGGCGGGTACACGGCACCGGGTACGTTCCCGGCGGTGGTCGACGCCGGGGACTCGATCTGCCCACCGGGGGTCAACGGCGCCTGCAATCCGAACCACACGTGGCAGGCCTCGGTCCCGGTCACGTCCATCGAGTCCACCTGGCCCCAACTGGGAACGTTGGAGTCGGTGTCCATCACGGCCCGCAACGGCTACGGCGACTGGGGCGGACGGGTCACCTCGATGACACTCGTCGGATCGTCGCAGGACGTGGTCGTGACCGGTGACCAGTTCGCCGCCGCGTTCAACCTCCTGTCGGACTGGTTCATCCCGACGGACCAACTGTCGAGCACCGCGGTGGGCATGGCGTCGACGCCGGACACCAAGGGCTATTGGATCGCCGGGTCCGACGGCTCGGTGCGTGCCTTCGGGGATGCCACCCTCTTCGGTTCGGTCGGGGGCCAGCCGCTGGCCGCGCCGGTAGTCGGCATCGTCGCCACTCCCGACGGGAAGGGCTACTGGGAGGTCGCAGCCGACGGCGGCGTCTTCAACTTCGGCGATGCCGGCTTCTACGGCTCGGCCGGGGCGCTCCAACTGAACCAGCCGATCGTCGGCATGGCCCGGACAGCGACGGGGCGCGGCTACTGGTTGGTGGCGGCGGACGGCGGCATCTTCAGCTACGGCGACGCCTCGTTCCATGGCTCCACCGGTGCGCTGACGTTGAACCAGCCCGTGGTCGGCATGGCCGGCACGCCCGATGCAGGCGGCTACTGGTTGGTGGCGGCGGACGGCGGCATCTTCGCCTTCGGTGACGCGGTGTTCTACGGCTCGATGGGCGCCCATCCACTCAACCGGCCGATCGTCGGTATGACGACCGGTCCCGATGGGACCGGCTACCGACTGGTGGCATCCGACGGCGGCATCTTCGACTTCGGCACCGCAGGGTTCTACGGCTCCGCCGGAAACCTCGTGCTGGCCCAACCCATCGTCGGCATGTCGGCCACTCCCAACGGCGGGGGGTACTGGCTGGTGGCCGCGGACGGCGGCATCTTCAACTACGGCGACGCCGGCTTCTACGGATCCGGGTCGTCCTGAGCTCCTGACGCAGTGTCAACCGATGTGGTGGCGGTGGTCGCCCGGAACCGGCCGCTACTTGACGATCCGAACGCTGGCCGCCTGGGTGGTCGTCCCGAACGGATCCTGGATCGGTGAGTGGACGAAGTCGAGACTGCCGCCGTCGTCGACCGACCACACCGGGTCGCGGATCGCATCCGACCCGGACTCGCGGTTGATCGCCACCCGGAGGAAGATCAGCGACCCGCCGAACTGATGGATGCAGGGCTGGGGGTTGATCCGCTTGCAGGTGAGCGTTCCGCCGACGAAGGTCACGGGCACGTTCGACGTGGGGCTCCGCAGCGTCACATGGTGGAACCCGGAGCAGTTCGTCACGGTGATGGGGCCGGCGAGGAACTCGGCGATGTTGAATCCGGCGTCGTCCGTGCAGTTCGAGATGGACACGTTGTCCGACCCCGCCCCGGGAATGTCGGACTCGAAGTCGAAGCCGGCATCCGCGGGGCTGATCACGTGCACGTTGTCGAGCGACGAGTCGGACACCTCGGCCAGGGTGACTCCCTGACGCCCGGCGTTGTCGGACGTGAACCCCTCCACCGTCAGGCCGGTGACCGGTGTGCCGATGTGGCTCGACAGGTCGGCGACGAGTTCCAGACCGTCCCCCCAGGTGTTGAGCGAGCTGTCGTCGTCGAGCGTGACGTCCAGCGATGATTCGATCTTGACGCCGGCTTCGCCGACGAGTGCGGCGTGGAAGCCGCCGACCGTGTTGGCGCCCAGCACACTCACCCCGCTGATGGTGACGTGTGAGGTATCCCGCACGAGGATGATCGGCTTCATGCTGTCGTACCCGGGCCCGGTGGGCTTCACCGTGGACGGGTCGTAGAACGTGCCTCCGACGATGGTGATCGGGTTGCGGAGCACGATGCCCGACGGCACCTCGTAGCAGGCGGTGCTCGACGACCGGAAGACGGACCCGGCAGGCAGCGAGGCGAGGTACGTCTGGAGACCGGGCGTCGCCGGCTGGGAGCATGTCGAGTCGAAGGTCGCCGGACCGGGGACCGCGGGCGGTGCGGTCGTGGACCGGGTGGACGTCGTCGGAGGGGACGTGGTCGACGTCGTCGGGACGGTGGCCGTCGGGACGGTCGTCGTGGTGGTGACTGATCGGGTGCCGCCCGGAGGCGACTGGCCGGGTGCCACCGGCCGGGTCGTCGTGGTGGCTACCACCGTCGTGACGGTGGTCGACGTGACATCGGTGGACGAGGTGGTGACCGTGGTCGTCGACGTGGTCGACGAGCCGGGGCGGGTGGTCGTGGTGACCGTGGTCGTCGGGGTCACCACGGTGGTCCTCGTGGCACCCGGGCCCGGAGCAGCTGTGCCGTGCGACCCCGTCCGCGTCCCGACGGCACCGGCGGGAGGTGTCGCCACCAGCACCGCTCCGGCGAGGATTGCGAACACGCCCATCCCGTTCGCGACGCGCCTGCCGGTGGACCGGCGCGGCCGACCGCCGTGCCGGAACCCTCCGTACTGCCCCTGCTGCATGGCCCCTCCGTCTGCCCACCGGGGGCCGGGCGCGTCAGGGAGGCACCGATGTGGTGCCTGCTCCGGCAACCCGGCTGACTCGGTGAGCCCCGTGGTGTTGCGTCCCCTCCTCGCAGAGGGTTTGCCTTGTTCCGCAGGCCCCGTCTCCTGCGCACGGTGCCTGATGGGTATCGTACGCTCCGGGGGGCAATTACCGCAATGAGTGATGCCATTAACGCAGAAAGTGGTGACAAAGGTCCTCCGTCCGTAGGGGCAGGAGGCGACGCGACGGGACCACGCCTTGGCGACGGGCCCGGGAGTCCTCGGGGCGGGGTGTCCCGCCACCTAGTCTCGGGGCCGATGGACGAGGTAGTGACAGATGGACAGCGAGCAGTGGTGACCGGGGCGACCGGCCCCGGTTCGCCACCTGCGCCGGAACCCGACGGACCGCAGGGCACCGGTCGGTGGTCGGCCCGCTCGTGGCGGGCCATCTTCTTCGCCCCCGTAGGGGACGGCCGACGTCGTCGGCGGGGGAGTGACGCCTTCCGCGTCGGGATCGCCCTGCTGGTGGTGGTGATCTGCTGGCTCGCGACACGCGTCAACCCGTCCAGCGAGAAAGCCCTGATCAGCGCCGTCTCTCCGGTGCCCGAGGGCATCAAGTGGATCGTGACCTCGGTCGCATGGGGGGGCTCGATCGGGCTCGTGGTCGTCGTCGTGGCGCTCGCCCTGATCTCGCGACGGACCGAGGTCATCCGTGACACGGTGCTGGCCGGCGCCGGCGCGTGGGCGGTGTGTGTGGGACTCAGCGTCCTCCTCGGCCCGGATGGCGGCCGACCGACGAACAGCGCGCCCCACGGGTTCGACCTGGCGTTCCCGGTCGCCCGGGTGGCGGCAGCGGTGGCGGTCGCCACTGCTGCGATGCCGTACCTGAGCCGCTGGGTCCAGCGGACGATCATCGTGACGGTCGCCCTCCTGGCCGTGACCACCATGGTGTCGGGATACGGGCTGCCCGTGGCCGTGCTGGCCAGTCTGGCGATCGGCGTGCTGGCGACCGCAGTCGTCCACCTGGTCTTCGGATCGCCACTGGGACTGGCCTCGGCGTCCGAGGTCCGGCTCCTGCTCGCCGACCTGGGCATCGACGTCGACGAGATCGAGCCTGCGACCAAGCAGACCTGGGGGATGGGCAGGTTCTCGGCGCAGCTGGCCGGCAGCCGACTCGACGTGTCCTTCTACGGCCGTGATGCCGCGGACGCGCAGTTGCTCTCGAAGACGACCCGGTTCCTCCTCTACCGGGACTCGGGTCCCACCCTCACCTTCACGCGCCGCCAGCAGGTCGAGCACGAGGCGTACGTGACCCTGATGGCCGACCGGGCCGGCGCACGCGTCGCCACGGTGCTGGCGGCCGGGCCGGCGGGTCCCGCCAAAGACGCGCTCCTGGTGACCCGGCCGCCGGTGGGTCGCCGGCTGGCCGAGCTCGCTCCGTTCGTGCTTCCCGCAGCGGTGACACCAGGGGGAGCGGACGACGGGACCCCGGTGGGCAAGGACGGCACCGCGGCCGCCGCAGAGGTGGCTGCTCCGGTGGACGTGGCCGTGTCGACCGATGACGTGCCGACCGATGACGTGCCGACCGACCCCGTGCTGACCGATGCGGCGCTGGACGGCATCTTCGCCCAGGTGCTCAGTCTGCGCCGCGCCGGCATCGCCCACGGCGCCCTGTCGACCGAGACGATCGTCCTGGCCGACGACGGCACCTCAGGCCTGGTGGACATGCGGGCGAGCGCCACGGTGGCGAGCATCGACCAACTGGATCGGGATCTCGCCGCAACGATGGCTGCGACGGCGCTCGTGGCCGGCCCCCAGCGGACCGCCGACGCAGCGGCGCGCACGGTCCCGACCGATGCCCTGGCCGCCGCGCTCCCGTACCTCCAGCGCGCCGCACTCGACCCGGTCGCCTCCCGCACGTTGCGTGGCAAGAAGGCGATCCTGGCGAGCCTGCGCGATGCAGGTGCCGCGGCGGCGGGCATCGAGGTCCCCAAGCTCACCGAGCCGCGGCGTATCAGCTGGGTGAACCTGGTCCTGGTGGTGGGCACCCTGATCGGTGGCTGGGCACTCATCGGCGTGCTGGTCAACGTCACGCACTCCTGGAGCACCATCACCGGGGCACGGTGGGGCTGGGTGGCGGCCGTCTTCGTGCTGGCCCAGCTGGTGTACCCGGCCCTGGCCGTCACCACGATCGGTTCGGTGACCGACACGATCCCCTACGGGAGGACCGTCGCACTCGAGGTGTCGAACACCTTCGTGTCACTGGCCGGCGGCACGATGGGCTCGCTCGCCACCCGTGTCCGCTTCTTCCAGCAGCAGGGTTACGACGCCACCCTGGCGGTCAGCTCCGGCGTGCTCATCTCCACGGCGAGTTGGATCGTGAAGGGCGGACTCTTCGTCATCGCCATCCCGATCGCCTTCTCCCAGTTCCACTTCGGCGATGTGCCGACGAGCACCGGCGGCGGATCGGGGAGCTCGACGGCGACCCTGGTCTGGATCATCGTTATCGCCGTCGTGGTGCTCGGGATCGTGCTGGGGCTCCTGTTCGCCATCCCGCGGTGGCGGCGCCTAGCGGCAGCCAAGCTCCGCCCGAAGGCGTCCGAGGTCTGGAACCACCTGAAGGTGCTCTCCACCCACCCGCGCAACCTGGTGGAGATCTTCGGCGGCGAGCTCGTCGGCCAGCTGCTGGTGGCCATGGCGCTCGGAGCGGCGTTGCACGCCTTCGACGAGCACCTGAGCCTCGCTTCGCTGCTCATCGCGTTGACGGTGGGATCGATGATCGGTGGGATCTCGCCGGTGCCGGGCGGTATGGGTGTGGTGGAGGCGGGGATGATCCTCGCCCTGACCGCGGCGGGCATCCCCCAGGACGACGCCGTCGCTGCCGTCTTCGTCCAGCGGCTCTTCACCGCGTACCTCCCGCCCATCTGGGGCTGGTTCTTCCTCGTCTGGATGCGGAAGAAGGAGTACCTGTAGACCACGGCGGACCGCCCCGCCGCCGGCCGGGCTCAGACGTCGAGGCGGCGTGGTCCCGTGTCCGCCAGCCCCGGGAAGTCCCGCAGCTGGCCGAGGGCACCGAGCCTGCCCACATTCACCCCGGTGTCGGCGGCCCGCAGCATCCGCAGGTCGCCGCGGCTGTTCCCGTAGGCCCACAGCCGCGCGTCCTCGAGGTCGTTGTCGGTCATCCACAGCCGGAGCCGCCGGATCTTCTCCTCGCCCCGGCAGTTGCCGCCCTCGTAGCGCCCGGTCAGTCGCCCCGACTCGTCGACTTCGAGCAGGGTGGCGATCGCCCCGTGCGCCGCCAACCGTTCGGCTGCCTCCCGGATGTAGGCATCCGGCGACGCCGACACCACCACGATCCGGTCGCCCCGACCCCGATGCCAGTCGAGCCGTCGACGGACCTCGGGCCTGACGTGTGCGGCCAGGTGGCCCACGGCGAATTCGGCTCCCACCCGTTCGAGGTGCTCGGCGTCCACCCCACCGAGCACGCGGGTGAACAGCTCCTCCTTGGTGCGGTCGGCCACCTCGCCGCCGACCACCGCGGCGTGGGCCAGTCGTGGAGCCAGCTGCGCCGACGCCCGTGCGACCGCGGCACGGCCGACCACCGCGCTGAGGAAGTCGAACACGCTCCCGCCGGTCGTCAGGGTCCCATCGAAGTCGAATGCGGCGACGTCGCTCACGATCCCTCCGACTCAGGCGCCGGTGCCGGCGACGGTCGCCCCACCTCGGCCGACACCCGAGGCGAATCGCGACGCGCCCTCCAGCGCCTCACCCGAGGCCAGACTGTCCAGTCCCAGCCTGGTCTCGACGAGTAGCGCCTCGTCCACGGGCAGGTCCCACTGGGCGACCGCCGACCGGCGGTCGTTGCGCATGCAGACCTGGGGGAGTGCGGCGAGTTCGGTGGCCCAGTCGATCGACGCCTGCAGTGCGGTCCCGGACGGTACGACCCGGTTGGCCAGGCCCATCGACAGTGCTTCCGCGGCGCCCACGGCTCGGCCGCTCAGGATCAGGTCCATGGCCCGCCCCTCGCCGACGATGCGAGGCAGCCGGACAGTGCCGCCGTCCACCAGCGGCACGCCGAAGCGCCGGCAGAAGACGCCGAACACCGCGTCCTCGGCGGCGACCCGGAGGTCGCACCAGACGGCGAGCTCGAGGCCACCGGCGACGGCATGCCCCTCCACGGCGGCGATCACCGGTTTGGAGAGCGCGAGCCGGGTCGGCCCCATCGGCCCCGGGCCCTCCTCGGTGACCCGGTTGCCCGTACCCGAGGCGATGGCCTGCAGGTCCGCGCCGGCGCAGAAGGTGCCGCCGGCACCCGTCAGTACGGCGACGGACGCGGAGGCGTCGGCCTCGAACGCCTCGAACGCCGCAAGCAGGGCATCGGCCGTCGGCCGGTCGACGGCGTTGCGGCGCCGGGGGCGGTCGATGGTCACGACGGTCACCGGGCCGTGGCGCTCGACCCGCAGTGCCTCAGTCATGGGGCTGGGACTCACTCATGGTCTCAGCATGGCTGCTGGCGGGCGGCCCGGCCAGTACCCCCCGTTCCTGCGGCTAAACCTGACGGATCTTGTCGACAATTGCCCGGGACCCGGCTAAGGTGTCCTGCTGTCGCCCCGGGAGAACCGGTGGACCGCCGGTGGACCGGTCCGCACCAGGCGACGTGCAGCGCAGTACCGCTGCAGCCACCGACGCACAACCACCGCAGACAACCGCCCGGGCACGAACGCACGAGCACGAACCACAAGGAGTACGACATGGCCATCCGCCTGGGCGACGAGGCCCCCGACTTCACCGCCGACACCACCGAAGGCACGATCAACTTCCACGAGTACCTCGGGGACAGCTGGGGCGTGCTCTTCTCCCACCCGAAGGACTTCACGCCGGTCTGCACGACCGAGCTGGGTGCGTTTTCCGCCGCCAAGGGCGAGTTCGACAAGCGGAACACCAAGCTGATCGGACTGTCCGTCGACGACGTCGCGTCCCACGGCAAGTGGGCCGGTGACATCGAGGAGACGCAGGGCACCGCACTCGCCTTCCCGCTCATCGGCGACGAGGACCGCAAGGTCGCCGACCTCTACGACATGATCCACCCGAATGCCAACGACACCCTCACCGTGCGCTCGGTGTTCATCATCGGCCCGGACAAGAAGGTCAAGCTCACGCTCACGTACCCGGCCTCGACCGGCCGCAACGTCGACGAGATCCTCCGGGTCATCGACTCGCTGCAGCTGACCTCCGACTACAAGGTCGCCACTCCGGTGAACTGGAAGGACGGGGACGACGTCATCGTCGTGCCAGCCCTGTCGGACGAGGAGGCCAACGAGCGCTTCCCTAAGGGGTTCAAGGCGCTCAAGCCCTACCTGCGGGTCACCCCCCAGCCCAACAAGTAGTCCGCACCGCCCCCCGTGGGCGGGTGTCGACGCACCGGATCCGGCCCACGGGCCGGATCCGGGCGCGTCCGGGCCGCAGCGCCGGGCCACCCGTCCCGGGCATCGGTCACCGGCATCCCGGTCCGCGACGATCACCCGGGCCAGGCGGGGACCGGCGCCCCGGAGCGGGTGCCTCGCGGCGAACCGGCTCCCGCCCCCGGCGGGGCCGAGGCCACCGGCTGACGAGGGCGGATCCCGCAGAAGACCGCCTCCAGGAGCTGGTTCCTGCTACCATTACCGGGTCGGCGTGTTCTGTCCGTCGGCCGCCACCACGATTCCAGAGGTCTATTTTCCACATGCCAGACAAGCAGGCAACCATCGCCGAGTACCGTCTCCACGACACGGACACGGGCTCACCCGAGGTGCAGATCGCCATCCTGAGCGAGCGCATCGTCCACCTGACGGAACACCTCAAGGTGCACAAGGGTGACCATCACACCCGCCGCGGCCTTCTCAAGCTGATCGGCCGTCGCCGTCGCCTCCTCGACTACGTCCGCAACAACGACGTCGAGCGCTACCGCGAGATCATCAGCCGACTCGGCCTGCGCCGCTAGGCACATCAGACGCTCCGCCCGGCTCCGGCCGGGCGGTCGCAATTTCTCCGTCGGCCGCGTGCCGGGGGAACACAGGCCGGCACCATGTCGTCCTGCAGCAGGAACGGCCCCCACGCCGTGGGCGACCGTGTCACACCACACCGATTGGGCTCCCACCGAGGTCAGTCACCAGTTGCCGATCACCGGGTTCCACCGTGGGCCGGGTGGCCGACAACTGGGAACTGGCTCGGGGAGCCCCCGAACCACAAGGAGCGTCATGTCCGACGCCATTTCCGTTTCGGCGCCCATCAGCGGCACCGACAAGACACTCAGCTTCGAAGCCGGCAAGCTGGCCCAACTGGCCGACGGCGCCGTCGTCGGCCGCATCGGCGACACCGTGCTGCTGGCCACGGCCACCGCCTCGCGATCGGTGCGCGAAGGGGCGGACTTCTTTCCGCTCACCGTCGACATCGAGGAGCGGACCTACGCCGCCGGCAAGATCCCCGGCTCGTTCTTCCGGCGGGAGGGCAAGTCCTCGGACCAGGCCATCCTGACCTGTCGGCTCATCGACCGCCCGCTGCGCCCGTCCTTCCCGAAGGGCTTCCGCAACGAGGTCCACATCGTCGGCACGATCTTCGGCGCCGACCAGGTGAACCCGCACGACGTGCTCGCCATCAACTCGGCCTCGGCGGCGCTCATGCTGTCGGGCATCCCGTTCGAGGGCCCCATCGGCGCCGTCCGGGTCGCCTACTCGACCGACGGGCAGTGGATCCCGCACCCGACCTTCCAGGAGGGTGAGGAGTCGACCTTCGAGCTGGTCGTGGCCGGCCGTGCCCTCGACGAGACCCCCGACGCCGAGATCGCCATCATGATGGTGGAGGCCGGTGGCTCGGAGCGTTCCTTCCAGTACTACGAGGACGGTGCCCCGCAGGTCACCGAGGAGGTCCTGGCCTCCGGCCTCGAGGCCGCCAAGACGTGGATCCGCGAGTCGATCGTGCTGCAGCGTGAGCTCGTGGCCGCGTTCGTCACCGCACGTGGCGCCCTGGAGCCCATGGAGTACTCGACGTTGTCCGACTACGGCGACGACGTGTTCGCCCGGGTCGAGGAGATCGGCACCGCCGACCTGGCCGCCGCCAACGTCCTGTCGCCGAAGGCCGAGCGCAACGCCGGCCTGGCCGAGGTCACCGAGTCGATCCGGTCCCAGCTGGCCGATGAGTTCGACGGCCGTGACGGCGAGGTCAAGGCCGCCGTCCGGGGCCTGACCAAGAAGCTGGTCCGCAAGCGCATCGTCGAGGAGGGCCTCCGCATCGACGGGCGCACCACCACCGACATCCGGCCGCTGTCCGCCGAGGTCGACCTCTTCCCGACGGCCCACGGCTCGGCGTTGTTCCAGCGCGGTGAGACCCAGGTCCTCAACGTCACGACGCTCGGCATGCCCCGCATGAACCAGCTGCTCGACACGATCACCCCCGTCGAGTTCAAGCGGTACATGCACCACTACAACTTCCCGCCCTTCTCCACCGGTGAGACCGGCTTCATGCGGGGCCCCAAGCGCCGGGAGATCGGCCACGGCCTCCTGGCCGAGCGGGCCCTCCTGCCGGTCATCCCCTACGAGGAGGACTTCCCCTACACGTTCCGTCTGGTCTCCGACGTGCTGTCGTCCAACGGCTCGACGTCGATGGCGTCGGTCTGCGGCTCGTCCCTGTCGCTGATGGCCGCCGGTGTGCCCATCAAGGCACCGGTCGCCGGTATCGCCATGGGCCTCGTCTACGACGGTGGCCAGTACGTGACCCTCACCGACATCCTCGGTGCGGAGGACGCATTCGGTGACATGGACTTCAAGGTGGCCGGCACCCGTGACGTGGTGACCGCCCTGCAGCTCGACACCAAGATCGACGGGCTACCCCTCGACGTCCTCACCAAGGCCCTCATGCAGGCCAAGGAGGCCCGCCTCGCCATCCTCGACGTGATGGCCGCGGCGATCGCCGAGCCCCGTGCCGACGTCGCCGCCTCAGCGCCGAAGATCATCTCCTTCGAGATCCCGATGGACAAGATCGGCGAGGTCATCGGGCCCAAGGGCAAGGTCATCAACGCCCTGCAGCAAGAGACCGGGGCCGACATTGCCGTCGACGATGACGGCATGGTCGGGACGGTCACCATCGGCGCCAAGGACGGCAACGCCGTGGAGGAGGCCCGTCGGCGCATCTCGACGATCCTCGACCCGCCGCTCGCCGAGGTCGGCGCCACGTACCCGGGCAAGGTCGTCAACATCACCAAGTTCGGCGCCTTCGTCAACATCCTCCCCGGACGCGACGGCCTGCTGCACATCTCCAAGATGGGCCAGGGCAAGCGCATCGAGCGGGTGGAGGACGTCTTCGAGCTCGGCCAGCCGGTCGAGGTGAAGGTCGACGACATCGACCCACAGGGCAAGGTCAGCCTGTCGCTGGCCGGTGAGGCGCCCGCCTCGTCCGGTGGTGGTGGTGGCGGTGGCGGCCGCTCGCGTGGCGAGGGCTCGTCCCGTGGCGAGTCCCGTGGTGAGGGTTCGTCTCGTGGGGACCACGCCGATCCCGACGGTGGCGCAGAGCCCGCACCGCGTCGCCAGACCGGTGCCCCCACCGGAGCGGCCTCGTTCGAGGACGCCTTCGAGGAGGAGCTCGTCCAGGAGTTCGGTGATCTCGGTCCTGCGGCAACCGAGACGTCCGACCGCCCGAGCGGTGGCGGCCGGGGCGGACGCCGTCGTCGTTGAGCACGTGCACCCGTCGTGGGCCGGCCGCGGTGGCCCCCCCCACGACGGAGTCGTTCGACCGACGTGGCCGACATGCGGTCGGATCGACCGTTGCCGTGACCGGCAGCGCCCGATGATCCGCACCGACCAGCTCGGGTCGGGCCTCACCATCGTCACCGAGTCCATGGCCGAGGCCCGCTCGGTGTGCATCGGGATCTGGGTCGGCACGGGGTCGCGCGACGAGTCGGCCGAACTCGCCGGCTCCAGCCACTTCCTCGAGCACCTGTTGTTCAAGGGCACGGATGATCGCTCGGCATCGGCCATCGCCGAGTCCGTCGACGAGGTGGGCGGCGACTTCAACGCCTTCACCACGAAGGAGTACACGTCGTTCTACATCCGCCTCCTCGCCGAGCATGTCGACCTGGGCCTCGACATCCTGTCGGACATCATGTGGCGACCGGCGCTGCGGCCGGTCGATCTCGATGCCGAGCGCCAGGTGATCCTCGACGAGATCCTGATGCACGCCGACGAGCCCGCCGACGAAGCGGCCGAGCAGAGTTCGGCCACCCTCTTCCCGGGACATCCGCTCGGTCGCGAGGTGCTCGGGACCGAATCCTCTGTGGTCGCCATGTCCGCCGAGCGGATCCGTGACTTCTTCGACGAGCACTACCGACCGGGCAACATGGTCGTCGCCGTCGCCGGTGATCTCGACCATGACCATGTCGTCACCGGTCTGGCCGAACGCGCCGGTGGGAGCGGGGGAGGGGCGACTCCACCACGCGTCGCACCCGACGACCGGGTCACGCCCCTGGCCGTCACCCGTCGAGCCACCGAACAGGCCCACGTGGTGCTGGCCGCCCGCTCCGTCGACCGGAACCATCCCAGCAGGTACGCACTCGCCGTGCTGAACCACGTCCTCGGCGGAGGACTCTCCAGCCGCCTGTTCCAGGAGATCCGCGAACGCCGTGGCCTCGCCTACTCGGTCTGGTCCGAGCGGGTCGCCTACGACGACGCCGGCTTCCTCAGTGTCGGGCTGGGTACCGGCCCGGAGCACGTCGCCGAAGTCCTCGACATCGTCACGGCAGAGCTCGCGTCACTGGGGGCCGACGGCGTGACCGAGCGCGAGCTTGCCATCGCCAAGGGGAACCTCCGTGCCGAGACGCTGCTGGCCTGCGAGGACTCGGGTGCCAGGATGAGTCGGATCGGCGCCGGCATGCTCCTCCACGGCGAGGTCCTGACGGTGGACGAGGTGCTCGCCCGGGTGGAGGCGCTCACCCTCGACGACGTCCACGCCGCCGCCCGGTCGCTGGTGTCCGCTCCCCGCACACTGTCCGTGGTCGGTGCCCTCGACGAGTCCGACTTCGACATCGAGGCGCTCGGCCTGGGCTGAGACGGTTCGCCGGGCCGACGGTGCGGCTGGGCGATCGGGTGATCGGGTGATCGGGTGATCGGGTGACGGTGCGGGGTCACGGGGCGGCAGGGTGATCGGGTGATGGGCGGATCGGCTGATGGTGCGGGGTCCTGGGTGGCGACCACCATCCGCCCGGGGGTGGGGGACGGAGGATTGCGGGCGCCTTGGCTAGGGTGACCCGCATGCGAGTCGGAGTGGTGGGAGCCGGTGGACGGATGGGACGCGAGGTATGTCGCACGATCCTGGACCGCCCCGGACTCGAGCTCGTCGTGGCCGTCGATCCAGGTACCCCGGGGACCACCGTCGCAGAAATGACCGGTGTCACCACCCCGGATGCCACCGGACTGACGGTCGTCGCGGGGCTCGATGCCCTCGCCGCGTCGGGTGTCGACGTCGTGGTGGACTTCACCCACCTCGAGGCGTCGCGCGCCACGCTCGCCTACTGCGCGGCCGAAGGCATCCACGCCGTGGTGGGTACGACCGGGTTCGACGAGCGGGACCTCGACGAGCTGACGGGCCTCTTCCCGGCTGAGGGTGGGAGCGGGGCCCACTGCATCCTGGCCGCCAACTTCGCCATCGGCGCCGTCCTCATGATGCGCTTCGCTGCGATGGCCGCCCCATGGTTCGACGGTGCCGAGATCGTCGAACTGCACCACGACGCCAAGCGGGATGCCCCCTCGGGCACCTCGCTGCGAACTGCTGAAGGCATGGCCGCGGCCCGGGCCGGGGCCGGGCGCGGCGGGTTCCCCCCGGATGCCACGACGACCGTCGTCGTCGAGGGTGCACGGGGCGGTGCAGGTCCAGGCGGCATCCGCATGCACTCGGTCCGGCTACCCGGGTTGGTCGCTCATCAGGAGGTGCTGTTCGGCTCCACCGGTCAGGGCTTGACGATCCGGCACGACTCCTACGATCGCGCCTCCTTCATGGACGGCGTCGTGCTTGCCGTCGAGTCCGTGGCGTCGCGCCCCGGACTCACCCTGGGCATCGAGCCCCTCCTGGGGATCTGAGTGCCCGTATCGGTGGATGCCCGCCAGCGGATCGTCGAAGCCACCTACGCCTGCGTCGCCCGCCGGGGCATGGCGAAGACGACCGTCGAGGACGTCGCCCGTGAGGCCGGGATCTCGCGGGCGACGGTCTACCGGGCCTTCCCGGGCGGCCGGGACGAACTCGTGGACGCCACTGTCTCGTGGGCGGTGTTCGATTTCTTCGCCAAGCTCTACGACCGGATCCAGGGGGCAACCGACCTCGAGGAGGTGATGGAGCGGGGGATCATGTTCGCCCACCGTTCCATCGTCGAGCACGAGGTGCTCCAACGTGTCATGCAGACGGAGCCCGACACACTCCTGCCGGCCCTGACCGTCGAGAGCATCCGCATACGTGAGGGGATCGCACAGGTGCTGGCCCCCTTCGTGGTCGACCGGGGCCTGGCCCCGGGTGTGGACCTCGGGGACGCCGCCGATTTCCTGGCCCGGATGGTGTTGTCGTACATCTCCGCACCGGGCCGTTGGGACCTGGACGACCCGGACCAGGTCGCCCGCCTGGTCCGGTTCGAGCTGCTGGCCGGCGTGGTGGTCCCGACCTCCAGTCGCTGACCGACACTCCGCAGGAGATCGGCTGGGGCTCCGTCGGGGGGGGAGTTGAGGTGGGGGCTCGAACCGGCGATGACGACGATCAGCCGCTCGTGGAGGGGACGTCGATCCAGCCGCTGAGCTGGGCCCCAGCCAGGTGATTGACGGTGAAACAAAATGTGACCTACCGTTTCATCGTGGCACACGCGCAAGGGGGACTCCGGGTGGTGGAGGTGGACACCGTCGTGCCCATTGCCGCCTCGACGGCCGAGTCGCCCCACCGCGTGCGCATCATCGACGGGGCGCTCGCCTGCCTGGCCCGCCACGGCACCGCCAAGACGACCGTTGACGACATCGCCCGGCAATCAGGGGTGTCGCGGGCCACGGTGTACCGGGCGTTCCCCGGCGGTCGCGACGAGATCCTCGGCGCCGTGGTCGACACCGAGATGGCGCGCCTCTTCTCGGCCCTCGGCGTTCGCATGGGCAACGCCGGCGACCTCACCTCGGCCCTGGTGGGGGGCATCGTCGAAGCTTCGACCCGGCTGCGCGATCACGCGGCACTCCACTTCCTGGTCGAGCACGAGCCCGGGATGATCCTGGGCCATCTGGCATTCGACGAGTCGGACCGACTGCTCGTGACCGCCTCCCGGTTCACCGCCCCGTTCCTGGCCCGCTGGATGAGCCCCGACGAGGCCGAACGGGTCGCCGAATGGGCCGCCCGGATCGTCCTGTCCTACGCCATCGCACCCTCCGACCACCTCGACCTGTGTGACGAGCCTGATGCGACCCGCCTGGTGACCACGTTCATGCTTCCGGGGATCGAAGCCTTGCAGAGCGCCTCGACCACCCCGATCGACATCACCCGGTATCCGTCAGCGGGCGCCCGACCTGCACCCCGCACAACGGTGGGACCGGGGCCCGTTGGCTAACTCCTGGAGGGACGAGCGGCGCCGCCCGAACCCGTCACGACCGCCTGCACGGCCTCACCACCTGACCACCTGACCACCGCTCCGACCATCGACAGATCCGCAGACCGACCGCTCCGCGAGCAACGAAACCACGACGGCGTCGTCCGTCGGCAAGGGGGAAACGACATGACCACCGAAATGAGCAGCAACGAGGACATCATCGGCCGTCAGGAACTCAACGACCTGGAATCCATCCTTTCCGTGGTGGGCACCGATGATGCCGACGGCCGTCACGTCGTCCACTCGGATTACGACTCGATCTTCACCTGGGACTACGAGAAGGGCGCCCGCCCCAAGCTCAACAAACTCTACGAGAAGGCCAAGAACGCCCAGTGGAACGGGGAGACCGACCTTCCCTGGGACACCGACGTGGACCAGGAGAAGCTGGTGGCCGAGGCGGCCGCCGCCCAGGGTGGTCACGCCGTCGGGTTCGACATCGCCGGGACGCCCCTCGAGAAGTGGGGCGACAAGGAGTGGATCCAGCTCGGTGTCGAGAGCCAGAACTGGACGCTCTCCCAATTCCTCCACGGCGAGCAGGGCGCGCTCATCTGCACGGCGAAGATCGTCGAGTCCGTTCCGTGGATCGATGCCAAGTACTACGCCTCGACCCAGGTCATGGACGAGGCCCGCCATGTCGAGGTCTTCGCGAAGTACCTAGACGAGAAGCTGTCCGGGCACTACCCGGTCAACGCCCATCTGCGGATGCTGCTCGACGACATCATTGCCGACTCCCGGTGGGACATGACCTACCTCGGCATGCAGATCATGATCGAGGGCCTGGCACTCGCCGCCTTCGGCTTCATGCACTCGATGACGCCGGACCCGCTCCTCAAGCAGCTCCTCCGCTACGTGATGGCCGACGAGGCCCGCCACGTCGCTTTCGGTGTGCTCAGCCTGCAGGAGTACTACCAGGAGCTGAACGCCGCCGAACTGCGCGAGCGCCAGGAGTTCGCGTTCGAGGCCGCGGTGCGCATGCGCGACCGCTTCCTCCAGCAGGAGGTATGGGACCGGATGGGCATCCCCCCGAAGGACATCCTCCCTGCGGTGCTGTCGGCTCCGGACCGGAACCAGTTCCAGGCCGTCCTCTTCTCGAAGATCGTCCCGAACTGCCGCAAGCTCGGCCTCCTCGACGCCGCCGACGGCTGGCTGCGCACCAAGTTCACCGAACTGGGCGTCATCGAGTTCGAGTCGGCCGTCGACACGTCCGAGGAGTACGACGCCATGGCGGCGGTGCCACCCACCCAGCGCCAGCTGGTCTGATCCGGTCGGCCGCAGCCCGATCGTGCGGGCTGCGGGCGCGGGCATCGGCGGCCGGCGGCCGGCGGCAATGCTGCTGGTAGCCTGCGTCATTGTGAACCTTCTCTGTACCTCCGCGCCGCGGACCGGTCGATGACGGCGCCCCGCTTCGGGTCGGTGGTGACCGCCATGGTCACCCCTTTCGACTCCGACGGCGCGCTGGACCTCGACGCCGCTGCTTCCCTCGCACGCCACCTGGCCGACACCGGCACCGAGGGGATCGTCGTGGCCGGCACCACGGGCGAAGGCCCGGTACTCACCGATCCCGAGCGGATCGACCTGTTCCGTGCCGTCGTGGAGGCCGTGACCATCCCGGTCGTGGCCTCGTCCGGCACCAATGACACCGCCCACTCGGTTCTCATGACCAAGGAGGCCGCCGACGCCGGTGCCGCCGGTGTCCTGGTGGTCACCCCGTACTACAACCGCCCCTCTGCGGCCGGCCTGTCGGCCCACTTCCGGGCGGTGGCTGCGGCGACCACCCTGCCGGTCGTCCTGTACGACATCCCCGTGCGATCGGGCCGCCGGATCGGTCCGGACCTCACGGTCCAACTGGCGCGTGAGGTACCGAACATCGTGGCCGTCAAGGACGCCACCGGCGACGTGGGCTCGGCGGCGCGGGTCGTGGCCGAGGCCCCTGAGGGTTTCGAGGTGTACTCCGGCGACGACTCGCTGACGCTGCCCTTCGCCTCGGTCGGCGGGGTCGGCGTCATCAGCGTCGCCTCGCACTGGGCCGCCCCGCTCTTCGCCGAACTCCTCTCCGCCCACCGTGCGGGCGATGTCGACCGCGCCGCCGGCGCGAACCGGGACCTGCTCGAGTCGTACCGCTTCGAGTCCTCCGACGAATACCCGAACCCCGTACCGGTGAAGGCGGCCTGTCGGGCGCTCGGCCTACCGGTCGGCCAGTGTCGACTCCCGAACGCTCCGGCCCCTCAGTCGCTCGACGATCAGGCGCGCTCGGTCGTCTCCGGGGCCGCCGCACGCATCCAGGCTCGGCAGTCGGTTGCCTGAGGACCGGCGGTCCCGCCAGGGGGCACGAGGTGGATCGGACTCCGGCACGGGTTCAGGCGCCGGTACGGGATCCGGTACTGGGTCTGGGTCGGGAGGCTCGGGGCGGCGACGCAAGCCGAAGTCCGCCGAGCCACTCGCAGCCGGAGCGGCGGAGTCGAAGGGAACGGCCAAGGCCAACAAGCCGGCGACGAAGCCGGCGAAAGCCACCGCCAAGACCTCCAAGCGCACGGCCGGAGGTGCCTCATCCGTCCGGGTCGTGTTCCTCGGCGGACTGGGCGAGATCGGTCGAAACTGTGCCTGCATCGAAGTGGACGGGCGGATCCTGGTGCTGGACGTGGGGATCATGTTCCCCGACCCGGACATGCCGGGCGTCGACCTGGTGCTTCCCGACTTCACCTACCTCCGCGAGAACGCCGACCGTGTCGACGGGGTGATCCTGACCCACGGGCACGAGGACCACACCGGTGGTCTCGCCTACCTCCTGCGCGACTTCCCGCTCGACGTCTACGGCTCGGAACTGACCCTGTCGCTGGCCCGTAGCCGGGTCGACGAGGCGGGAATGGCGAGTCGCGCCACGTTTATCCCGGTGCGGGACCACGAGCGCCGAAGGATCGGCCCGTGTGACGTCGAGTTCATCCCCGTCACCCACTCGGTGCCGCACGCGTTCGCCACGGCGTTCCACACACCGCAGGGGACCATCCTCCACTCGGGTGACTTCAAGATCGACCTCCACCCCGTGGACGGCCGCCGCACCGATCTCGCCCGCATGGGGGCACTGGCATCCGACCCCGGCATCCGCCTGCTCCTGGTCGACTCGACGAACGCCGAGGAGCCGGGATTCACCGCCTCCGAGTCGACGGTCGGCGCAACCCTGGAGAAGGTGTTCCTGGCCCGACCGGACCGCCGGTTCATCGTCACCAGCTTCGCCAGCCACATCCACCGGATCCAGCAGGTGGCCGATGCGGCAATCGCCGGTGGGCGGGTCATCGCCACCCTCGGTCGATCGATGCAGAAGAACGTGGCACTCGCCCGGAAGCTCGACCTCCTGCACATTCCCGACAGCTCCCTCGTCGACATTGAGAAGATCGACGACTACCCACCGGGGCGCGTCTGCGTCGTCAGCACCGGTTCGCAGGGCGAGCCCATGTCGGCGCTGTCACGGCTGGCCACCGGTGAGAACCGCTTCTTCAAGCTGCAACCTGATGACGTGGTGGTCATCAGCGCCCACCCGATCCCCGGAAATGAATGGTCGGTCGGTCGAGTCATCGACAGCCTCCACCGCCTCGGCGTCGAGGTCATCCACTCCGGCGTGGAGAACGTGCACGTCAGCGGCCACGCCAAACAGGGGGAACTGGCCATGCTGATGTCGGTCACCCAGCCGGAGTTCCTCATCCCGGTCCACGGTGAATACCGCCACATGGCCAACCAGATGCGTCTCGCCCACAGCATGGGCATCGAGGGTGAGCGGGTCCTGCTCTGCGAGGACGGCGACGCCATCCGGCTCGACGACCAGGGCATGCACCGGGACGGCAGCGTTCCCGGCGGCTACCTCTTCGTCGACGGCAGCTCCGTCGGCGACATCGGCCACGGCGTCCTGCGGGACCGGATGGTCCTGGCCGAGGAAGGCGTGGTCATGGCCGTCGCCACCGTCGACCTCAAGCGGGGCGAGGTGGTAGGCGTGCCGCAGATCGTCACCCGCGGCTGGGCCTACGACCAGGACACCGATGCACTGCTCGACCAGGCCAGGGCGCAGGTCACCAAGGCGCTCGCGCAGGCACTCTCCTCAGGCAATTCCGACCACGAGACGCTCAACCGGGTCGCCCGCAAGGCGCTGGGCAAGCTGGTGGGGGAGCGGACCCGTCAGCGCCCGATGATCGTCCCGGTCATCGTCACCGTCTGACGGGCCTTCGACTGCACGAGCCGCCCGTCCGGGGTGGGGACCGGGCGAATGGCCGCCGCTCCGTGGTGTCCCACTGACGGAGGGTGACCGGGAGTAGCCTTGATCCCACTGTGACGACCGCCACCAAGCGTCCGGCGGGTCGATCCGGGGCATCGCGGCCCAAGGGCAAAGCGACACCCCCGTCTCGATCGCGCCGGAGCGCCCCCGCCAAGAAGACATCGTCGGGCAAGGGCGGGAGTGCGAGCCGATCCGGCGGCCGAGGAGCCAACGGCCGGGACTCCGGCGGTCTGTTGGCGTCCATGGGTGCGGTCGCCGCTGGTCACGCCACCGACCTCTGGGGTGTCGGCCTGGTGACGGTCGGCGTCCTCTGCGGGGTCGCCTTCTACGGGGAGTCCCTCGGTCCTGCCGGCAAGGATGCCCGGGTCGCGGTGGGCGACCTCCTTGGGTGGGGACGCTTCCTCGTGCCCCTGATACTGGTGGCGGTGGGCGTCCGCATGCTCGTGGGCCGCGGCGAGGGGGCCGACGACGCGAGGGACGACGGACGGGCGCGCCGCGAGCCGGCCCGGGCCGTCATCGGCGGCACCCTGGTCCTACTGGCGCTGACCGGTCTGGCCGCACTGGCCGGAGGGTCGCCGGCGCTTCGGGCCTCGACCCACCAGCTGTCGTCTGCCGGAGGTTGGATCGGGGCCGCCATCGCCGATCCGCTCGGGCACGCGCTCGGAGGCTTCGGCACCGCCGTCGTGCTGCTGGTCGTGGCCGGCGTGGGCATCCTGGTGTTCACCGGGGTGTCCGTCCGCACCGCTGCGGGCGGCTTCGCCCGGGCGGTCCGTTGGCTCATCGGTGCGGCACGGGGTGACCGCGCCGCAGACAGCGTCGACGAGGCGGCCGACGAGCCGACCGATCCGTTCGGCCGCGCTCTCGCCGAGGGGCGCCAACCATCGATGGCGGCGGTGACTCCGCTGGATGCAGCCGAGCCGATCGACCACGACGCGGTCGAGCCCGACCTGGCCGTCCACCCGGACGGACCCGACGATGCCGTCCACGAGCCGGTGGTCCTCCCGGAAGCTGCGACCAGGCCCGGTAAGGGTGAACAGCTCGAGATGCGGATGGGCCCGCCCACGGGGGAGTGGACGCTGCCCCCGGCGAAGCTGCTCAAGCGGGCCAAGGCCCAGATCATCGACGAGACGGAGGTCAACGCCGCCGGCGCCGCCCTCGTCAGCGCGCTCTCGGCCCACGGGGTGGAGACGCGCCTCGTCGGACGCACCGTGGGCCCGTCGGTCACCCGGTACGAGCTCGAGCTCGGCGCCGGGGTCAAGGTGGCCAGGGTCACGTCGCTCTCGAAGGACATCGCCTACGCCATGGCGTCGCCCGACGTGCGGATCCTGGCGCCGATCCCGGGCAAGTCGGCCATCGGGGTGGAGGTCCCGAACCGCCGCCGCCAGCTCGTGGCGCTCGGCGACATCCTGGCGTCGCCCGAGGCCGCCAACGCCACCCACCCCCTCGAGGTCGCACTGGGACGCGACATCGCCGGTCGGGCCGTGATCGCCAACCTCGCCGAGATGCCCCACGTCCTGGTATCGGGCTCGACCGGCTCGGGCAAGTCGTCGTGCATCAACTCGGTGCTCACGTCGATCCTCACGCGGGCCACCCCGGACCAGGTCCGGCTCATCCTGATCGACCCGAAGCGGGTGGAGCTCGGTCAGTACAACGACCTGCCCCATCTGCTCACCCAGGTCGTCGTCGACCCGAAGAAGGCGGCCAACGCCCTGTCCTGGGCGGTCACGGAGATGGAGCGGCGGTACGACCTGCTGGCCGAAGTGGGCCAGCGCGACATCACGGGGTACAACGCCGCCTTCGACAGCGGTGACCTGTCCGAGAACGAAGAGGCCTACCGCCTCAGGATGCAGGGCACCGACGGCGAGGTGGACGAGGACGACGACTCCCAGGTGCGGTTCCCGCGCCTGCCGTTCATCCTGATCGTCGTCGACGAGCTCAACGACCTGATGATGGTGGCCGCACGTGACGTCGAGGAGTCGGTGTGCCGGATCGCCCAGATGGCGCGGGCGGTGGGGATCCACCTCGTGCTGGCCACCCAACGTCCGTCGGTCGACGTGATCACGGGCGTCATCAAGGCCAACGTCCCGTCTCGCATGGCCTTCTCCGTGTCCTCGCTCGCCGACAGCCGCGTGATCCTGGACCAGCCCGGTGCGGAGCGGCTGATCGGCAAGGGCGACATGCTCCTGCTCACCGCCTCGTCCTCCAATCCGCAGCGGATCCAGGGGCCCTGGGTCAGCGAGGAGGAGGTACGTGCCGTCGTTGCCCACTGGACCCGTCAGCGGCCCATGGAGATCGTCGCCGGGATCGAGGAGGTGGTCGGGGCCGAGGGTCCACGCCACGGTTCGGGCGGTGTGGAGGACGACGACGACGAACTGCTGGAGCAGGCGATGGAGCTGGTCGTGCGGTCACAGCTCGGCTCCACCTCGATGCTCCAGCGCAAGCTCCGGGTTGGCTTCGCCCGGGCCGGGCGTCTCATGGACCTGATGGAGCGCCGCGGGGTGGTGGGTCCCTCCGAGGGATCCAAGGCACGCACCGTGCTGATGACACCCGAAGAGTTCGACGCCCGCTGAGCCCGCGGGACCCGTGCCGACCATCTGATGACAACGACCGATGACGGGCCCGGGGCACCCGACCCCGTGGTCGTGCTGGCCGAGTCGTCGGGCCTCCACGCCAAGGGGCGCCGTCGTCACGGACGCGCCCACGGGCACGCCGCCGGCCGTCGCCACCGCCGTTGGCCGTGGATCGTCGCCGCCGTCGTGATCCTGGTTGTCGGCGGGGCGACCTGGGTCGTCGTGCAGCGCATCAACTCGCCGCTGGCCCCGGCCGTGCCGCATGTCCCGACCGCCGCTGCCGCTGTCGTGCCGGGCACGGTGCCGTCGCTCCCGTGGCCGTCCAAGGGACAGGGCGCGGTCGTCGTACCCTCGCTCGGGTACGCGGCACAGTCCGGTCCGGAGTCGCCGGTCCCGATCGCGTCGCTGACCAAGATGACGACGGCCGTGGTCATCCTCCGGGACCATCCGCTCCCGCCCGGGTCGGACGGACCGGCGATCCCGGTGACGACCGCGGACATCGCCGAGTACGACCTCGAACTGAAGAACGACGAGTCCAGCGTGGCCATCGAGCCCGGCGAGACGATCAGCGAGCGCCAGATGCTCGAAGGGATGCTGCTGGCATCGGCCAACGACCTGGCGTACACCTTGGCGATGTGGGATGCCGGATCGATCCCGGCGTTCGTCGCCAAGATGAACGCACTGGCAACCTCCCTCGGCGCCACGAACACGCACTACGTGGACGCCAGCGGGTTCGACCCCGACAGCGTGTCCGCCGCCGCCGACGTGCTGAAGGTGGCGTCCGTCGGCATGGCCATCCCGGCATTCGCCCAGATCGTCGCTCTCCCGGAGGCCACGATCCCGGTGGTCGGGACCGTCCACAACGTCGTCACCGAGGTGGGCACCAACGGAGTGATCGGGGTCAAGTCCGGCTACACGTCCGAGGCCGGTGCGTGCCTGGTCCTGGCGACCAACCGCGTGATCGGCGGTCGGACACTGCTGGTGATCGAGGCGGTGCTCGGTCAGCCGACACCGCCGCCCACGATCCCGAAGTCGACCACGACCACGACCACGACGAGGCCGCCTACCACGACCCCTACGGGCCCGTCCACGGGCGGCGCCGCGGCCACCACGACCACGACGGAGCCCGCCACCACGACGACCACGGTACCCATCAACGATCTGCCGATCGCTGACCCGTTCAAGTACACCCGGCCCGTCGCCGAGGCTCTGCTGGCGGCCACCCAGGCCGGCATCTCGCAGGTGACGGTGGCGACCGAGGGTGGTGCCGTAGGCACGGTCACCGCTACGTGGGGTGGGCATGTCCATGCCGCCACCTACGTCACGGCCACCGGCGCCTGGCTCCCGGGTTGGCCCGGTCAGACGGTGGCATCGAAGACGACCTTCCGCCCCGTCGCACCGGGCAGTTCGGCCGGGACGCGGGTGGGCTCCACGATCTACGCCATCGGCGTGCAGTTCCAGGCGGTGCACTTGAAACTGACCGAGACCGTGCCGGAGCCGTCGGTGTGGTGGCGCCTGCGTCATGGCGCGGTGACCGACACCACGACACCCTCGCCGTAGGTCGCCGGCCTTCCGGCCGTGGCCGCGCTCATCCGGGGGAAACCAGGGGGTCCACGGTGGTCCGGGGCCCGATAGGCGCGGGTGGGCGCCCCCCGGGGCCGCGGTGGTCCCGCTGCCCGGAGGTCCCTGCGGGTACGTTTGCAACGTGCGAGCTCGTGTGCCTGCGTCGTCAGCCAACCTGGGACCGGGATTCGACACGCTCGGGCTGGCCCTCGACCGCTACGTGCTGGTCGACGTGGAGCCGGCCTCCAAGCTGATCGTCCGCTCGGTGGGCGAGGGTGAGCACCTCGCCGAGGACTCCTCCCACCTGGCAGCACGAGTAGCGATCGATGTTGCCGGCACCGACCGGCTCGCCATCACGGTGCGGTCCGAGATCCCGATCGCCCGGGGCCTCGGCTCCTCGGCCGCGCTGGCGGTCGCCGCCGCTGCCGCGGCCGGCGCAGCCGACCCGCTGTCCGTGGCTACCGCTATGGACGGCCATCCCGACAACGCCGCCGCATCGATGGTCGGCGGTCTCGTGGCCGCCGCCATGGTGAGGGGCGGGGTCCAGGTGGTGCGGCTCCCGCTGGACGTCAGTCTGGCGTTCGTGGTGATCGTGCCCGACATCCAGCTCTCGACCGCCAAGGCCCGCCAGGCACTACCTGCCGAGGTGAGCCGCGAGAGCGCCTCGTTCAACCTGTCCCGCATGGCCCTCCTCATGGCCGGTATGGCCGACTGCCGCCTCCTCATCCCTGAGGCGACCGAGGACCGGCTGCACCAGGACTACCGGAGTCCGCTCTTCCCGGCAGCGCCGATGCTCCTGGCGGCGCTGGTGGCCGGCGGTGCTCTGGCATCGTGTTGGTCGGGTGCCGGTCCATCGCTCCTCGCGATCTGCCGGGGCGTGGACGCCACGAAGGTACAGACTGCAGGCGAGCAGGCGCTCGTCGATGCCGGACTTCCCGGACGGGTTCTCCTGCTGCACGCGGACATCGACGGCCTCCTCGTCGACCGTGACGGGAGCGGCGGACTCTACGACACCGAGTTGTAGCAATCGCCCGGCGGCATCGACCACAGGGGGAGGCGGTAGCCTCGGCGCAGTATGCCGACGCAACCCAGCAAGGACCTCCTGGCCGTCCCCAACCCACACCCGGGACGGGACTACACCGTCACCTGCGAGACACCCGAGTTCACCTGCCTCTGCCCGTTGACGGGGCAGCCCGACTTCGCCACTGTCCGCATCACCTACGCGCCGGACCAGTCACTGGTCGAGCTCAAGTCACTCAAGCTCTACCTTTGGAGCTTCCGGAACGAGGGTGGCTTCCACGAGGACATGACGAACCGCATCCTCGACGACCTCGTGTCGGCCGTCGCTCCCCGCCGGATGACCGTGGTGACCGACTGGCTCGTCCGTGGAGGGATCCACACGGTCGTGGAGGCGTCGCACCCGGCGGCATCCTGACCGCTGACCGTCGACTGAGGCCAGCGGTCGGTCGTCGGGCTCAGACGGCGCCGAGGTTCTTACCGATGAGGAGGACCCCCAGGAACAGGTAAATGAGCGCCAGCATGGCGGCACTGTTCCTGGTCAGCCACGCTCTCCAGCCTTCCAGTACCTTGTCCGACCTGTCACCCAGCACGATGACGGCGACGATCGGGGCGCCCACACCGAGGCATGCCAGGACGACGTAGACGACCAGGACCACCGCCTCTTGCGCCCCGGGCAGCCGGGCGGACGAAACCGCCACTGCGGTGCCCAGGGCGACGGCGATGTTCTTCGGGTTGCCGGCGCCGATACCCGCGCCTACGGCCACCGACTTCCCGGGTCCGAATCCGGCAATACCGTCCATCCATGCCGGGAGCGCCGGGTCGTCGTCGGGTCCGGGTCGGGTGCGGAACTTCCGGACTGCTGCGGCGACCAGGACGACCCCGAGGACGAGCAGGAGCACTGCGGCCCCACGTGAGCGGTCCGTGCCCGGATCGAGCGAGATTGCTCCGGCCGCCAGCGTGAGGCCCGCCACGACGGCAGCCACCCCGAGGACGAAGCCACCGAGGTAGCAGGAGGCATTCACCAGGGGCCGCTTGGAGAACAGGAGCAGGATGGCGGCGACGATGTTGATCGGTGAGACCATCACGATCACCGCGAAGGGTAGGACGTCCCCGATCGCCTGACGCACTTCCATTCCTCCTACTCGACCTCGGGTCAACGTAGCCGAGGCCACCGACCCCGGATGCGACGTCCTCCGCTCCGGAGGGCGACGCCCGCCGGAGCTGTTCACCGCCTCGGCACGACCTCGGGTGACCGGTCGAACAGGGTCCGGTCGTGTTCGTGTTCGTGGTCGTGGTCGTGGTCGTGGTCGTGGTCGTGGTCGTGGTCGTGGTCGTGGTCGTGTTCGTGGTCATGGTCGTGGTCGTGGCCGTGGTCGTGGTCGGCGTGGTTGGGTGGTGACGGTCGGTTGGGTGGTCGGTCCGTTGGT
>Ga0302279_10000131_pt1 | contig 104543 bp, 78 predicted proteins | sample III_Bog_N3_3_FD_194541 | JGI IMG/M metagenome (GOLD analysis project Ga0302279, IMG submission 194541) | Peat permafrost microbial communities from Stordalen Mire near Abisko, Sweden - III_Bog_N3_3 | ecosystem: Environmental > Terrestrial > Soil > Wetlands > Peat | place: Sweden: Abisko...
CTCGGGGGCTCCTTCGTCGTTGGTTGGTCAGCAACCCCTTCGACGGGAGAGCCCCCCTACAAATTCACGCTACCCGCCTGGAATCACGCGGCTCCGAGCGCGATCCACGCCCGGCCCGTCCCCGCGCGACTCTCGTACGTCGAGAACACGTGCGCGATGTTCCCGTAGCTGCGAACGGTCCTGTGGATCTCGCGCTCCTTGAACCCCTTGCGCAGCAGCGGCTCCGTCAGCTCCACGTAACGCGCGTAATCCCAAACAGAGACGCTATCGCCATCGATGGAGACGAACTTGATGTCGGGAACGTAGAGCGTCCGATCTTCCGCGTAGAAGCGCGGACCGTCGGGCGTCGTCTCGACGACTCGGTAGAAAGCGCTCATGTACGCGTCGATGGTGCCGACATCCTCGGGCTTCGGGTCCACGACCGGGATGGTGAGCCCGGCGGCGTGGATCGTGTGTGGGACGCCGAAGGGGGGCGATGGGCCGCCGGCACAGCCGGTCGAAGACGACAGGAGCCCAAGAATGAGGGCTAGCCGCAGAGGGGATAGCGCGTGCATCGACGTGGCAGTAGTCGAAGTGCCAGCGCATCGCCAGGCTCGCGCTGCCCACGACAGCCACTTGCTCACTCCAGCAGCCGTGCGCCCGATTGCGCGCCGGTCATCGAGGATTGGAGCGGCTCCACAGCGCGTGGATTCTGCTCATCCCGGTCCGCCGTCGGCCTCGCGCGGGCCGATCTGGCAGTAGCTCGGGAACGACGAGGGGAGACCTGACGCGTAAGCGTCCTTCGCCTTGAAGGGGTGGTCCTGGAAGAACTGCCAGATCGCGGGGCAGATGACGGGCGGGCCGCTGACGTGCCCGCCACCCGTGTTGCAGTCGACCGAGAAGCCCCCCTTCGCGGCGATGTCCGCCTCGTATGCGGCGCTGGTGACCGAGAAGTCGAGGATGTACACGTCCACCCCTTCGGCCCCGTGCGTGACGATCGCCGAAGGCACGTTGCTGGGATCCTGAGGCGAAGCGACGGGCGCCGCGTAGATGCCGCCGCTCGCCACGAGCCCACCCGAGAGGGGCGCGACGGCGGCGATGTATCCCGAACGCGCGTACGCCATCCACGTCGCCTGCAGCCCACCGGCGCTGTCTCCCGTCGTGTAGATACGGCTCGGGTCGATGAGCTTCTGCTGGATGGCGCAGGCCACGACCTGGTCGGCGGTGTCGAAGTCGCCCGTGTACCAGACGGCGTCGCCGGTATCGGTGCCCTGCTTGTTTGAGGTCCCGATCGCGGCGACGAGCCCCCCGGCGGCCGTGACCGCGTCGATCTGCGCCTGGCCGAAGATGTACTCTGCATCCGTCGTGGAACCGTTGGTCCCGTACCAGAAGATGACCAGCGATCCGGGCTGTGCCGGGGTTCCGCTCCCGGCCCAGATCTGCACCTGCTGCCCGGCGAAGGTGAGCGTTCCGGAGGTGATCGTCGGACAGGTCCCCGTGACCGGAGGGAGGAACGTGCCCGCGGGGGGCACGCCGCTCGATCCGCCGTCGACTTGAGGGGTGCCGGCATCACCACTCGCCCCGGCGTCGCTGCCGCCGCCACCGCCGGGCGCGCCTGAATCGCCGCCGGTCCCCCCGCCGTTGCTCAATCCGGCTCCGCCGTCCGCACCGGAGCCGTTCGACGCGCCCGAGTCCGCCGCCGGACTCGCGCTCGCGCCGGGGGGCGCCGAGGTCCCGCTGCACGCCAAGACAAATCCCAGCCCCATGACGCCGATTGCGTGTCGCATGGATCGCCCCTCTCGCCCGCGGTTATGACCGCCGGTCAGTTAGACGCCCGTGCGTAGGTCCCCGCAAGGTGAAGTGAACGAAAAAGAGCGGGCGCCCGCTCCGAATACAAGTTTGCGCTCGCGCAGCAGGAGCGGGCTCGAGATCTCGACGCGAACGTAGCTCCACTCATGAGGTCGCGCCTCCCGGACGGAGCAACCGCGCACGCGATCCGACCGCTGCGGATGTCGAAGACCGCGAAGCGCGCGAACATCGCTCGACCGCCGTTCAAGAGCCTCAGCCGGCTGAACCCGCCCTCGAGAGCGCCCCGCCGCGTCGGAAGCGCCGGCCTGCTGCTCGGCCGCCCTGCCCCAGCAAAACATTGTCGCCACACGGAAGAAGAGACAAAGGTGCGCGCGCAGCCGTGGATCGCACTGGCGCAGGATGTGCACCTCGCGTCTTCCATGCAGCGGAAGATCGACGCGCTCCTCGTAGAGGTCGCGGAGTCGCGAGCGAAGCTGCGCGCATCCGAGGACGCGCTCCAGCGTACCGAGAAGCTGCGCGCCCTCGGGCAAATGGCGGCGGGGATTACGCACGATCTGGGGAACGTGTTAAACCCGATCGCGCTCTATCTGCAGGCCGCCAAGCGGGCGCTCGATAGGGGCGACACGAAGTGCGCCGGGGAAACCATCGATTCGGTCCGCGCGACGCTCCAGCACGCGACCGAGATGCTCGTGCGCTTCCGCGACTTCAGCCGGCAGTCACCCGAGGCGATGCTCGAGAACGTCGACTTGAATCAGTTGGTTCGCGAGGCCGCGGAGCTGGCGATGCCGCACATGGCGGCGCGCGGGCGCCGTCTCAGCGCCATCAAGGTCGTGGCCGGCGCTCCGCCCCACGTCCTCGCGCGGCCCAGTGAGGTGCTCTCTGCGATCGTGAACCTGGTCGTCAACGCGATCGACGCGATGCCCGACGGCGGGACCATCACGCTTCGAACGGGCGAGTCGGAGAGCGCGGCGTGGGTCGACGTGAGCGATGACGGCCCGGGCATGACGGCGGAAGTGCGGCAGCACGTCTTCGACGCGTTCTTCACGACGAAGGGCGCCCATGGAACCGGGCTTGGTCTCGCGATGGTGCTCTCGTGCATGCAGCGCCACGGCGGGTCGGTCTCGCTCGACACGACGCCGGGCAAAGGGTCGACGTTCAAGCTGAGCATCCCGCGAGCCGCGTAGGCGTTCGGCTTTGGGCCTAGAGGTCGTAGATCAGGAACTGCTGCACCTTGCCATCGACGCTCCGGAACATGACGACCTTCACCTTCGTCGTGCCGAACGTGAAGCGGACCGTCGCCTGCTCCATCCCGCCGCGCTCATGCGTCCCTTCGACGTCAACCTTGGTAGGCACGCCGAGTGGGCGGAGGCGTGCGCTGGCGCGCTGGAGCTTCTCGTCGGTGAGAAACGCGTTGAAGTCCGGGCCGAAGCGACCGCGGTCCACCTGACCCGACTGTATCTTCGCGAAGAGCTCCCCCGCGACCGCCTTCGCATCCGGCCCGGCGACATGCAACGGGGACGGACGGTGCGTTTTGTTGAGGAGCGGCACGATTTCCGAGGCGAGCCTCTCGGGGTCCGCATCGTCCCGGTTCGAGAGGACCACTACGGCCGATCGCGTTCGAGGGATGAGCACGTTGTACGAGACGAAGCCCGACGAACCGCCGCCGTGCTCGAGGACCTCTTCGCCTCCCCACGTTCCGGTGCCGATGCCGCAGCCGTAGCTCGTCAGTCGACCGTCGGCGAGGCGGCGAGGCGTCGTGAGGGTCTTGTACGGCACTGGCCCCAGCACGTTCCCGCTCATGAGGGCAATGTCCCACTTGGCGAGGTCGCCTGCGGGGGCGTAGATGCCCCCCGCACCGTAGTTCCACTCGTGCGCCTCGGGCTCCGCGGGCTCCGGCGGCCCGAGCGCGAAGGACGTGTACCCCCACGCCAGCTCCGGGCTCGCCTCCTTCGGCAAGTAGAGAGTGTGACTCATGCCGATGGGCCGGAAGATGCGCTCGTCCAAGACGACGCCGAGCGGCTTCCCGGTGACCTTCTCGATGACGCGCCCGAGGATCATGTAGCCAGTGCCCGTGTACGACCAGCGCGTCCGGGGCTCGAAGTCGAGCGGGCGCTTGGCGTACCGGGCGATGATCTCGTCCGGTGTGACCTGCTTTTTCATCTCCTCGTCGACGAAGTCGAGCGGGTACGTATCGGGGTAGCCGGATACGTGCGTCATGAGATCGTAGAGCGTGATGTCGTTCGCGCGGGTGAGGTCGGGGAAGTATTTCGCGACCTTGTCGTCCAGCGAGAGCTTCTTCTCCTCGGCCAGAAGGAGAATCACCGAGGAGACGAACTGCTTGGTGATCGACCCGATGGAGAAGGGGGTATCCGGCTGGACCGACGCGTCGGGTAACAAGTGGCTCTTGCCGTAGCCCCTCTCGAGGACGATCTCGCCGTCCTTCACGATGGCGACCGACAGGCCGACGAACCTGCGGCTCGCCATCTGGCGCGCGATGTACTGGTCGATCGCGCGGACATCGAAGGTGTCCGGCGGTTCCGGAGGGGGGGCCTCGGGAGCGGTGGAGGCGGGAGCGGGAGGTCGAGCGTCGACGCGAGAGGCGCCGCAGCCTGTGCATGCGGCGAGGGCGGCGAGGACGACGGCCGGTAGCAAGTTCCTCATTTGCCGCGGACCCTAGCCCACCGCCTTGGTCTGGTGCGGCCGAATGGCGGCGGGCCTGCTCACGAGCAGAACGGCCGGGCTACCAAGGAACGGTCCGCCCCAGGTAGTCGAGATATTGCAAACCGCGCTTGCCTCTCTGAGCGTTCACCGTGGCGACGAGACTCGGAACGCTCTCCTCGATGCTCAAACGCGCGTCGGGGCCGCCCATGTCGGTGCGCACCCAGCCCGGAGCCAGGAGCAGCAGCGTCCTGGGATCGTCGGAGTGCCGCGCTGCGAAGCTCCGCATCAACGTGTTCAACGCTGCCTTGCTGGCCCTGTAGACTTCGTAGCCTCCGCTCAGGTTGTTGGCCACGCTCCCCTGTCCGGAAGACATGACGCCGATCGTGCCGCTCGAGGGGACGAGATCCTGCAGAGCCTCGATGACTCGCATCGGGCTCAGAGCGTTCGTGACCATGACGCGCACGAACTCGTCCGTCGAGACGTCAGCGATCGTCTCTCGATCGTCGTTCTTGACGCCCGCGTTGACGAAGAGCAGCTCGAACCTCCTCGCGGCGAGCCGTTCCCGCAGCTCTGTGACCTGCGCTGGGTGATTGATGTCCACGGTCTCCACCTCGAGCCGGCCATCGCACGACGCGGCCAGCTTCCGCAGCTTGGCGCCGGACTCGTGCCGGGCGGTAGCGACGACCCGCCAACCAAGGTCGAGATAGCGCTCTGCCAACGCGTAACCGAGGCCCCGCGACGCACCGATCAGGAGAAGGCGTTCCTCATGTGAAGTCTCGAGGGAAGTCGGCATGCTCGGGTAACGAAGATAGCCGGAAGAGCAAAGGGCTCCAGCTCGTCGCGGATGACCGCGGACGTCGCCTCGGCCCACCCGTCCGCGGCGCGCTCCGCCGTCGGCTCGAGCCTACTTCGCAGCCGCCATCACCTGCAGCTCGCTCCCCGAGCCGACCCAGTACAGGTTGCACGCGTCCATCACGAATCGGGAGATGCCGGCGTCCGGCTTCACGACGACCTGGGGCACGTCGCTGGACGGCAGCGAGACGTGGTAGATGGCTTCCGTCACCCAGTCCACCCAGTAGAGCCCTGAGTCGTCCGCTATCAGTCCGTTGGTCCAGTAAGAGCCTACCGTTTGGTATGCGACGAACGGTGTCCCGCCGTTGCGCGCGACTCCGTACACCGTGAAGGGGCAGGCGCCGTCGGGACATATCGAGCCTTCCCCATACAGGTTCGTCGCGTCGATACCGACGATGCCGCCGAAGTCGTCCGTAGTCCCCCCATCTTCCGTGGTTGCCCCGGTGATAATTGGATGCGCGACACCCGTCGAGATGTCCGTGGCGTACATGCCCCCTGCGGGGCCGGCGAGGTTGTTCGCCCAGATGATCTGTCCGCGATCCGTGAAGTAGAGATTGGTGCCAGCGCCGGCGTCGGGCATGCCGACCCCCGGCATCTCCGCGGCTTGGCCGGTCGCCGCGCTCCACCTCCATGTTTGTGATCGGCCGCCCGTCGGCGGGTCGACTTCGAAGAACAGATCCCCGAGCGTATCGGCAACCGTCCACGCGCCTGCCGACGGCACGACGCCGCTCGGGAACGTCACCGATTGAATGACACCCGCCCTCTCCACGCTCAGGCCCGTGGGGGCACGGGTAGCCGCCGTCACGGGGAACCAACCCACGGTTCCGCCGCCTGCTGCCATCCCCCCGTACCCTTCCAACGGACCGGCGTAGACCGTCTCGACGGGGCCACCGGCGACCGATACGCGATAGAGTGCGCTCCCGGTCGGGACGTAGACATACTCTCCGTCCGTGAAGGCGAAGCCCGCGCCATCGATCTCGGGGGCGACCCCCTGGACGAGGTTCGTGACCCCCTGCACCGGCACGCAGGGGATGGCGCCAGCGTCCGTGGAGCCGCCGGAAGAAGGGGCCGCGAAAGCATCGTCCGCGGCGTCGGGGACGCCGATGGGCGTGGGGTTCACGGACGCAGCATCGGTCGCAGCAGCGTCGGCCGCCGGCTCGCCCCTCGGCGCCTCCGACGTTTCTTGGCCGCATCCGACCAGGAGAAGCGCGAGCGGCGCGAGAACGAGGTGAGCGGGGCTCATCCGGTGGAAGTAGCTCATCGCGAAGGGGCCCTCTCGGCGCAAAGCGCGGCGCCGGGTGCTCCATAGGTTCCCGGCGCGTGTGCGCTTCGTTGCAAAATGTGAACGGCAGGCGAAAAGAGCACGGCCGTCCCGCTCTTCGGCAAGCGCTCGGGCGCGCATGACGCCGTGACGCTTCGGCAACACGCGCACGGCGGCGCGCCGCGACGATGGCCTGCGTGCGCGAATTGAGCGAGCATCCCCGGCCGCATCATGCGTCACCCGACCGCAACGAGGAGGAAGCCATGAAGACCCGAGGATACGCCGCCCTGGCCGCCGACAAGCCCCTTGCGCCGTTCGAGTTCGATCGCCGCGCACCCGGCGACCGCGACGTCCAGATCGAGATCGACTTCTGCGGCATCTGTCATTCGGACATCCACTTCACGCGCAACGAGTGGGGGATGACGACATTCCCGTGCGTGCCCGGTCACGAGATCATCGGCCGCGTCGTGAAAGCGGGGAAGGACGCGACGCGCTTCAAGACCGGCCAGCGCGTCGGCGTCGGCTGCTTCGTCGACTCGTGCCGCACGTGCGCCCCCTGCAAGAGCGGTCACGAGAACGAGTGCACGACCGGCTTCACGATGACCTACGGCAGCGTCCAGCCCGACGGCAAGACGCCGACGTTCGGCGGGTACTCGACGCAGATCGTCGTCGACGAGCACTTCGTCCTCACGATCCCCGAGGGGCTCGATCCGGCCGCCGCCGCTCCGCTGCTCTGCGCGGGGATCACCACGTACGCGCCGCTGCGCGAGGTCGGCGTGACGAAGGGATCGCGCGTGGCGATCCTGGGGCTCGGCGGGCTCGGTCACATGGGGGTGAAGCTCGCCGCGTCGTTCGGCGCCGAGGTCACGGTGCTCAGCGGCTCGCCGAAGAAGGAGGCCGACGCGAAGAGGCTCGGCGCACACGAGTTCGTCCTCACCAGCAAGCAGGGGGCGATGGAGAAGCTGGCCGGCCGGTTCGACGCCATCCTCGACACGGTCTCGGCCAAGCACGACATCAATGGCCCGCTCAACGCGCTGAAGTCGCGCGGGACGATGATCCTCGTCGGCGCCCCGCCGCAGCCGCTCGACCTGGCGGCGTTCCCGCTGATCTTCGGGCACCGAAAGATCATGGGCTCGCTCGTCGGCGGCATCGCCGAGACGCAAGAGATGCTCGATCACTGCGGTAAGCACGGCATCACGAGCGACATCGAGAAGATCACGCCGTACAAGATCAACGAGGCCTTCGAGCGCACCCTCGCGGGCGACGTGAAGTACCGGTTCGTGATCGACTGCGGGAAGTTCTGATCGCGGAGCGATGACCCCGGGGAGCTCGACCGGGGGCGGCGTCGTCCCGTCGACCTGGTCGAGCTCGCCATCGCCGCCTGCCGGGATGGTCCCCGTGACTGTCCGCGAACGCGGGCGAGCGTGAGTTTGGGCGCTTTCGCAATGGTGGCGCTCGCTGGCGCGGGAACGCCCTGTATCGTCCGCTGCCACGACAACGCCATCCCGATGCCACTCGGGCAAGCTCGGACGCCTGCCGTTCACCGACGAGAGCGCAAGCTCCCGTCAGAGACAGGCGTACGCTAGCCGGACATGCCCGATCCCGCGGCGACCCCAGCCAGCGACGCGCTCCCCCGACTCACCCGCTTCGAGGTCCTCCGCGAGATCGGACGCGGTGGCGCGGGGATCGTCTATGCCGCGGTCGAGCGCGAGAGCGGGCGGCGGGTCGCGCTGAAGACGCTCCGCGCGATGGATGCCCCACTGCTTCTCCAGCTCAAGTCGGAGTTCCGGGCGCTGCAGGACCTCGAGCACCCGAACCTGATCCGCCTCGAGCACCTGATGCGCGAGGGCGACACCTGGTTCTTCACGATGGAGCTCGTCAACGGCGTCCCGATCACCACGTACGTGACGGGCGGCGCCGCGTCGTCCTCGAGCTCGTCGGATCGCTCGGACGACACGCGCGCCGAGCGCGCCGGGGGGATCGCGCGCGAGCCTGCGCGCTTCGACGAGGGGCGGCTCCGCGACGCGCTCGCGCAGCTCGCCCGCGGCCTCGCCGCGCTGCACGCAGCCGGTAAGGTGCACCGCGACATCAAGCCGGCGAACGTGCTCGTGACGATGGATGGGCGCGTCGTCGTCATCGACCTCGGGCTCGCCCGCGAGATCACCTCGGCGGCGGAGGAGTCGGTCACCGGCACCGCGCTGTACATGGCGCCCGAGCAGGTGACGGGCGAGGCGGTCGATCCAGCGTGCGACGCGTACGCGGTCGGCGTGATCCTCTACCTGTGCCTCACCGGGCGGCACCCCTTCGAGGGGCCGATGGTCGAGGTCATTAGCCGCAAGGTCGCCGAGGATCCGCCGCCGCCGAGCGCCGTCGCGACGGGTGTCCCCGAGGACCTGAACGCGCTCTGCGTCGAGCTCCTCCAGCGCGATCCGCGGGCCCGCCCGAGCGACGCGGACGTGGCGCGGCGCCTCCAGCGCGCGTCGCTCAGCAGGCGGCCCGCGCGCTCGACCGCGCAGGCCGGCCATCGCCCGTTCGTCGGTCGCGCGGCTCAGTTCGAGCAGCTTGGCGACGCCTTCGCCGACGTCCGCGCGAAGCGGCCGGTCACGGTCGTCGTCGTCGGGGAGTCGGGCGTGGGGAAGAGCGCGCTCGTTCGCCGCTTCACGCGCACGCTGGCGTCGTTCTACCCAGGCACGCTGGTCTTCGCGGGCCGGTGCCACGAGCGCGAGGACGTGCCGTACAAGGCGCTCGACGGGATCATCGACGCGGTGAGCGCGCACCTCGCCGAGCTCCCCGAGGAGACCGCGCGCGCGCTCCTGCCGAGCGGGATGGGCCTCCTCGGCCAGGTCTTTCCGGTGCTCCGCCGCGCGAACGCGCTGTCGATTCCGCCCCCCGCGCCCGTCGCCACGCCGGTGCAGGAGGGGCGCGCCCGGCTCTTCGCATCCGTCCGCGAGCTGTTCACGAAGCTCGCCGCGCGCGGGCCGCTGGTCCTCGTGATCGACGACATCCAGTGGGCCGACGCCGACAGCCTCGCGCTGCTCGCGGCGATGCTCCGCCCGCCCAACGCGCCGGCGCTCTTGCTCCTGACGACGGCGCGTACGGTGAGCGGCGAGAGCGGGACGTTCGGTTTGCCAGGAGACGTGCAGACGGTCGCCGTCGGCCGGCTCACGCCGGAGGAAGGGACGGAGCTCGCCACCGCGCTCCTCGAGTCGGCGGGCGGCGCCGACCCTCAAGCGGCGGCGTTGGTGGCGGCCGAGGCGGGGGGGCACCCGCTGTTCCTCGCCGAGCTCGTGCGGCACGCGAGCCACACCGGGACGCAGGTCCCCGCGAAGGTCACGCTCGACGACGTGTTCGCGACGCGGGTGAGGGCGCTCGAGCCGGGCCCGCGGCGCCTCCTCGAGATCCTTGCGGTGGCCGGCATCGCGCTTCGCCAGTCGACCGCGATGATCGCGTCGGGCACCTCGGTCCGCGAGTACGGCGCGTTCGCGCAGACGCTCCGCGCCGGGCACCTCGCGCGGACGACGACGCGCGGCGGGGAAGAAGTGATCGAGACGTACCATGACCGCGTCCGCCAGGCGGTCGTGGCCAGCCTCACCGATGACGCGCGCAAGCCTGATCACCAGGCGATCGCGCGGGCGCTGGAGTCGTCCGCCGAGCAGGACCCGGACGCGCTGGCGACGCACTGGCTAGCAGGGGGCGACGCTGCGCGCGGCCTCACGTTCCTGCTCCTGGCGGCAGAGAAGGCGTACCGGTCGCTCGCCTTCGATCGCGCGGCGCACCTCTACGAGCGCGCGCTGGCAGGAATGGGCGCGGACGCCACCGGACGGCAAGCGGCGCGGGTCCGCCTCGCCGACTGCTTCGCCAACGCCGGGCGCGGCGTCGAAGCCGCGCGCGCCTTCGGGGACGCCGCGGACCACGCGCCGGGAGAGGAGGCGCTCGAGCTCCGACGGCTGCAGGCCGACCAGCTCCTCAACGCGGGTCGCTTCGAGGAAGGCGAGGCGGTCATGGACCAGGTGCTCGCCGCGGTCGGGCTCCGCATTCCGAAGTCGTCGATGGCGGCGATCACGCTCTTCGTGGCGAGCCGGCTGCGCCTCTGGTTCCGCGGCCTGGACTCGAAGGAGCGGAGCGAAGCCGAGATCCCGCGCCACGAGCTGACGCGGCTCGACGCCTGCGCCGGGGTCGCGCCGCTCCTCGGGATGTTCGATCCCCTCCGCGCCATCGGCCTCCAGACCAAGGGGCTCCTCTTCGCGCTCGACGCCGGCGAGCCGGCGCGCCTGTCGCGCGCGCTCGCCGTCGACGCGGCCTTCCTCTCCACGCAAGGCCGACGCGCCGCGCCGAAGTGGGCGAAGCCCATGGCCCGCGCGATCGAGATCGCCGCGCGCCTCGACACTCCGCACGCCCACGGCCTGATTGCCGCGGCGGAGTCGCTCATCGACCATCTCGTCGGCGATTGGATCGCCGCGCGGCCGACGGCGGAGCGCGCGATCGAGCTGCTGTCGCAGCACTCCGCGGGCGCCGTCTGGGACGTGCGCGCCGCGCAGATGGTGCTTCTCTGGTCGCTCACGTGGACCGGACGGCTCGGCGCGCTTCAGCGCGAGCTCGATACGTACCTGCGGAGCGCCGAGGCGCGCGGGGACCTGTACGCGGCGACGAGCACGGCGGCGGGGCCGGCGGGCGCGTTCGCGTGGCTATGCGGGGATGATCCGGGCTTCGCGCGGGAGACCGTGCGCAAGGCGGCGGAGCGGTGGACGCACCGGCAATACAGCAATCAGCACTACTGGAGCTTCTTCGCCGAATCGCAGGCGGACCTGTACGAGGGCAAGGGGCTCGCGGTCTGGGAAGGGCTGCTCTTGCACTGGCCGAAAATGAAGCGGGCGTTGACGCTGGAGGTGCAGATCATCCGGCTCGAGGCGCTCTTCTTTCGGGCGCGCACGGCGCTGGTGACCGCCGCGGAGCATCCGGCGCTCGAGGCGGAGATGCTGCGCGCGGCGGCGAGGGACGCGCGGGCGATACGGAACGACGACGCGCCGTACTCGGCGGCGATGGCGGATCTGATCCTCGCGTCGATCGAGGGGACCAGGGGGCGCGTGACCGAGGCCGTCGCGCTCTTGCAGGCGGCGCTGGCGGCGTTCGACGCGAGGGGGATGCAGCTGTATCGCGAAGCGTCGCGGTGGCGGCTCGGGCAGCAGCTCGGCGACGAGGAGGGGCGCTCGCTGGTGGCCGCGGCGGAGACGTGGGCAAAGGGGGAAGGAGTGAAGAACCCCTCGCGCATGCTCGCGCTGATCGCGCCCGGGTTTGCCCTGTCGCCCACGGCAGGAGCGCGTCTCGCGGCGGCGTCGGGCTGACCCGGCTCACCTTTCAACTGCCACGAGATCCGCGGCCTCACTCCTCCTGCCACGGCGCGAGCCCAGCGGCCACGCGGCGCGGGTTCACCGCACGGTCGGCGGCGAGCGCCGCGATCGGCTCCGCGTCGGGCGTACCGTCGAGCGAGGAGAGGCGCAGGCGCGCCACGTTTCGGAGGAAGCGCGACTCGCGCAGGGTGAATCGCGCGATCGCGTCGACGATCGCCCGCCGCGCTCCCTCGCGATCGCTCCGCGCGGCGGCGAGGCACCCCCGCTGCAGCATCGCGAGGTCCTGCGCCCACGTCATTCCCTCGCGGTCGATCGCCCCCAGGTCTCGCTCGGCGCGGCGGAGCAGCGCGACGCGCGGGGCCGACTCCGGGCGCTTCTGCAACGCCGCGGCGATCGAAACGCGCGCGTCCAGATCGAGCAGCGAGAGGCGGAAGATCTGGACCCGGAGAAGCATCGAGGCGCCCAGCGTCGCGAGCCCGCGATCGAGTCGGCCGAGCGCGACGTCGGGGTGCCCTTCGTAGAGATCGATCTGTGCCCGCGCGATCAGCTCGTAGACGTGCTGCACGTGCACGCCGGCGTTCGACCACTGGCGCATCGCCCCGTCGACCTCCTCGCGTGCTCGCTCCGGACTGTCGGCGACGAGCCACACCGAGTTGCACGCGCCGGTGCGAAGGACGGTCGCGGCGTAGAGATCACCCCGCTGCGTCGCCTCGCGGAGCAGCTCGGGGTGGCGCAGCGTCATCTCTCGAATGTGCCCCAGCGCGTACAGCGTCGAGAGCTGGAACACGTGGACGTTGTCGAGCTCCCACGTGACGCCGGTGCACTGTTCGCGGAGGATCGTCTCCGCTTCGGCCAGCGCCGGGAGGGTCCGCGCCCACTCGCCGATCATGAACGAGGTGATCCCCGCCGTGGCGGTGACGTAGGCCAACGCGTTGGGGTGTCCGATGCGCCGCGCGAGCTCTCGCGCGCGGGCGAGGAGCTGCGCGGCGCGGGCGGCCCCAGGCCCGCCGGTGGCCGACGCGAAACCGGCCTCGAGAGCCAGCGCGCGTGCCACGCGGTACGGCTCGCCGGCGTCGAGCGAGAGGAGCACGTTGCGCGTCTGGAAGTCGGCGCCGCGGATGTGGTCGACGACGCCGAGGCCGACACCCACGGACCAGCACACGTCGATCCGGGTCAGCTCCGACGCCGCGATCGTACCGGGCTCGCGCTCCTCGAACCGGAGGCCGCGGAGGCGCAGGTGCGCGCGGCGGAGGAGCAGGGACATCAGCGCGCGGCGCGGCGTGCGCGGGAGCTCCATGTCCACCTGGGCGAGCACCCCCGTGACCATCGCGAGCCCCGCGTCGATGTGGCCGCTGCGCAGGAGCTGGTCGGCGGCGCGGCGCCGCCACTCGAGCGCGTCGGAGCCCCCCGACCCTCGCGCGGCCGCGTCGTAGGCGTCGGCCGCGGCCTTCCCCTGGCCGGCGCTGGCCAGGGCGTCGCCCAGTCGAGCGTAGAGCGAGCACCGCTCGGCGTCGTCGAAGCGCCCGGTCTCGAGCGCGATGGCGTACAGCCGCGCGGCGTGCGCGAACGCGAGGCTCGCGCCGGCGCTCATCGCCGCCTGCACGAAGAGCCGCGCTGCCCGGTCGACCTCCCCCGCTTCGAGCCAGTGCTCGGCGAGGGTCTCGGCGTCCGGCGCGTCGGACGACCCGATCGCGATCGCGAGCCGCTCGTGCGCCCAGCGGCGCGCCCCGTCGTCGAGCCGGGCCCACACCGCTTCACGCACCCGGTCGTGGTACGGCTCGATCGCGTCGGACGCTCGCGCGCCGGCCGTACGCACCAGGTTGGACACGCGGAGCAGCGAGACGACACGCTCGAGCGCGCCGTGGTCGATCCCCGCGGCCCGCGCCGCGACGTCCTGGGAGAAGCGGCCGCGCGCGGCGCAGACGAGCGACAGCACGTTGCGCGAAGTCGTGTCGAGGGCGCACGCGCGGGCCCACAGCGCGTCGTCGAAGCTCACCCCCTCGGGCGCTCCATGTGCCATCGCGTGGCGGACCAGCTCGTCGAGGAAGAGCGGGTGCCCGAGCGCCTCACGCACGATCGCAGCCTGCCGCTCCGCCGAGGCTCCTCCGGCGCGCCGCACGAGATCGCGCACGAGGCGGCTCGCGTCGTTCTCGCCGAGCCCCCCGAGCTCGAGGATCCGCACGTCTCCGTCGACGGCGGCGCGCATCCGCGCGAGATCGGCGTCGTCCTCGCCGTGCGTGCGCATCGTGCCGAGGACGAGGACCAGGGGGCCGTCGACGGGACGAAGGAGCTCGCCGAGGAGCGCGAGACTGTCGGCATCGGCCCAGTGGAGATCGTCGATGACGACGACGACGCGGCGCCAGAGCGCGAGCCGCGAGAGCAGCTCGCGGAGGGCGGCGAACGCCTGGGCGCGGAGCTGCTGGGGATCGAGCGCGTCCTTCTGCCGGGCCCCGCGCGCCGCGGCGATCGCCTCCACCCGTCCGAGCACGGGAAAGACGAGAGGCAGCAGATCCGGCCGGCGCGGAAGGACCGCCGGCACCTGGTCCTTCGGCAGCCGCCGCAGCATGCGCACCAGCGCGTCGACGATCCCGTCGAGCGCCTTGTACGGAACGGAGGCTCGCTCGTAGCAGCGCCCGGCGAGGACGATGACGTCTGCGCCGAGCGACTCGGTGAAGCGACGAACGAGGGCGCTCTTGCCGACGCCGGACTCGCCCGTCACGAGCAACGTCACGGGCGCCTCCGACGTGGCGGCGAACGCGCTCTCGATCGCCGCGAGCTCACGATCGCGGCCGACGAACGGCGCGTGCCCGGCCGCCGACGTCGAGGGGCGCCGGTCGGCCACGAGCTCGCCGCCGAGCCGCCGCAGCGAGTCGGCGCCGCTCGGGCGCTCGCGCGGATCGAAGCGAAGGAGGTCGACGCAGAGCGCGTCGAGATCGGCGGGGGTCCCCGGCACGACGGCTCGCGGCGGCGGCGGCTCTCCTCGCTGCTTGTCGAGGAGCATCGCGATCGGGGTTCCCACGAAGGGGAGCCGCCCGGTGAGCGCCTCGTAGAGCACGACCCCCACCGAGTACCAGTCCGCCGCCGGCCCCACGGCGTTCGACGACGCTTGCTCGGGCGCCATGTACGCCGCCGTCCCCACGGGCCGCAGGTCGGTCCAGCTCGTGGCGCCGCGGGCGTCGGTCGCGAGGCCGAAGTCGAGGAGCACCAGCCTGCCTGCGCGATCGACGAGCACGTTGCTCGGCTTGATGTCGCGATGGACCTTCCCGGCCTCATGAAGCGCGGTCACCGCGGCGGCGAGCTGCGCCATCGCGCTCCGCAGGCGCCCCTCGTCGAACTGCGCCGCCTCGGACGTGGGGGGCGCCCTCGGCATCGCCCCGGCGATCGGCTCCCCCCGCCCCATCGTCGGCGCGTCGGCGCGCGGGCCGAAGAGGCTCACCGACGGCCAACGCACGTGGGTGAGCAGATCGGTGCCGTCGACGAGCTCCATCGTGAAGAACCACTGCTCGTCGTGCGACACGAGCTCGCCCAGGCGCACCAGGTTCGGGTGGTGCAGATCGAGCAGGACGCTGAACTCGTTCTTCAGCTGGAGGAGCCCCTGCGCGTCCAGCGCGTGCAGCGTCTTGAGCGCGACCCGCTGGTTGCGCTCCCGATCGAGGGCCTCGTAGACCACCCCCATTCCGCCCTGGCCGAGGCGGCGCAGGATCTGGAAGCGGCTCCCGACGGACGGCGCGGTCATGCCCAGGCTGATTCGACCAGATGGGTGGGGCGATGTCGATGCGGGATCCCGGCGGCGCTCGGTGGGTCCACCTCGAGCGAGCGGGCCGTATTTCGCGGGAAGAATCTCCGCGGGCTGCGTTGACCCTGCGACGCCTTCCCGGCGCCGCCGGAGATCCCCCATGAAAATCGCTCGATCGACTCGAGTCTTGCTCCGAGCTGCCGCGTTGGCATCTCTCGCGCCTCTCGTCATGTGCACCGCGAACCCGGGAGGAGAAACGGTCGGCACCTCCGGCGCGGCCATCGACGACAGCGAGAACACCACGCCCGCGAAATGGTGGATCTACACCGCGCAGTCAGCCGCCGAGGTCAACGCCACGATCGCCAAGCTCGACGCGCGCATCGTGGACATCAAGGTCGACAACCTCTCGCCGTATCCGTTCACCGTGACCTACGTGTCGAACACGGGCGCGTACGGCAAAGGGGCGCTCGGCACGGGGTGGTGGTGGTACCCCGACATCGATTACGCGACGCTCCAGAACAACATCAGCGCCCACAACGGGCGCCTCATCGCGCTGAAGGCGTACGACACCGGATGCCAGACCATCGTGTGCCCGAACGGGAGCGTTCGCTACACGGCGGTGATGATCGCGAACACGGGAGCCGACGAGAAGAAGTGGGGGTTCCAGGTCGGCAAGTCGGTCGCGGAGATCGACGCCTACGCACAAGTGAACGACGCCCGGGTGACGACGGTCGAGTCGTACGTCTCCAACGGCCAGTTCTACTATGCGGCCATCTTCATCCAGAACACCCGCGCCGATAGGAAGGAGTGGACGTGGTTCCACGGCGCGACCCCCGCGAGCCTCAGCGCGTACCTGCGCGACGGCCGCATGCGCCTCATCGATCTGACGTACACCGGCGGGGGTGACTACAACGCGGCCGCGGAGGCGTGCAACGAGGGGAGCTGCCCGGCGTGGGGGTGGTGGTTCGACCAGACCTACGCGCAGACCGTCTCGCTCGCGCAGACCAACAACCTCCGCATCCTCACCGCTGACACGCACCCCGGCTGCGGCGACACGTGCTTCGACACGATCATGGTCGGCGGCTCGCTGGGCACCGACCCTGGGACGGCGACCACCAAGCTGCGCGGCTTCGTGGATCTCCACACCCATCCTCTGTCGAGCCTGGGGTTCGGCGGGAAGCTCGTCTACGGCGGCGTCGACGTAGGCTCGACTCTGCCCGCCGACCCGAACTGCGCGAGGGACGCCGTCGCGACGAGCATCGAGAACGCCCTGGGGCACGACGGCTCGACTCACGGCGGATACAACGCCTTCAGCAACCACTGCGGCGACGATCTCCGCGAGATCGTGATCCACGGCCTCCAGAGCGGGCAAGGTCGGAACGACCCCGCCGGCGACTCCACCGGCGCCGACGACTTCTCCAGCTGGCCGACGTCGAACGACATCACGCACCAGCGGATGTGGGTCGACTGGGTTCGCCGGTCCTACCAGAACGGGCAGCGCGTGATGGTCGCGCTCGCGGTGAACAACAAGACGCTGGGCGACTCGACGGCCGGGCCCGGCGACTGGAAGACGGACGACAAGTCCAACGCGGACCGCGAGATCGAAGCCACCAAGGAGTTCATCGCCCGCCACGGGCCGGGCACACGCGACTACTTCATGGACGTGGCCTACTCGTCGGCCGACGTGCAGCGGATCGTCGCCGCGAACAAGATGGCGGTGGTCCTCGGCATCGAGGTCGACGCGATCGGGAACTTCTACAAGTCGGCGTCGGAGGACGACATCGTGCAGGAGGTCGACCGGCTCTACGACGAGGGCGTCAGGTACATCTTCCCGATCCACATCCTCGACAACGCCTTCGGCGGGACCGCGCTCTACGAGCCCTCGTTCGACTGGTCCAACAACCGGGAGTCGAGTGGCTGGTGGGACGTCACCTGCTCGAACCCTGGGGACGGGATCAACTACAACATGGTCAACGACCTCAAGAATACGAACGAGGTGGCCCTCGCGGCGAGCGAAGCGCTCAAGCTGCACGACCTGCTCGACCCGAGCCTCGCCTCGACGGTGACTCCGCTCACCTACCTCGCCATTCCGATCGGGGTCCTGGTCAACGATTTCGCGGGCGCCCTTCAGAAGCCGCCGACCCCTCCGTCGTGCAACTTCGACGGTGGCGCGGGGCCCGTCACCGGAGACGTGAACAGCAAGGGCCTCACCGCGTCGGGGCACATCGCCATCCGCGAGATGATGAAGCGCGGGATGCTGATCGACGTCGACCACATGTCGAAGAAGTCGATGGACTCCGCGCTCCAGGACGGCCTGACGCCCCCTCCGGGGGTAGCTCCCTACCCGTATCCAATGATCAGCGGGCACGCGAACATCCTCGAAGGGGGCGGCACCGAGAGGAACCCGAGCGCCGACGAGTACGCCAAAGTCGGCGCGCTCCACGGAATGGCCGGGATCGGGAGCCAGGACCTCAGCGCAGCCCGCTGGAGTCGGCTCGCCGTCGACACGGTGTCGGCGATGGGTGGGCGCACCGGTGTGGCGTTCGGGACGGACACCGACGGCCTCGCGGCGGGCATGCCGGCGACCGTGCCGAGGGTGAATTCGGGGGCGACGCCGGCGTCGATGTTCTCGCACGAGCTCGGGACGGCCTGCATCATCAACTGCGAGCACGACGAGCAGCACGCCTTCTACCGCGACGTGCTCGGCGCGATCGTCCACGTCTACTACGACAACGGCGGCGCGAGTTTCCTCGGCAATACCCACCGCACGACGGAGACCTGGGGAGGGACGCCGTCCGCCGTCGTCAACACGCCGCCGGCGATCGGCAATCCGACGACGATGTTCACCAACGGCATGCAGCAGCACATCTTCTTCCGCGACAACACCAACGCCATTCAGCACGTGTTCTGGGACCCCAAGAAGGGCATGACCCAGGAAGTCTGGGCCCAGGGCGCGGGGACCTCGACGATGGGGCCGGCGGCGGGGGGAGACCCGGCAGCGCTCTACGACCCCTCCAACAACCAGCAGCACATCTTCTACGCCGACAGGTCAGGCAACCTGCAGCACGTCTTCTGGGACGGATCCATGCACGCCGAGTCCTGGGGCACGAACGCCGTAGGGACTCCGGCGACGATGTTCAGCCACGAGACGGGCTTCGCCTGCATCCACAACTGCGCTCACAACCAGCAGCACGTCTTCTATCGCGACACGAGCGGCAGGATCATGCACGTCTACTACGACGAGCACGACAAGAGCAGGACCGGGCCGGCCCCGTGGGCAGGGACCGGCAGCCCGCACGACGCCCCCGCGGCGGCGGGCGATCCGGCGACGCTGTTCACGCCGAATCAGCAGCAGCACATGTTCTACCGTGACGTGAACGGCGCGATCCAGGAGGTGTACTGGGACAATCACGCGAAGAGCATGAACCTGGCGGAGCCGTGGGCCACGGACGCGGTGGGGAACCCGGGGGTGCTCTTCACGCACGAGACGGGCTTCGCGTGCGTCACCAACTGCGCGCACGACCAGGAGCACGTCTTCTTCCGCAACGCGGGCAACGTGATGGTCCACTCGTACTGGGACTACTCCTCGAATTCGCGGTCCGCTCCGGAGGCGTGGGCTCAGGCCGTGGGCGGCGACCCGTCGGCGATCATGTCCACGAACATGCAGCAGCACATCTTCTTTCCGGACGCCGAAGGCAACCTGATGCACGTGTTCTGGGATCCGAACGGCGGCGGACTGCAGCCGCCGGAGCTCTGGGCCGGCGCCACTGCGGACGACTACACCCCGCCGATTCAGTACGGCTCGAGCCTCGAGCGGAGCTCGCAAGACATGGGCTCGGTCGGCAAGACGTGGGACTACAACTACCAGGGCGTCGTTCACTACGGGATGCTCCCGGACTTCTTGCAAGCGGTGCAAGAGGCCCCGACGGGCAGGGACCTCGTGAACAACAACGTCATGTGGGGCGCGCAGTGGTTCATCGACATGTGGCAGGCGGCGGAGAACCAGATCTGCGCGCCTCCCAGCACGACGGCGAGCTGCGAGGGTTGCCCGGTCACGCGGAGGGGCGGCTGCCAGCCCAACGGGTGCGAGAGCGGCGACTACTGCAACACGCAGACGAACGTCTGCTCCTCGGCCGCGACCTGCGTGCCTCTCGGCACGTCATTCCGCGGTGGCGCCGGGTCCGGCGCGGCGGGAAACTGCGCTGACCCCAACACGTCGACGACGAGTTGCGCGGGGAAGTGCGCCCACGCCCCTTGCCAGGCCAACGGCTGCTCCGATGGCGATTACTGCGACACGCAGACAGGCCTCTGCGATCCCCCCGGCACCGTGTGCGCGCTCTCGGCGGGCTCTGTGACCTGCGCCGATCCGAACACGCAGGCGGCATGCACGGCGTGCGTCGCCGCCGGCGAGCCCTGCCAGACGAACGGGTGCTACGGTGGCCAGTACTGCAGCGCGCAGACGGGCACGTGCTACCCGACGAACACGTGCAACTGAGTCCGGGAGTGGCCTCTCCGAAAGGGGGGGGCCACTGAGCGTGGCGACGCGAATGGGGCCGTGTGAGAGACGCTTTGTGGCGGGTCACGCGCCGGGGGACGGGCATCGAAGCCCGCCCCCGCCTGCCCCCCCCCGCTTCAGCGTGCGTCTCCAGGCCCGTCGCCCGATGGCTCTGACACGCGGAAGGGACGCAGGACACTTCGCTCTTCGAGAGCGACGCGCGCGTGAGGGCGCTGCGCGAGGATTGGGCGGGGCGGATGACGTTCCCGGAGTTCCTTTCCGCAGAGCCCCGTCCTCCGATGGCAACGGGCGCGCGAGCGACTATCCTAGCGATTGAAATGGCGTCCGATACGGAACCTCTCGCCACTGCCGCACAGGTGGCCGCGGCTCGTCGGCTTGGCGCCGCGGAACGCCTCCGCAGCGCCGCCGAAATGAGCGAGGAGGCGCGGCGGATCTCGATCGACGGGGAACGGCGGCGTCACCCCGAGCTCAGCGAGGCGGAGGCGCGGGCGCGGGTCCTCCGCCGAATGTGGGGCGCCGACCTGGCGGCGCGGGTCCCCGAGACCGCGCCCCGCCGTCGATGACGGAGCTCCAGGGCCTCCTCGATCGCGTCGTGCGGATGCTCGACGGTGCGGGGATCCCGTTCATGATCGCCGGCTCGTTCGCGAGCACTGCGCACGGTCTCCCGCGGACGACGCAGGACATCGACATCGTCATCGACCCTCCCGACGAACGCGCGCTCGACGCGCTCCTCGGCTCGATGCCAGAAGACGACTACTACGTGGACGCCGACGTGGCCCGCGAGGCTCTCCGGCGCCGGTCGATATTCAACGTCGTGGACCTAGGTGGACACGGTCGTTCCCCTCCCCACCGTCCCCGTGGTCCTGGCCCTCGATCCGAGCGGGCTGAATGCCGCGGTGGCCTACGACGCCAACGTTTCGTGGGTCGACCTTCGGACGGGCACGGTGCGCGCCACTTGTCCGCTCAGCAGCAATGCCTCCGGCGTCGTGCTCAGCGCGTCGAACATCGCCTACGTCGTCCCGGAGACGGACCAGTGGGTCGATCTCCACGCGGTCGATCTCGACGACTGCACGGAGACGGTCGACAGCTCACCGATCATGGCAGGCGGGCGCATCGCGCTTCACCCGAGCGGCTCGGCCGTCTTCACGACGGAAGACGCCGACCCGAATAGCGTCGAGCGTTGCGACATCACCGCTTCGCCGATCACCTGCACCGACTCCGAGGACTACCAAACGGGGCGCGTGATGCCGATCGTCGGGAATGCCGGTATTGCTGGGAGGAACGGTTGAGCAAGGCAGACGCTTCCTAAATCAGGGAGCGTGATTCTCGATCAAGGCTCACGCCGTTCTGCGCGCCCCTCCCCCCGCCAGCTTCACGAGCGGGGCACGCGCGCCCCCTCTCCCACGAGGGGAGAGGGGGAGAAAACGCGGCGATCGCGCCCCTCTCCCCTCGTGGGAGAGGGGGACGTGAGCGTCGTGGGAAACGCTAGGGGGGTTAGGGTCGCGGGTGAAGTGTTCGAGAATTGCGATCGCTGATTTAGCGTGCGATCCTCTGCTCGAGCGCTGCGGTTCATGCGATGGAGCTCGCGCTTTGGGGGGCGCTCCTCCTCGACGAGAGAGCGGGCGCGCGCGCGGGCGGCGCCGAACGACATGGGGGACGTGACGTGAACCTCTTTCTCGCTTTCTTCCTAGGAGATCTCCTCCTCTCTGGGTCGGTCTCGCGGACGCCGCTCGCGTTCGCGCGCCTCGTTCTGATCCCCGTCGGCAAGCAGCTCACGCTACCGGTGCCGCCCCGCGTCGCCGCCCTGGTCTTTCAGCTGCGAGAGGCGACGGCGACCTATCGCAAGGCGCCGGAGACGGAATTCGTCCTCGCTGCCCTGCCGGGCGAGGCACGCGCGGTGCGAGACGATCAGGACCTTCGCTTCGTCCCGAGCGTGAACTGGGTCCTGGCGCAACCTCGCGGGTGGAGCAAGAACCTCGTCCGCGTCGAGATCTCCGGGACGGCGAACACCCTCGTGCTGAAGGCGCGCCGCCTCCCGAGCGAGCTCACGTGGGCGGTCCTCGCCGTCATCCTGCTCGCGCGCGCACACGGGCTGCGTGGTCATTTCTTGACCGCGGTATTCCTCGCGATCGTCTGCATCGTCAGCATCACCGCCAGCCAACGGCGCGCACGAAGCGCCTTCACCGCAGTCGAGGACGAGCTGCGAGCGCGGCTCGCGATCGCGAACGGGGATCCTCCCCCGAAGGCCGAGCCGTCCGTCCCGAAGCTCGCCGGCGACGAATGGGCCTGTGCGTGCGGCACGGTCAACAAGATGACGCGAACGATGTGTCATCGCTGCTGGGCGCAGCGGCCGGGAGCCCCGTAGAGCTCCCGGCTCGTTTCTCGCGGTCGGCGCGTCTCAGTTCGTCGACGGGAAGATCCCCGAATCGCAGATCGCATACGTGGTGCCGTTCGGCGCCGCCTTGCTGAGGTCGGGGACGCCGAAGGTCGTCGTGCCGTCGCCGCCGTACGTGGTCCCGAAGAGCGAGAAGAGCGGCGTGTTCGACGCGATCGGGAGGAGCTGTCCCTCGGCCGGGATGCCGGAGACCACGACCCCCGCGAAGAGGCGAATCTCGCCGAGGATGCACGTGTCGTTCGACGGGCCGTAGAGCAGCGAGAACTTCGTCGTGCCGAAGCGCGAGTCCGGCGTCGCGGGCCCCGCCGGTCCCGTCGCGCCCGGGGCTCCTGCAGGTCCGGCGGGACCCGCGGGGCCTTGCGCTCCCGGCGATCCGCCCGCTCCTGCAGGCCCGACGGCGCCCGCAGGTCCGATCGGCCCTTGCGGTCCGAGTTGCCCCGCAGGCCCCTGCGCCCCCGACGCTCCCTGCGGCCCCGGCGCTCCCTGCGGCCCCGCGGATCCCTGCGGCCCGGGCACCCCTTGCGGTCCCGCCGCACCGGCGGCGCCGTTGCACACGTACGTCGCGACCGACCCGATCGTGAACATCGCGCCGCCCGCCGGACACGCCGCGTTCCCCGGGCTCACCGACTGACCGACGACCGACTCCCCCGCGGCCCCCGCGGGTCCCGCCGGTCCTGCCGCGCCGGCCGCGCCGGCCGGTCCGGTCTGGTCCCACGCGATGGCCTTCTCGATCGCCGTGCACTTCTGCGCCGGCGAATCGATCACGCGGACGGTCCCGAGGACGTCGTTGTAGCAACCGTGAATGACCCCCTTCGAATCGGGGATCGTCGCGAGCGCGTTCCCGGCGACGAGGGTCCCTGCGACGACGAACAGCGCCTTCTCGAACAGTGATTTCATGGGCTCTCCTTGCGCCGCGTGGGGAGCAAGGCGAGTGCCACGCGCAAGTGGCCGCGATCCGTCGCCGCGGTGAGCACGGGGTGCGCACGAGGAGAAGCGGATGCGCCGGGCGCGTGCACGTGACGCGCAAGACCTCTCGCGCCACCCGGGGCTGGCGGACTCACGCCCGGACGCTGGCGAGCGCCGCGGCGATCCGCGGGGGCGCGCTCGGGCGCGAGTACAGTCGCTCCATGTAGTCCCGCAGCCGCGGAAAGCCTTCGAGCAAGCGTATCTCATTCGCCCAGTCGAGCGTGTACGCCGCGACGAGATCGGCGACCGTCACGCGGTCACCCACGAGGAACGGCCGCCCTCCCATGTGCGCCTCCATCACGGCCGCCATGTCCTGGAAATCCTGGCGGGCGAGGAGGATCTCACCTGGCAAGCGCTTCTCCTCCGGATAGATCGCGGTGTGCCGAGCGATGCGCCACAGAGGTTGCTCGAGCTCCGTCGCCGTGAAGAGGAGCCAGCGGTTGACCTCGGCCCTTCCTTCGAGCTTGGCAGGGAGCAGACCGCCCTTGGGGTACTTCTCAGCCAGGTAGAGAACGATCGCCACCGACTCCGTGAGGACGAAGTCGCCGTCGACGAGCGCTGGGAGTTTGCCAGCGGGGTTGACCGAGAGAAACGCGGCGTGGCGGTTCTCGCCCGCCATGAGATTCACGTTGACGAATTCGAAGTCCACGCCCAGCTCCCGGAGCGTCCAGAGCACCCGGATCGAGCGTGTGGGAGGGAACCCATAGAGCTTCATCAGGTCAGTCCCCGCGCTTCGACCGAGCGCGTCGTGTCCGTGGTCGCGGGCGCCTTCGTCGGCGCCATGCCGACCATTCGACGGACATGCGCCCCGCGCTCGAGCTCCTCGAGAAGGAAGTGGGCGACGTCGGCACGGCTGACGGAGCCGCCCCCGCGCGGCATGCGGTCGTTCTCGATGCGGTAGCGCCCGGTCAGGGGGCCGTTCGTCAGCCGCGGCGGACGCACGACGGTCCAATCGCGGTCGCTCGAGGTCACGATCCGCTCCATCTCACCGGCATCTTCCGCGATGTTGCGGAGGAGCGTGTTGCGCAGGATCCAGTACGCGACCCCCTGGTTCTCGAACAGAACGGCGACGGAGACGACCAGCAGCCGGCGGACGCCGGCGGCCTGCATGGCCGCCACGGTAGAGCGCGCGCAATCGCGATGGATTGTAGTCGGCCCGGGGCCGGGGGGACCGAGCGCGGACAGCACGGCATCGTGCCCGGCGAGAGCCGCTTTCAGCTCGTCGACGTTGCGTGGGTCGCCTTTCCGAGCGGTTACCCCATCGCGCGGAGCGCCGAGCTTCTCTGGCGAGCGCACGAAGGCCGTCACCTGGTGACCCCGCTCGATGGCTTGGTACGTGAGAGCTCGGCCTATGCCACCCGTCGCCCCGAGAATGAGCAGCCGCTTCGATGCCATCGTCTTTGTGATCATGGGTGGAGCTCCTCAGCTTGTGACATCCGCGAGCTCACGGGCGCCATGGCCGTAACATGCGAGCCCTGGCGCCTCGGCTCCCTCGCGCGGAGACGCGCGAAGGTTCAGCCTTCCCATGGCTCTCCGCTCCCCGCATCGTTTGATGCGAGGAGCCACACGACGCGCGCTACTCCCGGTCTTCGCTCGCATCCTTCATGAGCTCCGGTTCGTCGAAGCCCTCCTCGCGCTGGTCCTTCGGCTTGCCGCGCACCACGGGATTGGTGGGACGCTCGTTGTTCCCAGGCAAGGTCGCGCGCGTCGCGAGCTCGGCCTCGCGAAGCTCGTCCCCTTCCGGACCATCCAGCGCCGCGGCTGCCTTCTTCGCGGCCTCCTCGACGCGGCCTGATTTCACGTATTGCTCGGTCGCCTTGTCGTAGTTCCGAGCCGCAGTGCGACTCCCTTCCCCCTCGTTCTCGAAGGCCGACGAGCTTTGCTTCGGCGGCTGAACGGAGCGAGCCGGCGGACTCTTCACGGGGAGAGGTATTACGTTGTTGGGCATGATGGTGACCTCGACTTGCGAGATCCAGCAGCCGCCGTGCCAGCGCCAAACCCTCGGGGGCGCGACGGCGTAGGACCCGCCGGCACGCGCGATGCTTACTCCGGGGCATGACCCAAGCAACGCCTCCGGTGAACAGCAGTACGAACGGGGCCGCGCTGCCCCCTCCTGCAGAACCACCCAGCCCAGCACCCGCGCCCACGGTCGCCCCCGCGCCCACGGCCCCCGCGCCCACGGTCGCCGCGCAAGAGCCTCTGTCCGCGCAGGTGGCCGCGCACCTCTCCGAGAACGTGGCCGCAGCGCTCTCGTATCTGTTCGGCTGGGTTAGCGGGCTCCTACTTCTGCTCGTGGACAAGCGTCCGTTCGTCCGTTACCACGCCACGCAGTCAGTGATGGTCTTCGGCATTTTGAGTCTCCTCCTTCTGATCTTCGGAGACTTCTTCCTGGGGACGTTCTTGCCGCAGGCCGGGGGGGCCCTGCTCCTGCTCCGGCGGTCGGTGGAGCTCGTCTGGCTCGTCGCGGCCGTCGTGCTGATGCTGAAGGCGTCATCGGGCGAACGCTACCGGGTGCCGCTCGTGGCACCCCACGCGGATCGGGCGTCGGAAACGAAAGGGTGAAGCGGCGGCTTCGTCGCCGAGGGGGCCAAGGCCGCTACACGCGAGCCATTCCGCCTCGTCCTCTCGTTCACGACGGGTGCATAGTGCACCCGTCGCCTTCCGGTTCCGCCCGCCGCCGCCGCGCGCCCGCTCGGCACCGGTGTCGTCACGCTCGAGCGCGCAGCCGATCCGTACGTGCTCCTGAACGCGCGCTCGTCGCCGTCCTTCGCAGGCATAGACAGGGCGCCACTGCGCTCAGTAGCCGTAGGAGTTCGGGATGTCGAAGGCAGCGGTGATTGTGTACGTCTGCGCGTGAACCGGATCCCCCACGGCATTGAACGACACCCCCGCAGCGACGCGGGTGCCGTCGCTGATGGGGCTCTTGAAGGGGCCGAGAAAGACCTCCGGGGCGATGAAGACCGTCTCGGCGGGACTCCGCGTGGCGCCGGGGGGTAGTGCTGCGGTCCCGTCCAGGTACGTGGTGCTGTTCACCTCGACCTGCGCGTAGACGGGGAACGAGAAATGCTGCGGCGTGAGGAGCACGGCGACGAGACCCGTACCGAGGATCTGGCGGGTCGAGGCCCCGTGCACCACGGGGAGCAACGTCGTCACGTTGCCCTCGAAGATCAGGCGATGAAAGAAACGCTGTGCCGCGTACGCAAACGGGCCGACGTAGTAGTCGCCGCTGCTCAAGTCACCGCGTCCGACGGGGAAGGTCCCCATCACCCCGACCGAGAGCATGTCGTCGAGCTCGAGCGAGCCCGCCGCCAGCCATTGGACGAGGAGCTGAGCGTCCTCGAACCCCGTCGTCCGACCACCGAGCCCGATCTGAAAGGGGACCGTCACCACGAGGCCGAGATGCGGTGATGCGATATAGGCCAGCTCGACCGACGGCACATCGCCGCTCCCGGCGCGGCCGTGGAAGTAACTGTTGAAGACCTGAACCTGCTGCTCGAGCTGAGGCGGCGCGCCGACGATCGGAAACGGGAAGAAGAGCTGCTCCCACTTCTTCGGCTCCTCTTCCTGTGCCGAGGCCACCGCCGACGCAACGACGAGCGCGAGAGCGACCGCAGCTCCGGAAAAGATTCGCATGCGAGTAGGGCCGTTGGTCACGCTCGGAGCTCCTTCGTGGGCTCGCGGCTGCCAAGCAGCCACACGCGAGCCATTGCGCCCCCACTCCCTCGCGCAGAGCTTCCGCGGAGGACGCGAGCTTCTCGTCGATTGTGGGCGCGCGGCTCTCTCCCAGCCGGTTTCGTGCCAACGCGGGTAGCCCCGAGGAACCAGCTCCGGTAATCCCTCGTCGGGCTGCGCCGTCGGTGAGCGCTGGGTCGTCGCGTTGCGAAGCTCGGGCGCGTGCTTACTGTGCATGAGGCATGCTCGTCTCTTCCATCCCCCTCTCGCTCCTCGATCTCGCCATCATCGGCCCCGGTCAGACCCCGCGCGACGCCTTCGCCAGCAGCGTCGCGATGGCGCAGCGAGCGGAGGCGCTCGGGTATCGGCGCGTCTGGTACGCCGAGCACCACAACATGGGGAGCATCGCCTCCTCGGCGACGAGCGTCCTCATTGCCCACATCGCGTCGCAGACGCGCACGATCCGGCTAGGCGCCGGCGGGATCATGCTCCCCAACCACGCGCCGCTCGTGATCGCCGAACAGTTCGGTACGCTCGAGGCCCTTCATCCAGGGCGCATCGATCTCGGCCTCGGGCGCGCTCCAGGGACCGACGCGACGACGACGAGGGCCCTTCGCCGGGACCCTACGTCCGCCGACACGTTCCCCGAGGACGTTCTCGAGCTGCAGGGATACCTCACCGACCGGACGCGGGTGCCGGGCGTCAACGCGACGCCCGGTCGAGGCGCGAACGTTCCGCTCTACATCCTCGGCTCCTCTCTCTTTGGTGCGAAGCTCGCGGCCCTGCTCGGGCTCCCGTACGCCTTCGCCTCGCACTTCGCGCCCCACGCGCTTCTGGACGCGGTCGCCCTCTACCGGCGCGAGTTCCGCCCCTCGGCACAGCTCGCGGCGCCCCACGTGATCGCGGGCCTCACGGTCATCGCTGCGGACACGAGGGGCCGCGCAGAGGAGCAGCTGCGCGCGGTGCAGCGCGCGCGCGTCAGACTTCTGCTCGGCAAGGGGCGGACGTTGACCGACGACGAAGCGGACCAGCTGTTCGCGTCACCGGCCGGCGAGCAGATCAAGCAGATGATGACGTATGCGGCCGTGGGGACACCGGACGACGTGCACGCCTACGTCGCGGAGTTCGTCGAACACGCGCGCGCGGACGAGCTGATCGTCATCCACCCCGCGCAGACGCTGGAAGCGAGACTCAGGTCGATGGAGCTTCTGTCGGAGGGGTCGAGGGTGAAGCCGAACGAGGTGGAGGCGCGGGCGTCGTCGGTCGCGTGATTCGCCGACGGGCGTTCAACGCGTAGTGCACAAAGTCCTCGCCGCGTTCGGTGAGAACCGGATGACGCCGCCGAACCAGAACACGAGAGAGGCCCGCTTCTGCGGAAGCCTCGCGAACCTCGACGCCGTCGATCGCCTGCCAGATATCGAATCGGGTTGAGCCGGGGTTCGAACAGCTGGCGGACGATCTCGAGGTGATACTCGTCGTACGAGTCGATCCATTCGATGAAGCGGCGAACGAAGTCGTCGGGGCAGATCTCAACGCACGCTGCGTTCGTGAGGATCTTTCGAATGCGCTCCCGCTTCTCACGAGCTCGGACCGATCCCAAACGCGAAATCCACGACGGATGAGCGAGAGGTAGCTTTCACCGCTCTCTCGATTGGAATCGACGATTTGTCCCCCACTGGGACGGGGCGCCCATCCGTGCTACATCGTGGGCGGGCGTGTGTGCGTGTGAAAGCGGGGGAGCCTGACCCACCCTCGATGCTTTTCCCGAGGTTTGCATGGCCGACGACCACCTTCCTTCCCCTGGCGACATCCTCGCGGGCAAGTACAGGATAGAGCGGATGATCGGGCGAGGGGGCATGGGGGCCGTCTACGCGGCCGAGCACCTCCTCCTGAACCAGCGCGTGGCGGTGAAGCTGCTCGTCGGCGAGCTCGTCAACTCGGAGGAGGCGACCCACCGCTTCATGAACGAGGCGCGGGCCGCGGCGAAGATTCAGGGTGACCATGTCGCCCGCGTGCTCGACATCGCGCAGCTGCCGAGCGGCGCACCGTACATGGTCATGGAGTTCCTCGAGGGCTCGGACCTGTCCGGGCTCCTCAAGGCGCGCGGGGTCCTCACAGTCCCGGAAGTGGTCGACTACTCGCTGCAGGCGCTCGACGCGCTAGCCCAGGCACATGCCGCGGGGATCGTGCACCGCGATCTCAAGCCTGCGAATCTGTTCCTGGCGAAGCGCCACGATGGGTCGAGCGTCGTGAAGGTGCTCGACTTCGGCATCTCGAAGAACCTGACGCCGATGGCGGGGACGCCACAGGGGATGACGCAGACGCGCGCCCTCCTGGGCTCGCCCGAGTACATGTCCCCCGAGCAGCTCCGGACGCCGCGCGGCGTGGACGCACGGACGGACATCTGGTCGCTCGGAGTCATCCTCTACGAGCTTCTCACCGGGCGGATGCCGTTCACGGGGGAGGCCATGGGCGAGCTCTTCATGCAAATCATGGAGGCGAACCCTGCGCCGGTCCGCTCCCACCGCGCCGACATTCCCGCCGCGCTCGAGACGATCGTGATGCGCTGCCTGAGCCGCGATCCCGCAGCGCGCTACCAGACCGTGGCGGAGCTCGCCGCGGCGCTGAAGCCGTTCGCGTCCGATCAGATGCGCGCGGTCATGGCGGCCCGCCAGTCGTCGCCAGGCATTCGCGCCGCCGCGCAGGTGCTCGCGCCGATGGAAGCCGCCGCCGTGACCGGACCAGGGCTCGCCGGGAGCACGTCCGCGCCGTGGGCGAACACGGGAACGGACGGGCCGACGGGACTGCCGGACGCGCGTCGCAGCAAGATCGTGGGGATCATTGGCGGAGGCGCGCTGGTCCTCGTCGTGGCGGTCATCGGTGTATCCGTCACCGTGAAGAGCGCGCATTCCCCCGCGGCGGCGCAGGGGCTCGCGCTCGACTCGTCCGAGGGGACGAGCACGGCGGCCGCGCCGAGCGTGAGCGTCGCGCTCGTCGCCGCCCAACCCGACGCAGGGCTCACCGCGACGCAGGCGCCTGCCGCGAAGCCGCCCCCCGTCACCCCAAGACCAACGCCTCCTCCTCCGGTGGTCCCCGCGCAGCCGCCCCCTGCCGCGGCTCCCGTGCCGGTCGCTCCCGCGCCCCCTCCGCCGGCCCCCGCGGCGAACAAGAACTGCAGCACGAACTACTACTTCGACAAAGACGGACACAAACACTTCAAGCCGGAATGCTTCTAATGAACAATCGCTCGGGGAGCGGGTCCGCACGTCGCGGCTTGCGCGGTTTCAGGTCCTCCTTCATGGGCATCGCAGCCACCTTGCCGGTGCTCGCGATCGCGTCGCCTGCGCTCGCAGCGCCGACGCCGCACGAGTGCGCGACCGCGAGCGAGGAAGCGAGCGGGCTCCAGAAGCAGGAGAAGCTCGGCGCCGCGAAGGATCGCTTCCTCGTCTGCGCCGACGCCGCGTGTCCCGCGGAGATCCGCGACGAGTGCGCGCATCGCCTGACGGAGGTGGCCGACGCGATGCCGAGCGTCGTCTTCGACGTGAAGGACGCGTCGGGCAACGACGTCTCCACGGTGAAGGTCACGATGGACGGCGCGCTCCTCGTGGACCACCTCGGCGTCGCCGCCGTGCCGATCGATCCGGGCCAGCACGCCTTCCACTTCGACTCCGGAGACCCGTCGCAAGCGGTCGACAAGACGTTCGTCGTCCGCGACGGCGAGAAGAACCGCCACCTCGCGGTAACCCTCGGCGGAGCCCCCGCGGCCCCCGTCGCGACACCGACGCCTGCGGTCACCCCCGCCGCTCTCCCTTCCGACCAGCCGAGGTCCTCCACGTGGAGCACCCAGAAGACGGTGGCGATGATCACGGGGGGCGTCGGCATCATCGGCCTCGGAGTCGGCGCAGTGTTCGGTGCGATGACGTACTCGCAATGGAGTAGCGCCCAGCGCGAGTGCACCAACCAGGCGAGCTGCGGACCGGGGTCGCAGGCGCAGAACGACAAGAGCACGGCGGGTACCTCGGCGACGATCTCCGACGCGGGATTCATTGCGGGCGGAGTGCTCGTGGCGGCCGCCGCAGTCGTCTTCTTCACCGCGCCATCGGGCGTGCAGCTCCAGCTGGCGCCGGCCGCGAGCCCGCAAAGCGCCGGCCTTTCGCTCAGGGGGACGTTCTGATGAAGACGATTGCGATGACGGGGGCGTTCGCGACCTTGGCGGCCGCGGTTCTGTGGGGCTGCGCGTCGATCGTGGGGATCTCGTCGAACCTCGAGCCGCCGGACGGCGGATCGGGGAGCAGCGACGGGAGCTCCGGGAGCGGCAGCGGCAGCGGCTCCGGGAGCAGCAGCGGCAGCGGCTCCGGAAGCAGCAGCGGCAGCGGAAGCAGCAGCGGCGGTGCTTCCAGCTCCGGAGGCAGCAGCGGGTCCAGCTCCGGAGGGAGCAGCAGCGGGTGCGCCATCCCCTCGGGCGCGGCTTGTGCCGCAGACCCGCAATGCGGCTGCTCGGCGCGGGACAAGTGCGATCTCGCGAGCGGTGCCATGGCGTGCATCACTGCGGGCACCGGCAAGACGGGCACCGCCTGCACGCTGGAGACCGACTGCGCCGCGGGGCTCACCTGCTCCGAGGATCTCTGTCGTCCGTACTGCACCTCCGCAGAGGTCGGCTCGAACTGCACGGGAACGAGCGGAGGCGCTCCGCTCGGAGTCTGCCTTCAGTTCGACAGCACCAGCGACGTGCCCATCCCGCAGGACTCGTTCTGTCTCTTCAAGTGCTCCCTGTGGCCGAACAGCTGCCCCGCGGGCCAGGGATGCATCCCGTTCGAGACGATCGGCGGAGTCTACTACTCGGACTGCCACGTTGCGGGCACCGTCGCTCCGAGCGGCTCGTGTACCTCGGACTCGGACTGCATCGCTGGGTCAGGTTGCTTCGGGACCACGACCGGCGTGTGCGCGCAGTATTGTCGCACGACGACCGACTGTGGCGCTGGCACATGCAACACGAGTAGCACGGCGACGGTGAACGGCGTCGTGTACGGGATCTGCGAGTAAGGCTACTGCGCGCGCAGGGTCCGGCGATGAACGGGTACGCCCGGTCCGATTCGCGCGCATCCTGCGTCGCGCCGATCGTGTGTCCTGTCCTGTTCCCGCTCAGCACGCACCTCGGCCGCTGTTAGCTTCCCCCCTCTCGATGCCCGCGCCTCTCCTCTTCGTCCCCCCTCGCCTCTCCCTCTCGATCGCCCGCCCCCGCTTCGCCTCCCTTCTCGCCGCCTTCGACGTCACCCTGCCCGCCGACGTTCTCGACGGCCCTCCGCTCGCCTTCGCCCGCGCGCTCTGGGGCCTCCGCGCGTCCGATCGCTTCGCCGACGCCATCGACCTCCTCGACCTCTTCGCGTGCGACGCCGGCTCCTCCGCCATCCGCGACGCCGCGCGCGCTGCAGCTCGCACGCTCCCGCGCCACCTTCCCCCGGCCGACCTCGCGGCCGTTCTCCTCACACGCGCGGCCGTCGGCGACGAGTACGACGGCGTCCTCGAACGCGCCCTCCACGCCTTCGCGCGCATCGTGCCGCGCTCCTTCGCCTTCGAGCTCGTCGCGAGCTCACCCCGCGCCGCGGCCGACCCCGCGCAATTCGAACATGCGATCGCGGAGCTGCTCCAGCGCGATCTCGTCGCCGTCTGGCACGCGATCGACGCGCGCGGCTCGCTCCACGTCGCCGTCGTCCGTCGCGGCCACGCGCGCGCGACCTTCGGCGGCGCCGGTGCTTCGCTCGATCGGCATGCGCGACGCGAGCGTTCCGTCGACGTCGTCCGCGTCGACGTCGCCGAAGGGCGCATCGTCGTCTGCACCGACGAGCCGTCGCTCGAACGCGCGTACGCGGCGGCGGCGGGCTCGGCGCTCTTCGGCGACGCGGCGTTCTTCGCCGACACCCCTTCGTACTCGTTGAAGTCGCTCGTCGCGCTCGGCCACGAGGCGCTCGCCGCACGACGCTTTCCCGGAGTCTCGCGCGTGCGCATCGTCGACATCGCGTGGGACGACGGCGCCGGGGTGACGCACACGGCGCACGGCTCCGACGCGCTCGCGGCGTTCGAGAAGCTCGGCGGCGCGGGGGGCGGCTACGTCACCGCCGCGCTCTTTCGCCTCGACGTGCCGAACGTCGCGCGCCCCGTCGACGTCGCGGTCCGCCTCCCCGATCGCGCCCACTACCGCACGCCTCGCCATGAGCCACTGGCGCGCGCCGCCCTCGATGCGCTCGGCGTGTTCGCGCCGGGCACGCTCCCCGACGATGCGTACACGCTCGCCCCGTGGATTCACGCCGAGTGGCGGTGGCGCAAGGTGCTCGGCGAGGAGCGCTTCGAACGCCTGCGCGCGGCCGGCGTGCTCGTCCCCGCCAAGACGCGCATGGTCGGGGGCCCCGAGATGGGCAAGTACGGCTGGAGCTACGTCTCGTTCGATCTGCAGCACGAGCCCGGGAAGAAGTACGCCGTCGCGATGGATCCGGCGCTCCGCTCCCGCGATCTCGAGCCTGACGAGCTGCGCATGTGGAGCCTCGATCGAGCGGCCGTCGCACGAGCGCTCGCACGCGATCTCGGGACGGAGCCCGCGGAGCCGGACCCCGCGGTCGCCGATCGCGCACTCGATCTCGGCGTCGTGCATGGGGAGGAGATCTCGCTGCGCGTCTTCGCCCTGCTCCGCTCGCCCGGTCCGGCGGCGCGCGCGCTCTCGCTCGCGATGGACCGCGCCGCAGGAGCGTCGCACGTCGTCGTGCTGCTCCCGGAGGGGCGGACACTCGGGAGCGGGGTGGAAATCGGCCTCACGCTCCCCGAGCTGTTCGGAGACAGTGTGATCGCCGCGAAAGTGTTCGCGGGCGTCGAGAAGAAGAAGGGGCTGAAGCGCGCGGTCGTGCCGGCGTGCAAGCTAGTCGCGGCGGACGTGCGGTTCGTCGGCGAAGAGAGGACGGGGCGCATCTGGCTCGACTGCCACGAGCTCGTGCTCCCCGACGGCGCCCGGAAGCTCCTCCTCGGCACGGCCCGGGGCGGCGGGAGCCCCGTTCCATCCACGACGCTCGCGCAGCAGATGTCGCCGAACCGCCGCGACGACGCCGTCGTCCGGCAGACCGCGGTGCGCCTCGCCGTGTGGATCGCGGAGAGCTTCGCCGCTCGGGGACTGAAGGCGCCTCCGGACGCGGCCACGCTCGTCGAGTACGTCCCCAAGAAGGGGTGGCGGATGACTGTGAAGTGCGAGGTCCGCTGAAGGAGCGATTGACGGGTCGTCGACGGCGATCGGCGCGTGGAGAGAAGCGATTCCACGCGCGACAGGAGTGATCGAGGCGCGGTCGGCAGTGATCGAGGCGCCGTCGGCGACGATCGACGCGCGGTCCAAAGCGGGCCACGCGCCGCCCAGCTCGGGTTACGCACCGGCTAGTTCGATCTACCCGCCGTCTACGTCGATCGACCCCGCGCGTAGATCGATCACGTCGGCGAACGGATCGATCACGCCGGCACGTAGATCGATCATGTCGGCGAGGTGATCGATCTACGCGCGGGCATCGGCGTTCTCGAAGCGAAATCCTCGTTTGTGGAATTCGTTTCGATGAGAGTGGAAGACGCGTCGATCGCAGCCATCCACGGGCGAATCGAGGATGACGCGGAGAGGGCGGCCCATCTCGCGACGTTGATCGGTGTGGACGGACGGTAGATCGATCTACTCGGCGCGTTGGTCGATCACCTCGGCGCACTGATCGATCTACTCGGCGCGTTGGTCGATCCGCACGCGGGACGGGGCGCCCCTCGCTGGCGTCGTTTCTAGCGTCGTGCGGAAACGCGATTTCGCGTTTCGACACGACGGCTGACACGACGGCAGACCGTCGCGCCATCGGGCATTCATCGGGTGTGGAAACGAAGCGAGCCACGTGCTGGCCGGCAAGAGGAGAAGCCATGACGAGCCCGAAGAAGACGACCAAGACCCACGCCACGAACACCCACGACGCCACGAACCAAGGAGACGAAGCCATGAAGACCACGACCAAGACCCACGCCACGAAACCCCACCACACGAACGCAGGAGACGAAGCCATGAAGACCACGACCAAGACCCACGCCACGAAACCCCACCACACGAACGCAGGAGACGAAGCCATGAAGACCACGACCAAGACCCACGCCACGAACACCCACCACACGAACGCAGGAGACGAAGCCATGAAGACCACGACCAAGACCCACGCCACGAACACCCACGACGCCACGAGCGAAGGAGAGACGACGATGAAGACCACGAAGACGCAGACCCCGACCGCCGCGCCCGACGCGACGGGTGCGACCACGAGCGCCATGGCGACCGCGGCGACGACGCCGACCGCGGCGACGACGCCGACCGCGGCGACGACGCCGACCGCGGCGACGACGCCGACCGCGGCGACGCTGGCGTACATCCAAACGTGCACGTCGCTCCTGGATCAGATCGACACGGTCTTCCCCGCGGGGAGCTCCCTGACGTCGAAAGACAAGAAGCACGCGCCCAAGGCGCGGAAGGGGAGCGAGCGCTTCGCTCCGCAGCTCGTGGCTCTGGCGCAGCAGCACGGCGTGAACTTGAAGCTCGTGCCGCTGGACACCATTTCGAACGCCTCCGCCGAGGCGACAGCGCTGGTGCCTCTGCAGAAGCGAATCGAGGCGCTCAGCAACCGGGCCGCTTCGCGGATGTTCTCGCTGCAGTCCGCGTCGTGGAGCGGGTCGTCGAAGCTCTACACCGTGCTGAAGCGGCTCTCGAAGGACAGCGGCGACATCGAGACCGGGCTCGAGCCGGTGGAGCACTTCTTCAATCAGCGACATCCGTTGGTGGCGAAGGAGCATCCGAAGACGAAGAAGGGGAAGGAGGCGCTCGCGGCCGAGAAGGCGGCGGCGCAGGCGGCGGCAGCAGCGCAGGCGACGGTGCCGCCGGCGACGCCGGTATCCACGCCGGTGGCGACGCCGGTCACGACTCCGGCGGCACCGCCGGTGAACGCGGTAGCGCACTCGTAGGCGAGGCAAGCGCTCAGCGTGTGTGCCGGGAAGGGCTCTCCGACTCGAAGTCGGAGGGCCCTTTCTCTTGCTTCCACTTCTCACGCGCCGGAAAGGCTGGTGGCCGCGATGGACCCGAAGAGCATCAAGCAGTTGGTCGGCAAGCTCGCCGCCGAACGCGGAAGAGCGAGAGAGAGACACGTGCTCGCCGCGTGCGCCCTGCGCGCCCGACCCGCGTGGATGAGGAACGTGCGCCCCGCGACGCGGAGAGAGGATCACCGCGGGATCGACGTCGTCATCGACTCGGACGTGGGGAAGCTCTTCGTGCAGGTGAAGAGCTCACTCCTGGGCAAGGCGAAGTTCGAGCGGCGGAGGCGGAGCGCGCGGGTCGTCGTCGTCGTGGTGGACGCGGGGGACTCGCTGGAAGCGGTGCTCGGGATGGTCGTGGGGGCCGTGGGGGAGGTGAGGGAGGAGTATGTGAGGGAGAGGGGGCGGTGATGGGATCGTTGCGTCAGGACGATCGGGCACTCACCGTGGTGCCCAGTCCCGGCCGACACGGATGGTGACCTGCTCTCACCCCGGTCGATCCAGTACCTCCCGGATCGTGCCGAGGATGCGGCTCTCGGTCGCCGGTTTCTCCAGCACGGCATCGTCGCTGTCGAAGGCTTCGAAAGCGTACCCGGTGAAGTAGACGACGCGCGCGCGCGGCGCGAGCTCGCGGACACGTCGGCGAAGGGCAAGCCCCGAGATGCCGGGCATCGAGACGTCGAGCAAGACGAGGGCGACCCCCGAGGCCAGGCGAGCGTCGCCGAGAAGCTCGAGTGCCTCTTCGCCCGAGCTCGCCACCTTCGCCGTGAAGCCCGCCGACGACAGCATCAACGACACGACGTGCCGGATACTCGCCTCGTCGTCGACGACGAGGATGGTCTCGGTTCCGCGAACGCCGACGCCGAGCTCGTTCGTCCCCGTCCGCGGCTCGTCGACGGCGGCCGACACGCGCGGCAAGTAGAGGGAGAACGTCGTTCCTTGGCGCGGCACCGTGTCGCAGCTGACGAATCCACCGTGCTCGATCGCGATCGCGCGCGTCGTCGCGAGGCCGAGCCCCGTCCCCTTCCCGAGCGGCTTCGTGGTGAAGAACGGCTCGAAGATGCGCGTCGCCGTGGTCGCGTCCATCCCGACGCCGTTGTCCGTGACGCGAACACGCACGTGGTCACCCGGTCGCCCTTCCAGCTCGGGCGCCCCCGCGGACACGACATCCACGCGGACCGCGACCCGCGGCGCCTCGATCCCCGCGAGCGCGTCGCGCGCGTTGATGAGCGTATTGAGGAGCGCCTGCTCCACCTGCGCCGGATCGACGCGAGCGCGCGCCGAGGCCTCATAGTCGGTGTCGAAGGCGATCCTGCGATCGAACGTCGTGCGGCAAAATGCGACCGCTCGCTCGACGAGCAGGTCGATCGATTCGACGCTGCGCGTGGTCGGGCGATTGCGCCCGGCGAAGGTCATGAGCTGCCGGACGAGGTGCGCCGCGCGCTGCGCCGACTGCTCCGCGCCCTGGAGAAGCGATTCGAGCTCGGGGGGAGCCCTGCGCGCCGCGAGCTCCAGGCTCGAAAGCATCCCCATGAGCATGTTGTTGAAGTTGTGCGCGATGCCGGCCGTCAGCTGGCCCACGGCCTCGAGCTTCTGCGTCTGCCGGAGCTGTTCGTCACGCTGCCGGCGTTCGGTGACGTCGATCACGGCGCCCAGGACGATCTCGCCGAGGACGGTCCCCTTCGCCATCACCCAGCGCACGGCACCGTCGGAGCGAACGATGCGGTACTCGTCCTCCCAGCGACCCGCTGCGGCGCCTCGCGCGCTGTCGGGCATCGCTCCGCGCGAACGTTACCCGGTACGAAGGGACTTTGCTGCGATCCCGCGCCCTTCTCAGCGCGCGACGCGGAGACGCGGTAGGGCACGTCGAGCGGAGGAGTCCGGACAGGCACGAGCGTTTTTCGGGACGGCACGGCGACGCACGCATCTGTGCGGGTGCTCGCATGAGAATGGACGGGCCGCCGCCGTTCCTTGCGGTCTGGCGGCGGCCCGTCCCCCTCGGTCGTGAACCATCCACGGTTCTCGTCACGACCCTTGCTGCTGATACAGCAAGCAAGATGCGGCGGCAGATTGGACAGTGCCGTAGATGTTGAGCAACTGCGTCCCGCTGCCTTCCTCGAAGATGTTCACCACGTCTCCCGTCGACGCGAACTCCCCCTGGATGCCGAAGAGGCCGCAGAGTCCCTGGGAGGTCGTCGCTCCGAGCGTCACACTCGGCGAGCCGCCGATGTCGGCATAGCTCGCCTTCGTGGTCACCGTGGAGCGCTCCGGGAACTGGAAGCAGTCCGCGTACCCCGTGATGCCCGGGCCGTTCGCCATCACGCCGAGGTAGGTCCCGCCTTCGTAGCCGATGAACACGTTGAGCATCGCGGCCGTGAGGTTGCCGTAGGGCGCTCCCTGCCAGTTGCCGGCGATGCCGGAGACGAAGCAGGCCGTGTTCTGCCCCTGCCAGAGCGGATTCTCGAGTGAGCTATAGCCGTTGGCGTTGCCGTTCGGCGGAGACGACAGATACCAGGGGGCGTTGACGCTCGACGCCGTGACGCTGGTGTTGGTCCCCGTGAAGTCGCTCCAGGGAGCGCACGCCGCGCGGGCTTGGGTACCCGCGCCGGTCTCCAGATAGTAGTTGGTGCCGTTCGTGACGACCTTGGCGGAGCTGGTGTTTCCGCCGAGCGATCCGCTCACGCTCTGAAGCAGGCAGATGCTCGACGCGCTCGGCGCCATCTCGATCGCCTGTGACGGGCCCGCCGCGTAGTAGGTCGGCGCGACCCAGACCGGCTGCAGCGGTGGGAGCGGGCCGCGGATGATGATCGCCTCCGCTCCCTCCGTCGTGTTCTCTCCGTCGGGCGGAGCGCCGCAGGCGGCGAGCGCGAGGAGCGAGGGGAGAGCGAGGAACCGGAACTGACGAATGAGCGTGTTCATGATGAGAAACCTCCGTGGATATCCGTTCAACGGAGCACGCGAGGATTCTTCCCGGAGAATCGCCCGCGACACGCGCTGACGATGCCGAACCCGTGGGCCGACGCGCGACGAGCGAGTCCCGTCTTGGGCGCAAACACGACCGGGCATGACATCGCGCACCCTTCGCAGCGGCGGCGCACGCTGGCGCGGGACTGGCGCGCGAACGACCCGGCGGCGCGAAGCCCGAGCTCGAACGCCAACGCCGCGCGTCTCGTCGGGGCGATCGGCTACCGATGGGCGCGGGGCCCGTTCGGTTCTTCGGACAGGACCGGTTACCGATCGGATCCGTCGCAGCTCGTGCACGACCCTGCGATGCACATCAGCGTTGCCGCGCAGACGGTGCCGCACGCGCCGCAGTTGTTCATGTCCGTCGTCAGGTCGACGCACGCTCCACCACACACGGTGTCTTCGCAGCATGCGTCCGGTGCGCCGGCGTCGAGAGTCGCGCCGGTGTCGACCTGGCCTGCGTCTTCCACGGCGGCGTCGGCCGCGCCGGCGTCTGCGACGCCCGCGCCGCTATCGATCGGAACGCTGCTGTCGATGGTCGCCGCGTCGATCGTGCCGCTCTCGGGCGACGTAGTGCCGCTGTCGATCGGCGCCGCGTCGAGCCCCCCTGCGTCGACGACGGGCGCGATCGTGCAGCCTCCGACGGCGTTGCCTTCCATCGTGACGGCGCCGTTTCGTGCGAGCGCCCTGCCGGACACCGTCGCGCCGGTCGCGAGGCTGATGCTGGTGAGCGCGACGATGCTCCCCGAGAACGACGTCCCCGTACCCACGACCGCGGAGCTGCCGACCTGCCAGAACACGCCGCACGAGTTGCCGCCGTTGATCATCTGCACCGACGCATGGCTCGCGGTGATGAGCGTGCTCGTCATCTGGAAGACGAAGACCGCGCCCGCGTCGCCCGCCGCGTCGAGAACCAGCGTCCCCGTCAACTGGGCGGAAGACGAGAAGCAGTAGACGCCCGGCGCGAGCGTGAGCCCGCCGAGGTCCGTGCCCGTCAGGTCGGTGCCGCAAGCTTCGCCCGCGAGGACGCCGTACGCGCTGGTGGTGTCACTCTGCGCCTGGAGCGCGACCGCATCTCCCGCGTGAATCGTTCCGTCGCTCACGATCCCGGGGGGGAAACCCGTGACGGCGAGACCAGGGCTGACGCCGAGGTCTCCATCGATGGTGGTGGCGCCGGTGTTCGTGACCGTGGTGCCGGCGAGGACGACGAAGCTCGCGGCCGCGCCCAGGGGGGGCGCCGTCCCCAGGGCGGCGAAGGTCGCAACGCGGGACTCCGTCGGCGTGCGGGGAGCGCATGCGGACGGGAGGACGGCGACCGCCCCCAGGAAGGGGAAGCCGAGGGTAAGCAGCGCTCGAGGGGTCATGGCGGCCTTTGGTGGTTTCCAGGCAGCTCTGCACGAGCCGAGCCGTCAGCGAAACAGCGGCAAAACGCTCGTTGTCCGCCGCTCCCGGAAGACCATGGAAGACAAGAAGTGCATCCGCGGAGGTAGCCAGCGCGGGCCAGCGAGGCGATCTTGCGAAGGCGCGCTCTCGGCCAAACCCCGCCCGCGGGGCTGCGCCAGGCACGGGCCGACGGGGAGGCCTACGACGCGAATGCGCGCGCCAAGCTGCGCGCGCTGCCAGAGACGCTCGCGCCGGAGTGAGGTACGGCAATCCGACGCGCGGCGGTCCGCGACGGCTGCCCGCGGGCGGGGCGGCGCGGTATCCTCGCGGGCCCGCGCGTGAAGTCGGCTCCTGAAGCTCAGTCGTTCGCACGATTCCGCGTCGTCCGCGAGATCGGACGGGGTGCCCAAGGGGCCATCTTCGAAGCCGTGGATCTCGAGCGCGACGTGCGCGTGGCGATCAAGACGCTGCACGCGGTCGGGGCGGACGAGATCGCGCGCATCAAGAGCGAGTTTCGCGCGGTGCGCGACCTGCGGCACCCGAGCCTCGTGCGCATCGGCGACCTCGTCGAAGAGGGGGGGCGGTGGTTCTTCACGATGGAGCTCGTCGAGGGGGTCAACCTCCTGTCGCACGTGCGCGGCCATTCGGGCGCGTTGCACGCGAGCTCGTGGTCGACGCCGTCGATCACGCGCGTCGAGCCAGCGCGCTTCGACGCCGCGGGCGCGCAGGTCGACCCACCGGCGCCGCCCCCCTCCGAGCGGCCGGCCGCCCAGTTCGACGAGCCTCGCCTGCGGCACACGCTCGCGCAGCTCGCGTCGGTGCTCGAGTACCTGCACGCCGCGGGGAAGGTGCACCGCGACCTGAAGCCGTCGAACGTGCTCGTCGATGCCGAGGGGCGCGCGGTCCTCATCGACTTCGGCGTCGCCGGAGAGCTCGCCGACGAGGACGACTATCGGCTCGTGGGGACGGTGCCGTACATGGCGCCCGAGCAGGTGCTGGGCGAAGCCGTAGGAACGCCGGCCGACTGGTACGCTTTCGGCGTCATCCTCTTCGAAGCGCTCACCGGGCGGCGCCCGTTCGAGGGGACCGCGCGGTCGATGGTGGAGCGCAAGACGGCGCTCGACGCGCCGCGCCCCTCCGACTTCGTGCGCGACGTGCCACCGGAGCTCGAGGCCCTCTGCGTGCGCCTCTTGTCGCGCGAAGCGAGCGCGCGTGCGACTGGCGAGGACGTGATGCGCGCGCTGGGCATGCCGAGCGCCGCGACGGCGAGCCAGGGCACCTTCTTCGTCGGGCGCTCGCGCGAGCTCGGCGTGCTCCGTCACGCGTTCGACGAAGCCTCCGCGGGACGCGCCGTGGCGGTGGTGCTCGAGGGCGAGTCTGGAGTGGGGAAGAGCGCGCTCGCGCGCCGCTTCGTGGACGATCTGCGCGCGAGTGACGCACGCCCCCTGGTCCTCTCGGGCCGGTGCCACGAGCACGAGAGCGTGCCGTACAACGCGTTCGACGCCGTCATCGACGGCCTCGGGCGTCACCTGCGGGCGCGCAAGGCGTCGACGCGCGCCGAGCTGCTCCCGCCCAACATGGACCGGCTCCAGACGCTCTTCGCGACGCTGCGTGAGATGGACGGCCAGCTCCCCCCGGCGCCGGCGCCCGCGCCGCTCGATCCGCGCGCGGTGCGCGAGGACGGGTTCGGCGCGCTGCGCGAGCTTCTTCACCGCGTGGCGCGGCGCTGGCCGACGGTGATCCTGCTCGAGGACGTGCAGTGGGCGGACACCGACAGCCTCGCGCTCCTCGAGAGGATCACCGAGACGCCGTCGTCGCCCGAGCTGCTCCTCCTGGTGACCGCGCGCGAGGGTGCGGGCGGCGCGGAGTGCGCCGCGGTCGCGGCGCTGCGTGGCGACGTGCGCCGCTTACCCATCCGCGGGCTCGAGGTGCAGGAGGCGGGCGCGCTCGTCGAGCGCCTGCTCGATCGCGCCGGGACGCGAGGGTCGGTGGACGCCGACGCGATCGTCGAGAGCGCCGCCGGGCACCCGATGTTCATCGAGGAGCTCGTGCAGTACCTCGCGCGGCCGCGCGCGCGGTTCGGCGGCGTCGGGCTCGACGACGCGCTGCGGGCGCGCGTGTCGGAGCTCGACGAGGAGACGCGGAACGTGCTCGGCGTGGTCTGCGTCGCGGGGGCGGCGACCGAGCAGATGGTCGTGGCGACGGCGGCGGGGCTCCCGTTCGCGTCGTACTCGGACGTGGTCGCGCGGCTCCACGAGGCGCGCCTCGTACGCATCCGCGGGCCGCGCGCCGACGAGCCGGTGGAGCCGTTTCACGATCGCATCCGCGAGACGGTCACCGCGGCGCTGCCGGCCGCGAAGCTCGCGGCGATCCACGGGGCCCTCGCTCGCGCGCTCGAAGCGCGCGACGCGGGACCCGAGCTGCTCCTTCACCACTTCGCCGCCGCGGGGCAGCGCGAGCGCGCCGCGCACTACGCCGAGCTCGCCGCCGCCGCCGCCGAGCGGGCCCTCGCGTTCGACCGGGCCGCCGAGCTGTATCGACGCGCGCTGTCGCTCGGCGAGCGTAGCCCGGAGCGCCGCCGGCACCTGCTGGCGACGATCGGGGAGCGACTCGTCGACGCCGGGCGCTCGAAGGAGGCCGCGCGCTACTTCCTGGAAGCGGCGTCGACCGGCGAGCCGAGTAAGCTCGAGCACCTCGACCTCGTGCGCCGCGCCGCCGAGCGGTTCCTGATGAGCGGGCACGTCGAAGAGGGGCTCACGGCGACTCGCGCGGCGTTCGCGGCGTCGGGCCTGTCGTGGCCGACGACGTGGCTCGGGGCGGTGACGCAGGTGGGGTGGTACAGGACGCGCTTGTCGCGCCGCTCGCTCGCGTGGAAGCCGCGGGCAGCGTCGGAGGTCGACGCGGCGGCCGCGGTCCGGATGGATCTCTGCTGGTCGGTTGCCGCAGGGCTCGGCCTCGTCGACAGCATCCGATCCGTCCTCTTCTTCGCGCGCGGGGCGCTCGAGAGTCTGGACGGCGGCGACGACGAGCGCATCGCGCGGGCGCTCGCCGGGGCGGCCATCGCCGAGACGGGCTTGCTGAGGCGCGCAGACGCGGCGCGCTTGCAGGCGGCGTGCGAGCGCGCGGTGAGCGCGAACGTCTCCGATCGCGCGCGATTCTACCCCGCGCTCGGCCGCGTCGCTGACAAGTTCTTCCTCGCCAACGACTGGCCCGCGACGCTCGAGGCGAGCCGCGAAGCGCGCGGGCTCTGGCGCGCGACCGGGCGCACGGAAGGCTGGGAGGTCGACATCATCGACCAGTTCGAATGCTGGGCGCTCGACAACGGCGGGCGGCTCTTCGAGCTCGCCGAGCGCGTGCCGGCCAAGATCCGCGCGGCGCAGCGCGCCGGTAACCGCTTCGTCGAGGTGAACTACCGCACGCAGTTCGTCAACCTGCGCCTGCGCGAGGACCGCCCCGACGAGGCGCGGCAAGAGGTCGAGGATGCGATCGCCGCGTGGCCGAGCACCGGCTCGTCGTTCGCCAACCAACACTACCTCGCGCTGCGCGGGCTCACCGTCGTGGCGCTCTACGAGCGCGACGAGCGCGCGGCGATCGCGCTCTTGCCGCGGTGGAAGCGCTACTTCACGTCGCTCCTCGGGCGCGCGCAGTTCCTCCGGATGGATGCGCTGTGGAACGTGGGGTCGATCGCTCTCTTGCGCGCGAGCAAGGCGCTGGCGCGCGGCGGCGCGAGTGAGGTGGCGCCGCGGTTACGCGAGGCGGGGCGCGCGTTCGAGGAGGCGGCGCGGATCGACATCCCCTACGCGCGCGGCAACGCGCTTCTCTTGCGCATCGGGATCGCGACGATGAAGAACGACGCCGAGGCCGCGATGATCGCCCTCCACGAAGGCATCCGTGACGCCGAGGCGCGCGGGTCGGACCTACACGCCGCCGTGATGCGCGCGCGGCTCGCGGTGCTCCTCGGCGGCTCGGAGGGCGCGGCCCTTCGCGAGACGGCTGACGCCTGGATGAAGCGCGCCGGGGTGCGCGACCCGGCGCGCCTGATGGGCACCGTCCTCGTCGCGCGCGACTGATCGGCGCACGGCGGGAGCCGGGGCTTTCGTGGCCACGGGGACGGAGATCTGCTGGGCGACCCCTTCATGCCGGCGAAAGCGCACGGTGTTCACGTGGATGATCACGACCGCGAAGATGCGTCATGCGTCCTCCATCTCGATGCCGCAGATCTCCGCGACCGACTTGCCCGTGCGCTGGGCGCGTTTGAGCTGGGCGTAGCGCCAGTACGTGTAGACGACGGGGATCAGCTCCAGGGTCAAGAACGCGCTCGAGAGAAGCCCGCCGACCATGGGGGCGGCGATCCGCTTCATCACGTCCGCACCGCTTCCGGTGGCCCAGAGAAGCGGCACGAGGCCGATCAGCATCGTCGAGACGGTCATCAGCTTCGGCCGCACCCTTTGGACGGTGCCCTCGGTGTGCGCCTTGATGATGTCTTCGAGGCTTCTGAGCCGCCCCGCGCGCACGCGCCTCACGAACGCATGATCGATGTACACGATCATCACGACGCCGGTCTGTGCGGCGAGACCGACCAAGGCGATCATCCCTACCCAGACGGCCGTCGAGAGGCGGTAATCGAGCAGGTACAGCAACCACACGCTCCCCACGAGGGCGAAGGGGATCGAGAGGAAGACGATCGCGACCTCTGTGATGTGCTTGAACTGGAAGTAGAGGAGGAGAGCGATGACGACGAGCGCGACGGGGACGAGGATCTTCATCCGCTCGCGCATCTCCTCGAGCAGCTCGTACTGACCGGTCCACTTCAGGTACATGCCCGCGGCCATCGGGAGCTCGCCGCGCGATCGGGCGACCTCGACGGCGGCCTTCGCATCGTTCACGTAGCCGCCGAGGTCGCGCGACGCATCCGTGTCGACGTAGACGTAGCCGACGAGCATCCCGGCCTCGTCGCGCAACATCGGCGGCCCCTCGACGACGCGCACGTCCGCGAGCTCGCCCAGCGGGATCGCCCGCGCGCCGCCCATCGAGGCGGCGCCCCCCTTCAGCGGCACGAGTACCTCCCGGAGCTTCTCGGGGCTGGAGCGGAAGTCGGACTTGTACCTGACGTTCACCGTGTACCGCCGGCGCCCCTCCACGCTGACGGTGACCGGCTCGCCCCCGACGGCCCCTTCGATGACCATGTCCACGTCGTCGACTTGCAGTCCGTAGCGCGCGATCGCGTCCCGGTTCGGAACGATGTCGATGTACGTCCCTCCGAGCGAGCGCTCGTAGAGGACGCTGCGCGTGCCTGGCACCCCGCGGAGCACGGCCTCGAGCTTCGAGCCCGTCTGCTCGATGCTCGCCAGATCGGAGCCGAAGACCTTCACGCCCACGGGCGTCCGCACGCCGGTCGAGAGCATGTCGATGCGGGTCTTGATCGGCATCGTGAATGCGTTCGTCCACCCCGGCTGCTGCAGCTTCGCGTTCATCTTCGCGATGAGCTCGTCCCACGATTCGGGCTGCTGCTCGGGCCAGACCCTTCCAAGGGCGCCGCGCATCCAGCCGGGCGCCGACGCGGTGTACCAGCGATCGTGATGAACGCTCGGCCACGCTGCCGGCGGCTCGAGCTGGACGATCGTCTCGACCATGGATAGCGGCGCCGGATCCGTCGGCGTCTCCGCGCGCCCGATCTTGCCGAAGACGCTCGCTACCTCCGGGAACGAACGGAGCGTCCGATCTTGCAGCTCGAGCTGCCGCTTCGCTTCCTCGATCGAGATGTTCGGCAGCGTCGTCGGCATGTAGAGCACGTCGCCCTCGTTGAGGGGCGGCATGAACTCGCTCCCCAGCTTGAAGAAGAGCGGCACGGCGGAGGCCATGGCGAAGGCGCCGATGGCGAGCGTCGTGACCGGATGCCGGAGCGCGACGTAGACGAAGGGGGCATAGACGCGCAGGATCGCGCGCGAGACCGGGTGGTTCGCCTCGCTCTTCAGGCGCCCCTTCAGGAGCATGTCGCGTAGCGCGGGCGCGAGCGTGACGCTGAGGATCGCCGCGGCGAGCATCACGAACGTCTTGGTGTACGCGAGCGGCCTGAATAGCCGTCCCGCCTGACCGTTCAGTCCGAAGACGGGCAAGAACGAGACGGCGATGATCAGGAGGGAGAAGAAGATCGCGGGCGTGACCTCCTTGGCTGCCTCGTGCAGGAGCTTCGCGCGCTCCTTGGCGGGCAGGTCCGGCGGCGCGTGCTCGAGCTTCTTGTGGCACGCTTCGATCATCACGATCTCGGCGTCCACTGTGGCCCCGATGGCGATCGCGATGCCGCCGAGGCTCATGATCGTCGACGGGATCCCGAACACCCACATGGGCACGAACGCGAGGAGCACCGCGAGCGGCATGCTGATGATGGGGAGGAGCGCGCTCCGGAAATGGAGCAGGAAGAGGAGGATCACGAGCGCTACCGTGATTCCCTCCTCCAGGAGCGCGTGCTTCAGCGTGTCGATGGATCGTTCGATGAGCGACGAGCGGTCGTACGTGGGTACGACCTCGACGCCCGGCGGGAGCGCGGTCTCGAGCTCGGCGAGCTTCGTCTTCACACGGCCGATCACCTCGAGCGCGTTCTCCCCGTAGCGTGCGGCGACGATCGCGCCGACGGTCTCGCCTTGACCGTCGAGCTCGGCGAGCCCGCGGCGAATGTCGGGTCCAAACTGCACGCGCGCCACGTCCCCGACCCGCACGGGCGTGCCCCCTTCGGCGCGGACGACCACCTTCTCGAGCTGCCCGAGATCCTCCAGGTAGCCGCGGCCGCGGATGAAATACTCTCGCCCGCTCATCTCGAGTACGCGCCCGCCGACTTCGGCGTTCGAACGTCGCACGGCCGTCGCGACCTCCTCGAGCGAGACGCCGTACGCCCGGAGCTTGTCGGGATCCGCCGTGACCTGGAACTGCTTCTCGAAGCCGCCCACGCTCGCGACCTGCGCGACGCCCGGGACGCTCTCGAGCGCGTAGCGCAGCGTGAAGTCCTGGAGACTGCGGAGCTCCGCGAGGTCCGTCTTGCCGGTGCGATCGACGAGCGCGTACTCGTAGACCCAGCCGACCGCCGTCGCGTCCGGGCCGATCTGCGGCGAGACACCTTGCGGCAATCGTTCTTGAATCGAAGACATGTACTCGAGCACGCGTGACCGCGCCCAGTACACGTCGGTCCCCTCTTCGAAGACGACGTACAGGAACGACATCCCGAACATCGAGTACCCGCGCACCGCGACGACCTTGGGCGCGGCGAGGAGACGGCTCGCGATGGGGTAAGTGACCTGGTCCTCGACGACGGTGGGCGAACGCCCTTTCCACTCGGTGAAGACGATCACCTGCGGATCGGACACGTCCGGGATCGCGTCGAGCTTCACCTGGCGCACGGCCTGGACCGCGCCGATGGCCGCGATCACGTAGAGGAGGATCACGAGCCCGCGGTAACGGGCGCAGAGCTCTATCAGCTTGCCGATCATGGTCAGCGCCAGGGCCTGGGGATGGACTTCTTGCAGTCGTCGACCATGGAGCCCATGCCGGCGTGCTGCTTCTCGCAGCGCTGGCAAGCGGCCCACTTGTCCGGGTAGTTCGCGCGATCGAAGTCCTCGTCGCATGCCGACGGCGCTTTCGTGTCGCCGGCGCCCGTCCCGGCGATCGACGCCTGAAGCCGGCTCTCGGAGTCGATGAGAAATGTCGCGCCCGAGACGACGCGGTCACCCGCCGAGACGCCCGCCCGCACCTCGAAAGAACCGTCGTCGAGCTCCCGGCCGACCGTGATGACGCGCGGCGTGTATCGTCCGGCTCCTTCGTCGACGAAGACATAGGTCACGCGGCCCATGTCGACGACGGCGTCGCGTGGAAGGACGACGACCTTGCTCGCCCTGAGCGCAAAGTCGACGTTTCCGTACTGACCAGGACGGAGCTCGAGTCGGTCATTTTTGACCTGCATGCGCACGCGCGTCGTCCGCGCCTCGGCGTCGAGCTGCGGGTAGATGAGGTCGACCTTCGCCGCGAGGACCTTTTCTGGCTGCTGGGACGGAGTGAACTGCCCCTCCGTACCGATCCGCACCGATTCGATGTCGCGCTGGAAGACGTCGGCGACGACGTACACCCTGGAGAGGTCGACGATCTCGTAGAGCGCCATTTCCGGGGTGACGTACGAGCCGAGGACGACGTTCTTCTTGGACACATAGCCACTCGTGGGCGACGTGATCGCGATGACGCGCATCGGCTTCCCCGTCGCCAGCACTTCGTCGATCGCGGCGGGCGGCATGCCGAGCAGCTCGAGGCGCTGGCGCGCTCCGTCGGTCGAGCGCGCGCCCTGTTCGGCGAAGCTCTTTGCAGCAAGGAGCTCGCTCTCCGCCTGGAACACGTCGGGGCTATAGAGGCCGAGGAGCTCCTGCCCCGCGACTACCTTGATGCCGGTCTCGCGCACGCTGATGCGCTCGACGAAACCCGCCGCGCGCACGTGGACCTCTGCCGCCCCCTGCTCGGGCGCCGTGACGGTGGCCGTCACTCGTAGCGTGCCTCCCGTGTCGCGCTCCTCGGCGACCGCGGTCCGGACGCCGATGGATTGCACGCGGTCGAACGCGAGGGTGAGTGGCGTCGTACCGGGAGGAACCGAACCGGGGGGCGGCGAGCCCCTCGCCTCCCCCGCATCTTCCGCGCTCATCCCCGGCATCACCATCCCGGGCATCGTGTGCCGAGCGTGCGGGTCGCCGGAGGCCAGTGCGTTGGAGGCCGAAGCAGACGGGGCGAGGTGCTCGGCGGCGATCGGCTGCAACGTCATGTGGCAGATGGGGCACTCGCCCGGCTCGTCGGACACGATCTGCGGGTGCATGGGGCACTGGTATTTCACCTTCGCCGCGGGCGCCGCGGCGGTGCCGCCGTGCGAAGGCTGATCGCGGACGTATGCGGTCCACGTCCCGATCGCAGCGACGGCGGCGAGGACCACGAGTAGCCAGCGAAAGATCGCCATCGCCTTCACGCCGCGCGGCGGGGGTTCGGGAGCGTCGTCGGCATCGAGAGCGGGCGCCTTGGGATCGTTCAAAGGAGTGGGCATGGCGATCTCCGTTCAGCGAGCCGGAATGGGCGGCGAGTCGAGGGGCGTTCGAGGAAGGAGCGTTCCGACGGCCCAATCCAGATCGGCGAGGGCGTGATCGAGCGACGCCCGCGCCATGACGATGTCGATCTCCGTGTCGACGACGGCCTGCTGGGCGCGGAGCACGCCGAGCAGATCTCCTCGTCCCGACGCATACGTCCCGAAGGTCAGGTCGAGGGCCCGCCTCGCGGCGGGGAGCGCGCCGCCCTTGAGCACCGACAGTCGCTCGGCAGCGGCTCGCGCGGTCGCGGCGGCGGTTCCCACGTCGACGCCGATGTGCAGCTGCGCATCCGCCGTATCGAGCTGACTGGCCCGGGCGACCGCACGCTGTGCGTCCTCCTTCAGCGCATTGCCACCCCACACCCACGGGAGGGTCATGGAGGCGGAGACGCCGTAGCCGTTCACCGGCATGTTGGTCGTGGGCGCGAAGTACGACGCGCCGAGGGTGAAGGACGGCAGGGAAGCCTCCCGCTCCACGGACTTCAGCGCAGAACGCTCGGCATCGGCGCGCGCGTTCGCGGCGTTCAGGTCCGGACGGATAGACGAGGCGAGCCGCACGAGCGCGTCCGGCGCCGTCGCGACGGTCGCAGGGTCCCCTGCAGGCGGGTCGGCGAGAGGCGCGTCGAACGGGCGCGCGAGAAAGCCGTTCAAGCGAGCCTTTGCCCGCGTGACCGACGCGGCCTCGGTCGCGATGTCGGCGTCGAGGCGCGCGAGCGCGAGCTCCGCCTGCGCGACGTCGTCGAGGGTGCCGCCCGCGCTCTGACGAGCTCGCGCGGCGCCGAGGAGTCGCTCGGCGACGCCTCGGTGCTCGACGTGCGCGTGGTGCATCGTGACCGCCTCGGTGAGATCGGCGTACGAGTGCTGTACGTCTCGGACGAGGTCGCGCGCGCGGTCTGCGAGCATCGCTTCCTCCGCCGACGCCATGTGGCCGCGGGCCTCCGAGCGCGCTCCAAGTGACCCGGGAGCGGGGAAAGTCTGCGAGACGCCCGCCATGATCATCTGTGAGTCGTGGAAGGACACGGGGTGGGCGAACGGGACCTGCCAGATCTGGAACATCGCTTCCGGATCGGGCAATCGGCCTTCGGCGCTAGCCATCGAGCGCATCGCGCGAACGCGTTCGGCCGCGGCCTTCAGCCCGGGGTTTCGTGCGAGCGCTTCGTGAATGACGGCAGCGCGATCGATGCCGCGCGCGAGGTCGTCGTCGTGCGGGGGCCCCTCGGCGCCAGCGGGTCTCGCGAAGGCCGTCGAAAGAACGATGGCGAGGACGAGGCCGAGCATCGCGCGGCGTGGCCACGGGGGGCGTGGGCGTAGATCGAACATGGGGGCTCCTCGAAGACGTTCGGACGCAGATCCAGCACCGCATCGCGCATGCGCTGCGCGCGAGGCTGTCCTTCGCGGGCTCGAAACGTGCGGAGCCCGGCGCTCGCGCGCTTTCGCGCGCGCGTTCTCACGTCAGGAAGACCATCAACCGGAGGCGATGTCGTCGTGCGTCTGGAGCAGCTGGTCCGGCCCGTGCCGTGCGAGCTCGTTCAACGACCGCCGGCATTCGCGGCGCGCTCGACGGGCTCGCGACGGGCAGGATCGCCAGAAGAGGCGCGCTGAGCATCGCTTCGTGATGCGGCGTGACGCTGGGTCCCAGCAACGCGAAGTGCTCGGCCTTGCAGCAGGCCTCGGGCTCGATGGAGGGGCCGTCGTCACTCGCGGCCCCCGACGGCGGCGCGCAGCACGCATCGAAGCTCGCTTCGTTCATCTGCGCGCAATGGAAGTACCGATGGCCGCCGAGCACGAGCGAGGCGAGAACGGAGAAGACCGCGATCAGCGCCAACGCCGATCGAGTGAGCCTCCGATGTCGTCGCTCGAAGCGCATGCCTCCCATCGTGCAGGAGGTGTACCGCGACGGGTCTCGGGCCGCTAGCTCCCGCCTCGGTCGTGCTCGCTCGCCGGCGACACGAGTCCGCCTGAGCTGCTCGTCTGCAGGACGAGCAAGGGGAAGCACGGGGCCAGGACATCCTTCGCAGCCTTCGACGCGCCTGCGCGGGGGCCGGTCCGAAGACTGGCGCTACCGAACGTCAGAAGGGGGACGCTTCTCGGGGAACGGGTGCAAGCGACCTCGCGTAGAACGCATCCCGCGTGAGGCTCAGGCCTTCGGGCAGCCGTCCTTCGGGTTGGGGAGGAGGCCGTCCTCCTTCTGGTTGGGACACTTGTCCTCGGAGTTTGGAACCCCGTCGCTGTCGAGATCGTCCTGGGTGCCCGGGGCGACGTTCTTCAGGTCCACCGGGGCGGGGGTGGTCGCCTGGACGGCCGCGGGCGGCGGGGTCGAGCCACATCCGAGCGCACTCACGGCAAGTAGCCCCAGAACGAGCGAGAAACCACTGAGCTTGATCATCGACGATGCCTCCCCCGCCGCGACGGCGGACGCGGTCAGCAAAGCCTGGGGGAGAAGAGGCGGTCAACCGCTTTCGGGCCCCGGGAGACGTGCGCGCGGGCTCGCCGCTCCACGGCCAACCCGTGATCCGCCCGGAAACCGGCTCCGACCCGAGCGGGCACTCCAAGGCGGTCGCGGGATTGCGAAGGGTCGGAGGGGTGCAACTCCGTGGCGGCGTCGTCGATACGACGAGCGCCGAGGAGATCGTTGCCACGCGTGGCGCGTACCATCGAGGACCCATGCTTGGCTCACACCGCTCGAGGTTCGTCCGCGCTCTCGTCCACCTCGCGCTCGCCGCCCTCGCGCTCGTGCTCATCGCACGCGACGCGCACGCGGCCGACCCCCCTGATCCCAAGACGCTCCCCGACGCGCTGAAGCCATGGACCGCCTGGGTCCTCGACGGACACGACGAGGCGCTGTGCCCGACGTTCCATGAGCACGCGGACCTCGCGCGCTGCCTGTGGCCGGCGCGCCTCGAGCTCACCCTCGACGAGCACGGCGGGCGCTTCGCACAGTCCTGGCACGCCGACACGCGCGGCTGGGTGCCCGTGCCCGGCGACGCCAAGCGCTGGCCGAGCGACGTGAAGATCGACGGGAAGCCCGCGGTGGTCGTGGAGACGAGCGGCGCGCCGACCGTGCGCCTCGAGCGCGGCGACCACGAAGTCACCGGCGCCTTCGCGTGGGACTCGCTCCCCGACTCGCTCCACGTGCCGCCGGAGACGGGGCTCCTCGCGCTCATCTTGCGCGGCGCGCCCATCGCGACGCCGAACCGCGACGCGCAGGGGACCGTGTGGCTCCAGAAGGCGGCGACGAACGACGAGGGGAACGCGCTCGAGGTGATCGTGCATCGCAAGATCACCGACGACATCCCGCTGCTGGTCACGACGCGCATCGAGCTTCACGTCGCCGGCAAGAGCCGCGAGGAGCTGCTCGGCAAGGCGCTCCTCCCCGGCTTCGTCCCCATGTCGCTGGGCGGCGCGCTCCCCGCGCGGCTCGAGCCCGACGGGCGGCTACGCGTGCAGGTGCGCCCCGGCATCTTCGTGATCGAGCTCGGCGCGCGGAGCGAGGCCGTCGTGAACGCGCTCACGCGAGCGGCGCCCGAGGGGCCGTGGCGCGAGGGCGAAGAGGTATGGGTCTTCGAGGCGCGGAACGACTACCGCGTCGTCACGCTGGGTGGCGCGACGTCGATCGATCCGCAGCAGACGACGCTCCCCGACGCCTGGAAGCGCCTCCCCGCGTACGCGATGAAGGTCGGCGACACGCTGACGTTCACGGAGAAGCGCCGCGGCGACGCCGACCCTCCGCCCAACCAGCTCACGCTCGCGCGCACGCTGTGGCTCGACTTCGACGGAGCCGGCTACACCGCGAGCGACACGGTCAAAGGCACGCTCACGCGCGACTCGCGTCTGGCGATGGCGCCCCCCACGGTGCTCGGTCGCGTCGCCATCGGCGGCAAGGATCAGTTCATCACGCACCTCGGCGATCCCACGCACACCGGCGTCGAGGTCCGCCAGGGGACGCTCAACGTCAGCGCCGACAGCCGGATCCCGGGCGATCCCGGCGACATCCCGGCCGTGAGCTGGGCGCACGACTTCCACCAGGTGAGCGGCACGCTGCATCTTCCGCCGGGCTGGCGGCTGCTCCATGCGTCGGGCGTCGACGAGGTGCCCGGCACGTGGGTGCGCCACTGGTCGCTGCTGGAGCTGTTCCTCGCGCTCATCATCGCCATCGCCATTGGCAAGCTCCACGGCGCGCGGTGGGGCGTCGTCGCCCTCGTGATGCTCGCGCTCACCTTCCCGGAGGACGGCGCGCCGAAGTGGTCGTGGATCGCCGTGCTCGTCGCGGAGGCGCTGTTCCGCGTGCTGCCGGCGGGGAGAGCGAAGGCGTTCTTCTCGGGCGTGCGCGTGGCGGCGGTGGTCCTGGTGATCGTGATCGTCGTGCCGTTCCTGGTGAAGCACGTGCGCGAGGGGATCTACCCGACGCTGGCGAACGCGGACTCCGTGGTCGGGATGAACGAGATCGCCAACAACGTCGAGGACGGCGAAGGGCGCGGCCTCCTGGACGCGACCAAGACGGCCGACCTGCCGCAGAGCGCGGGCGCTCCAGCCCCGTCGGTGCTCGCCCCCGCCGCGCCGAAGGCAGAGCCCGCGGAGAACGCGCCGGCCGACGACGACAAGGCCGGGAAGGCCGGCGAGGCCGTTCGACGCAAGGCCCTCCCCTCGCAGCAGATCCTGGGCGCGCTCGGCGGATCGACCGCGTCGACGAACGGGTGGGCGAACGACTACCGGCAGTCGAACGCGGAGGTCTACGACCCCGCGTCGATCGTGCAGACGGGGCCGGGGCTGCCGCGGTGGACGTGGTCGACGCTCGAGCTGCGCTGGAGCGGCCCCGTGACCGCGGGGCAGCGACTGCACCTCGTGCTGCTGTCGCCGGTCGAGAACCTGATCCTCGCGCTCGTGCGCGCGGCGCTCCTCGTGCTTCTCCTCGTGCGCCTGCTTCCGTGGACGCAGCGGATCTTCCCGCGCGCGTGGGGCCCCGCGGCGGCGGCGATGGCGGCGGCGCTCGTGGTGCTCGCGCCGCACTCCGCGCAAGCGCAGGCCGTGCCGAGCAAGGAGCTGCTCGACGATCTCCAGGCGCGCCTGCTTCGCAAGGCGGAGTGCCTCCCGTCGTGCGCGTCGAGCGGACGTCTGGCGATCGACGTGCGGGGCGGGATGCTCCGCGCGCGGCTGGAGGTCTCGGCGGCCGCGCCCACGGCGATCCCGCTCCCCGGGCGCACGCCGCAGTGGAGCCCGGCGCACGTCGTGCTCGACGGCCAGCCCGCCAGGGGGCTCGTCCGTCTCCCGGACGGAACGCTGTGGATCGAGATCGCGCCCGGCCCGCACCAGATCGTCCTCGAAGGGCCGGTGCCCGACGGCGCATCGATGCAGCTCGCGCTCCCGATGAAGCCTCACCGCGTCGAGGCGACGACCGCGGGCTGGACCGTCGCCGGCATCCACGAGGACGGGCTCGCCGACGACGATCTCCAGCTCACGCGCCTCGAGGCGAAAGAGGCCGACACGCACGGCGCGCTCCAGCCCGAGGCGCTCCCGCCGTTCGTGCGCGTCGAGCGGACGCTGCGCGTGGGGCTCGACTGGCAGGTGGAGACGCACGTCGTCCGCGTGACGCCGACGGGCTCGGCGATCGTGCTCGAGGTGCCGCTGCTCGCCGGCGAGAGCGTGACGACCGCGGACGTGCGCGTCGTCGGCGGCAAGGCGCAGGTGAATCTCGGCCCGAACGCGACGGAGCTCGTGTGGCGCTCGGTGCTCGAGCAGAAGTCGCCGGTGAAGCTCGCGGCACCGAGGTCGATCCCGTGGGTCGAGGTGTGGCGCGTCGACGTGGGGCCCATCTGGCACGCCTCGTACGCGGGCATCCCGTTCGTGCACACGCAGCCCGCGGGCGCGGTGCAGGTCCCCGAGTGGCGCCCGTGGCCCGGCGAAGAGGCGAGCGTCGCGCTCACGCGCCCCGACGGCGTGCCGGGGCAGACGCTGACGATCGACCAGAGCACCACCGACGTCACCCCGGGCCTGCGCGCGACCGACGTGTCGCTCGCGCTGTCGATCCGTTCGAGCCGCGGCGCCGAGCACACGATCACGCTCCCCGACGGCGCGCAGCTCGAGTCGCTCACGATCAACGGCGCGACGCAGCCGATCCGGCAGGACGGGCGCAAGGTGACCATCCCGGTCGTCCCCGGCGCGCAGCAGGTCGCGCTCGCGTGGCGCGAGACGCAGGCGATCGCGCCGTCGTTCACCGCGTCGTCGATCGACCTCGGCGCGCCGAGCGTCAACGCCACGATGGTGATTCACGTTCCCGGCGCGCGCTGGCTCCTCTTGACCGGCGGGCCGCGCGTGGGGCCCGCCGTGCTCTTCTGGAGCCTCTTGCTCGTGCTGCTCGTAGTCTCGCTCGGCCTCGGGCAGAACCGCTGGACGCCGCTCCGCGCGCGCCACTGGCTGCTCTTCGCGATCGGCCTGTCGCAGGTCGACATCGTCGCCGGCGCGATCGTCGTGGGGTGGCTCCTCGCGCTCGGCTGGCGCGGGCGCAACCCGGGCGAAGGGCTGAAGCCATTGATGTTCGACCTCCGTCAGATCGTGCTCGCCGTCTGGACGCTCCTCGCGCTCATCCTCCTCTGCTCGGCGGTCTATCAGGGGCTCCTGGGATCGCCGGCGATGCAGGTGCGGGGCAACGGCTCGTCGAGCGACACGCTCCGCTGGTTCGTCGATCGCACCGATGCGGCGCTCCCGACGCCGTGGATGATCTCGGTGCCGCTGCTCGTGTACCGCGCGGCGATGCTGGCGTGGGCGCTGTGGCTCGCGCTGTCGTTGCTCGGCTGGGTGCGGTGGGGATGGGGCGCCCTCACGACGGGCGGCGGATGGAAGAAGAGCCCGCCGCGCCCGCGTCCGGTCGTTGCGCCGCCTGTCTACGGCTACGCGTACCCGCTGGGTGCACCGCCTCCGGGATATCCGCAGGCACCGATGCCGCCGCCGCCGGTCGCGCCTTCGGTCGACACGACGACGCCCGACGCCTCGACGCGCGAGACGACGGGCGAGAAGAAGGAGCCTTGAGCTCGCGAGGAGCCTCCGGAATCGCGGCTCGCGCCGGAAGCCTTCCCCCAAAGACGAAGAGGCGCCCCGAACGACCGGGGCGCCTCCTCGAGGTTACGCGGCTAGGACAGCCCGCGTGCGAGAACGGTCAGGGTCCTCACAGGCTGATGGCGGTCGAGGACCACGCACTGCCAGGCGTCGCCCAGAAGTAGTTCATCGTGGTGGACGTACTGAGCGACACGACGTCCGCTTCGCCGCTCGACCGAACGAAGACCGCCGGCGGCGCGAACGCGCTCTCGTTCGACCCGATCGGGTTGGACGACCAGGCGGTCCCAGGCCACGCGTAGTAGTACATGATCGACGCGTTCGGCCCTTCCGCGACGACGTCCGCCTCGCCCGTCGAGCGAACGAAGATGGACGGCGCCGACAGCGTGCTGCCATCGGGAGCGATTTGCGTGTTGGTCCACGAGGACCCCGGCGTGGCGAAGTAGTACTGGAGCGAGGCGTCGGCCCCCTGCGCAACGACGTCGGCTTCCCCGGTCGACCGGACGAAGACGCTCGGCGCGGAGAACGTCGACCCGGCCCCCGCGATCTCCGTGTGCGACCAGGCGGTTCCCGGCCACGCGAAGTAGTACATGAGCGAGTTGCCGGACCCCTCGGCGACGACATCCGCCTCACCCGTCGAGCGGACGAAGATCGACGGTCGGGAGAACGTCGACCTCGCCCCCGCGATCTGCGTGGACGACCAGGCCGTTCCGGGCCACGCGAAGTAGTATATGAGCGAGTTGCCAGGCCCCTCGGCGACGATGTCCGCTTCACCCGTCGAACGGACGTAGATCGACGGTGCCGAGAAGGTCGTCCCCGCGCCCGCGATGGTCGCGACCGTCCAGGCGCTGCCCGGTGTCGCAAAGGCATAGACGAGCGAGTTGTTCGGCCCCTGGTACACGATGTCGGCCTCGCCCGAGGACCGCACGTAGATGGAAGGGGCGGAGAACGTCGTCCCTGCCCCAGCGATCGTGGTGGACGACCAGGCGGTCCCGGGCCACGCGAAGCGGTAGACGAGCGAGTTGCTCGGCCCCTGTTCGACGATGTCGGCCTCTCCCGTCGAACGGACGAAGATGGACGGGGGGAGGTTCTCCAGCGAGCTGATGTTCGAGAGGCCGGCTGGGCAAGCGATGGCGGTGGGCGACGAGGCGTTGCTCTCCGTGAACAGAATGCCCGGAACATCACCGCCGAACGTGCAGCACGACCCGGTGACGAAGCTCAGGTCGTTCCCCTCTCCGGTCGTGCTGTTGTAGGGGCCGCACGTGGGCGCGGACGTATTACCCGTCGCGCTGTCGGTCAACAACTGGACCCCCAGCGTCGTGCCGGTGTTGAAGGTGGCCGAGCCATAGGAACCGTTGCCGAGCACGTTGAAGTCGGCGTACGTCCACTCCGGGCTCAGATTGAGGAGGCTCGTATTCACCGCCGCGTGCAGCTGGCCCGGCCCCGTCGTCACGATGACCGTATCCGTCGTGCCTCCGGCGACTCCCGTGAGGGTCATGTTCGGGAGATTCGTAATGGCCTGAGTGGAGATCGCGGCCGTGTTCGGCGCCTCGCGGTAGCAACCGCCGCTCTGGTTCGACCACCCGCTCGGGCAGGTGCTTCCCGTATTGATGAGATTGTACCAAATCTCGGCCGCGCCCTGCCAATAGACGAACTGCACCCAACCGGTGCACGACGATGGAGTCGCCGTCGACTTGCACAGCGCCGCAACCGCGCTGTTCGTAAAGTTCGACTGTGTGTTCAGTTGGAGAGAGAAGTCGTTCGACGTCCCGTTGTAGGTCTCGCTCGTGAGACCCTTGACGGTGGGGAAAGACCCCTCCGCCCAGGAGATGGTACCGCTCGATACCGTGCCCGACGTTTCGGGCCTGATGGTGCCCGCTCCAGCGAGCGCGCCCTCGGGTGCCTTGGACGAGGGTTCGGCGTTGGCGCGACCAAGCTCGGGGGCGACGGGGCCAAGTACGGCGCCCGGGTACGAGCGCTCGGCGGGCGAGCCCGCACGCGTGGTCACTTGCGGATGAGGAGGGGGCGTATGCCTGCCGGTGGCGCACGGAACTTCCACCCACTCCATGCTCGGGTGGACGGCGTCGTAGCAACCTTCCTTCGTCGGGGGCGCCTTCGACATCTGATGACGCCACTGCTCTTTGGCCGGATCCCGGGGGGCAAACTCCGTCGACGACGTGACTGTGGATGCACGAGGCGAGGTCGGCTCTTCGGGCGCCGAAGTGCCAGCCGCACCGGCCGAGCAACCGGCGGCGAGCGCCGCCAGCGTCAGGAAAGAAACTGACCGATATCGATTCTTGATCATGGAAGAACCCTCGATTGGGAATGGAAGAGGACACGGTGAAGTGTCCGTGTTGGGACTGCTCAAGGCGAGCGAGTGCCTTTCGAAGCGCGAGGGGGCTCCGTCCTTTCTTCAAGGACGGCCGGCGCTCCGAGTCGTCTCGTTCGTGATGCGGCGTGCGTAGATCTAGGTCGGAGCTCGTCGGCGCGCATGTCCGTCGAACGGACGACATGGCGTCCCGACGACTACGACGCTTCGAAGCCCGCGCTGTCAGCAAACACGGCCGTGCGTGAGCTTGGGCGCTTTCGCAATGGCGACGCGCGCTGGCGCGGGAACGACCGGTAGCTCGGCAAGCGCTGCGAGCTCCGCGTCGCTCAGCTTCCGATCACAAAGCGTGCGGACGATCGCCTCACGCACCTGCCTAGAAACCGTGCCCTCGACGGATCATGACGATCCCTCAAGTGCGAGCCGAGTTGGCTAGTGAATGAGCAGGCCCTGGCACACGCCGTTCTGGCAAACATCCTGTCCGCAACAATCGCCATCGGTGGTGCACGCTCCACACGCTCCTCCGACGCACGCGAGGCCGCCCGTGCAACTTCCGCACTGAGAGCAGCTGGTTGGAGGCGGCGCGCTGCAACCCTGACCCGCCTGGGTGATGGCCCGGTCATAGGAGAAGTCGGCGTAGCCCGGCACCTGGAAGTCGTTCGCGAAGATCGAGCCCCACACTTTCGCGTACCCGACGGAGGTGACGCGCGCGTGCGGCGCGTACAGGTTGCCGACGAAGCCACTGGCCCCCACGAGCACGACATCGTCGCTTCCACCGACGTAGATTCGCGTCGCCGCCGGGCGGCTCGTGGAGCCGAAGGACCCCTTCCCAGCGAGCACGAGCGTCCCCTTGATGAAGACGTCGATCTCCGCGCTGGGACTGAGCTCGACTTCCAGGTCCGCGGCGGCGGTGATGGAGCCTTCGATGAAGAGTGCGACGCGACCACCGACGCGAATCACGATCTGCCCTATGCCGGAGATGTCGTTCAGGAAGTACTCCCCGCACGGCAGCGTGACGTCGGCGACCCCGATCACGTCGTGAAGCGCGTCCGGAGAGAGGCCGATGGAGGCGTTGTCGTTGGTCACCTGGGCCGCATCGACGAGCGCCCCCACGTCGAGGAGGGCGCTGCAATCGCATGGAGGCGCAATGGTAACGGCCTGCTGCGTTCGGGTGCCGCTCACGACCAGGGGCAAAACGTCGTTGCCCGTGATGTGCAGGTCGCCGCCCACGGTCGCGTACCCCGCGTTCGTGACGTTGCCGCCGATCCAGGCGCTGCCTGCGATCGGGGTATATCCGGCGAGAGTGAGGCTGCTGGCCGCGTGGAAGTCCCCGTTGACGGTGAAGTCGCCGGCGAACGCGAGGCTGTCGGCACCGGCGACCGCAAACGAGCCGCCGACGTCGGTGAAGCCCGCGTTCACGGCGAGCGCTGGGATGACGTAGTTGCCATTGATGCCGACCGGCGCCCCGTTGGTCCCGGCGTCGACGGCCCCACTGGCCGAGCTGAAGCCTCGCGTCCGAAGGTAGCCCTGGAGGTTCACGTCCTGGCAGGTGCAGAGCGCGCTCTTGAAGATCTCCTCGGCGATCTGGCCGGTGCATTGCGAGGTCGTGGTCCCGCCCTCCGAGTCGCCGACGACGACGATGGGGCCCGACCCGCTGCAGAAGCCGCCGTCAGCCGCCGTCGCAACGAAGGATCCGTCCTCCCAGATGCCGCTGATGCCGGCTTCGTCCACGAACAGGAGCCCGCCGTCGTTCCCGCTCCCGGCAGCGTTGGTCCCCGCGGACGTACCGCAACCGACGGCGAGAGCGAGGCCCGAGAGAGCGAGGCTCGTGACGGCAAGCCCCACGAACATCATGGCCCCAATCGGCGTTCGCGTTTTGCGCATGCTTCCCTCTACACCCGCACCGCGTCGCCGCTCACGCATCACCGAACAAATCGTGCGGACAGAGAGATCCATCGGGCGGTGGCGGAATCTTCGCGGTGGAAACACCGGCCGAAGACACTATTTCCGAGGTCAGTCGTCCTCACTTGAGTGCATCTGTCCTCACCTTCGCGCGGACGGGGCGCTCAGAACGTCAACAGCAACGTGTTCTTGATCTCCACGTCGGTGGTCTGCACCTCGGTCGGCGGCGCGCTGTTGTACCGCACCGACGCGCTGAGGCTCGCAGCGAGGCGCTTGGTCACCTTGAACGTCGCGACGCTGTCGCTCAGCACGAGCACGTTGCCATAGTCGGGGATGGCGGGCTCCACGTAGAGCGTGGTCGCGAAGATCATGCGCGCGTCCGCTTGCCACTGCACGCTCACGTACGAGCTCCAGCGGTTCCAGACCTGCCGGTTCGCGTCGGGCGCTCCGGGAGCGACCGCGATCGCGTCGCGTTCGTACATGTACGACGTGCCCACGTAGACATCGAACTCGTCGGGCGTGGACGGCGCCGCGGCGCCCTCCTTGGTGGCCGGAGGGGGCGCGCCCGGGACGTGCGCCACGCGAAAGCGGGGGCCGAACCCGACGAGGTCGCGGAGCTCCAGCCGCTCGAAGTGATCGCTCTGCGCTTGCCCGTACACCTCGCCCCAGAGCCAATTCTCGAATTCGTAGTTGTAGCGCACGTGGGCGAACGTCTTGTCGATCGACGTGACGCCGCTGTACTGCGCGTAGTCGGCGCGCGCGTACGCGAAGACCAAGTGCGGATCGCTCGCGAAGCCGCCGCCGACCCCGCCGCCGGCCGTGATCCCCTCCGTGTTGCCCGTGTCGGCCGTGACCGAGCCCTCCACGATGAAGGTGTAGCCGATCACTTTGATCCGCTTTCGCAGGTTCTCGGTGTTCACCTGCGCGCGCGCGCTGTTCACGAGCGTCAACGCGAGGGCGACCACGACGAACGAAACGGTCGGCTTCATGGTCCGGATCGAGAGAGCAATGAATTACCGCAGCGCAGGCTGCGAAGCCACGTGCACGCTCGCGTGCCGCGCGCGGAAGACGCCCAGAAACAACGACTCTTCCGCTAGCCCCCCTTCTCTAGCGCTCGAACCCCGGTAGGCCGCATACCGGGGCCCGCTCGAGTTTTCGGTTAGGACGGGGCGGCGTGAGGCGACCCCCGCGGGCTGCAGAGCGCGGGCTTGCGTCGCGACCAGACACCGGACAGCGAAAGAATCTGCAACGGCATCCTGGTCTCCCGGGGACTAGGAGCAACATGTCCCCATCGCACCACGTTGCCCTCATCCGAAGACGTGGCCTCGCAGGGCTCGCGGCGTTGGCCGTCGCTGCGGGCCTCGCGGCCGGCGGCGGTGCCTGCTCCGAAGCCAACAGCAGCTCATCCAGCTGCGGAACCTTGGGCGAAATCTGCTGCAACGGCACGACGTGCAGTGCCGGGCTCACCTGCGGCGGAGGGACGTGCGGCGCGGATTCCGGAGGCACGGACGCCAGCTGGCTCCACGACGCCAGTTCCGACGCGGCGGTCGGAGAGGCGGAGGCCGATGTCGACGCGGTGGCCGATGCCCCTCGAGCGCCCGACGGCGCGCCGCTCCTGCACCGCCCCGTGTCGGTGGCATGCCCCGTGGTCGTGGTACCTCCCGGCCAATCTGGCCCGGACCCGAGCTGCACGTATGAAGCGGGCACCGAGGAATGCGCGTCCTCCACCGACTGCACCGGTGGACTGAACGGCCGATGCCTCCCCTTCATCCTTCGACGGAACGAGCACACGCCACTCATCCCTCCTCCGCCTCCGCCCATCGATCCTTGCGCCGGCACGGAGTGCGTCTACGACCAATGCGAGACCGATAGTCAGTGCGCTCCCAACGCGATCTGCGACTGTCTCGCGGCGCCCGATCTCGGCGGGAACTTCTGCGGCCCGGTTGGAACCTGCCGCGTCGATTCAGACTGCGGAGATGGAGGCTACTGCTCGCCCGGAGCGTCGTCGTTGGGTTCCCCGTGCGGCCTGACCGGCGTCTACTTCTGTCACTCGTCCGCTGATACTTGCGTGAACGACAGTGACTGCGGCGACGCGGGCAGTCTCTGCATGCACCGCTTCGACGCCGGAGGATTCAGCTGTCTGCCGTTCTGTCCGCCGCCGCTGTAGTCGCTGTTCCGCGCGCGTCTCCACCGGGGAGCGACGCGGAGAAGCTCGTCGCTCGAGTCGCCGCGAGGGGTGGCGAGCGCCGAGCGCGTGCAACAGTGAGTACGATGCGCCCCGTCGCGCGGGGCGGAGGAGCTGGACACATGCTGAGGTTCGAATTTCCCTCTCGCATCGCTCCGGCACTGAGCGTCGCGTGCCTCGCGATCGTCGCGTGCGGCGGGGTCGCCGAGACCGCGGGCAACGGCGACGCCGGCACCCGCGGCGCGAGCGATGCCGGCGACGTCGGCACCCTCGGCACGAGCGATGCCGGCGTCACCGGCGCGAATGACGCTGGGAACAGTGGCTCCGGCGACTCGTCGTCCGCCGCCGAGACGGGCGGCCCCGCCCCGCTCGCCGGCACGTGGACCTACGGAGCCACGGTCGGCGGCACCATGATGCGTCGATGCGTGGCGGCAATCACCGATTCAACGCCATCATGTCGGGGTAGTTGTAGACGTCCGATTTCGCCGGCGTGTTCAATGATGTTGCGATCATCGCCTTCGCGATCTGCTCGACGGTGATCGATTTGTATTTCGCGGGCGTCACGAACGAGAACGCAGGGAGCACTTTCTCGAGCAGCCACGGCGTGTGTTGCGATCCGATGATCATCGCCGGGCGGAAGATGCTCACGACAGCCGGACCGCTCGCTTTCACAGCCTCCTCGGCCTCGCCTTTCACACGAGCGTAGCGCGCCATCCCCGCGGCGCCTGATCCGTTCGCCGCCGCCGTGGGATCAGCGCCGGCGGCGGACATGAACGCCAGGTGGTTCACTCGCCCCGATGCCTTCAGCCCCCGCGCAAAGGCCGCATTCAATTGCACATCGACCGCGCGATGCTCGTCGATCGTGAGTTTCGCGGTACCGGCCCCGACGCCCAGCACGCTCAACCCGACCACGTCGCCTTCGAGCGAACGAATGGCCTCCATGGTCGCCGTACTCAGACCGGCTGGGTCCATTGCGGGAACGAGCGTCTCGCGCAGTTCGACCCCCGCCTCTCGTGCCATCGCGACCTGATCGGGTTGCGAACGACGCACCACGGTCACGATTGGTTTGAACGATCCATTGCGAATCAGTTCCTTGATCAGCGCGTTGCCGACCGATCCCGATGCACCGAGAACCACAGCCGCGTGCGTGCTCGACATGAAGTGCCTTTCGTCGATGTGCCGATAACGAAGCGTGAGTCGCGGGCGAGGATGGCCCCCATCCGGGGCGCGTTGGGAAAGCGGCGAGCCCTTCACCGCCAAGATGCGCGAGCGCGGGCACCACGTCCACGTGCTCGTCAGCAACCAGGCAACCCGGACCGGCTCCGGAGCAGCCGATCGCCGCGTGACGGCGCGCTGAAGATGCCCAGCAGCGACGCGCGGACGCGACCGGGGCGCGCTTCGGCCGCGGTCGGCCACGTCGACGGGCGTGCTGTCCACAAACACGGCCGGACGCGAGTTTGGGCGCTTTCGCGACCGTTCTCGCGGTCGGCGTAGCGGCGGCTAACCGGAGTTGTGCGTGGACGTTGGCCTATCCGCTCTGGAAAAGATTGAGACGATTGTCGAGCGCGCGTGTCTGCGTCTTAGCGGAAGAGGGCGCCGATCCCGCGCGTGTTGCCGGAGAAGAGCGTGGAAACCGGCTGCCTTCGCGGGCAACAGGAGAAGCGAACGATGGCTCGTACAGGGAGAGTTTCGTGGGTGTGTGGGTCGTGTTTCGCACTGACCTTCTCGGGCGTTCTCGCGATCGTCGGCGCCTGCACTTCGAGCAGCAACCCCTCCGGCAGCAGCGGTACTGACGATGGTGGGTATACGGTGACGAGCTGCCCGAATGGCGGCGCGCTCGGCAGCGCGTGTGCTAGCTGCATCGAGACCTCGTGCGCCGGCGAGCTGACCACGGTGAACAGCACGTGCTCCAGCCTCCTGGACTGCGCCTGCCCGCTCGGCGTCGACGCTGCCGCGTGCACCGCGTCCGCAGCGTGCACGTCGAGTCTCGCGAGCGCTGCCGCGAGCTGCACTTCATGCACCAGCCAGTGCGGCCTCGCGAGCGACGGTGGCGCTGCGGATTCCGCGGTCAGCGACTCGGGCCTCGATGCCGGGCCGGAGGATGGCAGCGTGACGGACGCCGGCACCGACGCTCCCGCGACGGACGCAAGTGACGCGAGCGAGGCCGACGCGAGCGACGCGAGCGACGCTGGACCTGTCGCCTCCATTTTCATCCTCCAGCGCAGCAGCAGCAACGGCGCGTGGGTGATCGGCTACCCGGCCGATGGCAACGGAGGCAATCCGACGGAGGAATTCTACAGCAACCAGACGATCAACAACGGGATCGACATCGGCGTCGATGGCGCCGGCTACATCTATGTCCTCGATCAGGAGCCGAGCGGGAAGAACGCGGTGCAGGTCTTCGCCCCGGGTGCAGCCGGGACCGCGAATCCCGTGCGCGTGATCAGCGGTGCGGCGACGACGCTGGGGGACACCAGCGTCTACTCGATGTCGGTCGGGAAGGACGGGACCGTCTACGTCAACAGCAACGCGCTCGTGTTCGCGCCGGGCGCGAACGGAAACGTGGCGCCGGCGCAGTCGCTCACCATTCTGTCCGGCGATGGTGGCTACGACACCTACAACAACGGCGTCGCCACGTCGGCGAGCGCCATCTACGCCGGCGGGCGCAACTCGATCGCGATCTTCCCACTCAACGCGACCGGATCTCTCTACGCGACCGACACCCTCACCGGTCCCATCGGCGTCGGGGGGGTCGAAGAGCCCGTACGCCTGGCGGTGGATCCGACGACCGGGAATCTGCTCTTCACGAACGCCAGCAGCCAGGTGTTCGTCTTCTCCGGCAACGCCGAGGGGGTCACGCCGCCGCTCCAGATCATCAATGTCGCTTCGTCGGCGCTGAACGGGAACTGCGGCCTCACCGTCGACAGCACGGGCCGCTTGTATGTGATCGGCGGGAGCGACTCGGAGGGCACGGGTCCACTGCTCGACGTGTACGCGAGCGGGGCGACGGGTACCCCGACTCCCGTGTTGCGCATCGTCGGCGGGACGGGGTTCTTCACCGATCCGATGGGGGTCGCGACCACGCTCTGATCCCGTGCTGTCCGATTACACGAAATTCCGGACACCCTCCCCCTTCGAGCTGTCGTGTGTGAATACGTCGAGCATTACCTCCACGAACGGAACCACCGAGGCCTCGACAACGTCATCCCGATGCCGCTCGGGCAACCCGGCGCGGGTGCGGTCCGACTCCACGAACGCTTCGGCGGGATCCTCAGGCAATACCGGCGAGCGCCCCCGCCAGCGCCCTCAATCCGCCCCCTTGATGTTCGCCACCGGATAGAGCCTCTTTTCCACCCTCGCAATCCCCTCTTCTTCCAGCACGGCGAGCACCCCGTCGAGGTCCTTGTACACGTGCGCGCACTCGTCGAGCGGGACGTGCGTCTGGTTCCCCACGATCCCCTCGACGATGACGCCCCCCAGCGTCCGCTGCACGTGCGCCATCTCGTCGTCGATCCGGGCCTGCTTGTGCGCGAGCTTGCGCACTGCCTCCCCGCGCGCCAGCACCCGACCCGACCCGTGGTTTACGCTGCACGCGCTCCGGTGCGCCCCCGCGAGCGGGAACAGGATCGCCGCGCCGTCGTACATCGAGCCAGGGATCAGGCACGGGTGCCCCGTTGACTCCCACTTCGTCCCCACCAGGTCCGGGTGACCCGCCGGGAACGCGCGCGTCGCCCCCTTGCGGTGAACGAAGCCCTTCTTCCTCGTGCCATCGGGGAGGACGAGCGTCTCCTCCTGCACGAGGTTATGACTGATCTCGTAGTAGACGTTCACGTCTGCGCCGAAAATCTCCTGCGTCGCCGTACGGATCCCTTCGACGATGACGTGCCGGTTCGCGACGGCGAAGTTTGCCGCCGAGTTGTGGTGCGCCCAGTACTCGCGTCCGAGCGGCTCGTCTGCCAGGAGCCACGACTCCTCGCGCCGCCCTTTCGGGAGACCACGGAGCGCCGCCCCCTCGAAGAAGAAGTGGTTCGCGGTCTGCCAGCCATAGCCGCGGCTTCCGCAGTGGACCATCACGTACACCTCGCCGGTGTCCCGGTCGCACTGCATCTCGATGAAGTGGTTCCCGCCACCGACGCTCCCGAGCTGACCGAGGACGCTCGCATACGCGCGTTCGATCTTCGTCAGATCGACGTCGTCCGGGACCTCGATGTACTGCCGCTCGCACAGGTCGGCCCGCACGCCGAGCGCCTTCGCGCCGAATCGGAGGACGTCGTCGGCCTGCCGGCGTGAAAACTTCGGCATCCGGTCCGGGCGACCGTGTCCCTTGCCGGTGGCGATGCGCCGCTCGACCTCCTTCACCCACCGCTCGCGGACGTACTTCCCCCGCACGGCGCCCGCCGTGAGATCCGCCTTCATGTAGAGGACGCCGCACGAGATGTCGTAGCCCGATCCCCCCTGGATGATCGTCCCCTCCGTGACGAGGACGCTCCCTACCGGGACGCCATACCCCGGGTGCGTATCGGGCATGAGGTACGCCCCCACGACACCCGGGTAGCTCGCCCCGGCGGCGATCTGCCGCCACACGACCTCCTCGGTCGCGCGGTACAGCTCCTCCGACAGGAACGCATGTGCCTCCACCCGCATGTCTCCCAGCTTCGGGAGCACGTAGTGGTTCTCACCTTCCTTCACGACTGCGTATTTGAATGACATGACTATCGAGCTCCGATTCCGCTGTTCACCGACAGGCCGTTCTGGCCGGCCCACCGCACGAGGATCCTGTGCTCAGCCGACGTGGCGGCACGATTGAAACGCCCGCGCGCCTGGACGACCGCGCGCGACTCGTTCCGGACCTCGATCGTGAGCATCGCCCAGCGACCAGTGGTCCCCTGTCCGTCCTCGAGCGTCATCGTCCAGATGCTCGTCTGACGACGCTCGATTGCCCAGGCATACGAATAGACGCAGTGGCCCATTCGCCGCCCCTCGGCCGCGAGCTCCTTCCCGGTGAGGACCTCCTCGATTCTCCAGATCTGCTTCTTCACTTCTCCGTCGCGGCTGCGCTCCGAGAGATCGAACGTCGCCTCCTTGAAGCCGCTCGGCGCGTACGCAGCGCACCTTTCGGTCACGTCAAGGCGACGCACGGCGCTGACTCTCGGCGACGCAGCTCACGCTCTGGCGGGAACGACACGTATCGTCCCCGCGGTAGGCCCCAGCGCGGGGCCCGTTCGAGTTTTCGGAGAGGGCGCGGTACCATCACCGTTGGTGCCCCCATCCGCCGACGCGCTCCCCGACGTGGACGCTTGCTTCGACGAGGCGCGCTTTCTCGAGCTCGCAGGTCGCGCCCACGCGTTCGCTCATAAATGGTTCCGGTTCCAGCTTCGCGGGCTCGAACGTGTCCCCGACCAGCCGTGCCTCTTCGTCGCGAATCACAGCGGCGCGGGCTACGCCGACGTCGTGTGCCTCCTCGGCGAGCTCGGCTTCCACTTCGGAAGCCGCCGCCGAGTCGTCGGCTTGTCGCACAGCTTCCCGCTGACGATTCCCGTGTACGGCGATCTGATTCGCTCGGTCGGCGCGGTCGAGGCGAGCCCTGAGGCCGCGTCCGCGGCGTTCGCGCGTGGGCACGATGTCCTCGTGTACCCGGGCGGCGACATCGATGCCTATCGCGGCCTGCATCGTCCCCGCGACGTGGTGTTCGGCACTCGCCGGGGCTATGCGCGACTCGCTCTCGAAGCGGGGATTCCGGTCGTGCCGGTCGCCACCATCGGCAGCCACTGGAGCTATCTCGTTCCGCCTGGGACGCGGCTCGTCGGTCGCGCGCTAGGTCTGAAACGTCGAGCGCGGGCGGAGGTCATCCCGGTCACCATCGGGATGCTCGGCGTCGCGGCGACCGCGCTGTTGGCCCCCTGGGCGCTCCCCATCGCGCTCGTCGCTGCGATCGTTCCAAACCGCGTTCGGGTCACGAGCGAGATGCTTCCCGCGATCGACGTCTGCGCTGCGACGCAAGAGATCACCGATCCCGCCGAGCGCGTAGAGGCCGTGCACCGTCTCGTGCACGGCGCTCTCCAGTCGGCCGTTCGAGACATGCGACACGGATCCTGACGGAGGCCGTCGCCGTCGTCGCCGAGACGCCTTCCCGAGCTCGTCGGGCGTCACGACGCGGGCGGGGCTCGCGCGGAAGCAGAAGCTCGGGGAGCGCACCTTCGACGGCAGCGCGACCTGCGTGACGAAGCATCACGCACCCGCCACGGAAGAAGCGCCGATCAAGAGCGCAATCTTCCCGAGGTTGGCGCGCCGCGCGAGGAGCTCCTGTCCCACGGCGGCTTGCTCCAGCGGCAGCCTCGCGCCCACATGGGGGGTGACGCGGCCGCTCTCGACGAGATCGACCAGTTCCACCAGCTCCTGTCGGGTGCCCAGGTAGACGCCGCGAAGGGTCAAGTGGCGCAGGTACGTCTGTTGGATGTTCAGCGGCACCTCGCGGCCCGCGATCATGCCGCAGAGCACGAGCTCTCCCCCTTTGCGGACGAGCGCGAAGCTGCGCGGGAAGGTCTCGGCTCCCAATGCGTCGAGCACCACGTCGACGCCTGCCGGCGCGAGCGCGCGGACCTTCTCTTCCAGCGCGGGATCGCCTGGGTCGAAAGCAGCTTCGGCCCCGAGTCGCAAGGCCAGCGTCCGCCTATCCTCGCTCGAGGCCGTGACGATCGGCAGGGCGCCGAGACTCCTCGCGATCTGGATCGCGAGCGAGCCCATCGTCCCGGCGCCGCCCCAGAGGAAGAGCGTCTGACCTTCGCGCAGACCGGCTAGACGGAGCGCGTGGAACGCGGTGAGCCCAGCCACCGGGAGCGCCGCTGCCGCCGCCGCGTCGAGGGAGGACGAGATCGGCACCAGGTTCTCCGCCGGCACGACGGCATACTCGGCGTAGCCCCCGGCGCGGTGGAGCCCCAGGTATTGCCAATCCAGGCAGAGGTGCGAACGCCCGCCGGCGCAGATGACGCAGCGCCCGCATGCGACGACCGGCGCGGCGAGCACCCGGTCGCCTTCGCGCACGCTCGTCGCGCCAAGGCCGAGCGCAACCACGCGGCCGACGACATCGCCGCCCATGACGTGCGGGAGCGTGACGGGGATCCCCGGGTAACCTCTGCGCACCAGCAGGTCCATGTGGTTCACGCCCGTCGCCTCCACGCTCACGAGCGCCTCTCCCCGTCCGGGCGACGGGGTGGGGATCTCGGCGAGCCCGAACCCCGCCGCGTCGCCATGGGCCGTGAGCAGCATCGCCTTCATCGCGGCCTCGCCTACAGCAACAACCCGATCCCGCTTCCCAGCGCCATAAGGATGAACGAGAGCAGCGTCCACGCTTGGGCAGGCACGATGTCTGCGGTGGTCTGGTAGCTGCGTGAGAGCTTCCACGCCGCGCACGCCGCCAGCGGCAGCCCGAGCATTCCCAGCCAAACCGCCGGCGTGACCCCCGCGAGGACGGGCAGCGCCGCGAGGTACCCGAACGCGACCAGCGGGAATGCGGCGAAGACGCGGCTCGCCCTCTTGTTGCCGAGGCGCACAACCCACGTGCGCTTGCCGCTCGACGCGTCGGCGTTCGCGTCCGGGAACTCGTTGATGAAGAGGAACGCTGCCACGACGACGCCGTAGACGACTCCGAGGTGAACTACGGTCTTGCCAACGTCGCCGCGCTGCACGAGGTAGCTGCCGCACGCGATCATCGGACCGTACGCGAACAGCACGGCGACTTCGCCGAAGCCGCGGTACGCCAGCTTCAGCGGAGGAGCGTGGTAGAAATACGCGAGCGCCGCGCCCGCGAGGCCGAGCCACAGGACTCCCGGCTCATGCAGAGCGATGACGGCGCCGCACATGGCGCCGAGTGCGTAGGCGAGGGTCGCGACCCTGCGAGTCTGGGCGCGTGTCATCAGCTGGTCGACGAGCACCCGCTTGCCGCCCGAGAAAGGGCTCCGGTCCTCCGGGGTCACGCGCGCATCGGTGCCCGAGTCCCAGTCGAAGATCTCTCCCGAGGCCCCTTTCGCCACCTCGATCAGGAAGATCCCGAGCACGGTGAGCACGACCCAGCGCGCGCGGAGCGGACCGTCGTGCGCCGCGGCGCAGACGCCGAGGAACAGGGAACCGACCGACGCCAGCGTGATCTTGGGATCTGCGATCCGCCAGACCCCTCTCCAGAAGCGCGCGTTGTCCGAGGCGAGGTCGTGCCGTGACGCGACGTGCGCAGCGCTCATCGAGAACCTCCTGGGCCAACGCGAGTGCAGCAAGACGCGCGCCGGGCACCCGCAGTGCTGGGCTAGCGTGCCTTCGCTCGGAGACGGGGCGCAAAGTTCGCGTCTGTGCGCCGAAGACGCGCGCCGTTCTCCCCCCCCCTGCGCCGTGCGAGGCCGCGGGACGCGGACGCTCGAACGATTGACCTCTGTCAATCGCCCCGCTCGACAGGTCTCTTGTTCCTGGTATCCCGGACGACGCGCGCCGGTAGACCGAGCACCCCGGGGCTCGGCCCGGCAGCGCACCAACGGCCTTCAGCACCTCCACGCTGAAGAAGTCGGCCGCCGCGGTCGATCAGCCTGCGTCACCTCGTGCCGATGTGCGCGCGCCACTTTGGAGCACCATCGGGCGTGAATGCGTCGAGCACGGCTCCTTCACCGGGCCACGTCTGGGGGATCGATCTCGATGTCGAAGTCCGAGTCTTGTTTGACAGATATGGGTGACGGAGACGAGGCGCCCATCAAGCCTGTCACCGTCAACTGCGCCCCTCCCTGGGGAGTGACCTGCACCTCGACCTGGATATCCGAGTAATGAGCCGATGGCGGGCAGGTCTCCGAGTGGGTCCCGACGTTGGAGGGGCCGATCTGGGATTGAAAGGCTCTGGGGGGGAAGCCCGGGTTCGGAATCCAACGGACGAAGAGGAAGGTCGTTCCAGGCGTCGCATCGGTGCTGACCGAGATTGTGTACGACGTGCCATCGACGACACGGCCCAAGCTTGTACTCACTCGTCCTCCTCTTCTTGCCGCGATTTGCCCGAATGCACGACGGCCGAAGCGTCCAGCGCCGAGGTCGCGTCCTGCTGCCGGCAAGCGCCCCGTCGGCTGCAGCACCCAAACGCCCCCCACGCACTGCAGCTCGCCACGAGAAGCTTCATCCGCGTGCGCACGGTGCGTTCGAAGTTAGGGGCGCGACGACGCCGTGTCGAGACGAAGGCGAACGCCGCGGAGTTCCTCGTGCAGCACGTACTCCGGCAGCGGGACGTCTGGTATCGGTCAGCGGCATGCGCGCAGTGATTCGCGAGGAGGCGCCGGATGACGCCCTCGCCATCCATCAGCTCAACACGACCGCATTCGAGACCGACGCGGAGGCGAGATAGGAAGGGCGACTACTCGACGTCGTCCACGATTCCCGTCGCCGGCGTCGTCTTCGCTGCTTTCCTCGCCGCCTCGATCTTCTTTGCGAACGCCTCCCGCTCGCGGCGCGCGCGGTCGGTTGCACGCTTCACCTTGGCCGCGTCTTCCGCCCGTTCCTTCCGCTCTCGCTTGTGCTTCGTCACGTCTCGTAGCGTACATCAGGCGGCGAGAGTGCTGGCCGCGCGACGGGCGACGTCATACGTCAGCCCATTTCGACACGCGGGACACGACCCCAACCCTCACCCTGGGTGACCCGTATCGCGGGGCTGCGCTCATGGACGCTTCAGGAACCTCAAATAGACCGCCCAGAACACGAGGACGACGCCGACGTTCACCATCAGTCGCTCCCAGAAGCGGTTCCTCAAGAACACGACGTCCAGGTCGACCACGACGGCTACGAGCACGAGCGCGTAGAGGACGACGGCTACCTGTCTACCCATTCTTCTCTCCTACTACGTGCAGCCCGCGACGGGTGTGAACCACTGTTGGCTCAGCCCCCGTCGTGCGTGCCGCCGTCGTTCTCGCTCTCCTTCTTCCTCCAGTACTCGTGGACCCACCTCTTCGTCTCGTCCGTCATGTCGACGAACGGCTTCGCATCCGGCGGGCAGCTGGAGACCGCCGTCGTCCCCTCGCCCAGGCCGACGATCCAGCACTCGTCGAGCGTCGAGCAGTAGCAAACCTCGATCGCGAAGGGAGTGTGCTCGGTCGCGCGCATGATCTCCAGCGAGTCCCTTTGGGTGGGGACCTTGACGAGCGCGACCTCCATCCCGGGCGTGAGCACTTCCTCGCGGAGAGACGACGGGTCCGGGATGAACGGGAGCGTGTCCTTGTGGAGGAGCATCTTGAGCGCGCCCATCCAGTCGTCGGCACGCTTCCCGTCGACCGTCACGCGGACGCGCTCGATCTGCGCCGGCCCGACGCCGCGGTTCCGGATCACGATCGAGACCGCACCGTCGTCCGAGGACGAGGAGTCCATGGTCACGTGCGGCCAGACTGACGCGCGCACCTGCTGCCGCTGGAGGTAAACGTTGTAGGTCGAGGTCCCCAGCGCGAGAGCGCCGACAAAGCCGCTCGTCACCGCGGCGACGAGCTCCCAGTGTCGGCCGAAGAATTTCTTGAACGGGTTGTTCTCGAGCTCGGGCACGAGGGGCGATTCTCGCATCGAGGGCGCTCGGCGTCACTTTCCGGCGGAGCGTGGATCCGGGGGTCGCTCTCGCCGGCGTTCCCTTCGCCGCCCGGGCGTCATCGACGCGTCAGAGAACGAGTTCAACCCGTTTCAGGGGCGAGCTGCTGCTGCAGGAAGAGAGCGAGTAGTCGACAACGAACACCGCTCCGCCGTCTTGGCCCGGATCGCATCTTCGGCACCTTCCGGCGGCGTCTCTCGACACGGCGTCACGGCAGGGTCCCTCCGTTCCATCAATCGCCGGAGCTCGGCGCGCGTGTGAAGGAGCTCATCGTCGTATTGGCGCCTTCGCATGATCGTGAGGTAGAGGCCCGTGCCGCAGAACGCGAGCCCGGTCAGGAAGCTGCCGACGCCGAACCAGGAGCCGAAGAAGAACCCGAGCGTCGAGGTGATCAGTGCGCCGAAGAAGATCCAGTAGAAGACGGTGCGCTGCCGCGAAAGCGAGTCGATGTTCTCGCCGAGCTTCGTCTCCCAGGCGGCGTAGCGCTGAATCAGGTCCGCGTGCGCGCTCGATTCCGTGGTGGTGTCGGTGCTCATGACGAGGTGTCACTAGCAATCGAAGTGCCGAGGAAATCCCGGCTCTTCTTGCGAGGTCGCCAAGAAGTGGGCGCCGAAGTGCCAAAGAACGGGCGGCCCGCCGCGAGCGCAGGTCAGAGGCCGCAGCGCCGCATCCGGTATTGCAGCGTCGCGCGGCTGACGCTGAGGAGCCGGGCCGCCTCGGTCTGGTTCCCTTTGGCACGGCGTAGTGCGTCCTCGAGGATCTCGCGCTCGTACGCCGCGAGGCGGCCGCGCAGCGAGCCCTCGCGAGCGGCGTTCGTCGGAGCATCCGTCGGCGGCTCGGTGTCGCCCCCGACGCTCGCGAATGCACCGCCGAAGTCCGCGAAGTCGTCGATCGTGAGGCGCGGACCGGACGCCACGATGACAGCGCGCTCGATCGCGTTCTCGAGCTCACGGACGTTGCCGGGCCAGTCGTAGGCGCAGAGCGAGGCCATGGCGTCCGGCTCGATCCCGTCCACGTGTCGTCCGAGGCGCCTTCCCAACTCCGCGAGGATCGCGCTCGCGAGCAGCGGGACGTCCGATCGCCGCTCGCGGAGCGGCGGTACGTGAATCGCGAAGACGTTGATCCGATAGAACAGATCGCTCCGGAACCTCCGGTCGCGCACGTCTGCTGCCAGATCGCGATTCGTAGCGCACACGATCCGCACGTCGACGCGGATCGTCTGGGTCCCTCCGACGCGTTCGAGCTCGTGCTCCTGAAGGACGCGCAGCAGCTTGGCCTGCGCCTCGATCGAAAGCTCGCCGATCTCGTCGAGGAAGAGCGTGCCGCCATCGGCGAGCTCGAAGCGACCGCGGTGACGCTGGAGCGCGTTGGTGAACGCCCCCTTCTCGTGCCCGAACAGCTCGCTCTCGATCAGCGTCGGCGAGATCGCCGCGCAGTTCACTTTCACGAGCGATCGATGGCTGCGCGCGCTCGTCTCGTGGAGCGCGCGCGCGAAGAGCTCCTTGCCGGTGCCGGTCTCACCGTGGAGGAGCACGGTCGTGTCGCTCGCGGCGACGCGTTCGAGCCTCTGGAGCGCGTCGCGGATCGCAGGGCTGCGCCCGAGGATCGGCCGTGCCGGGCGCGCGTCGCGGAGCTCCTCCTTGAGGACGGAGTTCTCATCCTGAAGGCGCCGCGACAGCTTTGCCGTCTCCTCGAAGAGGCGCGCGTTCTTGATCGCGATCGCGGCTTGCGCGGCGAACGTTCCGAGGCGCTCGAATTCGTCACTCTCGAGGGCGCGGCGGCTGAAGAGCCCGAGCACGCCGAGGAGCTCGTCGCGAAATTGGAGCGGGTAGCCCGCGAACGCGCGGAGGCCTTCGCGCTCGACCCACTGCTTGTTCTCGATGCGCGGGTCCGAGCGGACCTCGTTCGTGCACACCGGCGCGCGCGTCGCCGCGATTGCCCCGATCTTCAACCCTCCCACGGGTATCTCGCTGTGCGCGCCGTGCGTGCTCGTCGAGAGCCCCGCGCTCGCGACGAGGTGGAGGCTCGACGCCCCCGGCTCGAGGAGCCAGATGCGCGCGAGCGCCGCGTCGAGCTCGTCGACGAGCCCGGCGACAACGGCACGCAGGACCGCGGTCGGGTCGAGCTCGCTCGTCATACGCAGGATGACCTGCGCGAGCGCATCGCCGACGTACGGGTCGTCCCGCATGGTCTCATCCTACAACCTTGCGGCCGAGGACGCAGAGCGGACTCCGGCGTACGATGGCTCACCCCATGCGCACGCGGATTCTCTTCCTCGCTTCGCTCGCAGCCATGGCCAGCGGCTGTCAGCCCCGCCCACACGTCGCGCCTGCGTCGCCGGCCGCCTCGTCCTCTCTCGCCGCTCCCGCCATCGTCCTCCCGGACGACGGCTTGGTCGACGTCGGCGGCGGCGAGTCGCTGCACGTTCACTGCGCCGGTACCGGCTCGCCGCTGGTCATGTTCGACGAGTGCCTCGGCTGCGAAGCCCCGTTCTACCGCGCGATGCAGGAAGGCGTCGCCCGCTTCACCCGCACGTGCGCGTACGACCGCGCCGGCGTCGGGTACAGCAGCGCGGCTCCCAAGCCGCACCTCGCACGCCAGATCGTCGGCGATCTACGCAAGCTCCTCGGGGAGCGAGACGAGTCGGGGCGCGTGGTCCTGGTTGGCCACGGACTCGGGGGCCTCGTCGCGCAGCTCTACGCGCGGGACTTCCCGAGCGCGGTGGCCGGCATGGTCCTGGTGGACGCGCAGACCAAGGACTTCGGCTCGCGCTACTACGCGGCGTTCCCACCGGACGCCGTCGCCAAGATGAGGGAGCGTCTCGCCAAGACGCCGGAGAACCTCGACATCGACGACCAGTTCCGCGCGATGGACGACCTGCACCGCCCGCCGCTGTCGCTCGGCGATCGCCCGCTGGTCGTGGTCAGTCGCGGCAAGTCCCAACCGCCGTCGTACGGGATACCGGCCGATTCCTGGGAGAAGCTCGAAACCCTGTTCCGCGGATTGCAAGCGGAGGTCCCGTCCCTCTCGAACAACTCGGCGCAGATTGTGGCGACGGAGGCTCGGTGGATCCCGGACGAGGCGCCCGATCGCGTCGTCACCGCAACGTGGCAGGTCGTGTCCTCGGTGCGGGCCGGTGTCCCCCTGAGCCGCCTTGCGGCTTCGCCCGACACGTCGACCACGGCGCCGTCCTCTCGCGTGGCGGCCGCGATGCCGGCCCCGGCCGATCGCGTCCATCCGGCTCCTGTCGACGACGGTCTGGTCGACGTCGGGGGGAGGCGGTTGCACTTCCACTGCGTGGGGAGCGGCGTCCCCACGGTGCTCATGGAGGCGGGCTCCGGCGGAGACGGCGGGGCGTGGCAGCGCGTCCAGACGGACATCGCGAAGCAGACCCGCGCCTGCGTGTACGATCGCGCCGGTCTCGGCTTCAGCGACAAGCCGCAGAAGCCGCGCGCCGTCGCAGACATCGTTCGAGATCTGCACGCGCTGCTCGCGAGCGCGGGTATCCGCGGCCCCTACGTGCTCGTCGGGCACTCGATGGGTGCCCTGTGCGTGCGGCTCTACGCGGTCGCGCATCCCGGCGACGTGGCGGGGATGGTGCTCGTCGACGGTTCGACGGAGGACGAGGATCTGAAGCTGTGGAGTCTCTACCCGCCCGAGATGTTGAAGGACGACCCTGCGGATCCAGAAGCCCTCCAGCTCGATGCCCTCCGCGCGGCAATGGCGCAGCTCCGCGGCGCAAACCGGTCGATCGGCGACAAGCCCCTCGTCGTCCTGACTGCCGGTCTCACGGACCCGGACCCAGGCATTTCGCCGGAGCTGAGCATGCGACAAGCACGTATCTCACAGGAGATGCAGGCCGAGCTGCCGCACCGGATCTCGACGAACGCCGCGCAGATCGTGGCCACGAAGAGTCACCACTTCATCCAGCTGGAGAACCCGAAGCTGGTCGTCGCGTCGGTACGGCAGGTGGTGGACGCGGCGAGAGGCCGCGGACGGGTGGACGGGGCTGCGCTTGCCCCGCTTGCGAACGAAGGTAGCGCCCCCTGAACCATCCTCCCTGTTTCGCGGACGACCGCGGGGTGCGAGCGCGAGCTCCGGGCGCGGAAAGACTACGGCTCCGGAGCGCTGGAACTCGCGCGGAGATGCGTCGATCGATCTTCGCTTCCGACGCCGCGCGCGAAATGGGCCATCAACGCCGCCCGCGTCGCATCCGGGTCGTCCGCGTAAGGCCAGTGGCCACTTCTCTCCAGGATGACGACGTTCGCGTTCGGGAACGTCACGAGCTGGTGGCGTACGTGCGCGACCGGAATGAACCGGTCGTGCCTCCCCCACACCACGAGGACCGGCCGTCTCGTCGACCGGAGCCTTGTCGGCGTTCCAGCACCAGCAAGGCACTTTGCGCGCCGTCCACGGCGGAAGGGGACCACAAGGGGAGGGAGTGCAAAGGTTGCCTATGGTGTGCAAGACGTCTGCGCTCGATGCGCAGGCGCTGCCCACAAGGGCTCGTACTGGCGAGGTTTCGTCGTGGCATCCCGGTTGCTCGGAGCTTCCTCGGAGAACGGGGCCGGCGAAGAGATCGCACTCCCTCTCCATCACCAGGCAACTACGGAGCAACAGATGAAGACGAAGACCAAGATCCGAGCGGGCCACCTCTCCCTCAACCACGTCCGCGTCAACGTGAAGACGAAGACCGAGGTCCGAGCGGGGCACATCACTCTCAACCACGTCCGCGTCAACGTAAAGACGAAGACCAAGGTCCGAGCGGGGCACGTCACCCTCAACCACGTCCGCGTCTCTGCGTAAGCAGGCCATGGACGCGGCGGTTGCAACCACCCTGTTCGAGGAGGCGCAATCGTTGCGACAGGCCGGGGATGCGCGGGCTCTCGTCACGGGGGTCCGCGCGTGTTCTCTCTTCGAAAGGGTCGCGGGGCGGCGATCGTTCGACGCCGTCAATGCGCGCCTGCTCGTCGCAGGGATTCTGCTCGACCGCGGCGCGGCCCCCAAGGCGCTGACCGAGGCCGAGGTCGCGCTTGATGCGCTCGGGCGAACAGGAGACGTGGCTGGCAACCGCCTACGTGCGAACGCCCTTCTACTGATCGCAGCCTCCAACGTGGCTCTGGGTCGCTACCGAGAGGCGATCGTCTGCGCAACTCGCGCACTCAAGATCGCGCGGTCGCGGCTCGGCCGAACGGACCTGGTGACCGCCCTCAACGGCGTGGGGATCCCCTACCGCTACCTCGGGCGGCACGCGAAGGCAGAGAAGTGCTACCGGGAGGCGCTTTCGCTGACGCGCGACACCAACTCTCGAGCGGCGTTGTGGCACAACCTTGCCGGCCTCGCGCACGAACGTTGCCGATTCGACGAAGCCGTCGCATGCGCACGACGAGCCGTGCGGCTCAGGGAGAAGTCGCGAGGGGCCGTCCATGTCGCAACCGCGGCCGACGTAGCCGAGCTCGCCGCTGTCCTCCATGCATCCGGAAACGCCAAAGAGGCACGCCCGCTCTATCGCCGGGCCATTCGGGTGTTCGAGACGAACCTCGGAAAGGACCACTTCGAGGTCGGGTTCAATCTCGGGAACCTCGCCGCTCTCGAGCAGCAGGCAGGGAGACACGAGGAGGCGCGACGGCTCTACGCGCGATCGATCCGGATCGAAGAGCGCGCTGTCGGTCGGGATCACCCCGACGTCGCGCTGCTCCTTTGCAATCTCGCCAAGCTGGCGCAGGAGGAGAATCGGTACGCCGAGGCCAGGCGCCTCTTGGGCCGCGCGCTTCCGATCTTACGAAAGCAGCTCGGTCCGAAACACGCGAACACCGTCGAGTGCGCGCGGTCGCTCGCGGGCCTCGGCGCGACCACCAGGCGACGGTAGCGGATCCCGTGGTGTCCCGCGAACACGGCCGGCGTGACTTGCGCGCTTAATCCAGGCTCCGATCTTCTTGGAGCCTACGGATTACAGGTCTGCATATACGCCATGCTCTTCCCACCCACGGACATGCGCGTCGGGCATTTCGACCCGCGGAAGTGGAAGCGCTTCGTGCCTTCTTCGTAGGCCTCCTCCATGGGTCATGCCCTCCCCACGCCTTCGCTCGCTCCCCCGGAGGCAACCTCACGGTGCCGTGACGAGCGACAGCTCCGTCGTCCAGTACGAGCCGGTCTCGATGGTTTGATACGCGGTGCTCGGCCCCTCGGCGGTCACGTAGATCCACCCTACGTTCGAGCTCTTCGCGATGGATATGGCATTCGCCTCGTTCCCCGCAGGGGTCGTGTGGATGATGTTCCAGAAGCGAGACGCGGGGTAGCTCTTCACCCACGATGGGAGCGGCGGGTTTTGGCTCGGATCGACGTAATCCGCATACGTGTCTTCCCATGAGAGAAGAATGTCGGTCGCCGTCATGAACGACTCGTCCACCATCGTTCCGGGGTTGATGACGACCGTCACTTTCGACGTCTTCCCCTTGATGTATGTGTAGAGCGGCACGTAGTAACTCGAGACCTTGGAAGTGTCGGACGGGATGTCGTCGACGAAGATGCCGTCGATGGTGGGATACTGCGAATAGTAGCTGTCCACTTCGGACTCGACGTCCGAGATGGCCTTCCCGGCTTCGGCGGAATCGACGTACCCGATGATGAGCTCCCGGGCGGCGTGGGCGCTCGCGATCGCGGTCGTGTACTCCGCCTCGGCGGAGGACGTGGGGCCGCTGTTCGGATTCATCACGAGAAGACCGACCGCGCCGCCACCAGCGTCGTACATCTCGTTCCAGAGCGCTGGGCTCTCGGAGGGGTCGACGTACATCGCAACGGCAACGAGCGCTCCGGCGCTGGAACCGCCACCGCTGTCGCGAGAGGCGTCACCATCTCCGATCGAGCCCGCGTCGCTCGCGTTCGTCGCCCCTGAGGCGGCGTCGGTGGTCTCCCCTGCGTCCGCCCCGTGGTTTGCGGCCGCGTCGCCAGAGGTGGCGGGAGATCCGGCCTCGTCACCATTCTCTTGCGGGCCCCCCGTTCCGCCGTCGTTCGTCGGAGCATCGGCCCCGCCGTTCCCCCCTGAAGAACCTCCGCATGCCACGAACAGGGCGGCACTGACGGCGAACACGGTGAACGACTGCTTCATGATGGGCCTCGGACGGATCACTCAGCACGGGGCGTACCGCGGCCATCACTCGAGGATCGCACGGAGAAAGGGCTCGGAGACGTCGGCGCGGAGAGACAGCGCGTCGCCAAAAGGAGACAGCGCAGGCCCCCCTCAGGGCGACGCGCCGCAGCCGCTCGTGAAGTGGCACACGAGGGTCCGCGATCCGCCGTTCACCGGACCGCGACGACCCGTCACGCTCGAAGGCCACCCCGAAGCCGTCCGCGGCGAACGTGTCGCGCGCCAGTGGATGGAGCGTGACCAACGCCTTGCGCCATGGACCGGCCTGCAGCTTTCCGTCCTTCACGAGGACCTCGAAGTCGCTCGCCCTCCAGCGGAAAAGCCCGCCGAGAAAATCTGCTGCTCGACGCGCGCGAAGGCGATCGTAGGCTGCAAGAATCGATGAGCGCCCTGGTGACCGCACGTCTCGAGCTACGACCCATTACGCTCGCCATCGCGGTCGCGGTCCTCGAAGGGCGTCGCCGGGAGGAGATCGAGGCCGTCGTCCAGGCCGAAATGCCTTGGACCTGGCCGGGACGGACGCTCGTCGAGCAGGTGTTCCGCGCCTCGCTGGACGCCGTTCGCGCGGATCCCGAGACTCGGCTCTGGGGCGACCGCCTCATGGTCACGCGCGAAGGACCTGCGCGGGTGGTGGGCAGCATCATCTTCCATGGGCGTCCGGGCGCCGACGGAAGATGCGAGATCAGCTACGGCGTCGAGGAGACGAACCAGAACCGCGGCTACGCCACCGAGGCGTTGACCGCGAGCCTGGCTTGGGCGCTCGCGCAGCCTGACTGCCGCGTGATCGAGGCGACGACGATGGAGTGGCACAAGGCCTCGGCGCGCGTCCTCGAAAAAGTCGGCATGAGGCGCGCGGGTTCGCGCCAGCACGAGACGAACGGCGAGATGCTCGTCTACGAGATCCGCCGCCCGCCCTGAGCCGACGCCGGGCGAATCCGTCGTCTGGCTCCCCGGTCACCGCCCCTCGCGTAGCGCCAACCCCGCGATCAGGTCGGACACCCGCTTCGCCGATACCGGCACTGGCGTCTTCAGCTCAGGAGCGAAGACGGCAACCCTCAGCTCCTCGAACATCCACCGGATCTCGCGCACCTCTCCCGCCTCGTCGTCGCGCGCGCGCGCTTGCTTCGCCAGGAACGTCGCCCAGAGGGCCGCGACGGGCGCGAGCTTCTCGGCGTCCTTCGGAGGATCGGTCACGGCGCGCGCCAGGCGCGTCTGGGCGGCACGCAGGTAGCGCGGGTAGTGGTCCAGGCGCGCGAGCGGAACCCGGGCGACGAGATCGGACGGAACGAGCGCCTCGATCTGGGCGTGCAGATCGAGGATCGCCGCGCGCCCACTCGGGTGCTTCGCGGCCGACTTCAAGGCCGCGAGCGTCTTGTCGAGCTCGAGGGCCACGACGCTCAGGCTCTGCGTCCAGGCGCGAAAGAGCCCATCGAGGCGGGGGGCGCCGGCGGCGAGCTGCGCTTCGAACGCAGCCTTCGTCCGCGGGAGCGGCGCCTCGCCCTCGAGCTGAAACGCGCCGTCCACGATGCGGCCGAGGAGCTGCTCCCGGAACGCGTCGTTGAGCGCGCGGGTCGGCATCGCGCCGCCCGGCGAGGCGAGCGGCCGCGGAACGCGCGGCGCGATAGCCGACAGCTCACGTCGCGCGGCAAGGGTGAAGAGCCGGCGTACCCCGAGGCGTGACGCCTCTTCCGCCGCAGCCGAGGACTCGAGCAGCTCGAGATCGACCGACTTGCCGTTATCGACGATGGCCGGGTACGCGCGAATGTCCGCGCCTGCGACCCGCCGCACCAAGAACGGCGGAAGCTCGCCGAAGTCCCACGTCGTGACGCCCGAGCGCCCCCATGCGCGCTCCGCCGGGCTCTCCGGCGCGGCGCTCTTCAATGCCTCCCGCGCTCGCATCCCCAGATACCGCTGCAGCTCCGCGACGTCCCGCCCTTCGGCGACGACCCTTCGCCCGTCGCCGAGGACCTCGATGAGGAAGCGCAGGTGCCGGGGTGCGTTTTCCGGGTGAAACAGATCCGGCGCGATGCGGGAGCCGGTCAACGCAGACAGGGCCGTCGCCAGCGCGGGCATCATCGGGCCCTCGAACGGCACGAGCGTCTCCTTGAGCGCACGCGCGACCTCGTTCAGGCTCCCTCCGGCCTCGGAGATCTCGCGGCGCACGGCCTTCGGAAGGTCGTGCAGGAGGTAGGCGATCTTCTCCTTCTGCCAACCGGGCATCGTCCAATCGAGCTCGCCCGGGTCGAGCTGCGGCAGGAGCCCGAGCGGAATCGCGAGCGTCACCCCGTCGTCGTCGGCCGAGGGGTCGAACTTGTAGGTTGCCGCGATCTCCACCCCGTGAAGCCGGAGCGTGTCCGGAAAGTCTTCCGCGGTGAGCGTGCCGTCGCCGAGCAGGACGTCGGCGACGGTCAGCTGCAAGACTCGAGGGTTCGTCTTCTCCGCTTCCTCCCGCCAGACCTCGAAGCGCTGCCCATTCACCACGGTGTCGGGGACGCATCGATCGAAGAAGGCGAGGAGCGCCTCGTCGTCCGCCAGCATGTCGCTCAGGCGCGCCTTGTCGCGGAGCTTGGCGACGGAGTCGAGGAGCGCGCGGTTCTTCTCCTGGAAGGATCCGCGCGACCGGTACTCGCCTCGCACGAGCGCGTGAACGAGGAACATCTGCCGCGCCGCCGCTGGCGCCACGCCGGCGTAGTCGACGCTCCGATCCTTGGCGACGGTGAGACCGAGGAGCGTGACGTGCTCCTTGATCGAGGCTCGCCCCGACTTCTCCGACCAGTGAGGGTCTTCGTAGCTTCGCTTGAGGAGGTGCGGCGCGGCCTCGAGCAGCCACTCGGGATCGATCTTGGCGGCCATGCGCGCGAAGAGCTGCGTCGTCTCCACCAGCTCGAACGCCATGATCCACGGCGGCGGCCTTCGCGCGAGCGACGACGAGGGGTGGATCGCGAACTTCGTCTGCCGCGCGCCGAGGTACGCGCGGGCTTCCGCGTTCCAGAGCCCGACCTTCGAGAGGAGCCCGGTGAGAAGCGCGCGATGCAGGGCGTTCTCGTCCGGCTTCTGGCCCGGCAGGATGGCTCGTGCCGTCTTCGACTTGTCGAGCCCGAGCTCCTCGACGATCTCCTCGAGCTGGCGATGAACCTCCGTCCATTCGCGTATGCGGAGCCAGGATAGGAAGCTGTCGCGACACACCCGGCGCAGGTTCGAGCCCCCCTTTTTCTCCGCGTCCCGCACGAAGTCCCAGAGGCGGAGGAGGCTCACGAAGTCGGATCGTTCGTCGGCGAAGCGTCGGTGCAGATCGTCGGCCTTCTGTCGCTGCTCGCGCGGCCTCTCCCGCGGATCTTGGACGTTCAAGGCTGCGGCGACGACGAGCACCTCCCGGAGGCAGCGCTCGTCGGCCCCCGCCAGGATCATGCGCCCGATGCGCGGGTCGACCGGAAAGCGCGCCAGGCGTTCGCCCCGCTCGGTGAGATCCCGCTTGTCGTCGATCGCTCCGAGCTCCTCGAGGACTCGGTAGCCCTCGGTGATCGCCTTCGATGCAGGCGGGTCGACGAACGAAAACTCTTCCACGTCACCCAGGCCGAGCGACTTCATTCGCAAGATGACGCCAGCGAGACCGGTCCGCTGGATCTCCGGAGCGGTGAACGCCGGTCGCGACGCGAAGCTCGCCTCGTCGTACAGGCGGATGCAGACGCCGGCGCGTACGCGACCGCAGCGCCCCTTTCGCTGATCGGCGCTCGCCTGGGAGATGCCTTCGACCTGAAGGCGCGTGATCCCGGAGCGGCCGTCGTAGCGGGAGAGACGCGCGAGTCCCGTGTCCACGACGTAGACGATGCCGGGGATCGTCACCGAGGTCTCGGCGACGTTGGTCGCAAGGATCACCCGCCGCCGCGCGAGACGAGTGAAGACGCGCGCCTGATCCGACGCGGAGAGCCGCGCGTAGAGCGGCTGAACCACTGTGTGTCGCAGCTCGCGGGCGCTGAGGGCGTTCTCGGCGTCGCGGATCTCGCGTTCGCCCGGGAGGAAGACGAGAATGTCGCCTTCCGGATCGAGCGTCGTCACGTTGGCGACGGCGTCGGCCACCGCCTCGGCCAGATCGACGTCGCCTGCGGGAGGCTCGTACAGGACGTCGACCGGGTATGTCCGCCCCTGGACTTCGATCACCGGCGCGCCGTCGAAGAACGCGGAGAAGCGCTCGGTCTCCAGCGTCGCCGAGCTGACGATGACCTTCAAGTCCGGCCGTTCCGGGAGGATGCGCTTGATCCACCCCAGGAGAAAATCGATGGTCAGGCTGCGCTCGTGCGCCTCGTCGAGGACGATCGTGTCGTAGCGCCGGAGGAGGGGATCGCCGTGAATCTCGGCCAGCAGGATCCCGTCGGTCATGAACTTCACGTACGTCGCCGCCGTGGTGCGATCGTCGAAGCGTACCTGGTAGCCGACGTCGGTCCCGAGGGTGCATCCGATCTCGGTCGCGACGCGCGCGGCGACGCTGGTGGCGGCGAGGCGGCGCGGCTGGGTGACGCCGATCCGCTTGGTCAGCCCGCGCCCCATCGCGAGCGCGATCTTCGGGAGCTGCGTCGTCTTCCCTGAACCGGTGGCTCCCGCGACGATCACCACGGGGTGCTCGTTGATCGCGAGCGCGATGTCGGTGACGCGCGCCGAGATCGGGAGCTCGGGAGGAAACGTGAGCGGCGACGAGTCGGACATTCAACCGGAAGCGCGCTGCCGATGTGCGCGAACGAGCTCGAGAGCCTCGCGGGCCTCCGTCCTCGCGGCGATGGCCGCGCGCTTGTCGTGGACCTTCTTGCCGCGGGCAAGGCCGAGCGTCACCTTCACGCGCCCATCTTTGAAATAGAGATCGAGCGGAAGCAAGGTGTAGCCCTCCCTGAGCACGGCGCGTTCCAGGTGGCTGATCTCTTTCGCGTGCAGGAGCAGCTTTCGCACTCCTCTTTCGGCGTGAGGAAACGCACGGGCCGCGAAGAAGGACGCGATGTGCATCTGCCGTAGCCATACCTCGCCTCTCTCGATGGACGCATAGGCTTCGGTAATGTCGGCACGCCCGTCGCGCAGGGACTTCACTTCGCTCCCCCGCAGCACGATGCCCGCCTCGTAGCGCTCGGAGATGACGAAATGAAACGTCGCGGCGCGGTTCTGCGCGATGAGCTTCTGCGCGTTCTTGCGTCGTTCGTGCACCGGAGGAAGATAGCGCGGGGGGTACGCGCGTCCCACGCGGGAATTCCTAGAAAATGGGGGCGCGCCACGGAGGAGTCGAGCCTCTGACCTACGGCTCCGGAGTTTGGGGTAGCAGAGCCTTCGCTCTGACCGAGATCTTTGCCGGACCCCTTCGAGTTTTCGGACAGGACGCGCAAGCACCTCCGATCCGCGAAGCGCTTCTCACTTCACGCGCGTATAGACCGTCTCCATCGACTTCACCTCCGCTCCGTCCGCTCCCCCCTCGTAACGTTCGACGCTGTAGCGGTCGTCGTTCTCGACGCGGAGGACCTCCCGCACAGCGATCTTCTTCCGGGTCACCGGGTCGATCTCCTCGGCGCGAAACACAACGACCCCCGCCGTCGCGTCGGGGGAGCCCTCGAGCGTTTCGATCCCCGTGATCGCCGAGTCGAGCCACACGTGCTGGTACGTCTGCCTCAGATTGTCGAACCCGTAATAGCCAACGCCGACCAGCGACCGGCCGGGGACGCGGTAGTCCTGCACGAGGAAACGGTCTTCGAAGATCAGCTTGTTCTCGGCTCGCGCGGTGGATTCCGACGGCGGCCCCCCGGGCTTGGCTCCCGGGAAGACCCAAAACCTGCTCTTCGCGTCGAACACGCCGGCCATCTGCCGGAAGATCCGGTGGCTCGCCGAGGGCTTCACGAGATCCTCCCACGGCCCCGTCGCCGCGTCCGCCGGGGGCGCGGGAGCGGAGCACGCCGCAGCGCACTTCGACGCAGCCGCGCCCGCGCAGTGCAGGTTGAACAGGCAGGCCGTGAGGAGCGCGAGAGTCCGGACGGTGGCGCACTTCATGGCGAACTCCTTGGGTAGGGCGGCCGCGGACCAGAGTGGCGGGGAGGGAGATTGACGCCCCGCGCAGTCCGCCCCAAGGTCTGCGGACGCAGCGATGATCCTCTACGACTTCGGCCTCGCGATCAACGCGCGCAAGCTTCGGGACCCGTTCCGTGCCTGCCACCCGAATGGATGACATGCGGCCCCCTCACGTGAAGAGCGGCCTTACGAGAGACCCCACTTGCGCCGCATTGTGGGTGCCTCGCAGGCGTGAGGCGGCGCCCACTGATCCGGCGACACGCCGCACGTCCCTTTTCGCTCGGCCGGCTCCGCGTGTCCGGCAACAATCCCGACCGATGCTCCGGCGCCTCGCCGTTCCGCCGCGCCGCCCCTGGACGCACGCGTGAGCGAGGCTGCGGCCCGTGCGCCGTCGTCGCTCCTCGGCCTCGCGCGCCGGTGCCTCGGGCGGTATGCCGCGGGTGCGGCGGCCCTCGCCGCCTACCAGCTCACGCTGAACCGGATCGACTGGCTCTCCAAGGCGGTCCTCGACGATCTCTACGGCCCGTCGCCGGGCGCCGTTCGCGGCGCGATCGCCGCGATGGTTGCGCTCGCGATCGGCGGCTTCGTCGCGCACGTCGCCGGGAGGGGCCTGCTCCAGAGCGCCGGGCAGGAGGCCGAGTACGAGCTGCGCGCACGCCTGCTCCGCCGCCTCCACCGGCTCGGCGCGGCCTTCTACCGGCGCATGAGCGCGGGCGAGATCGTCAGCCGCGCCTCGAGCGACCTCCTGCAGGTGCGCCTGCTCCTCGGGTTCGGCGTCTCGAGCCTCGTGAACGCCGCGTTCGCGCTCGCCGCGTCGCTCCAGGTGATGTTCGGCGTCTCGTGGCGCCTCGCCGTCGCGACCCTGGCCAGCGTCTCGCTGCTCGTCCCCCTCACGCGCTTCATGAGCAAGCGCCTCTACGAGCGCACGCGCGACAACCAGGCGGCGCTCGGGCGCCTCGCCGAAAACCTCCGCAACGCCCTCGCAGGCGTCCGGGTGATCCGTAGCCTCTCGCTCGAGGCGCGCGCGCGCGAGCGCTTCGCCGCCGCCAACGAGGCGCAGCTCGGGACGAGCCTGGCGCTGACGCGCGCGCGGAGCGTCCTGACGGCGACGATCGGCGCGATCGTGTCGCTGGGCATCCTCGCCTGCTTCGGCTACGGCGGCGTGCTGCTCGTGGCCGGGGGCGGGCACGGAGGCATCACGCGCGGGGAGTTCTTCGCCTTCTGGCTGGCATACGAGCAGCTCTGCTATCCGCTCATCGTCCTCGGGATGGCGATCTCCTACGTCCAGCGCGGGCGCGCCGGTCACGCCCGCCTCCGCGAGATCCTCGACGCCGAGCCCGAGGTCTCCGACGGTCCTGGGCCGGCCCCGCGCGCGTGCGCCGGAGGGCTCGACGTGAAGCGCCTCGACTTCCACGACGGCGGCCGGACGATCCTGCAGAACGTCTCGTTCGCGGTCCCCGCCGGGTCGTCGATCGCGATCGTCGGCCGGACCGGATCGGGCAAGTCGACGCTCGCGATGCTCCTGGCCCGCATGCTCCCGACCCCCACCGGCGCGGTGTTCCTCGACGGGCGCGACGTGTGCGACCTCCCGCTCGCCTCGCTCCGGGGCGCCGTCGCCTACGCGCAGCAGGAGCCGTTCCTCTTCTCGACGACCGTGGCCCGCAACATCGCGATGGGGGTGGCGGACCGGGACCCAGCGGAGCTCGCGGCGATCGTCCACACCGCGGCGCGCGACGCGCAGGTCGACGGCGAGATCCTCCGGCTACCCGAGGGCTTCGACACGGTCGTCGGCGAGCGCGGGGTGCAGCTCTCGGGGGGCCAGCGGCAGCGCGTGGCCCTCGCGCGTGCGCTTGCGAGCGACGCGCCGGTTCTCGTGCTCGACGACCCGCTCTCCGCCGTGGACGCCAGGACCGAGGCGGCCATCCTCGACGCGCTCGCGCGCCGCGCCGCCGACCGGACGCTCGTCCTCGTCACGCACCGCATCTCCGCGGCGGCCCGCTGCGCCCTCGTGCTGGTCCTCGACGAGGGTCGCGTCGTCGAGCAGGGAACGCCCGCCGAGCTCGCGGACGCCGGCGGGCTCTACGCGGCGTTCGCCGACGAGCAGTCGGCCGCGACCGAGCTCACGTCGTTCGCCGCGGTCTCCGGTGCTGCACCGTCGAGCGGCGACGTTCGTCCCGCGCCGGAGACGGCGGCGGACGCGCGGCGCGAGGAGGCGTCGCTCCGCGAGTTCCACGAGGAGGCCGCGCCCGCGGGAGGCTCGGACGCGCGGCTCGCCCTCCGTGTCGCGCGCCTCGCGCGCGCCCACTCCGGCCCGTTCGCCCTCGCGCTCGCCGCGCTCGTCGTCGTCGCGGCGGCGACGTGGATCCGTCCGATCCTCATGGGCGATGTCGTCGAGCGCGCCGTCGCGGGCGATCCGGGCGGGCTCCTCCGAGTCGGCGCGCTCCTGGCGACGGTGGGTCTCGCGCTGTACGGGTTCCGGTTCGTCCAGAGCTACGCGATGCAGGTGGGCGGCGCGCGCCTGACCGCGGACCTCCGCGCGCGCGTCTTCGACCACCTCGCTGCGCTCGGCCTCCGCACGTACGACCGGACGCCCGTGGGGCGGCTCGTGACGCGCGGGACGGCCGACGTCGACGCGGTAGGCGAGATGTTCGGGTCGGGCGTCCTCGGCGCGGTCGGGGACCTGGTGCAGCTCGCCGGGATCGTCGTGCTGATGCTCGCGCTCGACTGGAGACTGTCGCTCTTCGCGTTCGTCTGGCTGCCGGCCGTCGCGGTCCTCGCCGCGCGCCTCCGTGGGCGCTGGCGCGAGGCGTCCCGCGTGATCCGCGCCAAGGGCGCGCGCCTTGCGGCGATGCTCGACGAGCAGATCAGCGGCGTCGCCGTGGTGCAGGCCTACCGGCAGGAGGAGCCGATGGCGCGCGAGCTCGACGAGGTCAGCGTCGCGCACCGCGAGGCGAACCGCCGCGTCATCGTCTACGACGCGATCCTCGACGCGGCCGTCTTCGCCCTGAGCTCGCTCTGCACGGCGAGCCTGCTCGCCTGGGCGGCGATCCAGCATGACGGGCCCCAGCCGATCGCGTTCGCGCTCCTCGTCACGTTCACCGAGTACGTCGTCCAGTTCTTCGGCCCGGTGAGTCTCGTGGCTGGGCGACTCCTCGAGCTGCAGGCGGGGTTCGCCGGCGCCGAGCGCGTGCTCGGGCTCCTCGACGACACGAACGCCCTGGAGCGCGCGGCGCCGTCCGCCGCGGACCTCGCGCCGGAGGGCCCCCCCGACGAGGCGATCGGCCTCGAGGGCGTGACGTTCGGCTACGCGCCGGACGCGCCCGTCCTCCACGGCGTCGACCTCCGGGTCGCGCGCGGGGAGCACGTGGCCCTGGTGGGCGCGACGGGCGCCGGCAAGTCGACGATCGCGAGCCTCGTGCTCCGGCTCTACGAGGTCCAGCACGGATCCGTGCGCGTGCTCGGCCGCGACGTGCGCGCCTACGATCGCGCCGACCTGCGCGAGCTCTTCGCGGTCGTCCCCCAGGAGGTGCTCCTGTTCGCCGGTACGATAGGCTCGAACGTGGCGGCGAGCGATGCCCGTCCCGACCGCGCGCGCATCGAGGCGGCGCTCGGGCGCGTCGGCGCGCTCGACCTGGTGCGGACGCGCCCGGGGGGCGTGGACGCGCGGGTGGACGAGCGGGGCGCGAACTTCAGCGCCGGGGAGCGGCAGCTGCTCGCGCTCGCCCGCGCCTCCTACCGCGACGCCCCCATCGTCCTTTTGGACGAGGCCACCGCCAACGTCGACTCCAACACCGAGGCGCGCATCCAGGAGGCGTCGCGCGCCGCCATGGCGGGCAAGACCGCGCTCGTCATCGCCCACCGGCTCTCCACCATCCGCGCGATGGACCGGATTGTGGTGTTCCACCGGGGCCACGTGGCCGAGGTGGGGACGCACGACGCGCTCCTCGCCGCCGGGGGCGCCTACGCGCGGCTCCACCGCCTGCAGTTCGCCCGCGAGCGGGCGGAGGCAGTGCGCAAATAGAAAAGGCCCCCGGCGACGACGCCGGGGGCCCCATCGGTTCGGATGACAGAGCGTCACCCGTCGATGGATCAGACGTTCGAGTGCTTGTTCCAGGGGCAGCAGCAGCGCGTCGAGCGCCCGCTGTTGTGCGTCCAGCCCTTGCCCATGCCGAAGGTCACAGCCTCCTCGAGCTTCTTGAGCATGTCCGCCGAAAGATCCTTGTTCTGGTTCATGATAGTCTCCACGAGGGTTATGTGACGGCTCGTTGTGAGCCGACGTCGTCCACCCTACCCGTGACGTACGAGATTGCATGTCATCCGATTGGGTGAGGGTGAATCACACCAACAGACGCCTCCCCCCGCCGGGAGGCGATCTCCGGACGCGTGCAAGCGGCGGAAGCGACGAGCGCCTCCACGGCCTGCGAGCAAAATCCGGAGATGGGTTACGGCTGTTCCGACGTCGCGGCCGCGTCGGGCTTGACGTAGCCCCAGTCGACGACCTGGGCCATGTCCTCGTCGGTCATACCGGCCGCCGAGCGCGCGACCCGGTTCAGGGTGATATCGAGGTCGAAGGGAAACAACTTGGGTACGAAGGAGTCGCGCTTCTTGACGAAGTCGAGCTCTTCGAGCGCCTCCTCCTGGTTCTCGTAGACGAACTTGCGGCGGATGTCCTCGGTGGCCTTGAGATCCCAGGCGTGCGCTTGCTCGAGCTCCTCGCGCGTCTTGGCGCGATCCCCGCCGTTGAGGAACGTGCTCCAGCGCCAACCGCTGCGGACGTGGTGGATCTCGTCGGCCATGATGGCCTCGAGGACTCGCGAGACCGAGGCCTCCTCGAAGAAGTCGCGCTTCCTCACCTGGAGGACGAACCCGTCGAGAGACAGGGCCTCCTCGAAGGCGCTTCGCAGGAGCAGCCGCCACATGAGCTCGCGCTTGCTACCCGGCTCGCACGGTTCGTACTGATAGTGAAATGTGTAGACACCATCGCTGATGGGCATATCCCCATACTGGCCGCCGAACTCCGCGAGTTGGTCGAGACACATCTGTGCGTGCCGCGACTCGTCGGAGGCCTGCCGGGCCATCGCCCAGTGGAACTCCTCGGGCATGTCGGGGTGCTCGTAGCTGCACCGCGCGAAGAGCTCCATGGTCGTGAGCTCTTCGTCGAACATGCGGTGGAACATCTCGCGCGTGTGCTTCCCGTTGTTCGGGTAGATCGCGTGCGACGAGATCGACCCGCGTTTGGCATGTCGCAGGTGCGCCGGGCGGGCCGGCGACGGCACGCGATCGCGCGGCGCCCACACCAGGCCGGCGGAGTCCTTCATCATGCCGTTGTCGCGCGCGTCCCAGAGGGCGCGCAACGTCCGCACGCGCTCCTCGGAGGCGACCGGGAGGCCGAGCGCCTGGTACCACGCGATCTGGGACTCGGTGCTCCGGAGCGTCGCTTCGATGCGCTCGCGGAGGTAGACGTCGGCGATCGGGTCGGTCCTCTGCAGAAGCTGGGTCGAGAGCTCGCGGATCCGCACCTTGAGGTCGGCGAAGAGCGACCATAGGAGGTCCACGTCGGAGCTCGCCGCGTCGATCTCCGCGGCGTACGCGCTCCACCCCTCGGGGAGCGCGACCGCCCACCCGCCCAGCGGGAGGCTCGACGACTGGATGGCTCGGACCGTCGCGACCGCGTTGTCCATGCTGGTGTATAGAAAGCGGCCTAGCGCGAGCTTTGTCTCTATGGCAACCGCCTTGGGGAGCCACCCGGCGAGCGTGTGAGCCGCTGCGCGCTCGAGGTAAGCGATCTGCTGCGCTGCGCTGAATATCAACGGACGTCGCATGTAATTAGTCATCGATTCACTCCACGAGGTCTCGTGCGCGGTCTTCCGGACGAGGTTGGAACATTGCTCAGGACGAATGGCCCCCGAGGCCTTGAGACACCGGGGGCCCTCCGTTGTGGATGACGCGCGGTCACCCGCAGCGACGCATCAGACGTTCGAGTGCTTGTTCCACGGGCAGCAACAGCGCGTCGAGCGCCCGCTGTTGTGCGTCCAGCCCTTGCCCATGCCGAAGGTCACAGCCTCCTCGAGCTTCTTGAGCATTTCCGCCGAGAGATCCTTGTTCTGGTTCATGTCCGTCTCCACTGGGTGTTGGGTAATGTCGTGTATGAGTCGGCTCGAGTGCCGACGCGAGGCATCCTTACGCAGCGACGCTCGACATGCCTGTCATCCGATTGAGTGACCCCCGTACGCGCTCGCGAAGCGCCGTCCCATTTACGGGACGCGCATTCCCACGAGCGGAACGGCGCCGTTCGATCGTCGGGGTGCGGATCCGCCATTTCGCGCGGGATCGCGCTTGGCACGAACCTTCCTCTGTCCGGCGCCGTGGACATCGTTCGTCAGCAACCAGCCAGGGCGCGTCGCGTCCTCTTGCCCGCCGCCCTCGGGGTCGTGCTCGTGGGCGCCGTCCTCGCGCGCACCGCGCACCGGTCGGCCGCGTCGGCCGGCCCCGTCGTCGAGCACGGCTCGCTCGTGACCGCACGGGTCGAGCGCGGTGTCTTCGTGCGGCAGGTCCCCGCGCAAGGGACTCTCGTTCCGGAGCACGTCCAGTGGCTGAGCGCGGTCTCGGCCGCCCGCGTGGCGAAGATCCACGTCCGCCCTGGCGCCCTCGTCGAGCCGGACACCATCGTGCTCACCCTCGAGAACGCCGAGCTCGAGCTCGCGGCGCTCCAGGCCGAGCAGCAGGCGGCGACGGCCCGCGCGGCGCTCATCCAGTCGGACGTCAGCACCAGCGCCCTCGAGGAGCAGCAGGAGTCCTCGCTGGCGGCGTACCGCTCCGACCTCCGCGACGCGCAGCGCCACTCCGCGGCGGCCGCGCAGCTCGCGCCGATGGGGCTCATAAGTGATCTGGACCACGGCGACGTCGACAACAAGGTCCAGGGGCTGTCGGAGCGGGTCGCGGCGGAGTCGGCGCGGCGGCAGGTGCTCCACACCGGACGCGCGCGGCAGCTGGAAGCGCAGCGCGCCGAGGTCGCGCGCCTCGACGAGATCGCGCGCTTCCGCCGCAAGCAGCTGGCGGCGCTCGAGGTGCACGCAGGCATCCACGGCGTCGTCGAGGACGTCCCGCTCCAGAACGGGCAGTGGGTGGCTATCGGCACGGTGCTCGCCAAGGTCGCGGAGCCCGATCACCTGAAGGCCGAGGTGAAGGTGGCCGAGGGCAACGCCCGCGAGCTGCACAAGGGGCTCTCCGTCACGTTCGAGGCGCCGTCCGGCGCGTTCCACGGTCACGTGGAGCGCGTGGATCCGTCGGTGGTCGGCGGAACGATCCGCGTCGACGTGGAGCTCGACGACGCGCCGCCGCCGGGCGCCCGCGCCGATCAGAGCGTGACCGGGTACGTCGAGATCGACCGCATCCCCGACGCGCTCCACGTGGAGCGCCCATCCGGGGCGCAGGACGTGTCGACCGCCGGCGTCTTCCGGCTCGACCCCGACGGCGCGCGCGCTACCCGCGTGACCGCCCGCTTCGGCCGCGGCTCGGCGCGCGACATCGAGGTCGCGGGCGGTCTCGTCGCGGGGGACGTCGTCGTCGTCTCGGACACGTCGGCGTGGGACGGCGCCGAGAGCGTCCGGATCAAGTAGTCCGCAGCACCCGATCGAATCACGGAGACTCCAAGCTCATGACCAACCAACACTCTCAGCTCCTCCAGCTGCGCGGCATCGGCAAGGTCTTCCTCACCGAGGACCTCGAGACCCACGCCTTGATGGACGTCCACTTCGGGATCGCCAAGGGCGAGTACGTCGCCATCGAGGGCCCCTCCGGCTCCGGCAAGACGACCCTCCTGTCGATCCTGGGCCTCCTCGACGTGCCCAGCTCCGGGAGCTACCTCCTGCAGGGGCGCGAGGTGGCGACGCTGGGGGCGCGGGAGCGGGCGCGCATCCGCAACCGGGAGATCGGGTTCATCTTCCAGACCTTCAACCTGATCGGCGACCTCACCGTCGCCGAGAACGTCGAGCTGCCCCTCCGCTACCGGGAGATGCCCGCCGCCGAGCGCAAGAAGCGCGTCGACGCCGCCCTCGAGCGGGTCCAGATGTCGCACCGGCGCAACCACGTCCCGGCCCAGCTCTCCGGAGGCCAGCAGCAGCGCGTTGCGGTGGCGCGGGCCGTTGCTGGCGAGCCCGCCGTCCTCTTCGCCGACGAGCCTACCGGCAGCCTCGACTCGAAGAACGGCGACACGGTGATGGATCTGCTCGACGAGCTCCACGCCGCGGGCGCGACCATCTGCATGGTCACGCACAGCCGCGAGTACGCGCGCCGCGCCGGTCGCGCCATCCATCTGTTCGACGGCCGCGTCGTCGACGACGCGGCGCGCGCGGCGTGAGGCGAAGCCGATGACCTCGCTCCTCTTCGACGCCCGGCTCGCGCTCCGCGCCTTCCGCCGGAGCCCGGGCTTCTACGCCACGGTGCTCGTCGTCCTCGTCGCCGGCATCGGGTCCGCGACGGCGATGCTCAGCATCGCCGAGTCGCTCCTGCTCCGCCCGCTCCCCTACGCGGAGCCGGGCCAGCTCACGGTCCTCGAGGCGCCCACGCCCGATCTCCCGCACCCCGATCGCCCGAGCGTCTCGCTCCCCGACTTCCTCGACTGGAAGGCGAGCGCCACGACCTTCGAGCAGATGGCGGCGATCAGCCACGACGGCTACAGCCTGACGTCGAGCGGCGCGCCGCCCGAGAACATCGCCGGTACGAGCGTGTCTGGCGACTACTTCCCGATGTTCCGCCTCAGCGCGCTGCGCGGCCGGCTGCTCGGCCCCGAGGACGACAAGGTCGGTGCCCCGCCCGTCGTCGTGATCAGCGCTGCCCTCTGGCACCGTCGCTTCGGCTCGGACCCCTCTCTCGTCGGACGGGCGATCACGCTGGGCGGGCGCCCCCACACCGTCCTCGGCGTCGCGCCGGAGGGCTTCGAGCTGTCCAGCGTCACGGCGTCGCGCGTGGACCTGTGGACGCCCCTCGCCGTGACCTACCGGGACTCCTCCAGCCACGACTACGCCCAGGCGATGGCCGAGGGGCGCGGCAGCCGCGACCTCGAGGTCATGGGGCGGCGCAAGCCCGGCGTCACGCTCGCCCAGTCGCAGGCGCAGCTCTCCGTGATCGCCAGGCAGCTCGAGACGGCCCACCCCGACACCAACGCGAAGATGGGCGCGGCGGCGCTCGACATGCACGAGGCTCTCGTCGAGTCGTCGCGCTCCGGCGTCTGGGTGCTGTTCGGCGCCGTCCTGCTCGTGTTCGTGGTCGTCTGCGCGAACGTCGCCAACCTGCTCCTCACGCGCGCCCAGGCGCGCCGCGGCGAGATGGCGACGCGGGCGGCGCTCGGTGCATCACCGGCCCGCCTCGCGGGACAGGTGATCGTCGAGACGGTGGTGCTCTTCGGGATCGGGGCGATCGGCGGCTCGGCGCTCGCGTTCGCGCTGGTCGACGTCTTCGCCTACGGGATGTCCACCTTTCCGATCGTCGTCGGCGTCGACGGCTGGGCGCTCGCGACGAGCCTCGTCGTGTGCCTCGCGTGCGGCGCGCTCGCCGGCCTCGTACCGGCCCTCGCCGTCGCGCGCGTCGAGCCGCAGTCCGTGCTCCAGGAGAACGCCGCGCGCGCGGGGGTCAGCCGCGCCCAGGTCCGCGTCCGCGGCGCGCTCGCGGTGGCGCAGGTGGCCGTCGCCTTCGCGCTCCTCGTGGGGAGCGGCCTCGCCGTCCGCGCGTTCGCCGAGATCGCATCCCGTCAGCCCGGCTTCGACCCGACGAACGTCACCGAGGCCTTCGTCGATCTCACGTCGCCGCGCTTCGACGACGAGGCGCGCCTCCTGGGCTTCTACCGCGACGCGCTGGCCGCGATCGCGGCGGCGCCCGGCGTGCAGAAGGTGGCGGTCAACAGCACGCTGCCGATGGCCGGCGGCGACGACCTCGAGCCCTTCGACATCGAGGGTAAGCCGCCGTGGCCCCCGGGCGAGGGGCCGAGCCTCGGCGGGAACGTCGTCACGCCCGGGTACTTCGCGACGATGGCCATCCCGCGGCTCCGCGGCCGCGACTTCACCGACGCCGACCGCGCAGGGTCCCGGCTCGTCGTGATCCTCAGCGAGACGGCGGCGAAGCGCTTCTTCCCCGGCGAGGATCCCGTCGGCCGCCGCATCCACTGGGAGCGCGGCCAGAAGGGCGACACCTGGCGCGAGATCGTGGGCGTGGTCGCCGACGTGCGCCACAGCAGCCTGGAGGGGCCGATCATCCCCGAGGCGTACGTGCCCCTGGCGCAGGTCCCGCAGCGCATGGCGAGCCTCATCGTGCGCTCGTCGCGTCCGGAGGCGCTGATGCGCGAGATCCCGGCCATCATCCAGAGCGTCGACGCGGAGCAGGCGGTCTGGAGCGCGCGGCGGATGACCGATCGGGTCGAGCGCTCGATCGGCGCGCGCCGCCACCTCGCGTCGATGTTCGGGGCGTTCGGCGTCCTCGCGCTCGTCCTCGCGACGCTCGGCGTGTTCGGCCTCGTCTCGTACACGACGTCGCAGCGCACGCGCGAGCTCGGCATCCGCATGGCGCTCGGCTCCACCCCCGGGGCCGTGGTCGGCCTCGTCCTCGGCGGCGGCGCGCGGATCCTCGCAGCGGGGCTCGGCCTCGGCGTCCCGGCGGCGCTCGCCGTCGCCGAGGTCGTCACGCGCCAGATCCCGGGGGTGCCCGCGTTCGACGCGCTCGTGTACGGGGTCGTGCCCGCCGTGCTCGGCGTCGCCAGTCTCGCCGCCTGCGCGCTCCCGGCGTGGCGCGCGGTTCGGACCCCGCCCGCGACCGCGCTGCGCTATGAGTAGCTCGTGAAGGAACCGACGGGTCCGCGGGCTCTCGTCGCGGACGACGACGCGGACGTGCTTGAAGCACTGCGCCTTCTGCTCAAGGGGGCGGGCTTCGCCGTGGTCAAGGCGTCGTCCCCCGCCGGCGTAGAGGCGGCGGTGGCCGCCGAGGAGCTCGACGTCGCGCTCCTCGACATGAACTACGCGCGCGACACCACCTCGGGGGGCGAGGGGCTCGAGCTGGTATCGCGCGTGCGCGCGCTCGATCCGGAGCTCCCCATCGTCGTCATGACCGCCTGGGGCACGGTGGCGACGGCCGTGGAGGCGATGAAGCGGGGCGCCCGCGACTTCATCGAGAAGCCCTGGCAGAACGAGCGCCTCGTCACCGCGCTGCGGCTACAGGTGGAGCTCCGCCTTGCCGCGCGGCAGGCCGGCCGCCTCGCGGCCCAGTCGGCGCGGGATCGTTCGCGCGAGCTGCCGGAGCTCGTGTGCGCGTCGAAGGCGATGGAGCCGGTGAAGCGGCTCATGGAGCGCGTCGCGTCGAGCGACGCGAACGTCCTGGTCACGGGGGAGCATGGGACGGGCAAGGACGTGGTGGCTCGCTGGATCCATGCGGCGTCCCAGCGCACGGCCCGGGCGTTCGTGCCGGTCAACGCGGGGGCCCTGGCCGAGGGTGTGTTCGAGAGCGAGCTGTTCGGCCACGTGAAGGGGGCGTTCACCGACGCCAAGACGGACCGGATCGGGTGCTTCGAGCTCGCCGACCGCGGGACGCTGTTCCTCGACGAGATCGGCACGATGCCCATCTCCCAGCAGGCGAAGCTCCTGCGCGTCCTCCAGAGCGGCGAGTTTCAACCCGTCGGCTCGTCACGCGTCAAGCGCGCCGACGTGCGCGTCATCTCGGCCACCAACGTCGACATCGCCAAGGAGGTCGCGCGCGGCGCTTTCCGTGACGACCTCCTCTACCGGCTCAACACCATCGAGATCCACATCCCTCCGCTCCGCGAGCGCCCCGAGGACGTCGCGGCGCTCGGGGCCCACTTCCTCGCGAGCAAGGCCGCGCGCTACCGGAAGTCGATCGCCGGGTTCTCAGCCGACGCGATGAGCGCGCTCCTGGCGCACCCGTGGCCGGGGAACGTGCGCGAGCTGGAGCACGCCGTGGAGCGCGCGGTGGTGCTCGCGGAAGGGGCCGCGATCGAGCTCCGCGACCTCAGCCTGCGGCGCCCATCGGTCGCGGCGCCCGCACTCGAGAGGATGACGCTCGCAGAGGTGGAGGCGCACCTCATACGGCGAGCGATGGAGCGGACCGGGAACGCGACTGACGCCGCCGACGCGCTCGGTCTTTCGAGGAGCGCGCTCTACCGCCGCCTGCAGGCTCTCGGGATCAAGGCGGAATGACGGCGAGCGGGGCGGGGTGGTGGGCGACGGCCGCCGTCGCCGCGGTCCTGGGGCTCGCTCTCGCCTACGTGAGGCTGCTGGTCCGGCGACTCGGCACGATCTCGTCGGTGCTCGCATCGTTCCGCGACGGGGACTTCAGCGTGCGCGCGCACGTGGGCGGCGCCGGCCTCGGCGCGCGCGAGGCGCTCGAGGCGCTCAACGACCTCGGGGGCGCGCTCCGCTCCCAGCGACTGAGCGAGATCGAGGCGTGGAGCCTGCTCCGCAAGGTGCTCGGCGAGCTCGACGTCGTCGTCCTGGCGTTCGCCGGCGACGGGCGGCTCCGCCTCGTGAACGACGCCGGCGCCCGTATCCTCGCCGCGCCCGCCTCGACGCTCGCCGGCCGGTCGGCCGAGTCGCTCGGCCTCGCCGAGCTTCTGGACGGCGACGTCCCTCGCATGGTGCGCGAGTCGCCCGTGCTCGGTCCCGGTCCCTGGGAGCTGCGGCGCGGCGCGTTCCGGCTCGCCGGAGAGGAGCACACGCTCGTCGTGCTCGCCGACGTGAGCGGCGCGCTCCGCGAGCAGGAGCGAGAGGCTTGGAAGCGACTGATCCGCGTCCTCGGTCACGAGATGAACAACTCGCTCGCGCCCATCCGCTCGATCGCCGAGAACCTCGAGACGCTCCTCGCCCGGAGCCCGCGCCCTGACGACTGGGAGGAGGACATGACGAGCGGCCTCTCGGTGGTCGGTCGTCGCGCTGAGGCGCTGGGGCGATTCATGACCGGCTACGCGCGCCTCGCGCGCCTCCCGGCCCCCAACTTCGCCCCCCTCGACGTGGGGGAGTGGGTCCAGCGCGTGGTCAAGCTCCAGTCGGGCCCCCCGATCGAGGTGCAGGGCGGCTCCGACGTCCGCATCGCGGGCGACGCGGACCAGCTCGATCAACTCCTCATCAACCTCGTGAAGAACGCGGTCGAGGCGAGCGCCGAGACGGGCGGCGGCGTGCGCGTGTGCTGGAAGGTCGACGAGTCGACGGTGGAGATCGTCGTCGAGGACGACGGGCCTGGCGTCTCGGACACGTCGAACCTCTTCGTCCCCTTCTTCACCACCAAGCCGGGCGGGTCGGGGATCGGTCTCGCGCTCGCGCGCCAGATCGCCGAGGGGCACGCCGGTCGCGTGGTCCTCCAGAAGCGCTCCGACGCGAGGCGAGGCGCGCAGGCCGTCGTGCGGTTGCCGATCCGGCAGCATGAGCGCAACCCCGCGTCACGTCGCGCGTGACGGCGTCTCTGCGGCGATCCCTTGCTGTCCGCAAACCCCTTCCTTTCGTCCTCCTCGCTTGCGCGCCTGCGTGGGCGATCGTTTCGTTCGCCGTCTTCCGAGGAGACGCATGGGCCGTGCGGATTCCGATTGTCGCTCACTCGAGACGTTGCCCGATTGGTCGATCACGAACTTCGCCGCAACCTGTCCAGCGAGGTTCCGCTCGGGCTCGCGGCCGTGGTGCACGCGATGGATCTGTCGCGGGATGTGCGCCTCGACGACTAGGAGCGACTCGAACGCCCTTTCTTCGTGACCGTCTGGGCCGTGCCACCAACACCGACGCGTGTCGCCTTCACACGGCCGAGCGCGGCTTCGAGATCCCCATGCTCGAACGCGCTCGCCATCCGATCGATCTCGGTGCGACCGATTCCTTGCGCGGCGGCGACGGCGCGCCATCGAGCCACGGCCGCTCCGACTTCCTTGGCAATGGCCCGGGCCTCGGCGAGCTTCGCGATTCCAAACGCCGGTGCAACGGCGAACGCCGTCTCGAGGGACGCGGTCGTATCGCGACGAGGAGGTGGCCATCCTTGTCGCGAACGGAGGCTTCTTTCGGACGCGCGCCTCCAAGCGAGGTGCCCGGCGCAAGGACGAGCAGGAGGTCGTCGTCCGTCTCCCGCTGATCGATGATGCGCGTCGTCGCGGACAAGAGGCGAGGGAGCTCCAGGACCGGCGGCACGCGTTTGCCCGTCGCGGAGAGGTACGCATCGCCGCCAGCGTCCTTGAAGTGGAGCGCACCGAGGCGCGTCTCGTCGTCGACGAGCGTGAGAAAGTCGGCCGTGAGGAGCGTGCGCGGCTGCCGCTTCTCCTGCCGCGCGCGTGCGCGCTCGTTGCGCCGCATGAGAGTCTGTCCCCACCGGTCCGGTGCCGGATCGGTGAAAGCATTGAAGAGCGGACGGCTCGTGTGGAACTGACCTCGCGCCGGGGGCAGCTCCGGATCGAGACTGAACGCATCGCGCCGGCCGAGCCAGCCGACATCGTACTCGAACGACGCGCTCTCCTTGGCGCCGCGCGCGCGGGCCCACAGCCGTCCGGCGAGCACCGGGCTTCCCGCGAGATCGACGTACACGAGGATCTCACGTTCCATCGCTGCCGCCCTGCGTCCGAGAGGAACGAATGCGCTTCGGGAGGCGCTCTTCCTCTAGATCCAGGCCGATGCGATCGATCGAAGCGTCGGCGAGATCCGACAACCTCTCCGCCAGTCCGAGCACGAAGAGGACGGTTGCGTAGATCCCCATCGAGACGCGGGGGTCGCCCCGCTCGACGCGCGCGATCGTGTTGCGGCCGACGAGCGCTCGCTCCGCCATGAGCTCCATCGGCATTCGACGCCGACGGCGTCGGCCAGCCGGGGCGACGCGATTACGGACGTGGCCAGGACCCCCGGGCGATCACGCCGAGGTGAGCGGGCAAACGACGCCTCAATTCGTCTGCGTGGTGGGCGGTGGCTGCTGCGTGATCGTCTTGAGGTCGAGCATCTCCTCGACGCTCGGCAGGACGATGAGCTCGCAGCGGCGGTTCTTCTGGCGGCCATCCGGGGTCGAGTTGTCGGCGACGGGGTCGGTGTCGGCAAAGCCGGCAGCGTTCCAGTGCTGGGTGGGGAGCGCGCCCTGCGCCGGATCGACGAGGAACTCCAGGACCTCGCGGGCGCGCATCAACGACAGGCCCCAGTTGTCCTTGAAGGGACCGTGTCCGAGCGGCTGGTTGTCGGTGTGGCCGGCGACCTCGTAGTCGCGCGACGCCAGCTGCGGATCCGCCTTGATGACGCCGGCAACCTTCAGCAGGATCTCCTTGCCCTCCTTCTTGAGGGTCTCGTGGCCAGAGTCGAACAGGACGTCGCCAGGCAGCGAGATGACCATCTTGTTGTGGCGGACGTTCACCGCGAGGCCGAGCGCGGTGAGCGCGTCCAGCTTCGCCTTGAGCGTCTCGAAGCGCTGCTTGATGAGCTCGAGCTGGCGTGCCTTCTCCTTGTACTCGTCGAGCGCCTTCTGGCGTGTGTCGAGGTCGGCCTTCATCGAGTTGACGTTGACCCCCATGTTCTGCAGCTGCTGGGTGAGCGCGTCGATCTGCTTCTGCAGGTCGGCCATCTTCGCGTCCTTCGCGTCGTCGGCGGACTTGAGCTGGCTGTACTTGGCGAGCTGCGCCTGCCACTGGTCTTCGGAGTAGCCGCAGCCGCTGGCGAAGACGGAGAGAGACAGGCAGATGAGGAGGAGGAGGAGGCGTCGGGCCATGTCCAGCAGGGTAGGACGATGCCGGGGACCCCGTCGAGAGGAAGGCGCACAGCTCAGCGCTGTTCGACCCTCCACGCCCAGAAGCCGACGCTGCGACGACGCGGAACGAGGAGCAGCGACGACATCCGCGTGCGCAGCAGCTCATGGCCGCTGGCCGCGCGCACCATTGCCCTTGCTCGTCGCGGCGAGACTTGATCCGAAGTCACTCTCACGCCGATCACGTGCGCCCCTCGTCGGCGAGATAGAGCGCTTCCACCTTCTTGCGCGCCCAGGGGGTCCGCCGAAGGAACTTCAGGCTCGAGGAGATGCTCGGGTCGGACGTAAAACACCGGATGGTGATCCTCTTGCCGAGCTCCGTCCACCCGTAGCGAGCGACGAGCTCCGTCACGATCGCCTCGAGCGTGACCCCGTGAAGCGGGTCGCTTGCGCCAGGGGTCTTCACGGGCGAGGTCGTAGCACGGCGGTGCTCCCCGCCAACGAATCGAGTCGGGAGGCACCGCGGCGCCGGCGTGCTGGCACCTCGCCGGAGCTAGCCGGAGGAAGGTCCTCCTCAACACGAAGCTCTACGTCGACGGGACCCGGTCGGCGCCGGGCTCATGGGGAGTCGCGCCCTCGAGGCGGCCGAGGTACTCGGCGCCGTTGTACGTCGCGATGTGGATGGCCTCGACGGGCGTGAAGCCAGCCTTCACACCCCGAGCAGCTCCAGGCGCCGCGCGGGATCGATGTGGACGTAGAAGCAGTTCTCCTCCACGAAGTCGCGCGTCCCGGCGCGCACCTCGCCCCACGCGCGCCGCTCCTCGTCCGCAACGAACCTCGTCGTCGACGCCGCGGGGTCGTCCCCGGACGCGGCGATGAGCTCGGTCAGTAGCTGCGCGTGCGCGTCGGCCCACGCCGCGACGAGCTCGGGCGCCGCTTGCCGGAGTGCGCGAACACGCTCTCTGAGTGCCGCCGACGTCTCGCGATGCTCCGCCTCCGCTCGTTGCGCGCGAGCGGTCATTTCGGCGATCTGGTCGGGCGACGCGTGCGCCGCTCCCCAGCGCTCGAACGTGTCGACGTCGAGGAGGGCAGCGCTGGCCGCGTAGCGCCGGATCAGGAGGCCCTCGAGATCGATGAGGCGCGCGTCGATGGCGGAGGGCACGACTGCGAAGGGTAGCTCTCGGGCGCGGGACGGGCGAGAGGCAGTCTCTCGACGGCACTCGCTCGGCAGGGGGGCGCGCCGAATGCGAGACCCAGGGCCCGGCGTCGCCTACAGCGCCACGTCCACCCGATCCACGTGAGAGCGGAAGGTGTGGTTCACGATGTCCTCAACCTTCGATTTGATCGATACCGCGTCGCCGGTCGGCGTCGTCTTCAACTTCACGGTCACGAGCGTCTTCTTCCCCGACATTCCCGAGGCCACGCGAAACCCCACCGTTGCATCAACTCCAAGTTCCGTCTTGATCGCGCTCTCGGTGTTCTTCGCGTCTTCTCTCGCCTCGGTGAATCCACCGCATCCGAGAGTGACCAGGCACAGCGCGATCGTGAAAGCCGCGAGTGCGACGACGAGCGAGCGTCTCATTGAAGACCAGCCCAGCGGTAATACATTGCTCATTTCGGTCACCCCTTCGGTTCGGCACGAATCGTAGCGATCAGCTTGGCATCAGGATTCACCGTCTACGCTCGGCCGGGCGACGCCAACAAACGCACGAGCGTTCCGAGGCATCGCGGCGTGGTACCCGTAGTACCGGTTTCCCCCCTACCTGAGGCAAGCGAGCCTGCTACTGGCGACGGGTAGAGTACGAAGTCCGCAGAGTATCCGTTCACGCCATAGATCCCTGTTGTGTAGCCCTCTTCGGTCGCTCCGTCGACGGCGCGACCTCGATTTTCGCCGAGCGTCTTAGT